>JACCDH010731760.1_pt1 | contig 12947 bp, 10 predicted proteins | sample 7442481 | NCBI WGS metagenome assembly JACCDH01 (sample SAMN15323433, study PRJNA562643) | freshwater metagenome | isolation source: river surface water | place: USA:Blue River Watershed | collected 2017-08-15
AATGAGTTTACTTAGTTTCATTTCGGAAAGGTTTGATAACAAATGTAAATGATTAAGATATTTTATCCCAGCTAATTCCCGGATTTCTACTTTCCAGGTAGCGCCGTAAGATTTGGTGTTCGGGTTTGAGTAGATCCGGATCGTCTTCATAAATCTTAATCACGGTTTGACGAGCCTCTTGTAATAAAGCTTGATCGTGTGCCAAATCTGCCAATTTAAGATCTAAAACCCCGCTTTGCTGCGTTCCCTCAATATCTCCAGGACCGCGTAATTGTAAATCAATTTCGGAAATTTCGAAGCCATCGGTGGTTCTAACCATGGTTTCCAGTCGTAATTTAGCATCATTGCTCAGTTTATTACCTGACATCAGGATGCAATAGGATTGTTCGGCACCCCTACCAACACGACCTCTTAGCTGGTGCAATTGAGCCAAGCCGAAACGCTCTGCATTCTCAATAATCATCACACTGGCATTTGGTACATTTACGCCTACTTCAATCACCGTGGTTGCCACCATAATTTGGGTTTCACCTTTTACAAAACGCTGCATTTCATAATCCTTGTCTGCGGCATTTAGTTTTCCATGCACAATGCTGATTCGATAGTTTGGCAGAGGGAATTCTTTGCTTATAGCTTCAATACCTGCTTCCAAGTGTAATAAATCGAGCTTTTCACTTTCTTTAATCAGCGGATAAACAATGTATACTTGGCGACCTTTCGCAATTTCTTCCCGCATAAATCCAAACATCCTCAAGCGTTGGCTTTCGTACATGTGAACCGTCTTAATCGGTTTTCTGCCGACAGGCAACTCATCAATAACAGACACTTCCAAATCACCGTAAAGGGTCATGGCGAGTGTTCGTGGAATTGGCGTAGCGGTCATGACCAATACGTGTGGAGGGACGACACTTTTTTTCCAAAGTCGGGCTCGTTGTTCTACACCAAAACGGTGTTGTTCATCAATTACGGCTAATCCTAAGTTTTTGAATTGAACGGTATCTTCAATTAAGGCATGCGTACCAATTAGAATATTCAATTTCCCGGAGAGCAGGTTTTCCTGAATTTCTTTCCGTTTCTTTTTAGGGGTGGAACCCGTCAGCAATTCAATGCTTACAAAATCAGCATCAACCAGTGCTTTTAACGATTGTTCGTGTTGTTTAGCCAAGATCTCCGTAGGCGCCATTAAACAAGCCTGATAGCCATTATCAATGGCCAGCAACATGGTCATTAAGGCAATCACCGTTTTACCACTGCCCACATCTCCCTGAAGTAGTCGATTCATCTGAATACCCTTTTGGGTATCTAGTCGAATTTCCTTCATTACCCGTTTCTGAGCATTGGTGAGTTCAAAAGGAAGCTTTTCATTGTAAAAGGTGGTGAATTTTTCGCCTACCTGTTCAAAAAGTACACCCTTAAATTTTCTGGTGCGAAGCAGTTTGTTTTTTAAGATTTTGAGTTGGATGAAAAACAACTCCTCGAATTTGAGTCGGCGCTGAGCCTGGTTCAATTTCTCTACATCAGCCGGGAAATGGATGTTCCACATCGCTTGTTTTTTATCCATTAAGCCAAAGTGCTGCAAGATGTATGCTGGAATCGTTTCCTCAATTTCATGAATGCCTATTTCCAAAGCAGCAGCCTGCAAGCGTTGGATACCTTTGGTATCCAGATTGAATTGTTTGAGTTTTTCGGTAGAGTTATAAACGGGCTGCAAGGTCATGTTTCCTTGCTTTTTTGCTTTTGGATCATACAACTCAATTTCCGGATGCGAAATGGAGATACGCCCATTAAATTCGTTGGGTTTTCCGAAAACCAAGTATGCCGAACCCGTCTGTATATTTTTTTCAAACCATTTAATGGATTGAAACCAAACCAACTCCATTAGTCCGGTGTCGTCTTTAAAATGCACAACCAAACGTTTACCTCGTTTTTCGCCCAGTATTTCTTTATTGACTACCCTTCCAATGATTTGTATAGCCGGCAAGTCGGCGTTTAATTCATTGATTTTATAAAATCGGGTACGGTCTATATACCGGAATGGGTAGTGTTGCAGCAGATCGGCGTAGCTGAAAATACCCAACTCCTTTTTAAGTACTTCCCCACGCTGAGGGCCTACACCTTTCAGATATTCGATGGCCGTACTTAGCGTGTGTGTGTTCAATTGGGTGTTATTTTACGGGCTCTTTATGTTTGGGCTTAACTAGTAAACCAGCAACTAAATTCCAGTTAAAAACCACAATAGCTATTGCCAATAGAGAATAAGCTAGTAACTGGTGGCTGTTTATACGCTCATGAAAATAGAAAAAGGCTACAGCAAAAGCAACAATGGGGTTTGTATAAATCAGAATTCCCATGGTTGAGGAGGGTAAGCCGATTAGCGCATACAAGCTTAGAAATAGCGGAATAATGGTGAAGAAAACGGAAATTTCGACAATGGTAATCCAAAAAACAGGGTCGCTTGGTATCCCGTTAAAATGATAAATAAATAGCGGAAGCATTAACAGGCTTGATAAACCCAATTGTATGCCCAGCATGGTAAACTTATCTATCTCTACAACTACCCGCTGTATAATTAAGTAAAAGGCATATAAAGTTGCTATAAATACCGCCCACAATACATCTCTTGGCGAACCCTGTGCCAAAATTACAATACTGATAAGCGCAATGCTCAGTGAGGCAATCTTGTAATTGGTAAGCTCTTCTTTCAAAATCACAAATCCGCCCAATGCGGTTAGTAGCGGGCAAACCATATAGGCAAATGCTGCCGAAGTTAAACTCACGTGATTTACAGCATAAATAAAGGAGAACCAATTTGCGGTAACCAATAATCCAGCCAACACGATTAATCCAATTAATCGATTTCGTTTTTCTGGGGTTTTAGAACGAATATTTTGCAAGTCGCTTTTAAGCTGTTTCTTGCGAAACAGTAAAATAACTAACCAGGTGATCAGCAGGGAGGTGAATATTCGGTAATGCAGAATTTGATCTGAAGGGTAGGCTTGCAGTTTCCGTAAGGGTATGGAGAAGAATCCCCAAAATCCGGTAGCTACAATAGCAGCTAAAAAGTATTTAAAGCGACTTTCTTTCAAACCTTTGAAGCTATAACAGATATTTCCACATTCACATTTTTGGGCAAACCAAGCACCGCAATGGTCTCCCGGGCTGGAAAATTGCCAGAAAAATACGATCCATATACCTCGTTAACCGTGGCGAAATCGGCCATGTCTCTTAAAAAAATGCTGGTTTTGAGAATGTGCTCAAAGCCGTAGCCAGATGCTTGTAAAATAGCCTGTAAGTTTTTCATCACCCGATCAGCCTCAGCTTTAACGTCACCCGAGATCAGTTCGTTAGTTGCAGGATCAATGGCAATTTGCCCTGATACGAATAAAAGATCACCAGCTTGAACTGCCTGGCTATAAGGCCCGATTGGTAATGGTGCCTCTGGAGTATGAATAATTTTCTTGCTCATTATTTTAATAAGTATTCAATCAATTTATACAGGATTCCTCCAAGAAATACCAATATAGCAGTAGCATTGATGGCATGCATCACTTTTAGGTTAAAACTGCTAGGGCGGTTAGGATCTTTTTTTCTAAAGAAATACATAGAAACAAAGGTATAAACAAAAAAAGAGTCCCGATAGTTTATCGGAACTCTTTTTAAAATATCCTAGAGAACTACTTATCTCTTAATTTCTACACGTCTGTTTTGCTGACGACCTTCTTCGGTAGCGTTTGAAGCAACCGGACGAGTTTCGCCGTAACCTTTAGTTACAATTTTGCTGGCAGCAACTCCAGAATTCACTAAATAAGTTTTCACAGAGTTTGCACGATCTTTGGATAATTGCATGTTATAGTCTGTAGTACCTTCTTCAGATGCATGTCCATCTAGTTGCACTTTGCTTAAGCTGCCATTTTTAAGTTCAGTAGCCAATTCATCTAAAGTAGGGTAGGCAGAAGTTTTCAATACCGATGAGTTAAACTCGAATTGGATAGCGTTTGCTGAAACTGCTGTTCCTGGGCAACCGTTAAATTCTGCAGTACCTTTTTCGGTAGGGCAGCTATCTTTAGAATCAGGCACACCGTCTGCGTCAACATCCATTGCACAACCTGAGCCATCTACTTTAATACCAGCTTCAGTGTTCGGGCATTTGTCCAATTTATCAGCCACACCGTCGCCATCCGAATCTTTTAATAAATCAGCAGCTTCTAAGGTAGCAACACGGCTTTTTAATGCTTCTAATTCTTGACGTAATGAAGGATCTTTCAACTCATCATACATTAAGGCTAAAGGATTAACCCAATCTAAGTTTGGTTTTGCAGCCGAGCCCAAAGAAAACTCTAAACCACCATACATATATGCCCATTGGTCTCTTCCACCTGCTGGCGTTCCGTCTACATCGTCAGATTTGGCAAAGTAAGCGTTGTAGCCCAAGTCAAAATTAATGCGATTAGAAACTTTAAATTTCACACCTACACCCAAAGGGATAAAGGTGCCTTTTTGTTTTGCACTCTCAGCAGATACAGCATTAGCTGCACTTGTGGTATTGTAAGTATAATTAGACCAACCGTAACCAGCTTTGATCAAAAAATTTACACTATTCTCTCTCTTCAAGAAATCTACGGTAGCAACATTAGCAACCCCCATCAGGCTAAAAGCTGATTTTAAAGATGTTTCGAATGATTTATTGCTTCCAGCAGGAACTGTGGCATTAGATCCAGATAGCGTTCCTGAAAGAAAACTACCTTCTACGCCAAAAGAATGAGCAAGTTGCTTACGTAAAGTTAAGCCATAGCCTAAATTTAAGTCAGCATCGCTAAAATCTTTGGTACCGCCAAAAATGGTTACAGGTGTCAATGCTCCAGCATTTAAACCGAATGACCAAGTTCTGTATTGAGATCTTCCGCCAAATACTCTTGCAGTTGAATTTTGTGTTTGAGCAAAACTCCCCAAACCAAAAAGCAAAAACATAGCTGCAAATCCAATTTTCTTGAATGTAGAATAATTCATATTCTGTTTTTTAAAGGTTAAACAATCAGGTGTTAATTTCCAAAAATAGTGATAAGTTTGGAATACTCAAAGCAGTTTGCGACATCGATCCGAAGTCGGGTGCTCTCAGAAATTAAACTAAATTTAGTAGAAATTGTTTTCAAAATATTACACATGAAATATACTGCCCCCAATTCATCTCTTTTTATTCAAAATCGCATCGAATTTTCTAAACGTTTAAAAGCAAAATCGATTGCTATTTTCAATGCTAATGATGAAAATCTGCGTAGTGGTGACCAGAATTTTATCTTTAAGCAGAATGCAGATTTGTTTTATTTGAGTGGCATAGATCAAGAACAAAGTATTTTAGTGCTTTTCCCCGATTGTCCAAACCCGCTTTACAAAGAGGTTTTATTCTTGAGAAAAACAAACGAGCATATTGCCGTTTGGGAAGGGCATAAATACACCAAAGAAGAGGCTTTTAAGGCCTCAGGAATCAAGCAAATTTATTGGTTAGAGGAGTTTTGGACTGTATTGCATTCCATTATCCACTATTCGGAAAACATTTACCTGAACACCAACGAGAACGATCGTTTTGTGTACGAGGTTCCCTACCGCGATTTACGTTTCATCAATGAAATGAAGGAGCGTTATCCCTTACATCACTACGAAAGAAGCGCCACCATTATGCGTGAGCTACGTGCGGTGAAATCAGAAATTGAGGTAGAATTGACAAAAAAAGCCTGTCAAATTACCCGCGATGCTTTTGTGCGGGTACTTAAATTCACTAAACCCGGGGTTAAAGAATACGAAATTGAAGCGGAGATAATCCATGAATTTATTCGCCAGGGCGCCACTGGTCATGCGTACAATCCGATAATAGCATCCGGACCAAATGCAACTATTTTGCACTACAACGATAACAACCAGGTATGTCGTGATGGAGATGTAATTCTGTTTGATTTCGGTGCAGAATATGCCAATTACAATGCCGATATGAGTCGCTCAATTCCTGTAAATGGTCGTTTTACCAAACGTCAGAAAGAGGTTTATCAAGCGGTTCTTCGGGTAATGCGTGCCGCAACTAAAATGCTAATTGCTGGTACCATTTGGAACGAATACCACGAGGAAGTCGGTAAGCTAATGCAAAGTGAACTGATTGGTTTGGGCTTATTGGATAAGCACGATGTGGCTAAACAAGATCCGGCCGCACCATTGTATAAGAAATACTTCATGCACGGTACTTCGCACCATTTAGGTATAGATGTTCACGATTTTGCTAGCCGATACAAAGCGTTTGAAGCAGGTAATATTTTAACCTGCGAACCCGGTATTTACATCCCGGAGGAAGGTTTGGGTATCCGATTAGAAAATAATATCCTGATTACACCGAATGGTAATATTGATCTGATGGCCGATATTCCGGTAGAAGCAGAGGAAATAGAAGAGATTATGAACGCTTAGTCCAGTTTTCGATAAATTGGTAAAGATTAAAGTCTTTATCTTTTGAAGCTTCAGCAAGATCCTGCTGGAGCTTTTTTTTGTCGTATGCAGCCCCCAATTGATGCAAAATCAAATTCCATGCCTTTTCTGCCAGGAGCAAGCCCTTTCTGGAGTTGATGTTTGAATTGCCTTCTTCAATCAATTGAATCAGCTCATCAATCCCGGTGCCTTTGCTTGCTACTGTACTGATTACGGGAATGGACTTTTCTTTCTGTCCGCTTAGTTTTTTCAGGTTATTGGCAAAAGCTTCAGCGCCTTCGCGGTCGGCTTTATTTACTACAAATACATGGGCTATTTCCATCAAACCCGATTTAATTCCTTGAATTTCATCTCCCGATTCGGGAACCAAAACCACTAAAGTAATATCGGCTAATCCGGCAATTTCTACCTCAGATTGCCCTACACCCACGGTTTCAATTAAAATGTAATCAAAACCATACGCCCGAAGTACATCGGACATCTCGATGGTTTTGGTAGATAAACCACCCAAAGAGCCTCTGGTGGCCAAGGAGCGGATAAAGACATTGGGTTTATTGAACTGCTCAGCCATACGAATACGGTCACCAAGCAATGAACCCAGATTGAACGGAGAAGTAGGATCAATGGCCAGAACGGCCACATACTTTCCGGCTTTGCTTAATTTATTAATCAGGGCGTTTACCAGCGTGCTCTTTCCGGCTCCAGGAGGCCCCGTAATGCCGATTACCGGAATATCTGGGTTTGGTTTTATGGACTTCAACAGCTCTTCCGAACCCTGGAGGTTGTTTTCAACCAAAGTTAAAGCTCTCGATAAACTTTTAAAATCGCCTTTTTGCATCATTTTGAAATCCGCTGTAGTACAAAAAACACGTTTTTTATTCAGATTGCAAAATCATCACCCGAAAGGCTTAGGCTAATGATAAATAAACGGTATTTTCGTTTGCTATAAGCAAACTGCTGCTTAAAGCCTCTGAATGATGAAGGAAACGAATATATCCGTAATTATCCCGAATTATAACGGTAGAAAATTGCTGGAAAACAATTTGCCATCTGTTTTTACGGCATTGAAAAATTCGGGTTTACGCTATGAGGTTATCATCGTGGACGACTGTTCTAAAGATGACTCTATAGCGTTTATTACCCAATATTATCCAGAGATTATTCTGCTTGAAAAGGAGAAAAACTCCGGATTTTCAGCAACCTGTAATGTCGGTATAACTCATGCTCAATACAATTATATCTTATTACTTAATTCAGATATTCAGCTAAGTCCGAACTATTTTGAGGGCCAAATGGACTACTTCAAAAATGCAGATACGTTTGGTGTGATGTCTAAAATTAAGGGTGCTAATGATCTTGAGGTTCAAGATACCGCTAGGTTGTTTAGTTTAAAGGGTTTCAAAATTAGTCCCAACCAATTTTTTACTATCAAAAATCCAAAAAAAAGAATCCCTACGGCGTATCTTTCTGGTGCAAATGCCCTAGTTGATGCCGAAAAACTAAAGATACTGGGAGGTTTCGATGAGATTTTTTCACCATTTTATTATGAGGATTTTGATTTGGGATTACGAGCCTGGAGAATGGGCTGGAAGTGTTATTACCATCCAGATACGTTTTGCTTACACGAACAATCATCAACTACTAAAAGTTATCGTACCCGCAATTGGGTAAAAGGCATTTATTTTAGAAATAAGATGCTGGTTCACGCCATACATTTAGACGGTTTAGCTAAATGTATGTGGTATTTCCGCTTGCTTTTAGAGAGCCTGGTAATGTGGCTAATGGGCAAGTTTTACTTTTACAGATCCCTCTATCTTTTCTTTGGTAACTTTGCTCAAGTTAAGCAATCGCGTGAGCGCCTAAACCAGTTGATGGAAAAGCAAGGTGAATCAAAATCGTTAAGCGATGTGCAGCAAGAAATGGAGCAGTTGTTGGCAGGGGAAGAACTCAGCTTCGGCTTACAATCTTAGTATTTTGCAATAGGGTCAAGTGCAATTAATGGATAACCAATCAAAAACTTAACTTTACACATCGAATCCATTAGATGAAAACCTATTTTCGCCTGCTTTCATTTGCCAAACCGATTGAAAAGTTTGCCATTCCGTATATCCTGACGACAATTCTGGCTATTGTCTTTAATACACTGAATTTGGCATTGTTGGCGCCTTTATTACAAACGCTCTTTTTTAAAGACGGTAATCAAGCTGTAGCAACTGGTCTAGTTAAACCTCAAAACAGTTTCGATATCATGGCTCAATTTAAGTACTACGTACAATTGGCCATTCAGCAATACGGAACATGGGGCGCATTGCAATGGGTATGTGTTAGCATCATCGTTTCAGTTTTTCTGTCTAACCTTTTTCGCTACCTCTCTCAGCGAATTATGGAAAACCTGAGGGCCCATACCTTACTGAACCTCAGAAGGGCTGTATTTAACAATGTGATGAACTTGCACTGGGGTTATTTCAACAATGAGCGTAAGGGCGATATCATGTCTAAAGTTTCGTCTGATGTACAGGTGGTTCAATTTTCGGTAACCAGTACTTTGCAAGTAGTTTTCAAAGAACCGGTTCAATTGATTGCCTACATCGTGATGTTGTTCATGATATCTGCAAAGCTTACTTTGTTTGCCTTGTTGATTATTCCGATTTCGGGATTGATAATTGGTCGCCTGGTAAAACGTTTGAGGCAGCAAGCTGTTGCAGCCCAGCAATCGTTGGGAACTATGGTGAGTTTTTTAGATGAAGCACTCTCGGGTATTAAAATCATTAAAGCATTTAATGCCACCCCGTGGATAAAAGATAAATTTGATACCGAAAATCAGCAGTATACCCGACTAATCAAGGCGATGGCACGTCGACAGCAATTGGCCTCACCCGTATCTGAATTTTTAGGCGTTGCTGTGGTTTGTGGCATTGTGTTGTACGGAGGATATTTGATTTTAAACGGTGATACAGGTTTAGAAGCACCAGCTTTCATCACCTACATCGCCTTATTCTCACAAGTTATGCGTCCGGCTAAAGCCATCACCGATTCGTTTAGTCAGATACATCAAGGCATTGCTGCAGGTGAGCGTGTTTTGGAATTGATTGATTTGCAATCAGAAGTAATTGATGATAGCACGGCCAAGCAAGCACCCAAATTCAAGAAAAGCATCAAATTTGAAGATGTTTCATTTGCCTACGGTAAAAGAAAGGTACTGAAAGAAATTAATCTGGTTCTAGAGGCCGGGCAGACAGTTGCTTTGGTTGGGCCTTCCGGTGCCGGAAAATCTACGCTAATGGATCTCATTCCTCGTTTTATGGATCCTCATGAAGGAAAAATTCTTTTTGATGGTCATGACATTAAACAATTAAGCATGGAATCTTTCCGTTATCAGATGGGTATTGTGAACCAGGAATCCATATTGTTTAACGATACAATTTTTAACAACATTGCTTTTGGTAAGCCAGACGCAACCGAAGAGGAAGTTATTAGGGCTGCTGAAATTGCCAATGCTCATGAATTTATTACGCATACAGAGAATGGCTACCAAACCAATATCGGCGATCGCGGATTAAAACTATCTGGAGGACAACGTCAGCGTTTATGCATTGCCCGTGCTGTACTAAAAAACCCTCCAATTATGCTGTTAGATGAAGCAACTTCTGCCTTAGATACAGAGTCAGAGAAATTGGTGCAAGATGCCTTGAGCAAACTGATGCAGAACAGAACATCTTTGGTTATTGCCCATCGTTTAAGTACCATTCAGAATGCCGATAAGATTGTGGTTTTGGAAGCCGGGAAGATTGTAGAAGAAGGGAATCACCAAGAACTTATAAAGGCAAACGGTTTGTACCGCAAATTAATTGAAATGCAGATTTTTAATGATTGATCAACAACTCGCTAAAACACTGACCGATAAGGAAACTTTCCCTTTCCTATTTTCTATTTGCACACTTGTATCCAAACCGGATGAGTATCGCGAAATGGTCGAATCTTATATTAAAGCTGGTTTTGATCGTAAGCAATGTGAATATTTATGCATCGACAATTCTGCTCACAATGCATTTGATGCTTTTTCCGGATTAAATCAATTCCTCAGAAAAGCTCAGGGTAAGTATATCATTTTATGCCATCAGGATATTATTTTGCATGATGCAGGTATTCAAGAGTTAACAAAGCAAATTGAATACATGGATAGCGTTGATCCTCAATGGGCTATTTTATCTAATGCAGGCGGAATAAATTTCAAATACTTGGCCATGCATCTCACCCAAAATTCAGGTAATAAATTACATGAACCAGATTTACCCTTACAATCCATTACAGTTGATGAAAACTTTATGGTTGTCAAAAATTCGGCAAATTTGGCTCTCTCTGCTGATTTGTCTGGGTTTCATCTTTACGGTACCGACCTTTGTGTAATTGCAAAAGTATTGGGCTACAACAGTTACGTCATAGATTTTAACTTAATCCATAAAAGTGATGGAAATGCCGATGCTCATTTTTTTCAGATACGTAAACAATTGATAAAAAAATATCGTAAGGCATTTAGAGCTCGATTCATATCAACGACCATCACCCGTTTTTATCTCTCTGGTAATCGATTGGGTAGTTTTTTTATTAATACTCCCCCGATTCTTTTTTTTGTCAGACAGTTCTTCAAGTTTTTCAAACCAAAGCGCAAGCATCAGGTTTAAGTCTATTCAGTTATTCCAAACAAAAACTATATTTAGACATTAGTTAGCTGTATGTACGATTATTTAATTGTGGGCTCCGGGCTTTTCGGATCTGTATTTGCTCATGAAGCACATAAAAAAGGAAAAAAATGCCTAGTTATTGATAAAAGAGCCCATGCCGGAGGTAATGTCTATTGTGAAAACATAGCAGGTATTAATGTACATTGGTACGGTGCTCATATATTTCATACCAATGATAAGGGCATCTGGGATTATGTCAACCAGTTTGCGGTTTTCAACCGGTATACCAATTCGCCAGTGGCTAACTATAAGGGAGAGTTGTACAACCTTCCGTTCAACATGAATACCTTTTACCAGCTTTGGGGAGTAAAAACCCCCGAGGAGGCACAGGCAAAAATTGCTGAACAGATCAGCAGTTTACCCTTTAACCAGCCTAAAAACCTCGAAGAACAAGCCTTATTGCTGGTGGGCCCTGATATTTATGAAAAACTCATCAAACATTATACAGAGAAACAGTGGGGAATGAGTGCGAAAGAATTGCCGGCTTTCATCATCAAGCGTTTGCCCGTCCGTTTTACGTTCGATAATAACTATTTTAACGATAAATACCAGGGTATTCCCGAGGGCGGCTATAACCAAATTATTGATGGGTTACTGAAAGGTATAGAAGTAAAGCTCGATACCAATTTCTTTGATGATAGGGCTTATTTTGAAGGTTTGGCCAAAAAAGTAGTTTATACTGGTAAGATTGATGAGTATTACGATCACCGGTTTGGGGCACTTGATTACCGAGGTCTTCGTTTTGAACACCAAACCTTAGATCAGTCCAATTTTCAGGGTAATGCTGTGGTAAATTATACCGATGCCGAAACGCCCTACACCCGCATCATTGAACATAAACATTTCGAATTTGGCCAACAGGACAAAACAGTAATTACTTACGAGTATCCCATGATGGCCGGAAAAGACACCGAGCCTTATTATCCTATAAATAACGACCAGAATACTGCAGTTTACAATCAATACAAAGCCTTATCTCAACAGGAAGAAAAGGTAATATTTGGTGGAAGACTGGCCGAATACCGCTACTACGATATGCATCAGGTAATCGCATCGGCATTAAAGGCTGTTCGTGATGAATTCAATTAGTCTGGGTGATGAATTTTAAAAAATATAAGAAGATCTACATTTTATGTCCTGCACAACTGGCTACGGGCGGACCAGAACTTTTACACCAATTGGGGCATAAACTGATAAAGATGGGTTTGGATGCTCAGATGTACTATTTTCCGCCTAATCCAACTAACTCGGTTCATCCCAATTATTTGCATTATCAAGTACCTTTTACTCATCTAGTAGAAAATCAAGAAGCTAGCTTGGTTATATTTCCTGAGATACTATTAGCTAACTTATCTGATAAAAACTTAAATCGTACACACAAAGTAATCTGGTGGTTAAGTGTAGACAACTATCTTTTTATTGCTCAAAAAAGCAAGAAATCCATCTTTTCTAAATGGAACTCCCGGTTGAGGGGAAGGCCTGTAATCCCAGAAATGCCAGGTATCAATGAATTGTTAGCCCATCCCAAGTATTACCATTTGGCACAATCGGCCTATGCCATGGATTTTCTTCATCAAAAGGGATTTCAAAATATTTCCTATTTATCGGATTACTTAAGCTCCGTTTTTTTGGCTGAATCTGCTAAAGTAAACCTGGCCGCAAAAAAAGATCAGGTATTGTACAATCCGAAGAAAGGTTTTGAATTCACCCAGCAACTGATTGCTGCTGCACCCGACC
>JACCDH010559560.1_pt1 | contig 12946 bp, 4 predicted proteins | sample 7442481 | NCBI WGS metagenome assembly JACCDH01 (sample SAMN15323433, study PRJNA562643) | freshwater metagenome | isolation source: river surface water | place: USA:Blue River Watershed | collected 2017-08-15
CCCCTGCGCCCCATACCCATCTGGCTAGTTGTCAGCCAGAGGGCATGCGCCTATGCTCACGAAACGATCAAGGGAGGAGCCGCGTGCGCATACTGCTGGTGGACGATCATGACCTGTTCAGGGAGGGCCTGAAGTATCTGCTTCCGGCACTGGACGAGTCCGTCGAGTTTCTCGAGGCCTCCAGCCTGCAGGGGGCACTGAACGTCGCGGCCGGACAGCAGATCGACCTGATCCTGCTCGATTACTACCTGCCCGGCGTCGCCGGCATGGGGGCGCTGGAAAGTCTGCGCGCCGCCTTCGAGAGCGCGCGCCTGGTGGTGATTTCCGGCGAAGAAGACCCGCGCGTGATTCGCGATGCCATCGAGCGCGGCGCCGCCGGCTATATCCCCAAGTCGTCCTCGCGGGATGTGCTGGTGAGCGCGCTGCAGCAGGTGCTCTCCGGTGTCAGCTACCTGCCTCCCAACTCGCTTTCCCGACCCGGCGTGGCGGCCCCCGCCCAGGCGCAGTCCCCGTTCTCCACCGATCACCTGCGCCGCCAGCTCTCGCGCCGGCAATACGAGGTGCTCCTCAAGGCGGTGGAGGGCAAGTCCAATAAGGTGATTGCCCGGGATCTCGACATTTCTGACCACACCGTCAAGGCCCATCTTTCCACCGCGTTCCGTACCCTGGGGGTGCAGAATCGCACCGAGGCCGTCTATGTCGCGGCCCGGCTGGGGCTGCACGCCGGCCACATGCCGGACGCCTGAGCGCGGGGACCAGCCATGACCTACTGGTTGTCCCGCCCCGTCGAAGTGCTGCTGCAGGCAGAGGGACATCCCGTCACCGACATTCCCCTCAAGGCGGATTCCGCATTGCCGCCGCCCGTGCTGCTGCAGCAGTCGCGGGATGTGCTCATCATCGGCTCGGGCTATGGTGCAGCGATGGCGGCCCTGGCGCTGGCGGAACAGGAGCAGCAGTTGCCGCCGCAGCGGCGTCGCCGCATCGAGGTGTTCGAGCGCGGCGACGAATACCTGCCGCAGGATTTTCCCAAGTCCCTGCGCGACCTGCCCACGCGGGTCGGCGTCATCACCAAACCCCAGGAGAATGCCATCACCGAGCAGGTGGAGCCCAATCGCCTGGGCTTGTGGGATATCCGCGTCGGTCACCAGTGCAGCACGCTCATGGGCAACGGTCTGGGCGGGACATCGCTGGTCAATGCCAGTGTGGCGGCGCGCCCCCCGGCGAGTGCCCTGGCGCACTGGCCGGCCCCTGACTTCGGCACTGCCGGCGGCTGGCAGACCGAGCTGGAGGCCGTGTATTCCAAGATCGAGCGCCTGCTGGGCGTGCAGACACTGCCGGACGCAGAGCGTTTTCCCAAATACCAGGCCCTGGCGCGCAGTGTGCAGGCGATGGGCGGCAGCGTGGCCCCGGCACCGCTGACCATCAACTTCGACGCGCCGGGGGTGCACAGTGCCGATCACGGCCCCTGCAATCGTTGCGGCAACTGTGTGATCGGCTGCCATTCGGGCGCAAAGGGCTCGCTGAATCTCAATGCCTGGCCCCTGGCGCGCCAGCTGGGCGTGGCGCTGTTCACCGGCGCCACGGTGCGGGCGCTGCGCCCGGCACCGGCCGGCGGCTGGCTGCTGGACTGCCTGCTGACACGCGCCCCCGGCCGGTATTTCACCGTGCATGCGCGCACCGTGATCCTCAGCGCAGGCAGTGTCGGCAGCACGGAAATTCTGCTGCGTTCGCGCCAGACGCAGGGGCTGTCGCTCTCCGACAACCTGGGCAGGAAGTTCTCCCCCAATGGCGACATGCTGCTGTTCACGGCCGGACAACAGACCCCTGTGCAGGCACTGGCCGCAGCGCCTGCGGCCGACCGTCAGCCGCTGCAGCCCTGCGGGCCCACCATCATCGGCAAGGCCTCGGTGCCTCTGGCAAGCGACCGTGACACGCAGCGCTTCACGCTGGAAGACGGCGCCGTGCCGTATCCCATCATCGCGCTGTGGCAGGAGCTCATGGTGACGCAGAGTTTTCTGCGCCGCTATGTCGACGGCGCTCCCCATGCCTGGCAGAAAGCTCATCCCCAGCACGATCCCCTGGCGGTTTCCCGCGATCTGGCCACGCGTTCACAGGTCTTGCTGGCGATGGGCGTGGATACCCCGGCGCCCGGTGACCCCACCGCCTGGCCTGGCGAGCTGGTGCTCGATGGCACGCGCGATGCGGTGCTGCCGCACCTGAACTTCGGCGCCGACGAGAGCGGTTTCTTCCACACACTGCACCAGCGCCTGCGCAAGGCGGAGCGCAAGGCCTTCGATGGCGGCCACTACGTGCCCAGCGCGGCCTGGGCGCCCTTGCCCGAGGGCTTTGGTGAGCAGGTGGAGGGCGCGGATGATCTGGGCCGGCACGTACTGACCGTGCATCCGCTGGGGGGCTGTGCCATGGCGGCGGACGCCGCGCAGGGCGTGGTGGATGCGCGTGGACGGGTGTTCAGTGGCCTGACGGGCAGCGCCGTGCACCCGGGACTGTATGTCCTGGATGGCGCCATTCTGCCGGGGGCCGTCGGCACCAACCCGTTCCTGACCATCAGTGCCCTGTGCTATCGCCTGGCCGTGGCGCTGGCGCAGGAACATGCCGTGTCGGCAGCCCCTGACGATCTGCCGGGCGCTCAGCTGGCGCTGCCGTGGTGGCAGGCCGACTTCCCGCTGCTCGACAAGGCACGCTGGGGGCAGATCCCCGCGGGCGCCCTGCAGGCTTTGCCCACCCCAGCCGAGGAGCACGTGCAGGCGAGCTTCAGCGAAACCCTCGTGCACTGGTTCAACAATGACAATCGCTCGAAGCTGCCCTGGAGCGAGACGCTCACGCCCGGCCCCGAGGCCGTGGTGCAGGTGCTGGAGACCCTCGATCTGCCGCCCCGGCTGCTGGCCGAGCTGCGGCGGGCACCGTCGCTGGTGCTCAGCATCGAGTTCCAGTTCAGCGGCGAGACCGCGCTGGAGCGCTGGATCGAGACGCCGGACCTGCCCCTGCCCGCCATTGCCACCCTGGGCTATGACGCCGTCGGGGCCGTGCTGGAAACCCGTGCCGAGCACTGCATGCCCCTGCTGCAGCTCAAGGGCAGTGTGGTGCTGGGCAAGCGCGACCAGGTCAATGGCTTTCAGACCTTGCACCGGACTCTCAAAGCCGCGGGGCGTTTCCTGCATTACCGACGGGCCGATGTCGACGAAGGCCTGCTGGCGACGCTGAAGAAACTGCCGCGCATCGGTGAGTATCTGCGCGTGGCCCGGGTGCACGCCGACTGGCGCGAACTGCAGTATCGGCTGCAGGGCGAGTTCGCGGGCGGGACCACGCTGACGCTGAGCGGTCGCAAGACACTGGGCTATGCGCGTGAGCAAAAGAACCTGCTGGCCGCCCTCATGACCCTGCCGGTGCAGCTGCACAACAGCCGCAACGATGCCCGGGTGGAGCTGCTGCTGGAAGTGGACCCGGTGGGCATCACCCGGGGCCCGGCGCCGCTGCAGCTGCGCGGGGTACAGGACGGGGTGACGGCCCTGCTGCGCGTCGGGGGTTTCGGGGCGTATTTCCTGCGCCTGCTGATGCAGACCCACTTCTGGAGTTTCGGCGCCTATTCCTACAAGCGGTTCAAGCCTCTGGAGGAGCTGGACGCCGATCCGGTGCGCGGCCGCCTGGCCGCACCGCCCGAGCAGATGGCTTACAGCGCCGGCGGGCGGCAACGCCTGTCGCAGCCGGTGCAGATATTCCTCAATCAGGATGCGAAGAGCGGGCGCACCGTCACCCGTCTGCTGCGCTATCAGCCCGCCACCGCCCCGCGCGGGCCCGGGCCGCGCAAGAGCCTGATCCTGGTGCATGGCCTCGCCCACAGCGGCCGCGTGTTCTGGACCGACACCATCGACACCAATTACGTGCAGTACTTCCTGGCGCAGGACTATGACGTGTGGGTGCTGGATCATCGCACCAGTGCCAGCATCGTGGACGAGATCCACAGCGGCGACACCTGGGACGACATCGCGGCGCTGGACATGCCCTGGGGCGTGCGGACGGTGTTCGAGACGCTCAATGGCGAGCGGCCCGGGCCGCAGGCGCAGAAGGTGTATGTCTTCGGGCATTGCATCGGCGCCGGTGCCATGGCGATTGCCACGCTGCGCGGGCTGCTGGATTACCGCCTGCCCGACGGGGGCAGGGCGAGCATGGTGGCGGCCATGACACTGCACGCGGTGGCGCCCTGGCTGTATGCCTCGGCGGCCAACCGCGCGCGGGAGAACCTCTGGGCGCTGTTCAAGGAACTCGATCTGATCGACACGGTGGAGCCGCGGCCCCACAAGGGGTCGAAAGGCGCCGAAGTGATCTATGACCGGCTGGCGTCCACCTCCCTGAACGAGGCCGAACTGGCGCAATGGCCCGACGCGCAGATGAAGGACGACGAGCGCGGGCCGGCATTCCAGAAGGCCATCTACACGCGCTATACGGTGTTCTGGGGGCGGCAGTGGGTGAAGGCCAATGTCACGGAGCGCACACGCAAGGAGTTCTGCGGCATGATCGGCGCGGTGCCGGTGGCGGTGCTGCAGCAGGTCTATTACTCCATCACCCGGGGACTGCTGGCCGCGCACCGGGGTGACAACGACTATGTGCGCCACGAGGCCCTGAAGACCCACTGGGACTTCCCCACCTTCTTCCTGCATGGCAATCAGAACACCGTGTTCGACATGGCCACGGCCCGCAATTCAGCGGAGCAGCTGGTGCGGCACCGGCGCCATGTGCGCGAAGCCGACACCCACTGGCGCCCGGATCTGCGTCTGGAGCCACAGGACTATCTGGAAGAGGAGGTCTGGGTGGACGTGGTGGAGGGCTATGGCCACATGGACATGATCTTCGGTCGTGAGGTGGCGCGGGACATCTGTCCACGCCTGCACACCTTCTTCGAGGCGGCGGCGCAGCAGCAGCTGCCGCAGACCTATGCCCATGTGGCCAACCATGCGCAGGAGCGCCTGCGCTTCCAGCGCTGGTGTCAGGGCAACGCCCACTCCACGCCCCCGGGCCGGCCGCTCGCCGGACCGATCCTGTCGCATCCCCGGCGCACGGCCGCTGGCCTCGGCTCGCTGCGGCTGTGGTGCGAGGCGCAGGATTTCACCGCCAACCCTGCCAGCGGCCTGCGCATCGCACTGAGCAATGTCGAGGAATTGCCGCCGGGCGAGTCACTGCGGCGTCTGCGGCACCTGGTGCCTGGCGACGTGGTGGCTGCGCAGGCCTGGCAGCGCGAGTTCTGGCTGCATGACTACCAATTTCATCCCCGGGCCGACATGCAGCGGCGCATTCGCCTGGAATACGACCCTGAGGAGAGTGACAAGGTCGTGCTGCCGCCGCGTCCCGCGCCGGGCAAGACCCTGGACCCCCATGACCCGACCGTGCAGACCCCGCAGCGCTGGGGCATGCTGCTGGACTGGGCGGCGATGCCCTGGTTCCAGCGGGCGTTTCTGGAACAGCAGGTGCCACAGGACCTTGTCGTGCTGTCGTTCCTGAGTGGCTCCTGTCTGCATCCTGGTTCCACCTTCGAGGAGCAGAACAGCAGCGCCATCTTCCTGGGCATGTGTCGCCACGTGGCGCCGGGCTATGCCTGGCCCGGCCTGGCGGTGACGAGCGACCTGCTGGAAGAGGTGCTGCCGGGCCACGCGCCCCTGCGCGGTGTCGACCATCTGCTGCTGCTCGGCGACCAGATCTACGCCGATGCCAGCGCCGGCCTGTTCGACCCCCGCGTCGAGTACGAGAAATACCGCACGCCCTATCGCAAGGCCTTCGGCAGTGCTGCGGCACGCCGCCTGCTATCGCATCTGCCCACCTACTTCACCATCGACGATCACGAAATTGACGACAACTGGGATGGCCGCCTGCAGAAGGACGGCAGTCCGGTGAACCCGTGGTATGCCCGGCGCATGGCCTGGCTGTACCAGGTGCATCAACGCCAGTGGGACCATGAACAGATCCAGCTCTGGCAGCATTTCACCAGCGCGGGTCAGCCCTTCTTCCTGTTCGACACGCGCATGGAGCGCCGCAACGACAGGCCGCACAGCGAGCCCGATGCGCTGCTGAGCGCCACGCAACGTGCCGAATTCGAGGCCTGGCTGCGCAGCGCCGAGGTGCAGCAAGGCGAGTGTGTCTTCTTTGCCACCGGGTCCGCGCTGGCCCCCATCGCCTGGCCTGTTCTGCAGGAGAGCGTACTGGCGGCGCAGGAGGACAGCCTGCTGGCCTATCCCGGCTTCCTGGCCTGGCTGATCGACACCCTGCACGCGCAGTGCGCCGGCAAGCGGGTGTTCTGGTACACCGGAGATCCGCACTTCTCCTGCACGGCGCGCGTGCAGTTGCAGCATGCCGACGCCAGCGTCGCGCTGACCCAGGTCTGCTGCTCGGGCCTGTATTCCCCTTATGCCTTCGCCAATGCCAACCCCGGCAATCACCGCTGGGACACACCTTTCCTGCTGACGCTGCCGCTGACCGGGACCGACGTACGGATCAGCGGAACGCAGCAGCTGTTGTCTGCCAGCCGGCAGCACTTCGTGCGCTCCGACCTGCTGCGGCACGACGGCCGCCTGCAGCTGCGGGTGCAGGCCTTCGATGCAGCCGGCGCGCCGGCCTCCGCCCCCGTGTTGCTCTGAAGCGTGTGCCTGCAGCAGGGTTCGCCTGCAAGCAGGCTCCCACCGTACCGGCCTGCTGCCCTTAGCCAACTGGCTAATTGTTGAACAGTTCTCGAACGCCTAACGTGCCCTCCAACGATCGAACTATTCCGTTCATTCCATCAGAGGGCCTGCAACGTGCGCGCACATCAAGAGGCGTTTCCTGTCAGTGTGTTCAACAATTTCCTGCTCAGCGTGGCGCTGGGGCTGGTGCTGGTGCTGCCGGCACCGGCGGCGCTGGCCGTGGGCGACCCGACAGCCTGCACGGCGCTGCCCGCCATCGCGGTGGGCGACACTGTTCCCGGCAGTCTGAGCGCGACGGGGGACTGTTTTCAGTCGCCGCCCAATCGCCTGATCGACACCTACGCGCTGACCCTCGCGGAGCCCGCCGTGCTGGATATGACGCTGGAGACTCTGGGCTATGGTGGTGTGGTGGGCATCCGCTTTCCGAGCACCACGCCCGGCGTACCCGGCACCTTCATCGGCCAGCGCGGCCGCAACACGGCAGGCGTCGTCAGCTCGCAAAGCGTTCTGCCACCGGGCACCTACACGGTCTATGTGACGTCCTTTCTGACCAACCCCACGACGCCACCCGAGGGCGACTACTCGCTCACGCTCAGTCTTGCAGAGGCACCGCAGGCGGCGTGCACGGGCGGGCTCATCGTGTCCAGCGCGCTGGTGCGCAATTCCGTCGCGCATGGCACGATCTCGGCGCAGGATTGTGAACTCGGGCCGCGCGAGGACATTGTCGCCGGCGATACTCCGCGCCATATCGACGGCTACTCGCTCTTTGCGCCAGCAAACGTCTACCACCAGGTCACCATCGAGGCGGATTTCGACTACCGCATCGAACACTGGGAGGCGGTGGGGACCGCCACGCCGGTGCTCACGGGCTATGTCGATCCGATGCCTGCAGACAGCGTCCGTCATTACGCCTTCCATTCCGCGTCGGCTGCCACTCACCTGATCAATATCGCCGCGTCCACGCCTGGCGAGACGGGCAATTACACCCTTACCGTCCAGAACTATCCGGCCCAGCAGCACAGCGCCCTGATGTCGCTCTACACGGCTGCCAACGGCGACAACTGGACCAACAAGACTGGCTGGGGCGGCGCGCAGGGCACGGAGTGCACCTGGTTCGGCGTGAGCTGCGACGCCGGTGGCCTGGTCACCCAGCTGCAGCTGAATGCCAACAATCTGGTGGGCCCCCTGCCCGAAGCGATCGGCGTGCTCAATCGGCTGGAGACGCTGAATCTTGGCAGCAACAGCCTCAGCGGGCCCTTGCCGGCCGCCATCGGCTTCATGAACGACCTGCGCTATCTGCATCTGAACAGCAATCAGTTCAGCGGCCCCTTGCCCGAGGAATGGGCCTATGCGGACATCCTCGTCAATCTGGCACTTTCCTCCAATCAGCTCAGCGGCCCGGTGCCGGACTGGATGGGGGAGAAAGAGCAGCTGCAGACACTGTATTTGTCTGGCAATCAGTTCAGCGGCCCCATTCCGGCGAGCCTGGCGGACCTGCCCGCGCTGACGCATCTGCATCTGCAGTACAACCGCTTCAGCGGGGCGGTTCCGCAGGCGCTGCTGGACAAGCCGCTGACGCAGTTCCAGTACAACAACAATCCGTTCGATCTCACCGACCCTGCCGAGCGTGCCGCCTTGCTCGCTCTGTACGAGAGCACCAACGGTGCCGGCTGGACCAGCAGGACGGGCTGGGGGGGCGATGCAGGGACGGAGTGCACCTGGTATGGCGTCGTGTGCAATGACGGGCATGTGCAGGAGCTGCAACTGGACAATAACGCCCTGGTCGGCACGCTGCCGCCGGCACTGGGGGATCTCGCCCATCTGCAGGTGCTGAGCCTCGCGATGAATCAGTTGTCCGGCAGCTTCCCAGAACAATGGAGTGGGCTGGATGCCATCCGCGGACTCTACCTGCACAGCAATCAGCTCACAGGCAGCCTGCCGCAGTGGCTGGGAGAGCTGACGACTCTGCAAGGTATCGCGCTGGGCAGCAATCAGCTGAGCGGACCGATTCCCGACTCCCTCGCCAACCTGAGCCAGCTGCAGACGCTGCATCTGGGGGGCAATCAACTCAGCGGCCCGATTCCCGCCGCTCTTGCCGCGTTGCCAGCCTTGACGCAGTTGCACCTGCAGTACAACCGGCTCAGTGGTTTTGTCCCTCAGGCCCTGCTCGACAAGGGGCTCGCGCAGTTCTACTACAACAACAATCTGTTCGGCCTCAGCGATCCGGCCGAACGCGCCGCCCTGCTGGCCCTGTATGACAGCACTCAAGGTGCAGGCTGGACCACCAGTACCGGCTGGGGCGGCGAGACGGGGTCCGAGTGCACCTGGCATGGCGTGGTCTGCAGCGATGGCCATGTCACTCAGATCAATCTGCAGGCGAATCAGCTGGCCGGCACGCTGCCGGCGGCCCTGGGCGATCTGGCCGAACTCACCCAGCTGAATCTGAGCAACAACCAGCTCACGGGCAATCTGCCGCAGGCGTGGACGGGCATGGCCTCGCTGCAGCATCTGTATCTGTGGGGCAATCAATTGAGCGGGCCGCTTCCCGCCTGGCTGGGCGAGCTGGACACACTCAAGGCTCTGTCGCTGTCCGCCAACCTGTTCAGCGGCCCGATTCCCGCCGAGCTGGGCGACCTGGCGCTGCTGGAGACGCTGCATCTGGGCGGCAACCAGCTCAGTGGCGAGATTCCTGCGGCGCTGGCCGGCCTGAGCCAGCTGCGCGAGTTGTTCCTCGGCTACAACCAGCTGATCGGCTATGTCCCTGAAGGCCTGGACGAGATTGACAACCTGCAGGTCAACAACAATCCCTTCAGCACCGAGAGTGCGGCGGACCGAGAGGCGCTGGATGCGCTGTACGCGGCCACTGACGGCGCACACTGGCTCAACAACACCGGGTGGACCAATGTGCTGCCTGGCACCCTGTGCACTCGCTATGGTGTGACCTGTCTCAACGGGCGGGTGAGCGCGCTGAACATGCAGACGGTGACCGGCGGCATCGCACGCGGCAACGGCCTGGTCGGCACGCTGCCGCAGGCACTGGCGCAACTGAGTGAACTGCGCAATCTGACCCTGCCCCACAACGAACTGCACGGCCCGCTGCCGGACATCTTCGGCAGCCTGCCCCAGCTGCGCCAGCTCAACCTCAGTGGCAATCGGCTCAGTGGCACGCTGCCGGACAGTCTGGGCACGCTGGTTCAGATGCAGCATCTGCAGCTGGCCAGCAATCAGTTCACCGGCAGCATTCCGCCAGGTCTGGGCAATCTGACGGCCATGCAGACCTTGAATCTGGGGCTCAACCAGTTGAGCGGCACCATCCCTGCGACGCTGGGCTCGGCGACGGCGCTGACGACGCTGGCACTGAACTTCAACCAGCTCACCGGTCCGCTGCCCTCCGAACTCGGCAATCTGAGCAATCTGGTGACCTTCAATGCCAGCGTGAACCTGCTCAGTGGCAGCATTCCCGCCAGCTTCGGCAATCTGGACAAGCTCACCACGCTGACGCTCAACAGCAATCATCTGAGCGGACCGATACCGCCCGAACTGGCCGACATGGCGGAGCTGCTCAGTCTCAATCTGGGGCTGAACGATCTGAGTGGCCCGCTGCCGGCGGCGTTTGGAGCCGCGCCCAAGCTGACCGGCCTGCGCGTGCCCTACAACAATCTGGACGGTGCGATTCCCGCCGAGCTGGGCAACAGCACCACGCTGCGCTTCCTGCAATTGCAGAACAACCAGTTCACGGGCGAGGTGCCCGCCGCGCTGGCCCAGTCCGGGCAGCTGGTGACGTTGTGGGTGCAGAACAATCTGCTGGAGGGCAGCTTCCCGGCCGCCCTGGCCGCGCTGGACACGCTCACCGAGGCGGATGTGCGCGGCAATGCCCTGACGCTGCCTGCGCTCGGCAATGCCGAGGCCTGCAGCACGCCGCCCGCACTCAGCCCGGGCCAGTCACTCAGCGGCACGCTGGAACTGGCCCAGGACTGCGTGCTGGACGGGCAACGCCTCATCGACCGCTTCCAGCTCACGCTGCCCCAGGCCACGACCTTCACCGCCACGCTGGGCTCGCCGGACTACGCGGCCATGACCGGTCTGCGCAGTGCCGACGGCACGCTGGCGCTGGCCTCCTCCAGCAGCACTGCCGCCGGTACGCCGGTGACCCTGCAGTACGCCTTGCCGGCGGGGCAGTACCAGACCTTCAGTTCCACCTATGCCTCGCGCCCGGTGGCCCCGTTCGACGGGGAGTATGAGCTCGCTCTCAGCGCCGCGCTGGCCGAACCCCAGGACGGCTGCAGCGTGGCCAATCCCACCGTGGTGGTGCCGGGCTCGGCCGTGACTGGCCGTCTGCAGGCAGCGGACTGCGTCAGCAATCAGCTGGGCGATGACGGCCGCGTCAACGACCGCTACATGATCGGCCTGCAGGCCGGCGAGAAGGTCTGGATCTCCGTCACCGGCGACATCGATCTGCGCCACAGTCTGCGCGCCAGTGCCTTCGACGGCTGGCTGCCCGTGGCCATCACCGAACCGCAGCTCGACGCCGGCGACACCGATGTGGTGGTCTTCGAAGCCCTCGGCACCGGTCTGCACACCCTCAGTGTGATGCCGGCCCGCGTCGGCGAGACCGGCAACTACAGCCTGTATTTCGCCAACCATGCACCGCTCCCCCAGGCCCAGCGCGAGGCGCTGTTCACGCTCTACCACAGCACCAATGGCGCGCTGTGGACGAACAAGGCCGGCTGGCTGGGCCACCCCGGCACGGAGTGCACCTGGTACGGCATCACCTGCACCGATGGCGTGGTGACGCACATCGATCTGTCTGCCAACGCGCTGGCCGGCAATATTCCGGCAGCTCTGGGGGATCTGAGCGGTCTGCAGGTTCTGAACCTCGCGGACAACAATCTGGCGGGCGTGGTGCCTGATGTCTTCGGCAGCGGCGTGCAGGTACTGGTCGGGGGCAATCCGCTGGACAACACCCTGCCGGCACAGATCGTGAGCCGAGGCGGCAGTGATGTGTTCTATCTGCGCTCGGGCAACATGCTCTCGTTCTACTACACCACCTCGGACGCCGAAGAAGGCCTGACCGGCCTGGGCCTGAGCGTGCACGTGGATTCCAGTGTGGTGGAGAGCGCGCGCTTCGTGAACGTGCTCGGCACGGCCCTGGTGGGCTACGACAGCAGTCTGGGCAATGACACGGGCAACACCGACAACGACGCCAGTACGGACAAGCGGCTCGCCATCGCCTGGGCCGATGTCGGCAGTCAGTGGCCCGGCAGCCTGCCAGTCAAGCTCTTCGATCTGGAGCTCAAGGCGCTGCCGGCCGCGACCACCGCCAACAGCGTGCGCATCGGTTTCGCGCGCACAGGCAATGCCAGTCAGTATCGCCTGACACTGCCCAGCGTGGAGCTCAGCCCCGTGCTGGAGCGCTTCGACGTGGACGGCGATGGCAGCGTGCAGGCGCTCTCCGACGGCCTGCTGCTCGTGCGCGACATGTTCGGGTTCACCGGCGACGCCCTGATCGCCCAGGCCATTGCCGCCGGTTCGACCAATACCACGGTGGCCGCTGTCGCCGCGCGACTGCAGCAGCTCGACCCGGCCCTGGATGTCGATCGCAACGGCAGCGTGGACGCACTGACCGATGGTCTGCTCGTGCTGCGCTACCTGTTCGGCTTCCGCGGTGACGTGCTGGTAGCGGACGCCGTGGGGGAGGGCGCCACGCGCAGCACGGCCGCCCGGATCGAAGCCTATCTTGCCGGATTCCTACCACTCTGAGGGGACACCATCATGCACAAGTCCGTTTTCCTGCTCGCCGCCCTCTGTCTGCCCCTGTGGCAGGCCCAGGCGCAGACACCGCAACAGACCGTACAACTGCTCTATGGCACCGGCAGTGCAGCGGCAAGCAGCCATTCGGCCAGCCTGCTGTACAGCGCCACGGGCAATGCCCGCACCACGGGGCTGGGCATCCGCGTGCACTACAACAGCGCGCAGGTGCAGGTCGCCGCCATCGAGAATCTGTTCGCCGAGGCCAGTCTCGGCGTGCAGATCCTGCCTGATGTGAATGATCTGGATCAGGACCCCGCCACCGATCAGTACATCACTGCCGCCTGGGCGGACCTGCTCGGCGCCTGGCCGAGCGCACAGACGGGCCAGGTGGAACTGTTCACGATTGCCTACGACACACTGCCCGGCCTGGAGCAGACCGCGTTCACCCTGACCGACAGCGCTGTGGCCGTCGGCTTTGAGTTTGTTGCCCGTCAGGGCGACTGAGGAGC
>JACCDH010874333.1_pt1 | contig 12945 bp, 9 predicted proteins | sample 7442481 | NCBI WGS metagenome assembly JACCDH01 (sample SAMN15323433, study PRJNA562643) | freshwater metagenome | isolation source: river surface water | place: USA:Blue River Watershed | collected 2017-08-15
CGTGCGCAGCCTGAATGCCGACATCCTTTACGGACTGCCGCATCAGACCCGCGCCCGCATCGCGGACTCGGTGCAGAAACTGCTGACATTGTCGCCCGACCGGGTGGCACTTTACGGCTATGCCCATGTGCCCTGGATGAGCCGCCGCCAACAGATGATCCCCTCGGACGCCATGCCCACGCCCGAAGAACGCCTCCGCCTGTTCGAAACCGCGCGCGACCTGTTCACATGGGACGGATATCAGGAGATCGGCATCGACCATTTCGCCCGGCCCGAAGACGGCATGGCCGTGGCCGCGCGCAACGGCACCCTGCGCCGGAACTTCCAAGGTTACACCGACGATACCGCGCCGGTTCTGGTCGGTCTTGGCGCATCGTCCATCTCGCGCTTTCCGCAAGGGTACGCGCAGAACGCAAGCGGCACGTCGGATCACACCAAGGCGGTGCGGGACGGGCGCTTCTCGACCCATCGCGGGCATGTCTTCAGCGGTGAAGACCTGCTGCGCGGCCGGATCATCGAGGCGCTGATGTGCGATTTCCGTGTGGAGCGGGCCGAATTGCTGCGCGATTACGGCACCAGCCCATCCCGGCTGGATCACCTCTTCGCCACGGCGGCGGCGGCTTTCCCGGGCATGGTCGCGGTGACGGACGAGGCCTTCCTGATCCTGCCACAGGGCCGACCCTTGGCGCGGATGGTGGCACGGGCCTTTGACGCCTATGACCAGACCAAGGCGCAGCATTCGGCGGCGGTGTAGCAAGCCCACGGTTTTCCTGCAAAACGTCAGACCCGATGGCTGGGCCTGGGGACTTTCCAGGAAAACTGTCACGCCACCTGTTTCGGGCCGAAACTTTCCACCCAATCCACCATGCGCGGCAGGCAGACCGATTTCAGGTCATACCGCTCCAGCACCGTTTTCCGCGCGGCCTGCCGCAGGGCGGTGAAACGTTCGGGATGGGCCAGCGCCTCGGTCAGGGTGCGCGACCATGCCGGAACGTCAAAGAAATCGACCAGCAGCCCGTTCTCGCCATGCCGGATCACTTCGCGCACCGGGGCGGTGTCGGACCCCACCACCAGCGCCCCTGCCCCCATCGATTCCATCATCGACCATGACAGCACGAAGGGATAGGTCAGATAGGCATGCACCCGGCTGACCTGCATCAGGCTGACGAAGGTCGCATAGGGCACCTTGCCCATGAAATGCACACGGCTGAGGTCGAGACGGTCCCGCACTTCGGACAGGAAGATTTCCTTCCACTTGCCCTCTTTCGGTGGCTGGCCGTAGCTGACGTCATCCCCGCCGACGATCACCACCTGCGCCTCTGGCCGGGCCGCCATCACCTCGGGCAAGGCCCGCATGAAGGTGTGATAGCCGCGATAGGGTTCCAGATTGCGGTTGACGAAGGTCAGCACCTCATCCCCGGCGCGGATCACCCGGCCATCGGGCAGGGTGACAGAGGCTTGCGGGTCGGGCTTCAACCGCTCCGTTTCCACGCCGTCAAAGATCACCTCGATGTTCCGGCGCAGCGCGGGCGGATAGGTGCTGGCCTGCCATTCCGTGGGCGACAGCCCGGCATCGGCGTGCAGCAGCGACTGCCTCAGATGCGCCGTGCGCCCCTGCGCGATCAAGACCTGATCAAAGCTGCGGGGCGAGAACTCGGGGTCAAAGCCCACATCCGCGCCCCGCCCCTTGTAGTAGAATTCGGCATAGACCAGCAGTTTCGCCTCGGGCCAGACTTCTTTCAGGAACAGCGTCTCGCCCCAACCCGAATGGCCGAAGATCACGTCGGGGACATAGCCCTTGTCCTCGCGCCAGCGCAGGCAGGCGCGGGCCACCGTGACACCGCGATCCGACATCTGGGTGTAATTGCGCCCCAAGCGGCATTGGCCGGGGTCCACCACCTGCGCCTTGTGGTCGTAGCGCATCACCGGCACCGGGGCAGTGCGGTTGTTGTTCTTGTCGGTCAGCGCCAAGACCTCATGCCCGCGCGCGGCAAGGGCCGGGGCAAGGTGCAGGAACTGGCCGGGAAAGTTCTGGTGGATCAGAAGGATCTTCATGCCACCGGCCCGCCGAAGGCTGCCGCCATCAGCGTGCGGGTATAGTCGCTTTGGGGATTGGCAAAGACCGCCTCTGCCGCGCCGGATTCAACCACGTCACCGTTCCGCATCACCATCACCTTATGCGACAAAGCCCGCACCACACGCAAATCGTGGCTGATGAAAACATAGGCCAGCCCCCACTTGCGCTGCAAGTCGCGGAGCAGTTCCACGATCTGCACCTGCACTGTCATGTCCAACGCTGATGTCGGCTCGTCCAGCACCACCAATTTGGGCCGCAGGATCATCGCCCGCGCGATGGCGATGCGCTGGCGCTGCCCGCCCGAGAATTCATGCGGGTAACGGTCCATCATCGCGGGGTCGAGGCCCACCTCGGCCATGATCTCGGCCACCATGTCGCGGCGGTTGCGGCCCGGTTCAACGCCATGCACGCCCAGCCCTTCGGCGATGATCTCCGCCGCCGTCATGCGGGGCGAGAGGCTGCCGAAGGGGTCTTGAAACACCACCTGCATATCACGGCGCAGATCGCGCAGGGCCTTGCCCTGCCGTTCGGCAAGGTTCTGGCCAAGGAAAACCACCCGCCCCTCGGACGGGATCAACCGCAGGATCGCCAGCGCCAGCGTGGTCTTGCCAGACCCGCTCTCCCCCACGATCCCCAGCGTTTCGCCCGCGCGGACGGTCAGGGTTGCGTCGTTCACCGCCTTCACATGGCCTACCACCCGCCGCAACAGCCCGGCATGGATCGGAAACCAGACGCGCAGGTTCTGGGTTTGCGCCACCACGGGGGCAGCTTCGGCGACCGGGACGGGCAATCCCTTCGCCTCGGCCGCCAGCAGTTTCTGGGTGTAGGGGTGCTGAGGATTGGCAAAAACCTCGGCCGCAGGCCCTTGTTCGACGATCTCACCATCCTTCATCACGCAGACCCGGTCCGCGATGCGGCGCACGATGCCAAGGTCATGGGTGATGAACAGAAGGCTCAGGTTCTCACGCGCCTTCAACTCGGCCAAGAGGTCAAGGATCTGCGCCTGAATCGTCACGTCCAGCGCCGTGGTCGGTTCATCCGCGATCAACAACTCCGGCCCGTTGGCGAGCGCCATGGCGATCATCACCCGCTGGCGCTGCCCGCCCGACAGTTGATGCGGATAGGCGGTCAGGCGGCTTTCGGCATCGCGGATGCCGACCTTGCCCAACAACTCGATGATCCGCGCCCGTGCCGCAGCCCCGCTCAGCCCCTGATGCAGGGCAAGGCTTTCGCCCAACTGCCGCTCGATCGTGTGCAGCGGGTTCAGGCTGGTCATCGGTTCCTGAAAGATGAAACTGATGTCATTGCCCCGGATGCCGCGCAGCGTGGCCTCTGCCGCCCCCACCATCTGGGTCTGTCCGTAACGGATCGACCCCGACACCTCGGCGCTGTCGGGCAAAAGACCCACGGTGGACAGGGCGGTCACGGATTTGCCCGACCCGGATTCGCCCACCAGCGCCACCGTCTCCCCCCGTCCGACGGCAAAGGAGACCCCGCGCACGGCGGGGCGGCTGGCTCCGTCCTGACGGAAGGCGATGGACAGGTTATCGACCGTTAGAACCGCGTCGCTCATCGGAAGGTCTTTCGCGGGTCAAAGGCATCGCGCACGCCTTCGAAGATGAAGACCAGCATCGACAGCATCAGGGCAAAGGTGAAAAAGGCCGAAAACGCCAGCCACGGGGCCTGGATGTTCTGCTTGGCCTGTTGCGTCAGTTCCCCCAAGGACGGGGCGGAGGCGGGCAGGCCGAAGCCCAGATAATCCAGCGTCGCCAACGAGGCGATGGCCCCGGTGATCAGGAAGGGCAGCATGGTCAGCGTGGCCACCATCGCATTGGGCAGCACGTGGCGATACATGATCACCCGGTCGGGCACGCCCAAGGCCCGCGCAGCGCGGACATATTCAAAGTTCCGCGCCCGCAGGAATTCGGCCCGCACCACGCCCACCAGCGCCGTCCAGCCGAACAGCACGGACAGGATGACCAGTAGCCAGAAACTCATCTGGAAGATGGCCGCCACGATGATGATGACGTAAAGCGTCGGCGTCGCGCCCCAGAGTTCGATGATGCGCTGGAACACCAGGTCCACCAGCCCGCCGAAATAGCCCTGAACCGCCCCTGCCGCGATGCCGATGACGGATGTCAGAAGCGTGGTGATCAGCGCGAAACTGACCGACAGGCGGAAGCCGTAGATGATCCGCGCCAAGACATCGCGCGAGGTGTCGTCGGTGCCCAGCCAGTTCATCTGATCCGGCGCGCCGGGGGCGGCACCGCCCTTGTCCACGATGGTGTTGTAGGAAAACGGGATCGGCGCCCACAGAATCCAGCCCTGCTGGATCGCCTCTCCGCCCGCCGTGGCCTTCGTCTCGGCTTCCGCCAAGACACCTTCGGGATCGTCCCAGCACGCCTCGGACCCCGCCGCCACGATCAGGCATTGCACCTCGGGCTGGCGGTAATCGGCCTCGGTCCGGAAATCACCGCCAAAGGCGGTTTCGGGGTAGAAGAACAGGAAGGGCGCGTGAAGCTCACCCTTGTAGGACGCCAGCAGCGGCTTGTCATTGGCCACCACCTCGGCACAGAGCGACAGGCCATAGAGGATCGAAAAGATCACCAGCGACCAATAGGCCCGGCGGTTGGATTTGAAGTTGCGCCAGCGGCGCTGGTTCAGGGGCGACAGGGCCATCTCTCACCCCCTCCGCTCAAAATCGATGCGGGGGTCGATCCAGACGTACATCAGGTCAGAGATCAACTGCATCACAAGGCCAATCAGGCCAAAGAAGAACAAGGTGCCAAAGATCACCGGGTAATCCCGTTCGACAGCGGCGCGGAAACCCAACTGCCCCAGACCATCCAGCGAGAACACCGTCTCGATAATCACCGACCCGCCAAAGAACACCGACACGAAGAGCGCAGGGAACCCCGCGATCACGATCAGCATCGCATTGCGGAAGACATGGCCATAAAGCACACGGCTTTCCGCCAATCCCTTGGCGCGGGCGGTGGTGACATATTGCTTCTTGATCTCGTCCAGAAAGCTGTTCTTGGTCAAAAGCGTCAGCGTGGCAAAGCTGGAGATGGTCGAGGCGATCACCGGCAGGGTGATGTGCCAGATGTAGTCCACCGCCTTGCCCCACAGGGTCAACTCCTCCCAATTCTCGGAGGTCAGGCCGCGCAGGGGGAAGATTTTCCAATAGGACCCGCCCGCGAACAGCACCAGAAGCAGGATGGCGAACAGGAATCCGGGGATGGCATAGCCGATGATGATGGCCCCCGATGTCCACGGGTCAAAGGGCGTGCCGTCGCGCACGGCCTTGCGGATGCCCATCGGGATCGAGATCAGATAGGCGATCAGCGTGGACCACAGGCCCAGCGTGATCGACACGGGCATCTTTTCCAGCACAAGGTCCATGACCGAGATGGACCGGAAATAGCTCTGCCCGAAATCGAAGGTCAGATAATTCCCCATCATGATGAGGAACCGTTCCACCGTCGGGATCGTTTCCTTGGTGCAGGCGGGGTCTTTCAGGTCCGGCGTGCCGGTGTGGCCTTCGGCGCAGACGATGCGGGCAAAGCCGAACTGCACCTCCAGCTTGGCGAGGAATTCGGGCGGCAGGCCGCGCGCGCCGATATAGCCCTGATCCTGTTCCTGTTGCCCCGACGCGGCGGCATCCCCGCTGCCTGCGATGGATTGCAGCGAGTCGCCGTCGCCCTCCAGCCGCGCCGCCACCTGTTCGATGGGGCCGCCGGGGACGAATTGGGTCAGGAAAAAGTTCAGCACCATGATCCCGAACAGCGTCGGGATGATGAGCAGCAGCCTGCGCAGGATGTAGGCGCCCATCAGGCGTGGCTCCGGTCGGCCATGGGGATCTTCACTTGAGTGCGCCTGCCGCTTTCAGCTTTTCCGCCTTGGCCGCGTCATACCACCAGAAATCCAACTCGCCCAGCGCGTAGGGCGGCAGGTTCGCGGGGTAGGCGTACATGTCCAGATAGGCAACCCAGCTTGACGCCTTGAACCATTGCGGCACCCAGAAGCGTTCGGCCCGCAGCACACGGTCCAGCGCCTTGGTCGCCACAGTCAGTTCATCCTTGGACTTGGCCGCCATCACGGTCTGGATCACCCGATCCGCCGCCGGGGATTTCAGGCCCATCAGGTTGAAGGCCGACACATCCGCCGTATCAGAGCCGTAGAACTGCATCAACTCGGACCCCGAGATGTAGCCCGACCGCGCATTGCCGACGATGATGTCGAAATCATAGCTTGGCGGGCGGGTGCGGCTTTCCATCCGGGCATTGTCCACCCCGGTCAGGATCGCATCGACGCCCAGCGCCTTCAGGTTTTCGATGAAGGGCAGGATCACGCGGTCAAAGGTCGGGCTGTCGTTCAGGAATTCCACCCGCAGCGTCTCGCCCTTGGCATTGCGGCGCAGGCCGTCATCGCCCACGGTCCAGCCCGCCTCATCCAGCAGGGCCGAAGCCGCGCGCAGGTTGTTGCGGTCCAACTGCCGCTCCCCGGACGAAGGCGCCATCACCGCCTCATCCGTCAGGATGGAGGCGGGCAACAGCCCCTCATCGACCAAGGGCTTCAGGATCGCCGCCTCTTCGGGCGAGGGTGCGCCCTCGGCGGCCAGCCACGAGTTTTCCCAGACCGAATTGATCCGGCTGTACAGGCCATAGAACAGCGTGGCGTTGGACCATTCGAAGTTGAACATCAGGCCGATGGCCTGACGCACCTTCGGGTCCTGAAACTTTTCCCGCCGCAGGTTGAACAGAAAGGCCTGACCATTGGCCTTGGCGCCGTTCGGGATTTCCTCTTTCTTCACCCAGCCGTTGGCCAGCGCCGGGAAGTCATAGCGCGTGGCCCATGTGATCGACGAGGCTTCCTGACGGAAGGTGTAGTCGCCGCCCTTGAACCCCTCAAACGCGGCATCGTAGTCGCCGTAATACTCATAGGTGATCTTGTCGAAGTTCGACCGCCCGCGATTGATCGGCAGGTCTTCGCCCCAATAGTCCGGGTTGCGCTTCCATGTGATCGACCGGCCCATGTCCATGCTGTCGAACACATAGGGACCGGAGCCAAGGAAGGGCGTGGTCGAGGATTTCTCAAGGTCCATCCCTTTGGCGGTGTAATCCGCCTTGGACAGCACCGGCAGGCCCCCCACCGCCTCGGGCAGGTCACGCGTCGGGATGCCGGTCTTGAAGGTGAACTTGATCTTCAGCGGCCCCAGAACTTCGGCCTTGTCCACCTGATCGGCAAGGATGGTGCGGAAATCGGTCAGACCCTTGGCCAGAAAGGTCTCATAGGAAAACAGCACATCATCGGCCGTCAGCGGCGTGCCATCCGAGAATTTGACATCCGGCCGCAGGTTGAAGATCACCCAGGACCGGTCGGCGGGATATTCCATCGTCTCGCACAGCAGGCAGTACGAGGTGCCGATCTCATCCGCCGTGCTGGTCAGGATCGACTCCAGCGGGGCCGAGGCCAGCGCCGCCGAGCGCCCTTCGACCGAATAGGGGTTCAGGCTGTCAAAACCGCCGAAGGTCCATTGCGAGATCTCGCCGCCCTTGGGCGCGTCGGGGTTGACGTAATCCAGATGCTGGAAATCCGCCGGGTATTTCGGCGGATCGCCGAAGGTGGTGATGGCGTGGCTGACCGTCACCTCTTGTGCGCGCAGACCGGTGGCAAAGCCCGCCAGCGCAAGCCCGAAGGCCGCCGCGCCGATCCAGTGCAGCACCGGGCGCATGTCCTGTGCCCTTGCAACCGCCCCGCGCCGCAAAGCCTTACCCTGTCGTGCCATGCCACTCTTCCCCTGTCGCTTCGGGCGCGGTTCGCCCCGCACCGCCTTCGCCTGATCTGACAGGTTAGCCGCCGCATCGCCAAGGGCAAGTTGCGATTGCGTGAAACCGTCGCGCAAAAGCAAAACGCCCGGCCTTTCGGACCGGGCGCAGGGCGCTGCCACAGGCAGGTGCCGTTATTTCAGCGTCGCGAGATAGGCGATCACATTGGCGCGGTCTTCGACTTTCGGCAGACCGGCGAAGGACATCTTGGTGCCCGGCATGTAGTTCTTGGGGCTGGTCAGGAAGCCGTTCAGGTTTTCCGGGGTCCAGGCATCAGCGGACATGGCGGCCAGCGCTTCGGAATAGGCGTAACCGGCGGCAGACCCTTTTTGGCGGTCAACCACGCCGTTCAGGTGCGGGCCGGTCGCGTCGGTGCCATCGATGTGGTGGCAGGATTTGCACTTGGCAAAGACCTTCTCGCCCGCGGCCGCATCGGCGGATGCCAGCACGGTGGCGAAGTCCGGCCCTTCTTCTTCGGCGGCGGGGGCTTCCTCGGCGCCGGTGTCGATTGAATAGGCCTGCGTCAGTTCACCTTCCGCGCCATGGCCTTCCGCCCCGACGTGATACAGAGAGCTTGCTGCCCAGCCGCCCAGCAGGAACACCAGAAGCGAGCCGCAAACCGCCCCCACCGTCTTGGTCATGGTCATCGTGTCGAACATGTCTCGCCTTCCTTTGGCCGTTCTTTGGCGCGGTATCTATCTGCTTCCCCCCACCTGTTTCAAGGTGTACTAGCGCGACCGATTGCCCCGCAGGGGCTTTTTGTCGGAATTTCGGGGGCGCGGCATGACGGGGCAGAGCAAGGGTCGGATCGCATTTCAGGGTGAACTGGGCGCCTATTCCCACCAAGCCTGTGCGCAAGCCCGCCCCGGCTATGAGGCCGTTCCCTGCCAGACCTTTGAAGATGTTGTGGAAATGACCCGCGCGGGCGAGGTCGATCTGGGCATGCTGGCCGTCGAGAATTCGACCTATGGCCGGGTTGCGGATGTGCACAGCCTCTTGCCAAAGGCCGGTCTGCACATCGTGGATGAGGCCTTCGTGCGGGTCCATGTCAACCTTCTGGGCGTGCCCGGTGCCCGGTTGGAGGACATCCGCGAGGCGCATGGCCACGTGGTCATCCTGCCGCAATGCGCGGGTTTCCTGAAAGCGCATGGAATCAAGGGCCGCGTCAGCACCGACAACGCCCGCGCCGCCCGTGAGGTGGCCGAGGCCGGGGACAAGACCCGTGCCGCACTGGCCAGCGAATTGGCCGCGCAGATCTACGGGCTGGACGTGGTCGCCCGCCACATCGAGGATCACGCCAACAACACCACCCGCTTTCTGGTCATGAGCCGCGAGGCCGACCAGTCCCGCCGTGGCGCGGGCGAGATGATCACCACCTTCACCTTCCGCGTCCGCAACATCCCGGCAGCGCTCTACAAGGCGCTGGGCGGCTTTGCGACCAATGGCGTGAACATGACCAAGCTGGAAAGCTACATGGTTGGCGGCAGCTTCACGGCGACGGAATTCTACGCCGACATCGAAGGCCACCCCGAGGATGCCAACGTCGCCCGCGCATTGGACGAACTGCGCTACTTCACGACCGAGCTGAACATGCTGGGCGTCTATCCGTCGGACCGCCGCCGCTGAGGCCTATCCCCGGCGCGACTCTTCGTAGCGCTGTTCGATGATCGTGGCCATCTGGCGCAGCTTCTTGTCATAGCGCGCCGCCACCTTGCCGCGCGCCAGCCGCATCGATTGCACAAACAGTCGCGCCGCAAGGGTGCGCGGCTTGATCGTGGTCTGCACGAGGATGCGCACCCGCGTGGCAGACAGCGCCACGAGTTCCAAGGTCGCCCCGCCTTCGACCGACGGGCTGTCGCCATCGACCGCCACCGCGTTTGGCCGGTCAAGCTGCTTGAGCACCACATGCATCTGACGTTCCCGCCCGCGCCAGCCAAAGCGGATCATCCAGCTCATCCCCGGGGCGGGCTGGCGCAGCTTGTCGGTGCGGGTGACTTCCGCCCCGCGCCGCAGCGCGGCACGTTCCCAGAAATCAAAATCGGAAATCGCATCGAAGACGAATTCCACGGGGGCCTGAATATCGGTCCTGCCGCTGAGTTTCATGTGCCTGCCTTCAACACGCCTACCATTCCGACTTTTTGCTTTACGCTGTTATGTGGGTTCAATCCAGCCTGTCGGCAAGCCAATTGGCAATCAGGAAATGCGCGATGGCCCCTTTGCGGGCGGGTTTGATCTCGGGGTGCAGCCCCGCCGTCACGGTCAGCATCTCTTCGCGGGTGATCCAGCGGGCATCCTCGATCTCTTCGGGGTCGATGGTGATGGCGTCATCCAGCGCCTCACCCGCGCAGCCGAACATCAAGGAAGCGGGGAAGGGCCAGGGCTGGCTGGCCAGATAGCGCACGGGCCCGACGCGGATGCCCGCCTCTTCGAACACCTCGCGGCGGACGGCGGCCTCCATCGTCTCGCCCGGTTCTATGAAGCCCGCCAGCAGCGAAAACATCCCCTGCGGCCAAGCGGCGTTGCGCCCCAGCAGCACCCGGTTGCCATGGGTGATCAGCATGATGACCACCGGATCGGTGCGTGGGAAATGCGAGGTGCCGCAGGCCGGGCAATCGCGCTGCCATCCGGCCTTGGCCACCACACTTGCGGCCCCGCAGGCCGCGCAGAACCCGTGGCTGCGGTGCCAGCCCGTGATCGCCCGCGCCGTCGCCGCCAATTCCGCCGCGCGCGGGGTCAGCGCCGCCATGACCGCGCGCAATTCCTGAAAGCTGAACTCCCCGGTCAGTGCGGGATGGCGCTGCGCCGTGGGGTCCAGAAAACCGGGCTGCACCGTCTCGACCCCGGCGCCGGGCTGCCAGCCAGAGACGTCCTGCGCGAAAAGACCCGTGCCCGCTTCGTCCAGCCCCAGAAACACCGGCGCGGCCACCGCATCCGCCAGCACCGCATGCCCCGCCGCCAGCCAGCCCAGATCCTCTGCGCCCCGCATCAAGGGCTTGCCCTGCCACAGGGGCAAGACCCGTCCGGCCGCCAGACAAGCAGCCACCGCCGCCGCATCGCCACGCAGATGTGCCGCGCGGTCCAGACCGGAGCCGCCAAAGGTGACCGTCTCGGCGATACGCATGTCCCGCTTCCCCTCGTTGCGCCACGGCTCTGTGCGCCGGACCGCGACCTTGTGGCATGGCACGGCAGCGCTGCAAAGGCTCATGTCACAGCGCGCACACGCACAGGTTGCAAGACCGGACGCGACCTGCTAGCCAAAGCGAAACGGGCCGCAGAGCTTTGCCGAACGGCGGGTGTCCTGATGACACTTGCCAGACCATGCAGCCACCGGCCCGACGCAAAGGGTGATGGATGGCGGACGTTTCCAAGGATCGACAAGGCTTGCCCTGGCCGGGGCGCTCTGTCCTGCTCCGCCTGCGTCTGTTGTCCACCACCGATCTGCACGCGCAGGTCCTGCCGTGGGATTATGCCACGGACCGTCCGGCACCGGGCACCGGCATGGCCGCGCTGGCCCGTGTCATCGCCGACGCGCGGGCCGAATTGCCCAATTGCCTGCTGTTCGACAATGGCGATTTTCTGCAAGGCAGCGCGCTCGGCGATCTGGCGGCGCAGGACGGGATGGCAGCGCAAAGCCCGGTCAATCCGGTGATCCTCGCGATGAATGCCTTGGGCTATGACGCGGGCACGCTGGGCAATCACGACTTCAGCCACGGCTTGCCGCATCTGATCCGGGCTGTGGACGACGCGGCCTTTCCGGTGGTCAGCGCCAATGCCATCGCCGCCGCGCCACGTGACCTGCCCAACCACCGACCCGAGGCGCTGAGCCTGGTCGCGCCATGGGTGCTGCTGGATCGCGTGCTGATCGATGAGACCGGACACCCTCACCCCCTGCGGATCGGGGTGACGGGCTTCTTGCCGCCGCAAACCGCCGTGTGGGAGCGTGGGCATCTCGAAGGCCGGGTGCGGATCGAGGATATCCTGACCGCCGCGCGCCGCACCCTGCCCCGCCTGCGAGCCGAGGGGGCGGACCTTGTCGTGGTGCTGGCCCATAGCGGGATCGGGCCAAGCCTTGCCGAGCCGGGAATGGAAAACGCCGCGCTGGCCCTGGCCGCGCTGCCCGGCGTGGATGCCGTGGTCATGGGCCATACCCATCAGGTCTTTCCCGCGCCGGAACTTCCGGCGCAGGACGGCGTGGATGCGCGCCGTGGCACCCTTGCCGGCAAGCCCGCCGTCATGGCCGGGGCCTATGGCGCAAGGCTGGGCGTGATCGACCTGCTGCTGGAGCGTGGCGACACGGCGGCATGGCGCGTCCTGTCGCATCGGGTGGACACCCGACCGGCGCAAACCGACGGGGCCGCCCCCGCCGCGCCAGAGGTTCTGGCCGCCCATCAGCGCACGCTGGACTGGGTGCGCGGACGCTTGGGGCGGGTGGACCATCCCATGACCACGCATTTCGCGCTGGTCGCCCCCAGCCCCGCGCTGCGGCTTCTGGCGCTTGCCCAAGGCCTCCATGTGGCCGACGCCCTGCGGGAGGGACCAATGGGCCATCTGCCCGTCCTCTCGGCCGTCGCGCCGTTCAAGGCGGGGGGGCGCGGCGGGCCGGGGTACTACGTGGACATTCCGGCGGGCGATCTGATGCTGCGCCATGTGCTCGACCTTTATCCCCATCCCAACACGCTGACCGCGCTGCGCCTGACGGGGGCGGAAATCGCCCTATGGCTGGAACGGGCGGCGGGCCTGTACAACCGCATCCTGCCCGGCGAGGCGGATCAGCCGCTGATCAACCCGGACTTTCCCGCCTTCAACTTCGACCTGATCCACGGTCTGGACTTCCGCATCGACCTGTCCCAGCCCGCGCGATTTGACACGCGCGGCCGGCTGGTCGCACCGGAGGCACAGCGCATCACCGGCCTGACATGGCGCGGGGCCCCGCTGAACCCGGCGCACTCCTTCATCGTGGCGACGAATGGCTACCGATCCAACGGCGGGTCCGGCTTTGCGGGCACCGAACGCGGCAATCTGGTGCTGTATGACGGC
>JACCDH011331160.1_pt1 | contig 12945 bp, 8 predicted proteins | sample 7442481 | NCBI WGS metagenome assembly JACCDH01 (sample SAMN15323433, study PRJNA562643) | freshwater metagenome | isolation source: river surface water | place: USA:Blue River Watershed | collected 2017-08-15
AGATCCAAGTTCGATTCTTGGCGAGACCACATTCCCTCAAAATTCAGTCTTGGATTAACAGAGTTCATTAATTGCGAATTTTTTCGCAAAGCTCAGTAAACTGGGGATTAGTAAAATAGCCTTTATGTAATGCATATAAGTATAACAAATGATTAATTGGGATACGAGTATAAAAAGAGATCTCACATAAAGTTTCAATACTGAAATTATGTTCGCCGGTTAACCATCGTGACACGGTAGAAGGCGTCTTTTTGACCAATTTCGCAAAATCATGTTTAGACAAATTAGTTTCTGTAATTAATATTCCCAGGCTTACAGATAAAGCTTTGTTTACATTTATTTTGAACCTTTTTAATTGCTCTGGAGATTTACGGTAGGATTTTTTCATTGGTTGCCATTTTAGGAAGGTCATTAGGAGTATAAGATGTGTCAAATATGATTTTTTGGAATTCACAAATATGTAAAGTGGCCTACTCTGAAACTCAATGGCAGCAGCCATCCTATTTTCTATGTTTTAACTTATATGTGAATTCAGAAAAAGCTAATTTTAATAGATAGTAAGCAAGTTTTTTGCAGGTTAAATTCACATTGCGGTGATTTTAACCCTCAATAAAAGTCAGTATTACAACTACCTTAAAAAATTAAATATTAGTAGAAACAATCAAATATGAAATAATACATAATACATATTTAGCGTGTTTATACGCAGTTATAGCTTACGGTAAATTCAATACTGGAAGACAAAAAAAACGACCAATCAAAATGACTGGTCGTTAAGGGGGATATGATATGATTCAGTTTTTCGTTTGAATCAAACATTTTCTAATAAGAAGTTTATTGATACACTCTTACATAATCAATTTCAAATGTTGTACTTGTAAAGGATGGATCGATCGCTCCACCCAATGTCCCGCCCATAGCAATGTTCAAAATCATGAAGAAGTTTTGATTGTATGGGATGGATGGGCTGTTTGGAAGTGTATGGAATAATTTATCGTCTACAAAAATTTGCATCGACGTAGGCGTCCATTCTAATTTGTATATATGAAACTCGGTTGTAGCAGTTGGAACCATTGTCGTTGCTACTTTAGCATTACCTCCAAAGTAGACAGGATAATGAAAAGCAGAAATCACTTTATTTAAATCTCTTCCCACATGCTCCATGATATCTATCTCGCCACAATTAGGCCATGAAACTGTACTAATATTATCACCTAACATCCAAATTGCAGGCCATGTACCCACACCTGCTGGTAATTTAGCACGCACTTCTACTTTACCATATTTAAAGGAGTACTTGCCTTTACTTAATAATCTAGCAGACGTGTATTGGCTTGAAGAAAATGCTTCTTTCTTAGCCACAATTTTCAAAGTACCATCTGTCACATAAGAATTATTTCTACGATCTGTGTAGTACTGTGATTCATTGTTACCCCATCCACTTCCCCCAATGTCATAGGTCCATTTATTGCTATTTGGCGCACCAGGCGTATCAAATTCATCAGACCATACTAGCTTCATTCCAACAGCCACAGTAATCTCAATTGATTTTGAGATAGCTGCTCCAGTGCTGCTTTTTGCTGTTACTTTCACTGTGTAATTTCCAGATGCAGTGTATTTATGCTCTACTGTGCCTGAAGGGATATTTTCAAAGACGCCATTTCCAAAATCATACTCATAGTTCACCGCATTGGTGGCAGTAGATGAAAAGGAAACATTGCCCGTATTATCAGGATGCACAGTTGCATTCACCACCAAATTTGTGGGGGTTAAAGCGGGGGGCGTACCCCCGCTTTTATTACATGAAAGTAAACCGATGCTTATCAAACATAAAAATATACCTACTCTCATTTAACTTTATTTTACTTTAAACATTTGATACCATGCGTTACCATCCACACCAATTGTTCTTAAAGTCATGGTGGTAGCTGTAAGCGCTATGATTTCATACGTATTACTTCCAGCACCAACCATTACTAAACCATTACCAGGTACTGAGAACTGTATTCTTGTAGAAACATCAGCTGTACTATTTGAAGTGGCGTTCATGAATGAAAGTCGCTTCACACCTGCTGTTGCAATTGGGAATTGACCCTCTCCACCAGTTAAACCATAATAGGACACTGCAGCACCTAACACAAATGTATTGCCTTTATTATCTACATCAATAGACACATTATTATTAGCGTCTTTAGAGAAGGTGATTTCATCATCATAGAATCCATCAGCAGCTCTTGAATCTGGACCAGCAGCATACCAACTAGAGAAGAATGTTTCATTTGCACCTTGACTTGGACCAGGGCCTACACCAAAATGACCAGGCGCATCCTTATCGGCAATCCAAACCTGAGATGATCCACCAGTTAAGTTGGCAAGCATTTGTGTAGGAATATCAAATGCAACATAGACTGTTACAGATTTACTAATGGTTGAAACAATCCCACCAGTGCCAATAGCATTAACAGTAATCGTATACTTTTTAACGCCAGGAGTTGTATACTTATACGTAATCTTACCAGAAGGTACCAATGCGATATTGCCATCACCAAAATCAACATTGTATGTGATGGCGTTGGTAGCGCTTACATTGATTGCCACTGCACCTGTGCCATTACCTGTTGGATTGGCAGTGTCAACACCCACAACAGTAGTTGTTAATGCTAAACCAGAAGGTGTTTTCATTGCTCCGAAGGTGTATTCTTCCTTCTTACAACCGGTTATACTAAGTATGACCAATAAGGAAAACAACCCAATTATTTTATATATGTTTTTCATTTTTTACTATTTAAAAATTAATTAAGTTTAATGTCATCGAAGTAAAAGGTAAAATTAGCCGAACCATCACCTGCTGTTCCATTATCGAAAATCAATACAATTTTTTGGTAAGTATTCGTTGTACTAATTGTAGTATAATCGAAGCTTAGTTCTTCCCAAGCGTTTGCTACAGTAGTTGATACTTCTCTTTCAAAATTAATATTTCCATCGGTTAGGTTCTCTACCTTCAATAAGAGCTTTGCCCCTACTCTTGGAGAATACACTTTAACTTTAAAAGTTTTATTCGTAGAAAAATCGATTGGATTATCTAAAGCAATATAACTACCACCCCAAGTTTGTCCAGCACCCTTTACCATTTTAGCCACTTTAGCGCTTGAATTAGCAGAACTGCTAGCCGGATTGTTTTCAATGGTAACAGCCCCACCATCAAAATTAGTAAATGCATAGTTAATGACAGATGACTCAAAAGTCAAAGGCAATGCTAGCGATGTTGCACTTGTTGGCACACCAAACTGAACATCATCCCAATAGAATACCTTACCTGAACCAGCCACGCCAAAATCAAAGAAGATAGAAGCTTTATTATAAGTATAAGCTGTATTTAACGCGGCAGTACCACTAGTTTGATTGGCAAAATCAAAAACCAAAGTCTCCCATGCATTTGCTACCGTCGTTAATACATCTGTTTCAACAGATTTATTAGGATCAGTCTTGTCTTCAATTTTAAGTTTAATCGATAAACCAGCTGCTGGTGAATAAACGCGAACACTCATTGTTTTTGCTGTAGAAGTGATTGGAATGCTGCTAGCAAATCCGGTAGTTGTACCAATGGTTGTTCCAGCCCAAGTTTCAGCTCCGGTTGGTTTGGTTGTTTTCTTCACCTTATTTGAACTTGAAGTTGGATCTACTGCATCGATTGTACTATTGTTTCCAAAATCAGTCACGGTATAGTTTACAGTAGTTGCATCAAAAGTGACAGGTAAATTAATTTGTGATAATGCCACTGCTGCAGGTTTCATTTTTACATCATCGCAATAGAATACTTTGCCTGTACCAGCATTGCCAAAGTCAAAGAAAATAGATGCTTTGTCATAATTATTGGCATAATTAATTGCAGTTGTACCTGTAGTTTGATTTGCAAAATTAAATTCTAATACTTCCCATGCATTTGCAACAGTCGTCACTGCATCTGTTTCTACAGCAATATTGCCATTGTTGTGATCTTCTACTTTTAATTTAACTGTCAAACCTGCTGCAGGAGAATAAACTCTAGCTTGCATTGTAGAAGATGTAGCAGTAAGTGGAATTTTAGTTGCTAAGCCTAATGAAGTACTCATTGTAGTACCAGCCCATACTTCTGCTCCAGCTGTTTTAACTACTTTCATTACTTTATTAGTAGCATCAGCAGGATCTGCTACAATAGAATTAGCAGCTCCTCCAAAATCTCCGAAAGTATAATCGTAATTCACATCATCAAAGCCAATTGGTAAATCAATTTGTCTTCCCACTTGAATTGATTTTACAAATTCTGTACTAGCGGCACCACCACTCAAAGCAATGACCTTAACTTCGTAAGTACCCGCTTTTGCATAAGTGTAAGTGATAGGTTGACCTTCGATAAATGTTTTAAAAGGAATAGGCGTAACATTGTTTGAATCTCCAAAAAATACTTTGTAATAAGTTTCATACAAAGCAGTTGCATCAACATTTAATGCCAAACCGTTTTGTGTTAAGGTTACTTTTAAATCTTCAGGAGCTTTAAAAGAGACAGTTAAATCTTGAGTTGTTTCAGTTTTAGCGCCTAAGCTATTGTATCCCACAATTTTAACTTTGTAGACCCCTTCAGCGTATTGGTGAACGGTACTTTTACCAGGAAGCACTTTCACTGGAGTAGTCGTATTATCACCATAATAAACCTCATAATAAGTAACACCCTCTCCATTTGGCGTAATGGTTACTACACCCGTATTGTCTTGAGTAATGTCATATAAGGCAGATAATTTAGCAGAGCTAGTGACACTATCTAAAAAAGATAGATCATTAAAAAAATCTTTTTGGCAACCTGCTAAAAACAATAGCGAGCAAAAAAGACTGATTATAATTTTATTGGTTTTCATTCTCATTGATTTAATTAATGATTTTAATATCCAGGGTTTTGAGCAATACCTGAAATATCTATTTCTGTTTGAGGAATTGGGAATAGCTCGTGTTTACCAACCACAAATTTTGAGCCTAATGTTGCACTAGCTTTACCTGTTCTAACAAGATCAAAGAAACGATCGCCTTCCATACCTAATTCAAGTCGACGTTCTGTTAAGATATCATTATAAAGTGTAGTGCCAGAAGATGCGATATCATGATTGTTATCTCCAAAAGCCCTACGACGTACTAAATTCAAATAGGTTTTTGCTTTTGCCTCATTTGCAGCAGTTGCTTTCACATTTGCCTCAGCCGCCATTAATAAAACATCTGAGTAACGGATAATTCTAAAGTTATTCAAGTAGTTTAATTCAATCTGTCCTGAAGTTTGCCCTTTTCTAGGTAAATACTTTTGATTGTACAAGCCTGTATTTTTATAAGGAGCAACTTGATAAGTAATACCATAAGAAGGATTAGCTGCTTTGTAAGCTTCAATATCTAAAACAGTCACTTCTTTACGTTGGTCCCCTGCTTCATAAGCGTTCGCTAAATTAGTAGTAGGCAAATTCGTACTCCAGCCAGCAGCATAAGGCATATCTGCTGATCCGTTCAAACCTCTAATACCACATTGCTGAACAGCATAGTTACCTTGACCTCTTGTTGCACCACCCCAGTTATAGTAAGGAGAAGTATTAGAGTATTGAATTTCAAAAATAGACTCAGGACCATTTTCACCACTTAATAAGAAAATAGAACCAAAGTTATTTACTAAAGAGAAATTATTTGAAGTAATCACGCCTTCTAATGTAGACGCTGCTAAGTCAAATTTATTTTGATATAAATACACTTTACCTAAAAGTGCTTGAGCTGCATATTTTGTAATTCTACCTTTTTCGTTTTGAACAGCAGGAATTGCTGCAATGGCAGCAACTAAGTCTGTTTCAATTTGTTTGTACACATCTGCTTTAGGAGCTCTCTTTAGAGATTTAGAATCAGAAAGAGAAAGTCGCTTGTCTGTGAACAAAGGCACATCCCCAAACATTTTAACCAATGTAAAATAGTAGTAGGCTCTTAAGAAGAGGGTTTCACCAAACAATGCATCTTTACCTGCAAAGTTGACTGCCACACCTGCTGGGTTAGCCGTCTTGTATTGATTGATATAGTTCGCTCTATTGATTCCTTCATAGGCAGATTGCCAGATTTCTGTCAACGGTGTATTGACTGCATTGTGGGTGTAGTCATCTATTTGTTGAAGAGACAATACATCCGAAGCATTTTCGCCACCAGCAACAGCGTTGTCAGAAGCAATTTCTCCAATAGGAACTACTTGGTTAATCCATTGAAGTGGTGTATACACACTCACTACCATTGATCTATAATCTGATTCTGATTTTAAAAAATCTTGGTCTGTGATTTTAAATTCATCGTGTGGATTGTAGTCCACAAATTTGGTACATGATTCAAGACTGCAAAAAGTAACAATCAGGAAAAGGAATTTTAAATAATTTTTCATAATAATATTCATTTAAGCAGGTTTAGAATTTAATGTCAAGGCCTAAAGCAAAAGTTCTAGGTTGAGGATACGCACCACGATCTACACCTGTCTCCAAAATTCCACCAGGAATTTCTGGATCATAACCAGTGTATTTAGTGAATGTGTATGCATTTTTAACTTGTAAATAAAAACGTACTTTATTCAAACCTTTCTTAGTTAATGATGCTGGCAATGAATATCCTAATTGAATATTCTTAATTTTTACAAAAGAACCGTCTTCCACATATCGGTCAGACACTCTTGCATTGTTATTGTTGTCCACAAAAGAATATCTAGGGAAACGTGCGTCGTTGGTAGAATTTTCGCCAGTCCATCTAGCTAAAATTTCACGAGGCTTGTTGGTGTAGTTGGCGTTTCTTTCAAAAGCTCTGTAAATATCATTTCCTACAGAAGCATAAACAAATGAAACAAAGTCAAAATTACCTACTTGCACGTTTACATTCCAACCTAAAGTGAATTTTGCAAAGGGATCTCCAATTTTTGTTTTATCTAAGGCATCAATTACATTGTCGCCATTCATGTCAACATATTTAATATCACCCGCTTGCGCTCCATCTTGTTTAGGAGAAGAGGCAACTTCGGCTGCATTCTGGAATAATCCGTTTGTTTTAAATCCATAGAAATAGCCAGGTGTAAATCCTTTTTCAAAAACAGTTACAGACTGAGATTGACCATTAAAATAATAGCCGCCTAAAATTTTAGCAGTTCCATCAGAGTTGGTAGAAGTAACCTCGTTGGTCGCTGTTGTAAATGTCAACGATGAATTAAATTGTACTTTCTTTGAAGGGTTGTTGCGGTAGTTAACTGTTACGTCAAAACCACTGCTCTTAGTCGTTCCAATATTCGCTTGTGGAATAGGCACAGTTCCAAGGTATAAAGAGGCAGATGGGGTAAACAACAAGCCATCCACTGTTTTATTGAAGTAGTCTGCGTTAATTGTAAAATGATTTTTTAAGAAAGTTAAATCGAAACCAATATTAGATTGAACTTGCTTTTCCCATCTTAATGCATTGTTAGCAGCAGAACCAATTGTAGAACCGGGTGTAAATACTTCACCAAAGCTATAACCATTGCTGTTTGCAGTTGGACCGTAGCTAGGACCGCCAGTGATGATACCCACATATTGAGGGTTCACATTTTCATTACCAGTCGTACCATAACTACCTCTAATTTTTAAGAAGTTCACTATGTTGCTCTTAAAGAATTGCTCGTTAGAAGCCACCCAACCTAAAGATGCAGCATAAAAATTACCAAATTGATTCTCTTTACCAAAAGCAATAGAACCATCACGACGACCAGAAACTGAAGCTAAATACTTTTCGTTGTAGTCATAGTTTAAACGTGTAAAGTAAGAAATATTTTTTCTAAAGTACTGGTAATAATAACCAGACAAAGCGTCTGTATTTGTTGCAGTGTTCGTACCAGTAGCTGCTGTGAAGTCAGCAAACTCCCAACTATTGAATGGTACATCTTGTCTTGTTGCACCAGCAGCGTTGCCATTCAATTTAGAAGCAGCAATACCACCAATTAAATTGAAGCTATGGTCGTTGCGTTTTAAATTATAATCAAAATAGTTCTCGAATGTATAATTGAAGTTACTTGTTTTTTCATGTGCAATTCTATTGTGTTTGCCTACTACAGCAGATCCGTCTGCGTTCATTGAGTTGTCAACGTTTAAAGGACCAAAATAAGCAAGTGGAGTAAATGTTTTCGCGTTTCCATCATATTTTGTATAACCAAAACGAGAAATCAAGTTTAAGTTTTTAGCCACATTGTATTGCAATTCAAACTTGCCGTATAATTTAGTACCTACGTTTTTGTTGTAAGTATTTTCAAGCACAGTCAATGGATTGAAGATTTCAGAAAGTAATAAATTACTGAATCCGTATTTACTACCCGTATTGGTTGTATTCAAAAGAGATACAGTAGGGTCAAAATTTAAAGCACTTCCTAAAACGCTATTGAAAGAATTTTCTGCAATGCCTTTAGATGCTAAAGTCAAAGCACTCGCGTTGATGATTAATTTTAATTTAGCACTTAAGTCAAAGCTTAGGTTTGCAGTGAAATTGCCTCTAGAGAAATTAGACTTATCAGCACCCCCCACGATACCAGACTGGTTTAAATAACCAGCACTTAATAAATAAGTCATTTTATCGCTGCCTCCTTTTGCGTTCAGTGAATATATCTGAACAGGTGCGTCTTTGAATACTTCTTTCTGCCAATTATTACCCACCCCTAATTTTGATAGGTTAGGAAAGATCAATGGTCCGCCAGCCGTTGTACTACCTTCATTGATCATTGCACCATATTCAGAAGCATTCAAAGTGCCAATCATATTGGTCACTTGTTGGATGCCATAGTTACTGCTGAAAGTAAATTCGGTTTTTTGATTTCTTCTACCAGACTTAGTTGTCACTACAATGACACCATTGCCTCCTTTAACACCATAAATAGCTGTAGTGGCAGCGTCTTTAAGTACGTTAATGGTCTCGATATCAGCAGGATTGATAGAATTTAGGTCCACTAAAGATTGTTGTACTCCATCAATGATTACGGTAGGATCTGTACCAGTGAAAGAAGGAATACCTCTAATTAATACTGTAGGTTTAGCACCAGGGGAACCGCCTTGAATAGCGTTCACACCAGCAGCTCTACCTTGTAAAGCTTCTTCGGTTCTTACAGCGTTAATTTTTTCAATATCGGCGCTCTTGATCGTTGAAATAGCACCAGAAACTTTTGTTATTTTCTGAGAACCGTATCCAACAACAATCACTTCCTCTAAATTGTTTGAATTGCTCATTTCCAAAAGAAAGTCTGTTTTGCTAGACGCGTTCACAAAACGTTCCATTGGGGTCATTCCAACATAGGAAACAACCAAATTGGTTCCATTAGCAGGAATACTAATAACAAATTGGCCATTTTGGTCAGATAGGGTGGATTGTTTAGTTCCTTTTACAATAATAGTCGCTCCAACAAGGCTTTCCCCGGTAGCTTTATTATTGACTTTGCCTTTAAACTGGATGTTTTGAGCATAAGCTCCAACGATCGAGCATAAAACAAAGGCAGTAGATAACAAAATCCTGAGTTTTAATTTCATAAGTACTGAGTTAAATGTGAAAAAATCGATTTTTAGTTTATGATTAATATATGCTTCAAGCAATGATTCAATCAGAAAAAACTCATTTAATTAATAAACTAATTGATTATCAATATCTTAATCAAATAACTGTTCAAAAAAAGCAGTTAATTGATTATAACAGTTAAACAAACGTTTGCAATTGGTCAAATAAGCATTTTCTACTGAATAAAATTGAGTAGATTAGCCCATATTACCATAATGTTAACTACATCATTACTACATCAAATTTGATTTTTAGGTTTAAAACAGATAATTTCAGTACATCAATACTACATCAGTCATACATCATTGAAAAAAATCAAACTACATCATTGAAAAAAATAGCTTTAAAATCAGGTCTCTTTATTTTTCTCTTTATCTCCTTATTTGGGAAGGGACAAAACACCATTGGGCTTCCAGAAATTATCAATTTTTCCAAAATTGAATATAAGGCAGGGCTTCAAAACTGGGATTTTAAACAGGATAAGAATGGCGTCATGTATGTAGCCAATAATGAGGGTTTATTGAGTTTTGATGGAAATTCTTGGAAACTGTACCCACTTCCTAATAAAACCATTGTAAGGTCGGTGACCATTGGAGAAGACAATCGCATTTATGTAGGCGGGCAGGACGAGTTGGGTTATTTTAGCCCAGGAGCCAATGGCAGACTGGTTTACCAAAGTTTGGTGGCCCAACTTCCTGAGAATGCCCGAAATTTTGCAGATGTTTGGGATATCGCCTTTTATAATAAAGAAGTCTTTTTTAGAACATCCAAAACGATCATCCGTTATGCTAATAAAAAGGTAAGTATTGGTGTAGCACCCACCAATTGGAGCTATTTAGGTGAATCCAGAGGCAAATTATATGCTCATGATAAAAAAACAGGGCTTTTTGTATTTGATAATGAAAAATGGAGGCCAGTTTCAAGCAATAATTTAAACAATGTAGAAGTTACATCCATACTATCTATCAAAGACGCTATTATTATCACTACTTTAAAAAATGGGATTTATCAATATGGCATCAATGGGACCACTAAAATCAGCACCCCTACCACCCTTTACTTAGAAAATCAACGTATTTATACTGCAACCGCCATTAACAATGAGTGGATTGGGATTGGAACAACCAATGCTGGGGTCATCATTATAGACGACAAAGGAGGTATGATTCAAAGTTTGTCTAAACCAGAAGGTTTGCAGAACTATAATATCCTATCCATCTTCGCCGACAACCAAAATAATTTATGGGCAGGTATGGATAATGGTATTGCTTGTGTTGGTTTTAATAAAGCAATCAAACATATCAATCCCAATTACCAAGACGCTTCGGCCTATGCCACTGTAATTTATAAAGATCAATTGTATGTAGGCACATCGAGTGGTTTGTACAATGTGCCTATTCAAGGAACCGGTGATTTAAGCTTTAACCGTGGTAGATTCAACCCCATTGCCAATAGTGCAGGACAGGTCTGGGGCTTAGCTACCATTAACGAGCAATTATTTTTAGCCCACCATGAAGGTGCGTTTTTAGTAGAGGATAATAAAGCAAAACAAATAAACAAACAGCAAGGGTTTTGGAATTTTCAATCTATTCGCGATGGCCTAGGCACGAATAATATTGTAGCAGGCAATTACACTGGCCTTGTCTACTTATCTGAAAGGGAAAATAGTTTTAAAACAAAGCCCATTCAAAACTACACTGAGTCCTCTCGTTATGTAGCAGTCAATGAAGGGGGACACATATGGGTATCGCATCCTTTTCATGGATTGTATAAAATAAAAAAAGATACGACAGGAGGGACGAGTAAGCCCAAATTATACACCGATAAAAATGGCTTACCTTCTATCTTAAACAACCATGTCTATAATATTAAAGACGAAATTGTCGTTGCTACAGAAAAAGGCGTCTATGGTTACAATGAACAATTAGATCAATTTGAGCCACATACCTACTACCAAAAATTATTGGGCAATCAAAGTCTACGTTACTTGAAGGAGGATAAAGAAGGCAATATTTGGTTTGTACATGAGAAGCAATTGGGCGTGGTGAATATGACGGAGAAAACACCAAAAATTATTTATATACCAGAACTAAATAACCGACTACTAAGTGGTTTTGAGATGATTTACCCTGTGAATGAAAAAAACATTTTTGTTGCTGCAGAAAATGGATTAATCAATATCAACTACGATAAATATAAAAAAAGCAATTATAAATTACAGGTACAGATAAGAGAGGTAAGGATCATAGGCGAAAAGGATAGCGTATTGTATGGTGGCTATTTTGGCAATATCAACGAAAAACAAATACAACCAAAACAGATTACACCAAAATTAAAAAAACAGTGGGGCAATATTCATTTTGAATTTGCATCTACCTTATTTGGTTTGCAAAATAACTTGGAATATAGCTATCGACTAAAGGGACTAGATAAAAACTGGTCTAAATGGAGTAATAAAACCGAGAAAGAATATACGAACCTGCCTGCAGGTAGTTATATTTTTGAAATAAAAGCTAGAAATAATTTTGGAGAAGAATCAGAAATAGATCAATATCAGTTTACGATATTACCACCATGGTACTTATCAGAATTAGCCTATGCAGGTTACGTGATCTTGTTTTTCTTAATGATACTTAATCTCTTTAGTTGGCAAAAGAAAAAATTTACTAAACAACAAAGAAAATACGAGGAGGAGCAGAAGCAATTAAACTATTTAAAGCAATTGGAAATTGACCAAGCAAAAAATAAAGTCACTGAAATTAAAAATGAAAAGTTACAATTAGAAATTGACAATAAAAATACAGAACTACTCAACTTTACTATGCATTTGGTTCAAAAAGGAGAACTCTTATCCAACCTAAAAACACACATGTCTAAAATGACTAAAGTGCTAGAAAATTCATCTGGACTAGACGAGTTAAAGAAAATGATAAAGGTGATTAATGATGCAGAAAAAATGGATAATGACTGGGAGAATTTTGTGTATCATTTTGATAAAGCACATAATTCCTTTACGATGAATCTTAAACAAAAATATCCAAAGCTTACTGCGAATGAATTAAAACTATGTACCTTTTTAAGGTTAAATTTATCCACTAAAGAAATTGCACAATTAATGAACATTTCGTTACGTGGGGTAGAACTGAGTAGGTATCGTTTAAGAAAAAAATTAGAACTCCCTACAGAAACAAGCTTATTTGAATTTTTTAATACCATTTAAAATTGCGGGCACAAAAAAACCACCTTATATATGCGGTTCCCCCAAACGACACAATAAGATGGTTTATTAGATTATATACTCTAACTACTCAAAATTAGAAACATTAGACAATATTCTATTCAGTATTTATACTG
>JACCDH011225402.1_pt1 | contig 12944 bp, 9 predicted proteins | sample 7442481 | NCBI WGS metagenome assembly JACCDH01 (sample SAMN15323433, study PRJNA562643) | freshwater metagenome | isolation source: river surface water | place: USA:Blue River Watershed | collected 2017-08-15
ATTGATGATCCATCGAATCAGAGAATGATTGAATTGATGGGAGCATCGATTGAGGAAGCACATAATTTTGGAATAACAACACAAAAGTTAGCATTAGAATATATTTCGAGAAATTTAACAGGAGTTCAATGGAACAAATTTAATAAAGCAGAAGACATGAATTGCAAATTAGCATTTGTATTTCAAGCCATTTGTGAAGAATTATTTCCTCAACTAGGTCCTTCACCGATAAAGAAGGCATATTATTTGGGATATATGATTAATAAATTATTTAAATGTCATTTAGGAATTCAAGAGTATGATGATAAGGATTCATTTATGAATCGTAGAGTTGAGACTAGTGGAGAATTGATGGCACAATTATTTAGAAATTTATTTACAAAGTTTGTAAAAGAGATTAAAACAGGATGTGAGAAAGATGAAGCTCAATCAAGATTTGATGATTTACCGAATAATTTAACGAAGAAATTAAAACCAAATGAAATTGAAAGTGGTTTAAAGTTTTCATTAAGTAATGGTTCTTGGGGATTAAAGAATTCTTCAAAACCAAAGAATGGTGTATCACAAACAATGATTAGATTAACATATTTAGGAACTCTTTCGAATCTTCGTCGTATTATTTATCCGATGGATAAATCATTGAAGACAGTACAACCTCGTAAGCTACATTGTACACAATGGGGTGTAATTTGTCCATATGAAACACCAGAAGGTGCTCCTATTGGTATAGTAAAGAACATGGCATTAATGTGTCATATAACAATTCCATCAAATCCAGACTTGGTAAGAGTATATTTAGATGAATTAGGAATTAAGACATTAGAGAGTATTCAACCGAAGGAGGTAATGAACAGTGTAAAAGTATTTTTAAATGGAGATTGGTATGGTCAAACATTTGAACCAGCTCAATTAGTAAATAATTTAAGAAAACTAAGAAGAATTGGATTAATAAATATTCATGTATCGATTGCATGGTATATTGAGAGAAATGAGATAATTATTTTTACAGATGGAGGAAGATTATGTCGTCCTTTATATATAGTGAAAGACAATGATTATGTCATAACATCTGATTATGTAAAGAATATTCGTAAGAATAAGATTCAATGGAATAAATTAATTGAAGTTGAAATGAAAATGAAGGATTCAGTTCAAACAACGAATTCGATTGAAGATTTAGATGATTCAGATGCAATTATAGAATATATAGATGTTGAAGAATCAGATACATTAATGATTGCAATGGATCAGAAGTGTTTAGAGATGAATAAAAAGAAAAATTATTCTTATTATCATTATACTCACGGAGAGATTCATCCATCAATGATTATGGGTGTTTTAGCATCTAATATTCCATTTTCGAACCATAACTTCGGTCTTCGAAACCTTTTCCAAGGTGCAATGGGTAAACAAGCATTGGGTATTTACTCAGCTGCATTTAGACACAGAATGGATACACAAGCACATATTTTACATCATCCACAGAAACCGATTGTAAGTACAATCCCTGCTAAATATTTGAATAGTAGTGAAATACCTGCTGGACAAATGGTTATTGTAGCAGTAGCATGTTGGACAGGTTACAATCAAGAAGATTCATTAATTATGAATCAATCAGCAATTGAGAGAGGATTATTTTCGAGTAGTTTTTACAGAACATACAAGGATGAAGAGAAGAAGAATAGTGCATTAATGGAAGACGAGAAGTTTGGAAGACCAGAGAAATATTATTCGAATGGAAAAGTACAAACAGAAAAGATGAGTTTCGGAAGTTATGACAAATTAGATAAAGATGGTTTTGTTAAAGTAGGTTCATATGTAGATGGTAATGATATTATCATTGGTAAAGTGACTGAATTAAAGAATGCCAAAGAAGGTGAAGAACCTAAGTATAGAGACATGAGTACAAGTATCAGACAGAATGAATCTGGTATTGTGGACATGGTATATAAGAATTCGAATGGAGATGGATATAACTTTGTTAAAGTTCGTATTCGTTCGGATAGAACACCAGAGATTGGAGATAAATTTTCAGGTCGTCACGGTAACAAAGGTACTGTTGGTATGGTTTACAAACAAGAAGATATGCCATATACAAAAGATGGTGTAACACCAGATTTAATTATGAATCCAATTGGTCTTCCTAAGCGTATGAACATAGGTCAATTAATTGAGAGTATTTTTGGAAAAGTAGGAACAATGGTTGGAACAGAGATGGATTCAACTCCTTACAGAGATATTGCAGTAGAAGATATTGGAAGTATTTTAGAAGAGTTTGGTTTCCATCAGAGTGGAAGTGAAATTTTATATGATGGAAGAAGTGGAGAACAAATTAAAAGTAACATTTTTATAGGTCCATCTTTTATTTATCGCCTTAAACACATGGTTGATGATAAGATTCATGGAAGATCGCAAGGACCCCTACAGCTTCTTACAAGGCAACCCACAGAAGGGCGTAGTCGCGAAGGGGGATTGCGTTTGGGAGAAATGGAACGCGATGCACTCATTGCGCACGGCTCAGTACAATTCTTAAAAGAGAGATTTTTCGACAATTCTGATAAGTATTATGTCTGGATCGACAATGAAACAGGAATGATTAGTCCAGTAAATCCTGATAAAGGAATTTACAAGTCTTTGTATTCTGACAATACTACAAAGTTTACGAAAGTTCAGATACCTTATGCTAGTAAATTATTAATCCAAGAATTAATGGCAATGCATATTGTCCCAAGAATTCATGTTTAAAAAATAAATTTACTAAAAAAATTATAAATTAAAAAATTCTAAAATTCTAAAATTCAAATAATTAAATAATAAAAAATAATAACAATTAAACATTTTTCAATTCAAAAATTTTAATTAATAATTATTAATTAAATTAAATTATAAAAAAAATTAAAAATTAAAAATTAAATTAATTATTAATTTAATTCAATTATAAATAAAAAAATAAATTAAGAACTAAGGTTTATTTTATTAGCTTCATATATTTTATATAATTCTACACATTTATCATAGTAAGGTTGTGTCATATAAGGTCTCTTAACATAATATTTTTGAGTAGTTTTATAACTAAATTCAATAATAACATCTTCAAATACTTCAGAAGTTGCAGCTAATACTTTGAAAAAAACAACATAATACTGACTAACATATTTTTCGAATAAATTATCATTTTCTAGAGCATTTATATTTGCCGTTTTAGTTGTTCCTACCCAATTATAATATAATGCATAAATATTATTTAATAAAGTTATATTAAATTGATAATTTACTTGTTTTATATCAAATATTTGTGTACCAGCACATAAAAATGTAGCTTGCCATGGTATAACATAAGGACATAAAGTATTTCCAGCAGTAGAATAACTATGAGCTTTACTTAGTTCAGCAGTAAAACGAACTAATTGGGCAAATAAAGTATATGGAGGATATTTTGCATAAAAATATCCAGTAAAATCTGTAAAATTATCTATATTTTCTTGATATAAATTTTGATTAACACTTTTAAGATAAATATCTAAATTTCGATAATGTTCATTATTCATTGGATATTTAACAGTTATTTTATAATTTGTATTGATATCAGAAGAAAAACCAAAATATAAAAATGCTTTTATTATATCTATATCAATAATACTTTGAATAAATGTAAAAGACCTAATTTTATTTAAAACCAAAGTTGGACATATATATGGTACACCTGTATTTGGTATTAACCAACATAATCTAAATAAATCAGGTGTATATGAATTTATAGCACGAATTAAAAGATTGGCATATGGACCTTGTATAAAACCATTCACTTGTATAGATGGTAATGCTATTGAACAAGAAGATAAATTATTTATTGAATTTTCAACCATTAATTTTTCAAAATTATCATTTTCATTTTCAATAGATTTACCAAGATTATCTATTTTCTCTTCCATTTCAATTTGATAAAATAATTCATTTATTTCCAATCCTAATTCTTCTTTTAATTTATCTTCATATTCTTTCTTTATCTTATTTATCTTTTCTTCTTCCATTATTTGTTCTATTTATACTCTATCTCTCTATTATTTTTTATTTTTATTTAAACTTTACTTAAAAATTTTAAGTAAAATTACTATTTAAAAAAATATTTTATTTTTATAACCAAATATAATGATTATCTAAATATTGTACAAATTGATAATTATTTGAAAAACATTTTCCTACAATTACATCTTTCTGTCCTACTACACATGGGTCTTTACCTGCTCCAATATATTGTTTTGCTAATTTTAATTCTTGTAAGGTTCCTAAAGCAACACTTGATAAAAATCTCATATGGGATTGTTGAGGTTCAGCTACAGGATACCAATAACGAATCATATAACGATATAAATCGACTTGTTGAGTAAAAGAAAGGTATAATTTACCATTGTAATTATTATCAAAAGAATATTGAGTATACCAAGGAATTTGATAAGAACAATTACATTTTAATTGAGCAGCATATTGGTTTGATACTTTTAGAGCTTGATTAAATTGGGCAATATTAAACATTAATTTAGGGTGTTGTTCGAGGTATTTTTTGAGTGCAATTGTTTTTCTTTCAATTACTAAATCATAAACAGCATGTGGAATAATTAATTTATCTATTTGAGATACTTTATTTTCAAGTGGTAATAATCTCATTTTATATTTTTGTTTATTTCTTCTATTATTTCTTAATATTATTTTTTATACTTCTTAATTTTATAATTAATAATAATTTTTTTTTGTTAAAAAATAATGATTAAGAAGTAACATCAATTAACCACATACTAAAAGCTATAATAACAACTAATAAACCAATATAAATTAAATTTTCTCCTTTTGTTAAAATATAACCAATTTGATTTAAACTTTTTTCATTATTATAAGTAAAATAATTTGATAATTCATTAATTAATTGAATATAAACATTTGAAGCATTAGATATTAAAAGTTTTAAAGACATATTATAAAATTTTTTATCTTCAATTGTTTTATTTAATTTTTCTGTATCTGTTAAAGAATTTACATATAATTGATTGTATTGGTCTGCTAATTTTAATTTTTCATAATCTGTATAATTTAATGAAAATTGGTCTTTTAATACATTTTTCACCATTACATCTGAAGCAGGACTAGAATGTCTTTGAATAAAATTATCTGTTTTATTTCCTTGATTCGTTAAAATATATTTATTGTAAAAATCGGTATTATAATTTCTATTTATATTACTTCCTCTTTGTTGATTATTATTCATTTTAATATAAATTTTATATCTCTATCAAATATTACTATTTATTTTTAATCTTTTTTAATTCATTTTATATTTTATATTTTATATTTTATATTTTTTTGTTTTTAATATTAGAGAATAAATATTAATAATGTTATCATTCTTCGGATTTGGACAACAACCTCAACAACCACAAACTCAACAACCACAATCTCAACAACCTAATAATAAAAAACCACAATCTCAACAAACAAATAATAAGAAAAATATTAGATTAGAAACATCACAACAAACTTCTCAACAACAATCTCAAACTCAAACACAAACATATTCATCAAACAATTCTCAAATAAGAACATTTACAAAAGATACTTTACCAAATGGAATTAAACAAAAATTTATTGGTGTTCATGGTAATCAATCTTTAGAATTATACCTTCCAATAGGGGCTGAAATTGTAAATAATCCGGGTTCATTATTATATATGAGAGGAAATCTTCAAAAAAGTAAATTGAAAATAAATTCAGTAGTATCTTCTATTTGGAGAAAATTATCAGGTGAAACTTTTACTTTATCTGAATATAAAGGTCTTCCTAAATCATCGAATGGTCGTTCAGATGGTGCTTCTGATAGAACTCATTCAGAAATTTATGATGGTGGTTACATTACTTTAGGTCTTCCTTTTATAGGTGATATTGTTTGTGTAGAGATTCCTAAAGGTAAAAGTTTAAATTTTACAAAAGGAGCTTTTCTTTGTGCAACAAGTAATTTAGAAATAACTGGTAATGTTGATTTTCAACAAATTATTCCTGTTGGAACAGACCAACTTTTTGTTGGTCTTTTACATCATAAAGATGATTCAACAGGTCCAGGATATGTATGGTTATCAACATATGGAACTTTTGAAACAATAACTTTACAAAAAGGAGATGAAATAATTATAGATAATGGTATGTTTTTAGGTTCAGATTCAACTTATGAATATACAATATCAAGAATAGGAGTAAGTCTATTCGGAAGTATATTAGGAGGTGAAGGATGGGGTATGCATTTTAGAGCGGAAAAAGGACCAATGACACTATATACACAAACAAAATCAATAAAAGAATTAATATTTTTGATAAGAGCATTAAGTGGAAGTAGGAGAGGAGGAAGTAAAAAGAATTTGATAGAAGGAGGTAAAAAATCAAAATCAAAATCAAAATCAAAATCAAAAAGTTCAAAGAAAACAAAAAAGAAAAACTAAAAAAATAAATGATAAAATTTTAATTCGTTTTTTTTAAGTACTCTAATTTTTTGTTAAAATTAGAAAGATGAATAAAAATAAATATCCAATTAATTTAATTGTCGCTTTTGATAACAATTATTTAATTGGAAAAGATTATAATATACCATGGAATTATCATGAAGATGTTAAATATTTTCATGATAAAACTTTAAATTCTACTCTTGTTATGGGATATAGAACAATGGAATCTTTAAAGAAACCATTAAAAGATAGAATAAATATAGTTATAGATAGAAATGTACATGGTATAATTCATGAAGGAGGATTTTATAGAGTTAATTCATTAAAAAAAGCAATTGAATATAATGAAGAATTTTTCAAAAAAACAATTTTTATAATAGGAGGAACAAAAATATATGAAGAAGCATTATTAAAATTAGATTTAGATTTAGTTTATATAACAAAAATAAATAAGAATTATGAAGGTAATGTTTATTTTCCAAAAAATGCACTTTTAGAAAATTATATTTTAAGAGATTTTGATTTATCAAAAAATCATAAAGAATTATCTTATGAGATATGGATTAAAAAATAATTTAAATATTATTTAGAAGGTTTAAGATGATTTATATAATTTAAATTTTAAGATTCTTTTTTTCGTGAACGTTTTTTTCTTTTAAAGAAAAAAAGGTTCTTTTAAGCAACCATATCAGCTTTAATAGTATTATGACATTTATAATCAATTAATTCAAAATCTTCATATTTTAATTTAGAAAAATCTCCCAAGCTTTGCATTTTAAAATCTTTAATATTTAATTTAGGAAATTGATAACCTTTTCTCGATATTTGTTCTAAACATTGTTCAACATGATTCTCATAAATATGTAAATCACCCAAATTTATAATTAATTCACCTGGTTTATATTCTGGTCCTAATATTTTACAGAATAAATATACTAATGCTCCATATGATGCTATATTAAATGGTAAGCCTAAAAATGCATCCGCACTTCTTTGATAAGTATTTAAACTTAGATATTTAAATCCGTCTTTTTCAATACAATACATTTGTGATATTAAACCGTGACAAGGATATAAAACTCCTTTTTCAGCTTCTTGAGGATTGAATGTTGTGAATAATATTCTTCTACTATGAGGGTCACTTTTAATTAATTCTAATACTTTTTTTATTTGATTATATCCTTCATCATCACTATATTGATGATTCATTCCTTTGTATTCAGCTCCAAAATGACTCCAATTAAAACCATACATAGGACCCATATCTCCTTCTTCATATTCAAAACCCATTTTTTTAATAAATTCTTTTGAAGTATTTCCTTTCCAAATATTAATACCTTTTTCTTCTAATAATTTTGAATTAGTTTTTCCTTGTAAAAAGAAAATTAATTCTTCAATAACACCTCTAAAGAATGTTCTTTTAGTAGTTAAAAGTGGATATTTTTCTTTTAAATCAAATTTTAATGTACGACCAAATAAAGAAAATGTTTTAGCATTTCTTGTTTCGCGATAATCACCTGTATAAATAATTTCTTTTAATAAATCTAAATATCCTCTTTCATCTTTTTCTTCTTTATTTTTTTCATTTAACTTATTTATTTGATTTGATGCCTCGCATTTTTTAATAGAAAAAACACGATAATAATTATCATCTTTCTTGGCGCTTTGCTCAGAAAGATGAGTCAGTGAGACGTCATTATATTTGATAAAATCAATAAAATCACAAATAATAAAATCAGTAAATTTTTCTGAAGAAGAATCATTAATTATTTTCATAATTAAATAATCATCATTATTATATTTATTTTCAAATAATTCTTTTTCAGAAGATTGAACTTCTATAAGATGATAATGAGAATCAACAAAATAAAGAACCATTTTCTATATTTTTATAATTTTTTATAAAAATATAAAATAAACGAAAAAATAAATATTTAGACTTTTTATTTAGACTTTTTATTTAGACTTTTGATTTTGACTTAAAATAAAAAATGAAAATATTTTAAATAATAATATTCTAAATAGAATACAAATTAAAATAAGATAATAACGTAAATGAATAATCAAGAGATAGATATTCTATTAAATTATGTACGTGAAAATAAACGTACTGATTTAGAAGAAATCCCGGCTGATTTTGAATTAGCATTAAAGAGAGTATTCAGAAGTATTAAATTAGATGATTATTATCTAAGTACAGGTTTCATAGAAAATGATAATATACGAGAATATTTTATTATTAGAAATATGCCATATGAAAATTTTAATTATGAAAATAAAGGTGAAAAAACACAAAAAGAAATGGTTGAAGAAATGAGTCAATCAATGATACCAATTATTCAAGATAATTTATTTCATATTTATTTTGAATCTTTAATGGATTTTTGTATTCATATTAAACATAAATTTACACAAAAAGATAAAATAAATCAGGTATTCTATAATATTCTTGATTTAACACATCAAAGTAAAAAACATATGCAATGGAATTATTTACATGGATTTATGATGAATTTATTTAATAAAAAAGATTATATAGTATTTTCTAATAAATTTTTATTACAGAAAATATCAGGTGTTATAGCATTTGGAGATGGATATATGGAAAGAAATACAGATGAGAATATTGAATTATATAAAAAAGAAGAAGAAGATTTATTTAATGATATTGGATATTTATTAAATAATAATATTTTACTATTTAATTTAATTGCTACAAATGAATCTCATATTAATAATAAAAAAGAACCATTCATTCAATTAGATTTATTAGATTTCTTTTTTATGGTAAGTTTTACAAATTCACCTTTAGCAATTGTATATATGATGAAAATTATTAAAAATAAATTAGATGATATATATGAAAAAAATAATGAATATGTTATTGAACAATTCTTTACTAAAAAAGTAACTTGGTATCAACAAAATTTAATTAATAAATTAGCTGAAATACCATTAAGAGCTAATTATCCTCAAATGAATGAGATTTTAGTGAATGATGTTTTTAAATTTACTTTTTTGGAAAGATTAATTTATATTAAAAATAAAAAAGATGAAGAATTTAATGGATATGAATATGATAAGATTAAAATGAGAGAAATTATTAATGAATTTATTTCAGATGAAAAATACATTAGTAAATGTCCTCAACATATTAAAACTAGATATCAAGAATTATTAAATTAATATTTTAATTTAATATTATTTATAAAAAAAATAAAAAATAATTAATAATTTAAAATTTTCAATAATTCTTCATAAGTTTCTTCATGATTATTAATTCTATGTCCATTTACTTTTGGATGATTCATCATTTTATAATCATTTCCATTTATATCATATCTATCTCCAAAGAAATTAATATTTTCGTATTTTTCTAGATATTTTAAACATTGGACTTTGTCCCAATCACTTGGAAAAATACTAATACCAACTTGACCTCCATAAGTTATTGTTACATCTAAATTTGTAGGTTGATTAAACATTAATTTCTCTTTTCTTTCATTCAATTGTATCATTAATCTTTTTCTAAATTCCATTCTTTTATCCATTTTTAAAAATAATTCTCTTTGGTCTAAATTAGCTTGCATACCTACTAAAGATATATAAACAAGACCATTGCGAACATCAATTAAATGTCCATTTAATTCATAACTTGTTTCAGAGATAAATTTAAGAGAGTGACGAATTAATTTTTGGATAATATTATAACTTTTATGATGAATAAGAGAATTCTTTTTTATTAAAACATCATGAGAATTATTTTTTATTTCATAAACAACAGAACCACATTCTGCAAATATATATTTCATTAAAGTTTTTAATTCACCTATTTGACTACATATTTTTTCATATGTTCCTCCTCCATTTACTGCGAAATCACAATTATATTTATTTTTTATTCTTTTTAATATTTCTATCATTTTATTCTCAACTTGTTGACCCGAATGACATATTGTCCCATCTAAATCAAATATTATTATCGAATTATTATATTTGATTTTTTTGAGTTCTTCTTCATTTTCTTTAAGTACTTCTTCATTTTCTTTAAGTTCTTCTTCATTTTCTTTAAGTACTAATTCAGAATTATCATTTTGAAGTACTAATTCAGAATTATCATTTTCTTTTCCCGCGAACGGCTTTTCTTTTTGTAAAAAGAAAAGGGGTTCTTCAATTTGCCATTCTTCTTGTTCTTCAATAATAATTTCTTTAGGTATAATAATATTGTTATTTAAATCTGTTGGTTCATCAATATTCATTATAATATTATTTGTTATATAAATAAATGAGTTATTTTTTTTGATGGAATAATTATTTTTGTTAAATAAGTTAAATAAGAAAAAAAGGATTAATTAGTAAAATAAAAAATAATATATATAAATAGAAATAGAATTAATAAAAAATGAACACAAATTATTTTATTGACCCATACAAACAAAAAGTATTTAAAGAAGCAGATGAAACAATGAATCCTAAGTGGCGTTCAATTTATAAAGACTTACCTTTATGTGATTTGAATATAATGAATAAATCAGATGAAACTTATAAAATTGTTATGTCGGGAACACTTAAAGGACAATATTTAATAGCTTCTGCCACTCAGCAATTAGTTTTACATTTTATTGCTGCTAATTCTCCAACAATGAATACTTCTTTTAGTGGTAGTGGTTTACCATATCCAAATGAACATGTAGCTTTTGAAAATAGTGAAAATGAGGGTATTGTTGAGATAATAAATGGTAAATTTTCATTTAGTTTAAGAACACCTAATTCATATTATACTCAATTAGGTTCTGTATTAGTACCTCCACAAGTGAAAATCCGTGTTTGTAGTAGAAGTGGTATGAAACCTTTATCTGATGTACAAGTGATTAATTTAGGTGAAAGTATACCTTATCGTACATTAACATATGCAAATCAAAGAAATTATATTAATGGACCATTTTTTTATATAAACAAAAGAATGCCTCCTGTACGTTCACAATATGAGATTTTAGTACAATCACAATATCCTAAAACTATGAAAACACCTGATAATTTTTGGGGTCTAAAACCTCCGAAGTAGATTCTTAATACGTAAAATACTTGTTTTTTGAATACTTTTTCTCTAAGCATTTTTGCTTAGAGAAATCTATTATCACTCTGCTCATTGCGCTTTGCTTTGGAGTGATGAACGTAAAATTATTATTTAATATAAAATAATAAATAACAATAAAAAAAATGAAAAATAATCTATTTAAATATTCAAATTAAGATTAATAATAAAATAAGTATACTTATTAAAATATATTAAAAAATGGCAAGTAGTCAATCAGATAATATACAAATCGTTGACCCAGAAACAGGTATTAAATACATTCCTTTTCAAAATGGATGGGATATTGTGATGGAGAAAGGATTAAGAAGATTATTTGGATTTATTCATGGAGATATTAAATTAAAAAACAAAGAGAAACTGATTAATAATGAGTCGTATATGGAAATATACACAATTATTTATCAATTATGTACTCAAAAGAAGTTTTTATTTAGCAAAGAGGTTCATGAGGCTTTTACAGAGACTTCAGAACAATTTATGATTGAGATTTTTAATAGACTTAATAGAATTGAGAATGATATTGATTTTTCGAAGAAATATATTGAATATTTTAATTTATTTAACACTGTATATAAGAAGTGGTGTAATACACTATTCATTTATGTACAAAAGTTTTATATTAAAGCAGAGAAGAAAGATAACATTACAGTTCAGATTGTAAGGCAATTTAAAGAAATGGTATTTTTACCACTTAAAGATAGATTATTTGGAATTCTTAGAAACTTTATTAATTTAGATAGAGATGAGAGATACGAGAGTATTGAAACAGAAAATTCACTTAGTATTAAAGATTTAACATTTATTCTTAAGAATCTTTCAGATAAGGATGATAATTCAATGTATAAATTATACTTTGAATCATTCTTACTTGAATTTTCTAGAATTTATTATGCTGAAAACATTAGTATTTGGAAGAATTCAATGGGAAATATTCAATATTGTAATCATGTTCATTCATTTAAAAAGAAAGAAAATGACCGTATTACAAAGTATTTATCAGAGACAAGTCGTAAGACTATGACAGATTGTTATATTGAAGAATCTGTCACATCTATGCGTGATAAAATTTTAATGCATGAAGAAGAAGGTTTATCATTTATTCTTAATAATGAGAGATGGGATGACTTACAAGTATTTTATGATATTTTGAGTCTTATCCCTGATAATAATGGTATTAAAGAATTTGCTAAATATTATGGTAAATTTGTACAAGATGATATTGAAAAGAAGGTTATTGAAGTTGAGCAGAATGCAGAACAGAAGAATATTTTTAATGATGTATCATCTAAATTCCTAATATTATATGAGAAGTATCAGAATATGGTTATTGTTCGTTTGAGCAATAATTCTATATTTGTAGA
>JACCDH010086021.1_pt1 | contig 12938 bp, 13 predicted proteins | sample 7442481 | NCBI WGS metagenome assembly JACCDH01 (sample SAMN15323433, study PRJNA562643) | freshwater metagenome | isolation source: river surface water | place: USA:Blue River Watershed | collected 2017-08-15
CTTGCCACTGAGGTAGGCAAGGAATTAGAAATTCGAGTCCCTAAAACGCTGCACAATGAAAGAATTAGAGCTGCCTTAAGTGGAATTCAATCTGCAATCGTAATTGTTGATTCAATCAATCAAGCTACTGATGTAGTAAACGCTTATGCCGCTGAACACTTAGAGATTCAAACTAAAAATGCAAGCCAGGATGCAAAGTTAATTAGGAATGCAGGGGCAGTTTTTATTGGCAGATACACACCAGTTTCTTTAGGTGATTACAGTGCTGGTTCAAACCATGTACTTCCTACTGGTGGCTGCGCTTGCCATAGCAGTGGACTTTCTGTACAAACATTTTTACGTGGCCTGCACTTTATTGAGTATGACAAAAAATCTTTAAGTGATATTGCACAAACTGTTATCACCTTGGCCCAAGCAGAAAACCTTCCTGCCCATGGTGAGGCTATAAAAGTTAGATTTGAAAACTCATGAGCGATAAAACCTGGCCCACTTGGCTACCAATCCGACCTAGCCTTAAACAAGTATCTGCATATGGTGCCCCGCAACTACCTGTTGAGATCAAATTAAATACTAATGAAAATCCATTTGGATTATCAGATGATTTAGTAGACAAAATTCTTGCTCAAATCAAAGTTAAAGCTGCAACTTTGAATAGGTATCCAGATCGAGATGCTGTTGATTTACGAAAAAAATTGGCAAATTTTATAAATAAGTTATCGGGTACAAAATTTAATGAAGATAACATTTGGGCTGCCAATGGCAGCAATGAAATTATTCAATCAATTTTCTTAGCATTTGGTGGCAATGGTGCATTAGGTTTTGAGCCTTCATACTCAGTTCATAAAATTATTGCAAATACCACGCAAACTACTTGGAAAAATGTAAGTAGAAATAAAGATTTTTCACTAAACCTAACTGAGATTGAGGCAGAAATTAACAGGTCAAAGCCCTCAATAACTTTCATTACTACACCAAATAATCCAACAGGTACAAGTGCTACCCTAGAAGAGATTAAGCAGATTGCCCAAACTATGAAATCAGTAAATGGTTTATTGGTAATTGATGAGGCGTATGCAGAGTTTTCAAAACTAGACTCAGCTGTTACGTTGATTAACCAGTTTGAAAACCTAGTTGTTATTAGAACTATGAGTAAAGCTTTTGCATTTGCAGGTGTTCGACTTGGCTACCTGGTAGCAAACCCTCAGGTAATTGATGCTCTAATGTTAGTTAGACTTCCCTATCATTTAAGTTCCTTAACTCAATGTGCAGCAGAAGTTGCACTAGATAGTAGCGATCAACTCCTAAATCAGGTTTCTACTTTAGTTTCCTCACGAAATAAGTTAAGTTCAGAATTAAAAGCCTTAGGACTTACTGTGATACCAAGTGAGGCAAACTTTATTCTTTTTACTGGATTTGCAAGTAATCCATCTGTGTTATGGCAGGGGCTAGTTGAGCGCGGCGTATTAATTAGAGATGTAGGATTATCTGGCTACCTTCGGGTTACAGTTGGAACAGAGTCTGAGAACAGTAGATTTATTTCTGAACTAAAACTCTTAATGAATGGGGATACTAAGTGAGAACGGCTAGAGTTCAAAGAAAGACCAAAGAATCTGAAGTTTTAGTTGAGTTAAATATTGATGGCACTGGCACGACATCAATTAGTACTGGTGAGCCTTTCTTTGATCACATGCTTGAGCAACTTGGGAAACACTCTGGATTTGATATTACGGTAAAAACTGTGGGCGACATTGCTGTGGATTCACACCACTCAGTTGAAGATACTTCGTTAGCACTAGGACAAGCAATCAAAGAGGCACTTGGCGATAAAGCTGGAATTAGAAGATTTGGTGATGCATTAGTTCCCCTAGATGAGGTTTTAGTACAAGTTGCAGTAGATCTTTCTGGCAGGCCATATCTAGTTCACACTCAACCACAGATTGTGGAATTAATTGGAACTTTTGATACTACTTTAGGAAAACACATTTGGGAATCAATTGTTGCTCAGGCTCAAATTGCGCTTCACGTTCGAGTACTTGAAGGTTCAAATGCACACCATGTCTTAGAGGCACAATTTAAAGCAGTAGCTCGTGCACTTAAAGATGCCGTATCACTAGATAAACAAGTTAAAGGAATTCCGTCAACTAAAGGTACGCTTTAATTTGATTGCAATTTTTGATTATGGTTCTGGAAATTTACGTTCGGCATTAAAAGCTTTTCAACATACTGGAAAAAAAGTTGTAGTTACCAATGAAGTAGAGGTAGCAAAAACTGCTCAGGCATTAGTAATTCCAGGAGTTGGGGCTTTTTCTGCCTGCATGAGTTCTTTGTATAAAAATCAAGCAAGAGAAATTATTGACCATAGAGTTTCAAATCAGCTACCAATATTTGGCATCTGCGTTGGCTTACAAGTCTTATTTTCAGAGAGTGAAGAAAAATCTGAGAGTAAAACGGAGATGGGTTTGGGTATTTGGCCCAATAAAGTTGTAAAACTATCTAATCCAATCCTTCCTCACATGGGTTGGAATACCGTCGAAGCAGGTGATGGCACAAAACTTTTAAAAGGCTTAAATGGAGAAAAATTCTATTTTGTCCACTCCTATGCAGTAGTTGAGGCAGCAGGTGAGATAAGTAGTTGGTGTGATTATGGGCAAAGATTTCTAGCTGCGATTGAGGATGGCCCAGTAGTAGCCACTCAATTTCACCCAGAAAAATCTGGAAGTGCAGGATTAAAGTTAATAAGTAATTGGGTTGATTCATTATGAGTAATTTTGAATTACTACCAGCTGTAGATATCAAACAAGGCAAGGCGGTTAGATTAAAGCAGGGTGAGTTAAGTGATAAGACTATTTATGGCTCACCTGTTGAATGTGCATTAGATTTTCAAAAAGCAGGGGCAGATTGGTTGCACCTTGTAGATCTAGATGCTGCATTTGGTACCGGCAGTAATGCTGAGGTTGTCTTAGATGTAATTAACTCCCTTAATATTAAAGTTGAGTTATCTGGTGGTATTCGCACAGATGAGACATTAGAGAGGGCATTAGCTACTAATTGTGATCGAGTTATCTTAGGTACGGCAGCACTTGAGGATCCAAATTGGAGCAGTCAGGTAATTAAAAAGTACGGTAAAAAAATTGCCGTAAGTCTTGATGTTAGAGGAGAAACTCTTGCGGCTAGAGGGTGGGTTAGAGAGGGTGGAAATCTATATGAAGCCATCACCCGCCTTGCCTCGGATGGATGTGCATTATTTATTGTTACAGATATAAGTAAGGATGGCACCTTACAAGGTCCAAACTTTGAGCTTCTTGAAAAAGTTTGTAATTTTAGCGATGTTCCTGTAATTGCTAGTGGTGGAATCTCATCGATAGCAGATTTAAGGCGATTAGTTTCTATGCAAGATATTGGTATTAAGGGTGCAATAGTTGGAAAAGCCTTATATGAAGGTGCATTTACAGTTGAAGCAGCATTAGCTGAGGTTAAGTAATGACTCTGTGTGTTCGAATCATTCCATGTTTGGATGTAGATGCTGGACGGGTTGTAAAGGGAGTAAATTTTAAAAACTTAACTGATGCTGGAGATCCAGTTGAGATGGCTAAACTTTATAGCGCAGAGGGTGCAGATGAGATTACTTTTTTAGATATCTCAGCAAGTGTTAATAACACACCAACAACTTTAGAGGTAGTAGGCAAAACTGCTGAGCAAGTTTTTATTCCTTTGACTGTAGGTGGTGGGGTTAGAGCGGTTGAGGATGTTGATAAATTGTTAAGGGCAGGAGCAGATAAGATCTCAGTAAATACCGCAGCAATTAAGCGACCTGAGCTAATAGCTGAGATCGCTCAAAGATTTGGTCAACAAGTCCTGGTGCTCTCAGTAGATGCCCAAAGAGCTAATACGAAATCTGGATTTGAAGTTACTACCCATGGCGGTAAGAACTCAACAGGTATTGATGCCATTGAATGGGTAAAGCAATCAAGTCAGCTAGGAATCGGTGAAGTATTACTTAATTCAATGGATGCAGATGGAACTAAAGCTGGCTTTGATCTAGAAATGATTAAGGCGGTAAGAGCAGTTACTAATGTTCCCATAATTGCCAGTGGCGGAGCAGGAAAACTAGAGGATTTTGAAGCAGCGTTGGTGGCAGGAGCCAATGCACTCTTAGCAGCGAGTGTTTTTCACTTTGGAACCTTTAAAATATTAGATGTTAAGAATTTTCTATTAAATAGGGGCTACCCTATGCGTTTAGAATCAAATAGTTAGGGATTAAATTGTAATGAGCAATGAACTCGCTAGTGAGATTTTAGCTCTGCTAAAAGATCCAAAAACTTTAATCCCAGCGATAGTTCAGGATAAAGATAGTAATGAAGTTTTGATGCTGGCATATATGAATACCCAATCTCTAGCTTTATCGATTCAGACAGGTAAGGCGACTTACTGGAGTCGCTCTAGAAATGAATTATGGGTTAAGGGGCAAACCTCCGGAAATTCTCAATTGATTCACTCGATAACACTAGATTGTGATGGAGATGCACTACTTATAAAAGTGGAGCAAAAAGGGGTTGCCTGTCATACTGGAAATCCAAGTTGTTTTCATCAAAGCCTTAAGTAAGTAGTACACAAAATCTTTTATGAATAAAAAATTAAGTAGAGCCTTTATTTCAGTCTCAGATAAAACTGGGTTAATTGAATTTGCAAAAAAGTTACTTGAATCAGGTGTTGAAATTATTGCCTCAGATGGCACAGCTTTGGAATTAGAAAAATTTGGAATAAAAGTTAAGCGAGTTGAAGAAATAACCGGTTTTGCACAACTTTTGGATGGCAAAGTTAAAACTCTTCACCCATTGATCTATGCTGCAGTGCTAGCCGACCTAGATGATGCAAATCAGCTTGCTGAATTAGAAAAACATAAAATTACCCCGATAGATCTTGTAGTTGTAAACTTTTACGAGAGTAAAAAATTTGATATCGGTGGACCTGCAATAGTAAGGGCTGCAATCAAAAACGCTAAGCATGTAATTGCTGTAACATCACCAAAGCAGTACTCAGAAGTTATCGATAACTTAGAAATTGGATTTACTCAAATACAGCGAGATAATTGGGCTAGGACAGCCCTACAAATGGTTACAAATTATGACCTTGATTTGTTAAGAGATTTTGGTAGCACTCTTAGATATGGAGAAAATCCTCACCAAAACGCATTAGTAATTGGTGATAGTGGTGTTGCCGGGGCGCAATTAATCTCCGGAAAACAGATGTCATATAACAATTACTTAGATGCTGATGCAGCCTTTAGTGCACTCTTAGCGCATTCGATGCCGACTGTTGTATTTGTAAAACACTCAAACCCTTGTGGTTTAGCATCGGCAAGTGAGCTTTCAAGTGCTTTCACAGCTGCTTTAAATTGTGATCCAATTTCGGCCTTTGGTGGAGTAATTGCTGTTAATCAAAGCTTAGATATCAAAACCGCTAAATTAATAGTTGAAAATTTTTATGAAGTAATCATTGCGCCAGAATTTCAGGAAGATGCTTTAAAACTTCTTGAAACTAAAAAAAATCTAAGAGTCGTTAAGATTTCAAAACCCACAGTTCATAACTCTGAAGTTAGGCAAATTTTGGGTGGATTTTTATTCCAAGAGCCTGATTTGATTGAAGCCTCTAGAGATGATTTTGCTTCTTGGCGATTAGTTTCAGGTAAACCTGCAGATGATTTACAAATCTTAGATTTAAATTTTGCCTGGCGGGTGGTAAAGAGTGTTAAGAGTAATGCAATAGTACTTGTAAAAAATCTTGCAACTGTAGGTATTGGTATGGGGCAGGTTAATAGAGTAGATGCAGTTAAACATGCAGTTAAAAGAGCGAGTTTAAATGCTAAAGGCTGTATTGCCGCTAGTGATGGATTTTTTCCATTTGTTGATGGCATAGAGGAGTTAGCCAAAGCAGGGGTAACAACTCTGGTTCAACCTGGTGGAAGTATTAAAGATGAGGAGTTAATTGAGTTTTGCAATAAAAATAATTTGACCATGTACTTTACTGGTACCAGACATTTTTTACACTAATTAATCAAATTCTAGTTTTTGATCCAACTCTGCCAAAATAAATCAATAGACTCATTATTAGGCCTGTAATCACAAGTGCAATAGTTATTGAGGTTAGTTGAACAATCCAAGCTAAAGTAGTTTTGGCTACAAAAATTGCAAAAGTATTAATAAAGCTTAGTTGCGCAACAGCCAATGCATTTTTACCATCGGATAAGCGTCCGGCGATAGAGAAAAAGATTGGCGCCATTGCTGAGCTACCTAATCCAGCTAGAAAGAATCCGGTAAATGCAACTACATACGCCAGAGTTTTACTTGCATCAACAATTGCAGTGGAGACAAAAAGTGATGTTACAAAACCTACTCCTCCTACTGCCCCGCCAGCCTTAATCCAAAATTGCTCACTTTGATGCTTCAGAGCCCAACCAATTGAGAATCTACCGATAATTAAACCTACAAGATAAATTAGATATGACAGAGTTGCAATTGAAGCACCCATCCCAAGTTCTTCTTTACCAAATAGTGTTGACCAATCTGCGATTGTAAACTCCATAATTGATGCACAAAAGAAACCAATACTAAGTAGCCAATTAATTTTAAATTTAAACTCCTTAACCGAACTTAACTGATAGGCATCATCTGCATCAGGCTTTGGCGGAAATGAGTTAGATAATCTAAAAATACAATATTGAGTAAGTAGCCAAACACAAATCATAAGACTTGTTATGTGCCAAGCTATTGAAACATGAGTCGATATTGCAAATGCAATTGCAGCTGTACTCATGGCACCAATTCCCCAAGCGCCATGTAGCTTTGGAACTATGACTTTGCCTACCTCATCTTGGCGATGTAATGAATGCCCACTAGTTGCGATATGGTGAATTGATATACCAGCACCTGCCAAAATATTTGTAATCAAGAATATTAGAGGTGATTTAGTGTGTACCAATACTATAAATGTAATTGCAACAACTGTTGAGCCTATTTGCAACGATTTTTTTGCGCCAATAGTATGAACAATTTGTCCACCAATTAACAACATAATAATTGAGCCAATAGAGGCAGCACTTAGTAAAGTGCCAAAGGTACCGTTATTAATAGCTAAATTTGCCTTTAAATCTGGAGTTCGTGGGGCAAGAGACATAATTGAAATACCAAATAGAAAAAATATTGCACTTAGGTAAGTATTCTCTTTTTTAGAAAATATTGATTTATCGAAGTTTTTCAAAAGAGCAAACTCGCAAGCTCACTTCTAGCTTTGATTAATCTAGGATCTGTTGGATCAACTAGATTAAATAGTTGAATCAAATGTGCTTTGGCCTTATCTCTATCCTCTGCTTGAAAGTTCTTAATTGATCTAAGAAGCCGATCAAATGCGGCTTGATTATTTCCTGAGGCAATCTCAATATCTGCACACATTAATTGGCTAGTTAAATCATTTTCTTTAGCATTTTTTAAAACCAACTCAGGGTCTAGGCCATCTATTCTGAGCATTAAGTTAACTTGGGCAAGACCAATTGTTGCAACTGGATCATTTGGCTTGCGTTTAAGCCATGACTCATATGCAGTTTTTGCCGCTTTGTAATCACCTTTTTCCATTGCAGCATAAGCAGCTTGCTCCTCTGGCTCCATGGGAATTTCAGTCGGGCCTTCTGGCGCCTTGCCAACTCCTTTTTGAGATGCTAGCTCTAGCAGTTTATTGATAACTAATCTGACCTGATCTATCGGAGGTACTGATTCAAATAATGGTAGTAATTGCTCTGCAACAATTGCGATTGCAATTGGAACAGCCTTAACCTGTAATGCTTGAGCTACCTGCGGCTGGCTATCTACATCTACAGTTCCAAGTAACCAACTTCCATTATCAGCACTTTCTAACTTACCTAGAGTCTCTAGTATTTCTTTAGATTGTGAGCTTCTAGGTGACCAGCAAAGCAAAACAACAACTTTTTCTTTGGATTTAGCGACAAACTCAGAAACTAAATTTTCTTGAGTTACCGCAACTCCTGGCATAGGAGTATCTGAAGGGGCAGGTTTTTTTAATGTTGATAAATCAAATGCATTACCAAAATTTGCTCCACCCTTTGGTGGAATTGCTCGATTAAAACTCATTTTCCAACAACCACTCCAGAATCCATTCGGTAAGGTAGAACCTTCTCAATATAATCTTGAGTTGCAAAATCTAGCCCAACATCGCGACCCAACTTCTCACCTAAGTACCATCTATTCTCTAAAACTTCATGAAATAGCTGGGCTGGTTCAACTCTGCCCTTTAATTCCTCAGGGACCTGATTTACAACCCGCTTAAATACATCAGATAGCCACTGCTTAACCACAATTGCATGAGGTGTGCTGGGTGGGAACTCACGTGCTTTATATCGATCATATGATGCAAGTAGCCGCTTTGCTTGCAACTCTTCAGCTTGTAATCCCATTAACTCTTCTAATCTATTTGCATGATACCTAGCTGCAACTAATTTAGGTTGAAATTTAATAGTTCCTTTATCACCAGTTGTAGTTACCTCTACCTCTTCAACGGCAAAACCAAGATCTTGTAGCGATCTCATGGCACGCTCAACTGCTTGTCGATCGGAGGCATCTAATATCTGTGGCTCCTTTAGCATCTTCCATAATCTTCGATATCTTCTTATAACCCCATCAGATGCTCTTACCGGATTAATATCCTTAGATAAAACACCAGCAGATGCTAAATCCTCTAACTCAGCTGCCACATTAAAGTGCGCAAGTTCCAGATCATGCTCTCGCTGACCATCACTTAGGGATTTTTGAAACTCACCAGTTTCAGCATCAACAAGGTAGGCCGCAAAATCATTCGCATCTCTTCTAAATAAGGTATTTGAAAGTGAGCAATCTCCCCACCAAAAACCAAGTAGATGCATTCTTACCAACAAAAGTGCTAAAGCATTTGCCATATTTAAAATTTCAGTAGGAGTAACCGCTCCACTTAAAATTACTCGGTACGGTAATGAGTACGGTAAGTACTTTGTTACTAACGCTGCGGGTAATTCATTGCCATCACTATCAACGCTGCCTTCAATAACTGCAACTGGTTCAACACAAGGTGCAGTACGCTGATTTAAATCCCTAAGCAAGGTGTACTCCCGGTTTGCAAACTCGGGCACCGTTTCTTTAACAGCAAATATCTCACTATTGCTCTTGTTTGGATTTGATCTAATTAATCGGACAACATGTCGAGAGATACCTCGCATAGAGGTTAGAAGCTCATCCTCTGGCCAGTTCTCAAGTGGTTTATCCCAAGGCAGATTTGCCAAGGTGGCAATCTCCTCACCCAACCCTTTGATTCTTAGCCCACTCATACCCTTATTCTCCCTTATTTAACTTCTACGCTCTAATCAATACGGTAAGTAATAGCCAAAAAGATGGATAAAATTAGATTATGGCGATATTTGGTAAACCAAGAATTACTTCCAAACTTTCAACGCTGCGTCGAAGTAAAAGCGCAAGTAAGGCCCGAGAAGATTTAGGCAAAAAAGGTAAACCAGTAGATACCAGTCATCCATTTTATTTTGGCTTTATGGTGACAGCTGGCGCCCTGGTAGCTTTCACGGTTCTTCAAGCTTTAGCCTCTGCTAGCGCTGTATTTATATTAATAATCGTCTCACTATTTTTAGCTGCTGGTTTAAATCCAGCAGTTCTGTTTTTCCAAAATCGGGGATTAAATCGAGCAAGCTCAGTCGGTGCGGTAATGGGATTAGTCCTTTTATTTGTTGCAGTATTTATTGCAATTGCAGTACCACCTCTTGTGGATCAAGGAAATCAGCTAATAGATAATGCCCCTCAATTAGTTAAAGATTTAAACAATAATGCCTTTATAAATGATCTAAATAATAGATATGGAATTATTGATTCACTTGAGAATAAGATTGATTCAGTTATTAAAGATGGGCAATTCGCAATCACTGCTTTTGGTGGTGTAATCGGAGTTGGTAAGGCAGTAGTTTCTGGCCTAGTTTCCTCACTAACAATTTTAGTATTAACACTTTATTTCCTAGCTTCACTGCCGCAAGTAGTAAATATCGGTCTACAGTTTGTGCCAGGTACCAGAAGAGATCGAATCTCAAAATTAGTCAATGCAATTGTGACTAGAGTCGGTTCATTTGTTGGTGGCCAGGCAATAATTGCATCTTTAGCAGCAGTTTTTATTTTAATTATGGGATTAATCATCGGTATGCCATATACCGGACCACTAGCCATGGTTGTTTTGATTTGCGGGTTTATTCCATTAATTGGTCATTTTATTGGAATGGGAATAGTAACTTTAGTTTCATTAACTAAATCACCAGCTACTGCCATTATTGCTTTATCTGCTTATATTATTTATGTTCAGATTGAAAATTATGTGATCACGCCAAAAATAATGCGTAAATCTCTAGCAATTCCAGGTTTAGTCACAATTATTGCCGCTTTACTTGGCACATCTCTACTTGGATTAGTTGGCGGCTTACTTGCAGTACCGATTGCAGCTGCAGTTTTGCTAATTATTGATGAGGTTGTTTTTCCAAGAGCACAACAATCTTAAAACTCTGTAGGTAGTGGTAATTTATTTGGAGCAATAACCCGCACAATCTCACTTAATACAAGGTGAACCATTGGCTCTCCTACCCAAAGGTGTTTTGCACCAGATACATCAATCTGCTTTAAGTTTGAAATTTTTGAAAATCTCAATTTTGCTTCTGCAGGTTTTAGGTAATCATCATGCTCTGGAATTAGAGCTGTAATCATCCGCCCATCCTTAACCCAAAACTCTAGATCTTCATCTGTAGTTGATAACAAGGGTGGACTCAGCAGGATTAACTGCTTAATTCTTTTATCTCTGGCATATTGAAGTGCCAACTCTGTACCAAATGACCAGCCAATTACATAGAGATCTTTTACATTTAATTTATCAAAACAGTAATCAATTGCTGCTAATACATCGAGTTTTTCAGATTTGCCCTGATCAAACTCTCCCTCACTTTGACCAGCCTCACTTTTTGTTCCACGGGTATTAAATCTAATAATCTGAATACCTGCCATAAATGGCAATCTATTTGCTGCCTTCTTATAAATGTGCGAATCCATCATTCCGCCCCCTGATGGATTGGGGTGAAGCATAAGTAGAGAACCTGATATCTCACTCTTGGGAGTTGCCACCTCACCAATTAAATTAAGCCCATCGCTGGTGTGGATAGTGATCGCACTTCGATCAGCAGGCAAAATAGTTGAAGGTCGGATTAACTCTGACATGAAAAAGAGTTTACTCTTACCCCATGAGCACAAACGCCACCTTTGAAAAGTTTGACCCTAGAACTGGACAAGTGCTTGCTTCATATAAGAATTTTTCTCAGGATGAAGTCTTTGAGGTTGTTGAGCGAGCACATGATGCAGCAGTTAGATGGCATGAGTTTGGTTTTACCGCTCGTAAGCGTGCGCTAATTAAATGGGCAACTTATATATCCAAAAATCAAAAAGAGATTGCAAAACTTATAGCAGATGAGTGCGGAAAACCTATAGGGGATGCAACTCTTGAAGTTTCAATTGCAATCGATCATATTGCTTGGGCAGCTAAACATGCTCAACAGATTATGCGAAAGCAAGATCGTCCATCTGGATTACTAATGTTTAACATGAAGGCTCAAGTGCAAAGATCTCCCCTTGGAGTAATTGGAGTTATTGGTCCATGGAACTATCCAATTTTTACTCCCATGGGTTCTATTGCTTACGCACTTGCTGCTGGTAATGCTGTTGTTTTTAAACCATCAGAGTTCACACCTGGTGTGGGTAAATGGATAGGTGATTCTTTTGCGCAGGTTGCTCCATTTGAAAATATTCTAACTACTGTAACTGGATTACCAGATACTGGAAGAGCTTTAACTCAATCAAGAGTCAATAAAGTTTCATTTACTGGATCAACCAGAACTGCAAAAAAAGTTGCTGCAAGTTGTGCAGAATCTATGATTCCAGTTGTCTTAGAGTGTGGTGGAAAAGATCCAGTAATAGTTGCTAAAGATGCCGATATTAAACTAGCAGCTGAGTACACACTTTGGTCTGCCATGGCTAATGCTGGGCAATCGTGTATTGGTGCTGAGCGAGTATATGTTGTTGAATCAGTCGCCGATGAATTTATTAAAACTATAACAAAAATGGCTAGAGATATTGAGGTTGGTAAAGATTATGGGCCTGCAACCATGCCATCACAATTGAAAGTAATTCAATCTCATTTGGATGATGCAACAGAAAAGGGTGCAAAGTTTTTAGTTGGCGGAAATGACTCAGTAAAGGGTGCTTTTGTTGAGCCTGTGATTATGGTTGATGTACCAGAGAATTCAACGGCAATGACCGAAGAAACTTTTGGCCCAACCCTTGCAATAAACAAGGTGACAAATACCGATGAAGCAATTCGATTATCAAATGCCAGCAGCTATGGACTTTCTGCAGCAGTATTTTCAAAGCGCGACGGTGAAAAAATTGCAGCACAACTTGCCTGCGGAATGGTTTCTATTAATTCAGTGTTTTTGTTTGCAGCAGTGGCCTCAGTGCCTTTTGGTGGAGTAAAAAATTCTGGCTACGGTCGCATCCACGGTGCTGAAGGTATGCTGGAATACACATACGCACGAACAGTTGTTAAAACTAGATTTAAAATTCCACTGAAATTCACATCTTTTAAGAGGACAAAGTTTTCGGAAAAAGTGTTAACTACTTTGATAAAAAGATTACACGGTAGAGGTAAAACTAAGTAAGGCTAGTAGGTTGCTCTGCCACCTGAAATATCAAATGTAAAACCAGTAGTAAATGAACAAGCCTTAGATCCCATAAATGCAATTATCTCTGCAACCTCATTTGGCTCACCTAACCTACCTGCAGGGATTTTAGAAATCATATAATCCA
>JACCDH010800069.1_pt1 | contig 12935 bp, 16 predicted proteins | sample 7442481 | NCBI WGS metagenome assembly JACCDH01 (sample SAMN15323433, study PRJNA562643) | freshwater metagenome | isolation source: river surface water | place: USA:Blue River Watershed | collected 2017-08-15
AAAGCATCAAATATTGATTTAAAATTCAGCCCGTGCCGCTTTAGCTCAGTTGGTAGAGCACTCGCCTTGTAAGCGATAGGTCGTCAGTTCGAATCCGACAAGCGGCACCATTTTTTGATTCAGCTTTTTTATCAGACGGATAAAGTCAAAGTTAAATTAATCATTTAAGTCCAAGTCATCAAACCAGCCTCTAGGTTGGTTTTTTTTCGTCTATGCAATGCAGCCGAATACAAAGCTTGTGCATCAGTTTTGCAAAATCTTGAGGCGAATTTTGTCCACTGCATGACCGTGGCTCTTGAGATGCGCTTGAAGGGCTGGCAGCATTTGACGCAATTTGGCTGCCGCCGCATTGGAGTTCACCAACAAGCACCATTCTGTGCCTTCAATGGGGCCAGCTTGAATGGCATTTCTGAGAGGTGCAGGAATGAGGGTGTGCAGGGTTTTCAGTCGAAGACTGGACTCCCGCGTGAGCTCGGTCAGGCGTGCCAAACTGGGCGACTCCTGCGCTGCTTCCATAAGCGTCACTGCTTGATTGATTTTTGCCATGTCGCCATTATGCGAGAGCCCCGAACGAATGGGGGAAATTGATCGAAACTTGCGTCTGGCAGCAGTTAAAATGGCGCGTTAACCTGCGTTCTTTGCGCGGGTACTTTTGAATCCACTTTAAGACAGGATTTTCGAGGAAGTTTTTGCTCTCTGGGCAAGTCCTAACTCGTAGCACCATGGCGATCAATTTTCTGACCAAAATCTTCGGCAGTCGCAATGACCGCTTAATCAAGCAGTACCGCAAAACAGTGGTGCAAATCAATTCGCTTGAAGCCGAATACGAAGCACTGAGCGACGAACAACTGCGCGCAAAAACGGATGAATTTCGTCAACGCGTTGCGCAAGGCGAATCTTTAGACCAAATTTTGCCCGAAGCTTTTGCAGTGGTGCGAGAGGGCTCCAAGCGTGCCATGAAGATGCGTCACTTCGATGTGCAAATGCTAGGCGGTATTTCTCTGCACAATGGCAAAATTTCTGAAATGCGCACCGGCGAGGGCAAGACCCTCACTGCCACATTGGAGGTCTAACTCAATGCATTGGCCAACAAAGGTGTGCACGTGGTCACGGTCAACGATTATTTGGCCAGCCGCGATGCACAGTGGATGGGCAAGCTCTACAACTTCTTGGGCATGAGCGTGGGCATTAACTTGCCACAACTGTCGCGCGAAGAAAAACAAGCCGCCTACAACTCAGACATCACGTACGGTACCAACAACGAATTTGGTTTTGACTATTTGCGTGACAACATGGTGTACGAGGCCAAAGACCGCGTGCAGCGTGGCCTCAACTTTGCCATCGTTGACGAAGTCGACTCCATCTTGATTGACGAGGCGCGCACACCGCTCATCATCAGTGGGCAAGCTGATGACCATACGGCGCAATACCAAGCCATGAACCAAGTGGTGCCCTTGTTGACACGTCAAGAAGGCGAAGCCGATCCGCGCACTGGTGAAGGCATCACCAAGCCGGGCGACTTCACGGTCGATGAAAAATCAAATCAGGTTTTCTTGACCGAGCAAGGTCACGAAAATGCAGAGCGTATTTTGGCCAGTGCGGGCCTCATTCCAGAAGGCGCTAGCCTTTACGATCCCGCCAACATTGCGCTCATGCATCACCTCACGGCTGCATTGCGCGCGCAGCACATTTATCACCGCGACCAACACTATGTGGTGCAAGACGGTGAGGTGGTCATCGTCGATGAGTTCACAGGCCGTCTTATGACAGGCCGTCGCTGGAGCGATGGTTTGCACCAAGCAGTAGAAGCCAAGGAAGGCGTGGCCATTCAGGCCGAAAACCAAACCATGGCGTCCATCACCTTCCAAAACTATTTCCGTTTGTACGGTAAGTTGGGTGGTATGACGGGCACTGCCGATACCGAAGCCTTCGAGTTCCAAGAGATTTATGGTTTGGAAACAGTGGTCATTCCGCCCAACCGCGTGAGCCGCCGTGAAGACCAACTCGATCGTGTTTACAAATCAAGTCCCGAAAAATACAACGCGGCCATTGCAGACATTCGTGAATGTCATGAGCGCGGTCAACCAGTGTTGGTGGGCACCACGTCCATCGAAAACTCAGAACTTATTTCTGAAATGCTGACCAAGGCCAAGTTGCCCCATCAAGTGCTGAATGCCAAACAGCATGCGCGTGAAGCCGACATCGTGGCGCAAGCAGGTCGCCCTGGCATGATCACCATTGCCACCAACATGGCCGGTCGCGGTACCGACATTGTGTTGGGTGGCAATATTGAAAAAGACATTCAAGCCGTTGAGGCCGATGAGAGTTTGAGCGACGCAGCGCGACAAGAGAAAGTGGCTGCTTTGCGCACCGAATGGCTTGCCGTGCACGAGCAGGTCAAGGCATTGGGTGGCTTGCGCATCATTGCCACAGAGCGCCATGAATCTCGCCGCATCGACAATCAACTGCGCGGCCGTTCTGGCCGTCAAGGCGATCCTGGTTCTTCACGTTTCTATTTGAGCCTTGACGATCCGCTCATGCGTATTTTTGCGGGCGATCGTGTGCGCGCCATCATGGACCGCCTCAAAATGCCAGAAGGCGAGGCCATTGAAGCCGGCATGGTGACCCGCAGCATTGAAAGCGCGCAGCGTAAAGTTGAAGCGCGCAACTTTGATATACGCAAGCAATTGTTGGAATACGACGATGTGTCCAACGATCAGCGCAAGGTTATTTACCAACAGCGCAACGACATTTTGGACGCCACCGAAATGGATGGCCAAATTCAAGCTTTGCGCGAGGGCAGTTTTACCGATCTGGTTCGCCAATACGTGCCAGAAGAGTCTGTCGAAGAGCAGTGGGACTTGAAAGCGTTAGAGCGCGTCCTGAAAGACGAGTGGCAAATTGAATTGCCATTGCGCGAGACGGTAGCTGCCGCTTCGGCCATCACTGACGAAGAAATTCTCGAAAAGGTTTTGACAGCTGCCAACGATGCCTTCAAGGTCAAACTCGAAGCCGTGGGTGTTGAAAACTTTGTGCCGTTTGAGCGCGTCGTATTGCTGCAAAGTATCGACACGCATTGGCGCGAGCACCTCAGCGCTTTGGATTATTTGCGCCAAGGTATTCACTTGCGTGGTTATGCCCAAAAGCAGCCCAAGCAAGAATACAAACGTGAAGCCTTTGAGTTGTTTGGCCAATTGCTCGATTCAGTCAAAAACGAAGTGACGCGCGTTTTGATGAATGTCAAAATTGAATCGACACAGCAAATTGAAGAAGCCGCACAAGTCTTGGAAGAGCGCGCTGAAAACATCAGCAACGTCACTTACACAGCGCCCGATGAGCAAGGTCAAGCGCAGCAAACGCAAGAGCCTCAGTCGCAATTCCAAAGCAGCTTGATGGCGCCCGTTGGACGCAACGAACCTTGCCCTTGCGGCAGTGGTAAAAAATACAAGTTCTGCCACGGCAAGTTGGCATAAGAGGTTTCTATGACGGTCAATCTTCAAGCGCCCAATCCCGCCAACATTTTGCCGGTGCCCGGCGTGCGACTTGGCATCGCCGAAGCAGGTGTTCGCAAAGTTGGCCGCAAAGATTTAACCGTTATATTGTTGGACGAAGGCTCAGCCGTTGCGGGTGTGTTCACCCAAAACAGATATTGCGCAGCACCTGTGCAAGTGTGCAGAGCGCATTTGTCGAGCATTCAAGCTGCCAATGCAGACACCCACATTCGGGCCTTGGTCATCAACACAGGCAACGCCAATGCAGGAACTGGCGCCAAAGGCTTGGCCGATGCACGCGCCACAACCGAGGCATTGGCGGCTTTGCTCCAACTCAAGCCACAACAAGTCTTGCCATTTTCGACGGGCGTCATCATGGAAAACTTGCCTGTCGATCGCATCGTGGCTGGCATGCCAGCTGCCATTGCCGATGCGCAAGCAGCGCACTGGGCCAAGGCCGCAGAAGGCATCATGACCACCGCCACCGTACCCAAAGCCTTCAGTGCACAAGTGGTGTTGTCGGGCCAAACCGTCACCATCACGGGCATCAGCAAAGGCGCTGGCATGATTCGTCCCAACATGGCCACCATGTTGGGTTTCTTGGCCACCGATGCCAACATCGATCAGGCCTTGTTGCCAGCATTGGCCACCGACTTGGCCAACTCGTCTTTCAATCGCATCACCATTGATGGTGACACTTCCACCAACGATTCTTTCGTGGTGATGGCCACCCGCAAAGCCACTCATCCGCTCATTGGCAATTGGGACTCAGCCGATGGCAAAGCTTTGCGCGCAGCCATGATGTCTGTGGCACAACAATTGGCGCATGCCATTGTGCGAGACGGCGAAGGCGCCACCAAGTTCATCACCATTCGCGTCGATGGTGGCAAGACTTCTGAAGAATGTCGTTTGGCCGCCTACGCCATTGCCCATTCGCCTTTGGTCAAAACAGCATTCTTTGCCAGCGATCCCAACTTGGGCCGTATTTTGGCAGCGGTGGGTTACGCTGGTATTCACCATCTAGATCAAGATCTCATTGCCATGCACCTTGACGATGTGTGCGTGGTTCAAAACGGTGGTCGCAATCCGGCCTACCAAGAGTCCGATGGCCAGCGTGTCATGAAGCAAAGTGAAATTACCATTCGCATTGATTTGGGCCGCGGCACAGCCACCGACACCGTTTGGACTTGCGACCTGAGCCACGACTACGTGTCTATCAACGCAGATTACCGCTCATGAGTCAGTCAATATGACTCAGCCAATATGACTCAGCAAATTGAAAAACTCTTAGAGCGTGCCGTGCTCATGTTGGAGCGCTTGGAGCGTGTGCTGCCCCAGCCTTTAAGCCAACCCGATTGGCATGAAGCCATTGCATGGCGTTATCGCAAACGGGCTTCGGGTCATGGTGTGTTGGAGGCCGTTCGACATGTGTCCGACATGGGCCTTCAAGATTTGCAAGAAATTGATGGCCAAAAAGAAAAGCTCAAACAAAACACTTTGCAATTTGTGCAGGGCTTGCCTGCCAACAATGTGTTGCTGACCGGTTCGCGCGGTACCGGAAAATCTTCTCTCATCAAGGCCTGCCTGAATGCCTACGCTTCACAAGGCTTGCGCCTGATAGAAGTTGACAAAGAAGACTTGACCGACTTGCCCGACATCGTCGATGTGGTGGCCGGTCGCGCCGAAAAATTCATCATTTTTTGCGATGACTTGAGCTTTGAGGATGGCGAAGGTGGCTACAAAGCTTTGAAGTCCATTCTCGATGGCTCTGTTGCGGCTTCAACACCCAATGTGTTGATTTATGCCACCAGCAATCGCCGTCATCTGCTACCAGAACACATGAAGGACAACCTCACCTACACGCACACCGAAGACGGTGAAGTGCATCCTGGTGAAGTCATTGAAGAAAAAATTTCATTGTCTGAACGATTTGGTTTGTGGATCAGTTTTTATCCATTCTCGCAAGACGAATACCTCAGCATCGTGGCGCAGTGGTTGCGGTCTTTGGGTGCCAATGAGGCTGTCATTCAGGCTTCAGGCCCAGAGGCTTTAATTTGGTCACTTGAGCGTGGATCGCGCAGTGGCCGAGTGGCCTACCAATTTGCGCGCGACTATGTGGGCCGCATGGGACAAGGCGCAAGCACACAGCGTTCACTATGAGCGACACAACTGCGTCCACCCTGTTGGTGGCCGACGGCCATCTTCAGCGTGAAGGTGGACAAGATCGCAAAACAATTGATGTGGCGGTGGGCATCTTGATCAATGCTCAAAACCAGTTCTTGCTAACCTCCAGACCGCCAGGCAAAGTTTATGAAGGCTACTGGGAATTTCCGGGTGGCAAACTCGAAGCCCACGAAACTGTGGCGCAAGCCTTGGCGCGTGAACTCGAAGAAGAGCTTGGTTTGCAAATTGAAGACGTTCAACTTTGGCGACAACAGTTGGTGGACTATCCCCATGCCTTGGTTCGTTTGAATTTTTGCAAAGTCAGGAGTTGGCAGGGCACGCTAGAAATGCGCGAAGGACAAAACCATGCTTGGCAAAGCTTGCCGGTGGCAGTGGTGCCTGTTTTGCCTGGCACGGTGCCTGTACTGACTTGGTTGGCTGAAGAGCAAGGCTTTGTGGGCCAGACGCACGCTATTGCAATTTAGGATCGCCGAAATTCTCTTGGTCGGGCGGCGTTTCTTCTGGCACCCTGAAACTTTCGTTGGCCCATGCGCCTAAATCAATGCCTTTGCATCGCGCACTGCAAAAAGGGCGATAGACGTTTTGAGGGCTGTACAAGCTGGGGCCAGCGCAGGTGGGGCACTTCACTTGTTTGGGCTTGACCAAGGGCTCGTTCATCTCTCACTTCACCTTAGGCGCAAAGTGTCATCTCAAAAGGTGTGTCGTCTTTGCTGGCAATGAGTTTGCCATCAGGCTGTTGTTGCATGAGGCGAATGACCACCAACAAACGGTTGCAACTGATCTCGGGCGTGAGGTTCAAACTGTCGTCCATGCGCAAACGCAGCAACTGAAAGTTGCGACCTTGCGGTAAATTTTGTTGCAGCTGGCCACCTGTGGCCATGACTTTTTGGGTGCTTCCCGATTCACGCATCATTTTGAGCATGAGCTGTATGGCACTGGCCAATGGCCCAAAGTGTTGTGACCACTCGTACAAATTGGCTTGTCTGGCTGCAGGCTCGTGGTGTTGCCACGCATGATAGGCCGGCAGGTCAAACTCACAGGTGCCGCCTGGGATGGCAGTGCGGCTTTTGATGCTGTTTAAAAAGTCGCTTTCACCCAAGGCGCTGCCCATCTTGCCCACCATGGTGTTGAGCGATTCAAAGCGTTGGTCCAATTGCTCAATGATTAAATCGAGGGCTTTTTCGGAGATGGAAGGATTGCCCCGATAGCTGTTGAGCATTTGCTTGTGACGCTCAATGTCTTTCAGAATTTCTGATTTGAGCTCGGAGCGCGACGCCACCTCCATGATTTCAAAGATGGTGGTGAGGGCGTAATGGTGGTCTAGGGCATCGGATCGCTGGCTGAGTTTGTTGAACCGCGCAAACAAATGCTGCAGGCGCAAATAGGTCCGAATGCGTTCGTTGAGGGGGTATTCGTAAAGTATCACGCTGTGTCTTTCAGTGACAAGATCATAGCCCGAAGCTGGTCCACATTTCATGCACTTTGGCTTGGAGTTGCGTCAAATCGATGCCCTCATTGAAAATGACCAGGTCGGCGCAGGCCAAGCGCTGTTCTCGGGTGGCTTGCTGCGCCATGATGCGCTCAATTTCAGGGCGGCTGAGTTGGCTTCGTGCCACGACCCTTTGAATTTGAGTTTCAGGCAGGCAGTCGACCACACAAATTTTGTCCAATTGGGGCCGCCAGCGCGCAATGCCTTCCACCAACAAAGGCACATCAAAGACCAAACAAGTTTTGCCAAGCTCGACGGCCATTTGGGCTTGCTCTTGAAGCACCAAACTAACCAAGGGATGCAGGATGCTTTCTAGCTGGCGTTTGCTGTCGGGGTTGGAAAAAACCAAGTTGCGCATGGCATCGCGGTTGAGCGCGCCTTCGGGGGTGATCATGGTTTCGCCAAAAGTGGCCAGTATGGCGGGGATGGCCCGGCCACCCACTTGAGTGAGCGATCTGGAGATGGCGTCGGCGTCTAGGATGGCTGCACCAGCGTCGGCCAAGAAGCCTGCAACGGTACTTTTACCGCTGCCAATGCCACCCGTTAGGCCAAGTCGAAGAGGCTTCTGCGTCAAGGGCTTAGGCTCCCATGGAAATTCCTAAAAAGAAACATGCAAATCCAGACAGGGCTAAAAATGGACCAAAAGGGAAGTGTCCATTGTGACCCAGTTGCCCCCTGAATTTTTGGACAAGCCCAAAAATCAGTCCAGAAATAGATGCCAACAAAATGAGAGGCAGCAAGCTCCAGACACCTACCCAAGCCCCCAAGCCTGCCAGAAGCTTAAGATCGCCTTGGCCCATGCCCTCTTTACCGGCCAGCTTTTCAAATCCCCAACTGACCAGCCACAAAAGGCCATACCCCAAAACTGCGCCGCCCAGAGATTGCATAAGGGGCGTGTGAGTTAAAGACAGTGCGCTTCCAATGAGACCAGTCCACAGAAGTGCTTGAGTCAGGATGTCTGGCAGCAGAAAAGTTTCGGCATCAATCCAAGCCAAGGCAAGCAAAGTGGCACAGAAAAAACACGCCATCAGGGCTTGGAAGGTGAATCCAAATTGCTGAAGACACATGACAAACAAGCCTGCGGTGATGACCTCAACGGCGGGGTAACGCAGTGAAATGCTTTTAGAGCAGTGACGGCACCGACCCTTAGAAATGACAAATGAAATGAGAGGGATGAGCTCGTACCAATGCAGCACATGATGGCAATGGGGGCAGTGCGAACGAGGCCAAACCAAATTGAAGACGTCAGTTGGCTTCTCCTCCGACTGCACAATCATGATGGGCAGTCGATGAATGAGCACATTGATAAAGCTGCCCACAATGAGCCCCAACACGGCAAACAAAACGAGGGCTTCTAAGTTGAGTAGGAACATTAAAAAACCTGCCCTAAATTGAAAATAGGCAAATACAAGGCCACCAAAATGCCACCGATGAGTGTGCCCAACATGACCATCAGGATGGGCTCGAGCAAAGTCGATAAATTTGAAAGGCCGTGGTTCACATCGGATTCCATGAGTTGGGCGGCGCGAAGCAGCATGTGGTCGAGTGATCCTGTTTCTTCACCAATGGCACACATTTGAGCCAGCATGGGAGAAAACAAACCCGATTTTGACATGGCCTTGTTTAAACTGTTGCCTTCTTGAAGTTGTTTGGCCAAAACAGGCGTAAAGGCTTGGATGCTGGGAGATTGGGCGGCGCCGCCTGCAGGATACACCGCATCGGCCAAAGGCATTCCAGCCTCTAGCAAAGCGGACAAACTGTAGGCCCACCGAACATTGACCGCGGCTTGGCAAAGGGGTCCTAAAACAGGTAGCGACCATACTTGCTGCTCGCATACTTTTTGAAGGCCCTCTGACTTTGCGTGCCATTGCTGCAATAACAAGCCAGAAGCAAACAGAGCCAGGCAAATGAACCCCGCCCATTGGGACATGAATTGGCTGAGGCTGACCAAGCATTGCGTGGCCCAAGGCAGAGTGGCTCCCATGCTTTTGAACACTTCTTCAAAAATAGGAATGACCCAAAGCATGATGACGCTGATGACCACTAGAGAGACCAACAAGATACTGCTTGGATAAATGATGGCATTCTTGAGTTTGGCTTTGAGAAGTGCTTGTGCTTCTAAAGTGTTGGCCAAGCGGCTTAGAGTGGTTTCTAAAATGCCAGCACTTTCGCCAGCGTGCAATAAATTGCAATACAGCGGACTGAACACCTTGGGGTGTTTTTGAAAAGCTTGGTGAAGTGATTGACCCGCTAGTACATCAGATCGAAGGCTTTGCAAAGTAGACCCAAAATTCTTTCGAGTTGTGCGCGAACCCACTGCGCTTTGACTTAACAGATCGAAGGCTTGCGACAAAGGAATGCCAGCACCCATGAGAGCAGACCATTGGCGCGTAAACACATTGAGTGTTTTGGGTGGAATTCGTTTTGAGGAGATCGGACCAACGCTTGGGGCATTGCGCCTGGCCAATGCACGGCGCAGTGCGACATCGTTAGAGGACAAGGCAGGGGTGGTCATGATTGTTAAGAATTGAAGCAGCTGTGTTCAATGCGTGGTGTGCGCTAATACTTCCGAGATGGATGTGACCCCCAAAGCGGCTTGCAACAAGCCGGCATGCCTGAGCGACAGGATGCCTTCTTTTTCTGCTTGTGCAGTTAAGACGCCGCGACCGGCATCTTGCAAAATTAAATTTTGAAGGGCGGGTGTGATGGGCATCAATTGAAAAATGCCAATGCGACCCCAATAGCCTTTGTGACATTGGGCGCAACCCTGTGCCGAGAAAAATTGCGGTGCTTGGGGGGTATCGACAGAGGATGTTTGCCAACCTAAATTTTTGAGCAAGCTGCTTGAAACAAGGGCCGGCACTTTGCAATGACGGCACAAGCGGCGAACCAAGCGTTGTGCAGAAATGAGGCTGATGCTAGAGGCTAAGTTGTAGGTGGCCACGCCCATGTTGCGCAGCCTAACCAAGGCGCTGGGCGCGTCTTGTGTGTGCAAGGTGGACAATACCAAGTGACCTGTTTGTGAAGCTTTGATGGCCATGTCGGCAGTTTCGTGATCGCGAATTTCGCCCACCATGAGCACATCGGGATCTTGTCTTAAAAAGGCGCGCAGGGTGGTGGCAAAGTTGAGGCCAATTTTTTCTTTCACATTGACCTGATTGATGCCAGGCAATTGAATTTCAGAGGGGTCTTCAACCGAGGCAATGTTGATTTCGGTTTTGTTCAGCAGATGAAGACAGGCGTACAAAGACTGCGATTTGCCTGAACCAGTAGGCCCTGTGACCAAAATCATGCCATGTGGCTTTTCAAGCGATTCACGAAGTAGGCTTTGAGCCGAAGCGGGATAACCCAAGCGATCGAGGTTGAGTTTTTCGAGATCATTGGACAAGATGCGAACAACCAGTTTTTCACCAAACAAGGTGGGCAGGGTGCTGATGCGAAGGTGAAGTTTCTGCGCATTGTGAAGGCCGATGCTCATGCGGCCATCTTGCGGTAATCTTTTTTCGGCAATGTCTAAATGGGCCAGTACTTTGATGCGCGAAGCAATGTGTTCCCGAAATTCAAAAGGTGGTGGTGTAATTTCTTGAAGCACACCATCGATGCGCAATCGGACTCTGTAGAAATTCTCAAAGGGTTCAAAGTGAATGTCTGAAGCGCGTAACTGATGAGCGCTTTCAAAAGTTTGTTGCAAGTAATGAACTGCAGGTGCTTCTGAGTGAACAGGTCGAAGGCCAGAAGAGGGTGAGTCCATTGTTGCGCCAAATGTTGGAAGAAAGGACTTCCATCATGAACTTGAAAGACGCAAATAAACACACTCAAATTAAATGCAAGTACTTGTGAGCGTCATTCAAATTCAAGCGCCAATTTGACTTGACACTGCCAACTGGCCAGCAACAAAACAAGTATCAAAGCAAGACTTTCAAGTATTGGCCCCGACAATGTTTCTGCATCTATTTGACTTAAAAATTGCATGAGAACTGTGGCAACAGCAACCATACAAACCAACCATGAGAGGGATGTCCAAGTTTCTGAATTGGAGCGACTGTTTTTTTGAGATGCAGCCACTTTGTTGAGAACCTGTGAAGTGAAGTGCGCGTCCTCTGGCAAGTGGTTCGCAATTTGTTTTTTAAACCAAACCTCAAATTCGTCCAATTGGGGATCATTCATTTTGATTCCTTCACACTAGAGGGTGACTGCCAAGCAGACAGAACATCACGCAACTTTTTCAAACCACGTTGTGAATGCGTCTTAACGGTACCAAGCGGCATGTCTAAAAGTTTCGCAGTTTCATCCATGCTGAGATCGGCATAATAGCAATGCGCAATGACCTCACGTTCTGCCGCACTCAGCACTTTAAGCGATCGATCAATGTCAATGGCAAGCATGGCATGGTGTTCACTGCTGCCTGTTGATGGTTCTTGTGCTTCATTCAGTAAGCCTTCGCCTGACTGCTCCAAAAATTCTGCAATGTGCGGTGTTCGACGCACATGATCGAGAAAGGTATTTCTGGCGATACGCATCAACCACGTTTTAAAACTCGACTGAAATTTGAATTGACTCAGTGATCGATGCGCTTTGATGAGCGACTCTTGCGCCAACTCGTCTGCAATGGCTTGAACACCTGTCAGACTGCGCAAATAAAGGCGCACTCTGCCTTGATGGCGTTGGATCAGAAGTTCAAAGGCGTTGCTGTCTGGCTGAAGAACGGCTCGGCGAATGAGCGCTTCATCTGAAGGCTCAATTGGGTCTGTCATGCATCATTGTTGCAAACTGAATCAAGCATCTTTTTTTCTTGATTCAATCCACCAGATGAGTAAAAAGCCGACACCAATCATGAATGGGATCATGCCAGCCGCCCACATCCAAGTGGGGCCATCATCTATTTCCCGCAATAGGAACATGAAACCCAAACCTATGGCGATATTGATGACACCTGAACGAAGTTGTGCAGTGGGTGACCAAGTTTTAGCTTGCTGCTTTGAGTCATTGGCCACAGCATCAATTAACTCCGGTGGAATGGGCGCGCCCTTTTCGGTCATCAATCGAACGGTGTCGTGCAACATTCGGTTGCGCTTGATGCGCACCAAGCCGGCCGTGATGATGGCCACAATGGGAATGAAAAGCGCCAAAATTGGAATGGCAAAAGGGGCCAAATGCTTCAGGGTGGTTCCAAAATCCATGTGAGTTTCCTAGAGTTGATGTGCATTAGACGCGTTCACCATGGCAGATGGATTCAATTTTTCGGAATTAAGTTGAAAGTTTTTTCAACGACTGCTCGATCCTCTGGGTCTTTGAGGGCGGCCAAACTTTCCGAGGCACGATTACGAGACAGTTGGAATGCATCCATTTGAGCGTTGGCATGGGCGGCCAGCGTGTAAATGGTGTGGACAAAAGCCATTTCCCAATCGGGTGTGTCAGATTTGGCTTCAAAGAATGTTTTCATTTTTTCTGCATAGGCCCATGCACTGGGTCCCATGTTCATCCGCGCATGCACCAAGGCCAACAACATCACGCTGCGCATGTGGTGCAGTTCCGTGCCTACGGCTCGCCAGTGCCAAGCTGAGGCATGGGCCGCATCTAAAAGTTCGGGTTGATTCAGAACATCACTGCTAGTTTCGGACAGGTCCCATGCGGCGTTGTTGGCTTGCATGGCAAAGAACCTGTGCCAGCTTTCAATTTGGAGGTTGTCGGGTGATTGGCTCATGGGAATTTTTTCTATAGACACGCTATTTGAAATCAAAAACTGCTAGCCTTGTTAATAAATATTGACA
>JACCDH010281322.1_pt1 | contig 12934 bp, 10 predicted proteins | sample 7442481 | NCBI WGS metagenome assembly JACCDH01 (sample SAMN15323433, study PRJNA562643) | freshwater metagenome | isolation source: river surface water | place: USA:Blue River Watershed | collected 2017-08-15
CGGTAAAATACGATACACAGGCATTAAACTTCAAGACTTCGCTCAAGACATCATCGGTCAGGATGGTTCTTTAAGACGCATTATTTGCAGCAGAAATCTCAACGACAGCGGTTATTGGGAAAAGCAAGAATTAATACGTTTTGACCAAAATAACAATCCGGAATGGGGACAAAACAACAAACTGGCATGGATACCCAAAATTGGCATTAAGGACCCTGCATACATCCAAAACCGTTCGGCGGCAGTAACAGAAAGTGGACTGAACATTATTTTCAACGGCAACAAGTCTCACCGAGGCTATCATTTAGGCGCAATAAAGAATGGCAGCAATCAGTATCTATGGAAAACGGCGTCATCAACCGGCAGCAATTACAGCGGAGAGATGCCCAATGATGGCACATTTGACATAGGCAATCGGGTTGAATATGCAGGAGGTGACGTGTATGCATTAGAGAGCAATATATTTTGGAATTACCACGGCGAATTCTGGAAAAACTCACAGACCAATATCTGGAACCATTACCATGAAAGCGGATTGATGGTCAGTCAGTTTGGTGTGGTATCGCCAGAAGCAGAAGCCCTAGAAAGCGAAGCCTTTGCCAAAGGCGCTGGTAATGTATTCTCATCTACCTTAGTAAAAGTAGGCAGCGATTACTATATCTACCACAACGACGAATCGGTGCATGGCGGTGTACACAGATGGAAAATCACAGGCTTAAATACTATTCGAATACAAGACATTGCCATAACAGAAAAAGCGATTGACAAAGACGGCTTGATTGGGCAAATATATCAACAATCTAATCTGGATGCATTGTATTTGAGTTACGAGACCAAAGGAACGCCATTCGAAACAGTTCCAGGTAAAAGCAGTCGCTGGTCGGGCTACCTGGACACAGACAGCGGCACATATCAGTTCAGAATAACCTGTGAAGGCCGCTACAAAGTATGGTTAGCCGGACAAATTTTGACAGATCAGTGGACAAACAATCATCCAAATCAAATAGAGACCAGTAACATAATTCTGCATGGTTATGCCCCTATTGTGATTGAAGTGCAAGAGCAGCCGATACAAATTGAATGGCTCAAAAATGGGCAGTATACTCCAATCACATCAAATGATTTTATACCTGACAGTTTCAGAATGCACCAAAGCCTCAATTTGATGGAAGGATTGAAAGCCTTTCACCGATTTACCGACAGCTTGTATGGTTGGCGTATAGAGACCAAGGTTGCTGACACCTTACAATGGCTGGCACAAACAGCTATAAAATCTCAGAAACCTGGACATGAAGACCTTTGTGTGTATTATAAAAGTTCGGAAAATAATTTAAGGATAACACGAAATTTAAAAGGCATCAGTTATTGCGACAAAGGATGGACATTGAAAGGTTACATCAATATAGAAAACAATACCCCTCTGGACAAAGAAGGCGGATTAAGTTTGTTAATAACAGATAGCAGAGGAAAGATCCTGACAAACATCAAGCATCAGGTCTTAAAATCGGATGTATACCAGAATCCAACATTTATTAGCATCAACGGAGCAGAAGTTTTTAGAGAACCCAACCTAAAGACAGGCAGATTCATTGGACGTTTCATGCCATTTAATATTATTTTTCAAGACAAAGGCGTCACATTTAAATTGGGTGATTTTATGCCTGTTTATGCAGCTTATGCAGAGGCAGAAGCCGATTACACACATCCTGGAACATTAACAATACAAATGCATGCATATCAGGCACCATCTCTTCACCATATTAGTTTAAGAGATCTAAAAATAGAAGGCGGCGGACAATTGTTATTGAATGGACAATTAACAGACACAATATGTTATGATGAAATTCTGCAAATCAGCGGACCAAAATTGAGCAATTACAAGTGGAGCAATGGCAGCAAAAAACAGCAAATCACGATTAGCCAAAGTGGAACTTTTTTTTTAACAAGCACTCAAGACGGTCAATGCCCATTAAAATCAGATAGTTTCAACATAGTGGTATTATCTTCGAACAAAGCCAACATTTTAAAAAGTGGAGATACATTAATATCCGACAAAAACACTGGCAATGAATGGTTTTTGGGCACTATGAGTCTGGGCACCATACAACGCATCGTTGCCAAGCAAAAAGGTTGGTATTATTTAGAAAACAGCATCGGAAGCAGATGCAAAAGCAGAGACAGTATCTTTATAGAAAACTTAGACATTCAAACAATCGCTCAAAGCGGACTAAAGCTATATCCCAATCCCAGTCATACTACCTTTATTGTAGAGAGTAATGAAACAGCTTACTTGAAATTATATGACAGCAGTGGCAGAATGCGATTAGAGCAAGCCGTAGAAAATGGATTAAATGAGATAAAGTTGGATGAATCTGGCGTTTATTTAATAAAAATCGAAAACAGTAAAGGGATTTTCAACTTCCAAATTTTGCTTTTGTAAAGCAAATTTTCCTTTTAATTCTCTCATATTCTATTATTTAACACTTTAGAACTGAATTTTCATTTAAGCCCCGCAAATTAAGTCGATTTGCAATAATTTTGCGTTGAAACACAACAACTAATCGTAGACAAGAGAGAACGCTTTAAAAAAATAAAACTATGCCCCAAGACACACACAGCCAAATTGATCCGAAAACTGGCTTACCCTCGGGATTAAAAGTAGATCGAGGAGAAACGCAGAAAGATGTAAACACATCGGTATTAAAGGAATTGGTTAAGCGAATAGACAATCAAAAAACCATCAAAGCGATAGATTTACCATGTGGCAATGGCGGTTTTTTAAGATATATGCGCACAATTTTCCCAAAAGCACAATTATTTGGGGCTGATATAGTATTACCATCCAAAGCTCCGGAACACACAACATGTTATCAAATCGACTTAAGTAAAGATTTTGACATCCCTCAGGAAGCGCGTTTTGATCTGATAACTTCTATAAGTGGCGTGATGATGTTTGGTAACACACAAAACTTTATAGAAAACTGTGCAGGCCGACTTGAAAAAGGCGGATTATTGGTGATAACCAACGACAATGCATCAACTATTATCGACCGTTTAGCCTTTTTGTTTTTAGGACGGTACAGGCAGTTTCCTCTGGTTTTCGAGGACAATCAGGGCATTACACAAAACATTCCGATACAGGAATTAGTGCGACTGTTAAGGGCATCTGATTTTGAGATAGAAAAAGTTGAGTACACTGCATTTTACAAGAAAGATCTCAAGTATTTACCATTCATTTTATTGTTTGCTCCATTCCAGTTTCTTTATAAAAGCATTGTAAAGACCAGTATTAAAAAGGAGGTAATCGACCAAATGTTTGGCTTAAAGCAGTATTTGTACAAGCATTATATTATCTACGCGATTAAAAAATAGCTTTTAATTTTCCATTTTAAAATCGGCAATATTTAGAAATTGTCGTTAAATTGCGCCCTGAAAACTTGCTCCATAAACGCTTATAAAACGGCGATTTATAAAACTAAAAAACACATGCCAAACAGGGATCCCTATTTAGATAATTTAAAAATCATTTTGGTTTTTTGTGTTGTCACGACACATTTTTTCTTTGAGTATAGAAACAGTGCAACCATGATGGCGGCATTCAATGCCATGTGCGTTTTTATCATGCCGGTATTTATTTTTATCTCTGGTTATTTATCACGTCATATAAGAGGTCAGCGACCTAAAGACATTGTCATTTTATTGGTTCCATATTTTATTCTGGAAATTCTCAATCTCATTTTCACTAAATCAACACATTTAGGATACGGCAATAAAAGTTTACTAATTCCGACCTATCAAAATTGGTATTTATTATCTTTGTTTTTCTGGCGATTGATCATTCCGTATTTCAGAGCACTTAAGTCGCAATACGCCATCCTGATTGCTTTTTCAATGTCTTTTCTTTCAGGATTTGTGCCACAATTAGGCGAATTTTTATCCTTATACAGAACCTTTTTTTACTTACCTGTTTTCGTGTTAGGATTTTACAGCAATGACATTCGAAGCATCGTCTCAGACAAACTCATTCACAAATGGATAGCTGGCATTATTTTTTTCGGATTTTTAATTAGCATCGCTTTTGTATCATACAGCAACACCCACAAAGCTGAAGATATCTTTTATGCTTATTTACCAAACTCAGGTTATACCAACGATTTAAGTTCAATTATACTTAGAAACATTGCATTGATAAGCAGTATACTCTGTGCTTATTGTTTCATGCACATAATTCCTGGTCGACATCTTAGAATAACTGCATTGGGAAGGAATACCTTGTACATTTATTTGTTTCATATGTTTCTGGTATTGCCAATTATAAAAGTAAGCGGTGAATACGGTGCCGGAAAGACCGAAATTATCATAATACTATCTTCCATTTGCATTAGCCTTTTGTTATCCTCAAATGCTGTTTGCAGTTTATTAAAGTGGGTGATATATCCGAGCATACCAGATCGCATCAAATCAAAAATTCAGTCATGAGACGGCTTGTATTTGCGGGATTAGTATTAGGATTACTGCTATTTGGCATTACGCAGATACCGGTGATGAATGGCCATCGCGCTGAAAAGATTGTATTCAAATCAGACGCTTTGCAAGGTAATAAAGCAGGAGAAGAACCAATGAGAGACGTATTGGTTTATCTCCCAAAAGATTATCAGAGCAGCGGCAAACGTTATCCGGTCTTATATTTTTTACATGGTTTTGGCGTTGATCAAAGCGACTATTATCAGATGGCTATCGACCATCTAATGGATTCGGCCATAGCACAACATGTAACATTGCCATTTATTGTTGTAGTACCCAATGGCAGCAATCAATTTAAAGGGAGTTTTTATGTTAATTCAGAAATTAATGGCAGGTGGAGCGATTATATTGGACATGATTTGGTTCAATACATAGATGCAAATTACAGAACCATTCCAAGCAAAGACAGTAGAGGTATTTGCGGCCATTCCATGGGAGGACAAGGCGCATTGAGGGTAGCCATGTTATATCCCGAAGTATTTGGAAGTATCTACGCCATGAGTCCGAGCATTTTGAATTGGGGTAAAGACTTTTACCCAGGACATCCTGGTTTTAGAAACGCCATCAAATCACAAAACATGGAGACCTTGAGTGAAGACCCATATGCTCTGGCATTTGTGGCCATGGGCAGAGTTTTTAGTGCAGATGAAAACAAGCGACCATTTGGTGCACGATTGCCACTGAAAGTTAGTAAAGGACATTTCAGCAGTGATAGTTTGGTCATCAAGCAATGGGAGCAGTATTTTGTCAACAACATGCTTGAAAGATACTCTGAGGGATTTCGACATTTGAATGGATTAGCGATAGACTGGGGCAAGCAGGACAGTTATTTACACATACCCAGCAGCTGCAAAGAATTATGTAGAAAACTGGAAATAATGCAGATACCCTATCAAAAAGAAGAATATGAAGGTGGACATTACGATAAAATTCCTGGCATGAATGGTCGTTTTTATCAAAAAGTCATCCCATTCTTCAGCAGTCACTTAGCCTTTTAATGCGTTTTTTTACTTAAAAGCTTAATTAAGACGAAAAATCATCATTAAAAAAATGGTTTTTCTTTCATAGATAAACCCTCAAATTGTTAATTTATATTGCACTAATTTTCAATTATTTAATAATTAATACCCCCTCAAACACACCATTTTTCCACAAAATGTATTTGGAAATGAACAGAGATTGATTTATTATTGCACTAACAATTCTTTTGAGTAAAAAATACTAAAAAGTATTGTCGGAGCCCTAACACAAGCTTCGCAACACTAAAAATTGAAACAAACACGGATGAACACACACAAAAGTCACACAACTTTTATGAGCATCTGTATGGTTTTGCAATAGCAGAATTAACAGACTTGTGGTTATTCAAATAGCGCGATAGAAAGGCAGTTAGTTGCCTGATATATAAAACACAAAACACAAAATGACAGGATTAGTAAAGGCTAAGTCTATCAAGACTGCCAAGTACAAACAGTACAAGTACATCAAAGTGGATCCCCATTTCGAAGATGGGATTGCACTGGTAACCTTAAACCGCCCAGAGGTATTAAATGCCTTATCGCTCACATTAATGGAAGAATTGGGTGACGCTTTAACCAGTTTAGACAAAGACAATTCTGTTAAGTCAGTTATTTTAACCGGCAGCGACAGAGCCTTTTCTGTTGGTGCCGATCTAAAAGAAGTTGCTTCCAGCAAGACCATTGACTTATTGATCATCGATCAGTTTAGCATATGGGATGAGATGGGTCGTTTTAAGAAACCATTGATAGCAGCTGTTTCTGGTTGGGTTGTTGGTGGTGGTTGCGAATTGGCTATGTTGTGTGACATGGTTGTTGCATCAGAAACCGCCAAATTCGGTCAGCCAGAGATCAGACGCGGTATTGGTTCTGGTGCTGGTGGTACCCAAAGAATGCCCAGAGCAGTTGGTAAAGCCAAGGCTATGGAAATTATTCTAACAGGTGATTATATTGATGCTGAGGAAGCATTGAGAATTAACCTGATCAACCATGTCTATCCGGTTGATCAATATTTAGAAGGTGCATTAAAAATTGCCAGAAAGATTGCAGAATTGCCGCCATTGGCCGTGCGATTAGCCAAAGAGTCTGTCAACAAAGCCTTCAACTCTACCCTATCTGACGGTTTAACTTTTGAGAGAAAAAACTATTATTTAACATTCTCGACAGAAGACCAGAAAGAAGGCATCCGTGCATTTTTGGAAAAAAGAAAACCTAATTACAAAGGCAATTAAAGAATCAGGCTTACTCTGCACTTTAATCTGCACATTGTCAGTTTAATAGGTTTTTACTTCAAAAGTAACTTTACAACCATTAAAATGTATCTTTGCGGAGCAATTTGCGACAGCCAAAAACATATTTTACACAAAAGAACGAATGAGTGAAATTTTAGGCATACAGTTTTACAACCATGGCACCGACCAGCTATTTGAGTCGTTGAACAACAGTGGTGGTTTAATGACGGTTCCAGCTGCGCCAGCATTGGTAACCATTCCAAAAGACAAGCATTATTACGACTCTTTAATCCATTCTGATTATGTGATTGCTGATAGTGGCTACATGGCCTTGATTTGGAATGTATTTTTCAAGCACAAAGTCATCCGGATCTCTGGATTGGAGTTCATCAACTATTTTCTGGAACATGCCAGTGAAGTTAAAGGTCAGGTAATGACTGTAAACCCTGGGGCAGAAGATGCGCGTATCAACACCGAATATTTAATCAGCAAGGGCATCCAAACGAATACTGACTTGTCTTACGAAGCACCATTTTACAAAAATGGCGTTCAGGATGAAATATTATTGCAAAAGATAGAATCAACCAGACCTAATTGGGTGGTAATCAATATTGGTGGTGGCACCCAAGAAAAGCTGGGTTTATATTTAAGACAACATCTTAGTTACAAACCTGCCATTATTTGTACCGGAGCGGCATTGGCTTTCAAAACCGGCAGACAGGTAAAAGTAAGTTCATGGATGGATAAATTGTACATCGGCTGGTTAGCCAGATGCATAGCCAAACCAAAGCTATACATTCCAAGATATATGAGTGCCTTTAAACTCATCGGTTTAATTTTCAAATACAAAAACAATCAATACAAATACAATTAAATAATAATTATGAATCACAAAAAAGCATTAGTATGTGGCGCAGGCGGTTTTATTGGCGGCCACTTAGTTAATCGACTTAAATCTGAAGGCTATTATGTAGTAGGCGTTGACGTAAAACACAACGAATATGGCAATAACAATGCTGACGAGTTTATCATCGGCGACTTACGCGATCCAAAAATCGTGGAGGACATCATTTCAGGTAAAAACTTTACGGAAATTTATCAATTAGCTGCCGACATGGGTGGCGCAGGATACATCTTCACCGGCAATCACGATGCCGACGTGATGCACAATTCTGCATTATGTAATTTGAACGTTTTAGAATCTGCCAAGAATGCAGGCGTTAAAAAGATTTTCTATTCGTCTTCTGCATGTATGTATCCAGAGTATAATCAGATGGATCCAAACAACCCAAAATGCTCAGAAGAATCAGCTTATCCTGCTGCTCCAGACAGTGAATATGGTTGGGAAAAATTATTCAGTGAACGTTTATATTTTGCTTACAACAGAAACTATGGCATTGATGTAAAAGTTGCCCGTTTCCACAACATCTTCGGTCCGCAAGGCACCTGGACAGGCGGTAAAGAAAAAGCACCTGCTGCGATGTGCAGAAAGGCTGCTGAAGCGCTTGATGGTACTTCTATTGAAGTATGGGGTGATGGTTTGCAAACACGTTCATTTTTATACATCGACGAGTGTGTAGAGGGTGTACGCCGTTTGATGGAATCCGATTTCGCTGGTCCCGTTAACATCGGTTCTGAAGAAATGATTTCTATCAACGACTTCGCTAAAATGGCGATTGAAATTTCAGGCAAAAACCTTTCTATCAACAACATCGCTGGTCCTACCGGTGTTAGAGGCAGAAACTCTGACAACGACTTGTTAAAAGCTAAATTGAACTGGGAGCCATCGCAATCTTTAAGAGTGGGAATGGAAAAAACCTATCAGTGGATTGCACAACAGGTAGAAGCTCAAAAATCTGTAGCGCTTGAAGCCTAATTCGCAACAGCCAATCATCTGTCATACAAATGACCTAAGCGCCATTCAAACTGCGCACAGCAGTGGTACCAAGAAAATATTGATGGGTGGCGATGCAACAGGCAATGCGATAACCCAAATTGCGTTTGGCGAATTGCAGGCAGGTGAAGTTGTAGAAATTCATCAACATGCTACCATGAAAGAGTATTTTTATTTTATAAGTGGTGAGGGTGTATACAATATCAACGAAGTTGAACATATATTGAGTGCAGGTACCTTTGTGATGATACCAGAACAAACGCCGCATAGTTTAAAAAACACAGGTGAATTGCCTTTGCAATTTTTCTATTTCGGACTGGCGACAGAGTAATAATATTAAAGACAATGATAAAAACCGCTTCTTACTGGAGCGGTTTTTTTTATTGGCATGACAAATCAAACTTAAGGGCTACTTGCAGCATGGCGCCACTGTATTTAGAATAACCATTGAGGTAATAGCCGCCGGTTAAGCCAATATCGTAACCCGCTTTGGCATCCAAGAGTATTTTCTTGGCCAGACGTTTTCTTCCACCTAATGCTATATATGAACTCAAATAAGTATGGTTTTCCAAATTGCTATGGTAGAGTGTTGGATTTAACATCAGTGCCGGGGCCAGATACACACCATAGTTTTTATCAAAATACCCCAACTGAGGCGTAAGCGCAAAACTCAGATAATCGGCCTGTGGTGTTTGATCCAGCAGACGCTGAGAGTAAAAACAAGAGGTTTCTACTGCCAGGTATTTGGAATACACTTTAGACAAAGACATCCCGTATAAAGGTTGAAAAGAACCAGGGTTAATACCAATTTTATTAACACCGAGCATGTATCCCAGTTCCTGAGCATTGAGAGAAGTTCCTAGCAAGAACAGCATCCATACGAAGTGTCGAGATTTAGACATAAGCAGTAATTTGGTTGTATTTGTTTTTAAGATAATTGTAGAATTCGACCTGACTTCGGATTTTAGGGAGGGAGACCGGTTTGTATTCGTTGATTTGGAATTCGTCGAGAATACGTGCTTTGGTATTATCAGAGAGTTGAATATTGATAAGAGCCGACAATTCTTCCTGCACCTGTTTACTGTATACCGGAAACACCACCTCTACCCTGCTGTCCAAGTTACGCGTCATCATATCTGCTGAGCCCATATACATTTTTTCTTTACCACCATTGGCAAATATGTAGATGCGCGCATGTTCCAGGTACTTATCGACGATAGAGATGGCACGAATGTTTTCACTCAAACCTTTAACACCAGGCGATAAACACAGAATGGATCTAACTATCAGGTCGATTTTAACACCAGCTTTACCAGCTTCGTAGAGTTTCTGAATCATTTCAACATCTACCAAAGCATTCATTTTCATAATGATGTAGGCAGGCTTACCAGCTTTGGCATTGCTGATTTCGGCATCAATCATTCGCAAGATAGAAGAACGAAGATTGATGGGAGCGACGAGTAAGTGTCTGAATCTATATTGCTCAGGTTTATAGTTTTCGATTAGATTAAAGACCTTATTAATTTCTGATGTTAGGCGAATATCAGAAGTTAAGACAGAATGGTCGCAGTATACTTTTGCCGTATCGCCGTTGTAATTACCCGTTCCCACATGGGCATACAATTTCAATCCGTTGCGTTCTTTTCTTGAAATGAGACAAAGTTTAGAATGCACTTTAACACTTGGAATGGTAAACAACACTTTAGCCCCTGCCTCTTTGAGTTTATTACTCCAATAAATATTGTGCTCCTCGTCGAAGCGCGCCTTAAGCTCCATCATAACGATGACTTTTTTTCCATTTTTCACGGCATTGATAAGCGCGTTGACCACATTCGAGTTTTCGGCCACACGGTAGAGCGTCATTTTTATACTGACCACGTTGGGATCAATCGCCGCTTCGCGCAACATTCTGATAATATAGCTAAATGGCTGATAAGGATGTGATATCAGGTAATCCCTTTGGCGAATGGCATTGAACATGGTTTTAGCCTTATCGAGTTCTGGAATATAAATGGGATCGAGCGATTGGTATTTGAGATCTGTTTTTTTAATATCCGGGAAGCCAATGAAATCGCGGAAGTTGTGATAACGTTGACCCGGAATCAGTTCATCCTTTGTCAAGGTAAGTTTCTGATAGATAAAACGGATAAAATCTTCAGGCATTTCCTGGTCGTAAATCAGTCGCACTGGCTGCCCCTTTTTACGTTGCTTAAGCGAGTTCTGTATGGTATCTAAAATATTCGAAGACACATCGCTATCGATATCGATTTCGGCATCCCTGGTCATTTTAATGGTATAGGCTTCGAAGACATTGTATTCGAAACTGGAAAACACCACATCGAGGTTACAGCGAATGACATCATCGATGAACATCATGTAAGTAGCTCCCCCTTGTTTAGGCAACTGGTAAAAACGTTTCTTAATTTTAGTTGGCAAGGGAATCAGTGCGTATTTTTTATCGCCGGTGATGGAGTTACTAAGTTTACAAGCCAGGTACACCGTATTATCTCTTAGAAAAGGAAAAGGTTTCTTATCCGCCAAAATAAGAGGAAAGATGGTATTGATGATTTCTTCTCTGAAGTATTTTCTAACCTCCAGTGTTTGTTGCAGATTGATTTGTTTTTCGTTGACAAAGAATACATTCTTAGATTTAAATTCATCCAAGAGCTGGTTATAGATGTTATTAAATTTAACCTGTTGAATGACAACCTTGTTGTAGATATCCTGGAGTGTTTCGCGAATTTCGCGACGGTCGATACTCCTATGTTCGGCACTTCGCAATTTGAGCATCCTTTTGTTAGTGGCTACTCTTACGCGGAAGAACTCATCGAGGTTAGAAGAGAAAATACCGAGAAATTTAAGGCGTTCGAGCAGAGGCACATGCGTATCAGCAGCCTCTTGGAGCACACGGTCATTGAAAGACAACCAGCTCAATTCGCGGTTAATAATGCGCGTTTTTTTATGCACCACTCTCGACTGAGTATTGTTTTTTTTAGCAACAGGTTTATGGGTAATTTTCTTTTTAGCGGGCATGTTTTATTGATTGATAGCGTTTAAATTTAGTTTGGCACAGACTGGCAGATGGTCGCTATAGCCATTCATCCATTTTTCGCCTTTGAAGTTGCGAAAAGGTTGCTCTTGTTTGTTATCCAGCATCCAGTCTTTTTTAACCACTTGAACAGATCCTGTCTGGTAATCGGTACCGGAGGCATTTCTAAGCGCCTGACTGATGATAATTTGATCGATACGTTCCCAACGGCCACGAAAGCAGTAGGAACCAGATTTTTTATCTGCAAGTTCGAACATGAGGTTGATGAGATCGGCATTGGGATATTTGTTGACAGAATGTGCACCCAACACTTTCATCATAGACGTATCCCATGGTTGATCGTTGAAATCGCCCATGATGACAAGATTTTGAGATTGTGGATGAAGACGTTCTTTGATGATTGCTTTACAGGTTTGAGCGGCATCAATTCTGTTTTGTTGGGATTCGGAAGCCCCACCTCTACGCGAAGGAAAGTGGCAAACCAGGAAGTGTATAGTATCTTGGTTAGTGAGGGAGACCGACTTCACCCATAGTATATCACGGGTTCTATCGTTAGAGTCCAATGAAAGTTTTACCGGATAATTTTTAGACTCCAGGACTTTAATTTTTTTGGGATTATAGGCCAGGGCCACATCTACCCCCCTTTCGTCCGGCGAATTGTAGTGAACAAATTGAAAGCGGTTGTTAAGCGCCTTGGTAGCGAAAAGATCTTTGAGTACTTTATCATTTTCTAATTCGCACATACCCAGCACATCAGGCGTATTATCATCAGACAAAGAAGCTATTACCCTGGCGAGGTGATTGAGTTTCTCCTGGTAACGAGCCGCAGACCATTGGTATTTGCCATTGGGTGTAAAATCATCGTCAGAATGGGTGGTATCATCCACTATATCGTATAGATTTTCGAGGTTATAGAAAGCGATATTGAGCGTAGACAATTCTTTTTCTGAGCAGCGGAGCACAGAAGAGCTAAGCAGCAGCAATAGTGCAGTTGTAAGCAGAAAAAGAGGTTTTTTCATTTGAGTGGCAAAATACGGCATAAAATCAAATGTTTCGATATTAAGTCGACGTTAAATCTTTTTATTTCAACAATTAGATTGTTGGTAATCTATTATTTTAAATTGAGGCATTTTGCCTAATTTTGCCCCCCATTAAAACAATGACATTAATTAAATCAATATCGGGCTTCAGAGGCACTATCGGAGGGATTCCCAACGAG
>JACCDH010177231.1_pt1 | contig 12932 bp, 16 predicted proteins | sample 7442481 | NCBI WGS metagenome assembly JACCDH01 (sample SAMN15323433, study PRJNA562643) | freshwater metagenome | isolation source: river surface water | place: USA:Blue River Watershed | collected 2017-08-15
ATGGAATCAGGCAATAAATTGGCAATGGTAGTTTTGCCAGTTCCAACCCCGCCGTGAAGGATGAGGGGCTTTAAGTCGCGATCGTTGATGTAGTCAGATAGCCTATTTTTAAGGGTTTGGCTGCCTATGACTACATCATCGAGACGAGTTGGGGCGTATTTGAGTGCGAAGCTCATGGTATTTCCTTTCTAATTGGGTAAAAGCAGGGGCGGTTGATCAGTCCTAAACCCCTGTCAAATAATGAACAATGTCTTATGCCATCTCTTTGAAGTAGGCTTGATTAGCCGCTTCAGTAATTGCCGCTTGCGCTGCAAGTTCTGCTTGGGCTTTGATATGCTCATCAACCTTATTGAGCAGTTCTTGCGCGATCTTGCGAATCGCTTGCTCAATCATGGCGCCAGACGAACCCGGCACTACGCTTAAGACCTGCGTTTGACCGCTTGCTAGCATCTTGCCAATTAACAAGGTGTACTCAGCGGAGTCGGCTGGGTGGGCTAAGGCAGTTTTGGGAACTAACGCTAGAGGATGCTGCAACTGATTTACTAACAATTGCTTAACCTCGGAAACCTTGTTATCTAGCTGACTACGCTTTTTGATGGTTTCATCAGTAATGCCCTTGGTGCTGGCCACTTCCTCAACGCCGCCTACTTTGGTTACCCATTCGGCAAAGTTGCCAACTGAAATGGCTTCTTTAGCTGCTACTCGCAATGCACGTGAATAAGCGCTAGCGCGGCGGCGCTCGGCATTAAACACGTACTTGACGATTAAGGTCAGTACTGGTGTGCTGGTTTGCACCTTAATGCCACGACCTTCTAGGTTGGCTTTAATGCCTTCCAATACAACCTTCTCAGCAGGACTGCCTTTGATCTCGTAATACATGCCAAGACATTCTGAGAGAAGGGCATAAAGACCCTTGTTGGATTTGTCGTAAAAGTCACGTTGCCATACTTGACGACGGTTTGCTAGTGCATCTAGTTTGACCAATGTTGCGCTAGCGATTTCATGCTTTTGATTTGCTGTGATTCTCATGGCGTTGCTCCTTCAAGTTATAAAAATTACCAACACGTTTTAGCGAAAGTGCTGATGAAACTTTTTGTGTTGATGGAGTCACTGTATATTTTTGAGATTTTTCGAACAAATCACCGCGTTGTTTTATTTCCTTGACAGAAAATTCCGAAAAATCAAAGCCCCATGAACAGGGGCTTGTAGGGCGATTTTAATTTTGAGAAAAAATCATCAAAAAACTTCGTTTGAAAATTCCATGCAAAAATTAAATGTGAAATTATTGTGAAAATTTTCAGTGAAGTGATTTCAATTTACTATTAATCTTAGGCAACTACTTCGCTCTGAAAATAAAAAACCAGCCGGGTGATAGGCTGGTTAATATGAGTGCAGCATAAGGCGCTTAGTTAAGAATTAGTTTGCCTTTGCTTAATCAGTTCGGCAGCAGGGATGCGTACTACTTTGCCATTAATAGAGGTCACAATCGCAGTATTAGTTTGGATAGCTAGATCGATAGCTGCTTTGCCAGCACGTTGCATAGCATTGTAGGATCCAGCGATATCGGGATCTGGGGAATTGCGAATATCTTTGGTAGAAGTTTTCATAGTTAGCTGCAATCTACTTGTTCTGGCGGGGTAGTATCACCGTTTAACACTACCCATGAGTTTACTGCCTTTTGGTATTCGGGTAAATTCCTCAATCCAGCTCTAAAACGCCTACGAATGACCTCTTCAGGGATATTGTGGCCACCTTGCGCTACCCGCTCTGCAACACGAGAAATTGCCAATTCTGGTGAGCTTAGGCCAATAAACCAAAGTTTGACCATATAACCCCACTTTTTCCATTCTTCAATCCGTTGAAGGTAATGAATGCCAGATAGCGTAGTTTCAAAAGCAAAGCTCTCACCAGCTTCAGTGCATGCATCGATCTCTTGCAGCATCAACCGAGCCGCTTTAAAAGAAGCAGTTTCAGGATTAAATGGGGCTAATCCAGCGGCAATCAGATCGGCATTAATAAAGCGATAGGTATGCGCCTCTAAAGGCAAGAAGGTTCTGGCAAATGTCGTTTTGCCAGCCCCATTGGGACCGGCAATGATGAGGATTTTCTTATCAGAACTCATGCTTGGCATTTTACAGCCCTATTAGAAATCCTAGATTAGCTCAACGGCCTGTCTTTTTTGCTCATCATTAACATCGATGTATCTTTGTGTTACAGCAATCGATCTGTGGCCGGCTAGAGAGGCTAAGATTCGCACACCAATGCCTTTATTAGCCAAAGTCGTAATAAAGAATTTTCTTCCTGAGTGGCTACTACCACCGCTAATACCGACATTCTTATAAAGCTGGTGAAACCAGACACATAAGCCATTAGGGCTAAAGCGTAGGCGGTGATCTGTATGAAAGAAAGGAATATCAGCACCTTTGGCGTGTCTTGTGGTGAGGTAATTGGCTAATTCAGTCTGTAAGCGCTGTGAAACAAAGACGGTTCTGGGGTATTTGCCTTTAGTTTGTGCCGCTGATAAACGGATCTCATTCTTAATGGATCCATCGGGGTTGACTACATCACCCATGGTGAGTGATGCTATTTCGGCTACGCGAAGTCCTCCGAGAAAGCTGGTAAGAATAATTGCGCGATCACGCAAAGCGTATTTTTTGGTACTAACGTAGTCCAGAACTTGATCAAGTTCGGCCTGGGATAAGGTTTTTGCTTGTGCCATTTGGTTTTCCTGTCATAAATAAAATGTGCGTTTTAAGTATGTTTCCTTAAGCAGAAAAGGTCGACCTCAGTTTGTTTGCTAAGTGTCGTGTAACAGGACAAAAAGACCTTCCAAGAATCAATGACTTACAAATCGGGTTAAGAATATAGTTATTTTCTTAACCCGTATTTGCTTATAAGTATTTAGCAAAATCTACTACGATCTGTCGTCTTTAGACGACGACCTTAGCTAATGCTTCAAATCACTGGATAGCGTACTTTTGTAGGTTTTCAAGTGCTTGCTTATGTCCTCCGACAAATACGCCGTTTGTAGGCGGTTTTTGAGGGGAATTTAGCTCGGATTGCGTTGTGGCTATCAGTGCTGGGGTTGGTTTGCCGGGAATTCTGGCAATACAACTACGAATAGGCAATTCCCAGTAAGCATCGATCCCATGCGCTGAGTCGTCAATTTGGATGGTAATTCTGCTGTAGTTCATATCCAAAGACGCATAGCCTTCAACTGCGCTTTTGATCCCAGCTTCATAGCGATATATCCAGCTCATTAAAACCCCGTCTTCATTTGTAGGGATGTTCTTGAGGCGATTCGCGATTTCCACATGCACTGGACTCTTTGGAGAGTGGAACCATGCTTCAACTTCCTCAAAATCTACTAAATACTTGGCATAGGGGCTTGGGATCTCTAATGTGCCGTTGTAGATAGCTTTGCGATATTGACCTTTGCCGAAGGTTGTTCCATACATTTTGTTTTCCCATAAGCGGGCTGTGATTTCTCTCATGTTTATCTCCTTGAATGTTGAAAGGAGTCGCGGTGTTGCTTTGAGATGCAGGGAGTAGCAGAGACAAAAGATAGTTGCTGTTGCTTGAGTTGCTGTTCAGAGCTATTCATTTGTCCCAAATACAGCAACTAACTGCATCTCTTACTGCAACTTATTTCTTACTCGCATCTCAATGCAACTCATTACGCGACTCGTAAATATTTAGCCCTTGTTAATAAAAAACGTATTTTTTCTATCCAAAATGAGCCAATTTGCCCATGATCTAAAAAGAGGTCGACCAAAGCGCAATATCGAAAACACACTTAATGAGCCCATTAACTACACAGGAGAATCAAATGAGCCAATTAAGTCATCTCAAACTAGTCGCAGTCAAAAAGCCTCGCAATATGCCCGCAATCGTTATCCGCAGGAACAAACTGGGATCGAAACTTTGGGAGCAGATCCAACTAGCTAAAAGTCAGCTAGAAGGAACCCCATTTGTAGTCATGAAATACAAGACAGTGAAAGACCGCGAAACAGGACTGCGTAAGCAAGTTGAAGTGCCTAAGCGGATTAAACCCTGGTGGTTTCAAAGTGAAGAAGGGAAAATCTGTGTCGCCGTGAAATATGGCAGCTGGACGCTGGAAATAGCTAAAGGCAAGCCCAGTGTTGAAGTGGCTAGTGGCGAAGCTTTAATTAAAGCCCTTGAATCTATTAAAGCAGCAGTAGAAGCAGGGGAGCTCGATGAGCAGATTGAGACTGCTAGCGCTGGATTAAGGAGTGGGTTTAAACGGTGAAATGCTTATAAAAAGCATTGGCTTTAGGTATGATGGCTATTCCATTAATTAAATGAATACCATCACATGAAGCTGACTAAGTTTAGGATTAAAAACTACAAATCTATTGTTGATTCTGGCGATTGCTATCCAGCGGAGGCGGTAACAATTTTGGCTGGAAAGAATGAGTCCGGAAAGAGTTCAATTCTTGAGGCTTTAAATGACTTTAATGTTAATGGAAAAATTTCCGATAAAGCGATCCGAATAGAGGATGATCAAACAAGACCTGAAATTGAAGTTACTTTCAAGGCAGATCGAATGGAGATAAATCAAATCTTAGAAAAATCCAAGATTTTGCTCAAAGACGTCATACCTGACAGTATTGATCTTACGTTTACTAAACGATATCCCGATCAATATGACATGGATAGTAAATTCCTTGATAGATTGCCTTCGGATATCGATGCTGATTTTCTGCAAAAAGTTAAAAATCAAATTGATTTATTGGTTACTGAAGCAGTTGAGGATTCCTTCAACTCTGCCGGAAAACCTTTTCCCATCCTTTTAGCCGATGATCTCATTCAATTCAGAAAAAATTTCAACCAATGGAAGTCTGAAATTTCTCCGCACTTAGGCGCTATAGCGCAATTGCTTGGGTTGGTGACTCTTCAAAAGGACGTTGATGATCTAGAGTCGACCCTGCAAATCATTCCGCTTGAGGAAGGGGAAAAATCAGTAAGGATCAGATTTTTTGAGGGTGCAATGAGTTTAATACCAAACTTTATACTCTTTAACTCATTTAATGACATTTTCCCAAATGCTGTGCCTTTGACTGATTTGGGTATGAACCCCTGGGTAAGGGATTTGCAAAAAATTAGCACTCTAGATGTAGCAATTATCCAGGGGGAGAATGCAAGGCAAAAGGCTACTCATAAGCAGCGTATTAATGCGGAAATAAATGACGATTTTCAAGATTTCTGGACTCAAGATTTGACTCGGCTAGTTTTTGATTTCGACAATAAAGATTTGTTCTTTTGGATTGAGGAGAATGGATTTCATTATGAGCCTGAAATACGTAGTCAAGGGCGACGGTGGCATTTGGCTTTTTATATAAAGGTGACTGCAAGGGCAAAAGATGGTGCCAACAATGTAATTTTAATAGATGAGCCTGGTTTGTATTTGCATGCGAATGCTCAGCGAGATATTTTGAAGAGTATTGATGAGTGCTCAAAGAATTCACAAATTTTCTTCTCCACACATTCGCCATATTTGATAGAGCCTGACAAGCTTGAGCGTGTACGCTTGGTCGAAAAACAGTCTGATAATCAAGGCACCAAAATTGAAAATAAAATTCATCGATTTGCAGACGCCGAAACCCTAACCCCCATCCTTACTGCTATTGGTCTAGATCTAAACCGTGGCATCGTTTCTGTTGAAAAAATTTCAAATGTTATCGTTGAGGGCATTTCGGATTATTACTATTTGAATTCATTCAAAGATATTCTCTCAAGAGATAGGTTAAATTTTATTCACGGCGGAAGTTCTGGAAATATGCCGAAAATAGGCATGATTCTTCAAGGCTGGGGTTGTGATGTAATGTATTTGTATGACAACGACAAAGCATTTAAGGATGCTCAGGTCAATATCAAAAAGGAGTGGATTGCAATATCAAAAAGCTTGCTATCAAAAATTCCCGTCGATGGCGCTATTGAGGACATGTTTTCAAAAACTGATTTTCGTAAGTTTTTTTTGGAAGACTTGGAGTCGGACTCTGCAATTAAAAACTCAGACCTAGTTAAAAAAATTGACAAAGTTCTTAAGGCTAAGAATTTTAGAGAGAGAGTTGCATCGGGTGAAAAATTCGAATTTGATGAAACCACTTTTGGGAATTTTTCTAAGTTATTTGATGAGCTTGAGGAAATGATGCCCGAGTATGGGGATAAATGAAAAAAGCTAAATATCTATATGAAGCGATATAAGACAACCGTCAATGCAGCAGGGATGTGGGTGGAAACAATTCTCTACGCCCAAAATCAAGCTCAGGCATATCGGTTATTTCAAGCTATTTTTGGCGCCAATAACGTGCCACATCAACCCTTACAGATTGGTTGACTATGAGATTCGAAGAAATAGCCCCACAAAAGCCATTGAGTCCTGAGCAAGCTAGGCTTAAATCAATGAAGGATCGTGTAAAGCGCGATCAGCAAGCCGTTAAGGCTGAGCGGGCTAGGCAGAAAATTAAGGCTGGTCAGGTGGAGTTGGCCTCGGTTTAACTATTCCAGCATTTGCTTGCATTGCTTCATCATGTCCTAGTGCGCGTGCCTTTTCATAATAGTGCTCATTTGGATCTGTAACGCCTGGTGGAACACCGCCTATTCTTCTGGGGATGTTTGGAATTGATGATTTCTTTATTTCCTGCCATCCATCTTCATAGCCTTGTCTCCAGGCGTCATTTACATCCTTAAATCTGCTCATTAAAGCCCCTTTCATTTATTGATTGCCACAGGTGAATGCTTAGCTTCATAGACTTTGCTCAGCTTCACCTAGAAATAAGATTGCTGAGGCGGTCATATGTATTACATAACCAACAATGTGACGAGGAACCTCGGTCACCTCTTCCCCTTGTCCATGTCCCCCCATTCTGTTTCTGGCCGGAGCAACCCCATTTTCTAGGGTGCTTCTAAGGGAGGTGAAAAGTTGTTGCCAATATGATGGCACCAATCCATTTTCAAAAATCGTATCGACCAGAACTCTAAATGTTGGATTTGACTGAAGTTTCCATTTTCTTTTTGAGCAAATGGCAATCATTGTGCTTTCAATAGATTTAGAGCATTCAGTAAGAGCTTCTTTATATCTTCCGGTTCTATAGTGCTCATGCGCCTTTAAAAATTCATCCATAGCCCCTGAGTACATTGGTTTGGAGAGAAGTGTAAGTGCTGGCTTAATAATTTCTGCGTGTATGAGCTCAGCATCAACTCTTATTAATCTGCCGCTTTCATAACGATACCCAAACCCATGTTCCATAAACCTTGTATTGAGTTCCTCAATGTAGTGATCGACACTCTCAGACGCATGTTGTCTGTGAAGATAGTCAAAATTTCGAGTTCTTGTATCTGCATATACGAATGTCAGTTCAATAACATCTAAGAGCCTATCGATTACAGGCTCGTACATAAAATAGTTAATTAACTCAGAATGATAATCGCGATCCATCAGCAGCTGTGAATGAGGAAGATGGAATAGCCCATACTCTCTGCATAAGGTTTCTACGATAAATTTATAACCGGCTCTAGCTCCATAAAATGAGTCAAAAAACTCATTACGATTTCCAAGCAAGTCATTCCATATGTGAACGATTTGGACTCTTAATGGATTGGGTAGGCTGTCATACGTATAAACGTCAACGACATTTCCGCTTTGTTTTTTTTGTCTTTTTGAAAATAACTCAAATACTGGCATAAGTCACATCCTTATTCGTTAAGCATCTAGCGACTTAATTGTTCAAGGAAAATCTTAAATCTCATCTTTACTGTAAAGATTAACACTTAGGCATGAATTAGCCCTAAAACTTGACCTGGGTTGGCGGGTCAAGCGTCGCGAAACGCGACACTTGGATTTAATTTGGCCAGTAGGTAATGACACCCCAAATCCTTGTAATATGTAGAAAATCCCTAAAAATTACATATATGCCACTACTAGAAATCTGGAAAGCCACAAAAGATTCCATACTTAAGATGAATCTTGAAACCATTGTCAAAATGGCGGGCGATGGCCAGCTCAAGGATGGCAGTGAAACATCTCTTGAATTTAGGCAGTTTCTAACCGAGGTGGATAGCAAAAAACTGGCTGAATACGCCACTTACTGTACTGACCATGCTTTTACTAATAGCGGTCAGGTGCTTCAGGATGTCGTCAATGAGATTGGTAGAAGACTTGGATTTACTGCGGAAAACGGCCGCTATCAGGGTGTTCGTAACGATATTGGCTATGACGGTATTTGGACGTCTGGCTCTGACTGCTTGGTAATTGAGGTAAAGACTACTAACGCTTACACAATTAAGTTAGATGTCATTGCCACTTATCGAGATCGATTAGCTGAAGCGGGCAGGGTACCTCATGACCACCAATATTGATTGTGATTGGCAGAGATGAGACCGAATCACTGGAAGCTCAGGTTAGAGGCTCTAAGCATGCCTGGACTATGAGAATTATTGGTATTGAGGCGTTGATTAAGCTGATGGAAGTTAACTTATCAACTTCAGGTAAAGAAGTCACAGAAAAGATTCACACCATTCTCAAGCCCATTGAATACACTCGTATAGATAAGATTGTTGATGTGATCTTTACCGCAGCTGAAGATAAAGATCTAGAGATTGATGGGGCAGGTGAGCCGCTAGATTATCAAGACAAGCCTGAGCAGAAAACTTACGCCACACCCCAAACAACCCCCAGAGAAATTATTGAACAAAAGAAGCAAGTGGCTATCGAGGAATTGGGTCTTAAGTTAGATAAGGTCTTAGTTAAGAAAAAGTATTCACTGTATTCGGATCAAAGCGGGGATGTCCATGCGGCAGTCGCTATATCCAAGCGATACGTTCGGTCTGAGATTTTCTACTGGTACGCTTATCACGAAGTTCAGCGCCAGTTTTTAAGTGAGGCCACTTCTGGGTTCATGCTCTTCGGGATGGTCGATTTGGATGTCAACTTTGCCGTCCCATATGCCAAGTTAGAAGAATTGAGGGAAAAACTCAGTTCCACTGTTCGTGAGGATGGTCGTGAGTACAAGCATATCTTCATTTATGTGAATGGTGACAAATACACCATGCGCCTTCGCGGTGGAGAAGAGATGGATTTATCGGCTTATAGAGTCTGAAATCAAAATTAATTTGAAACAAGATATCTTCTTTAATAAGGGGTTGTTGTGATTAATGCATTCTGGACTGTGAAATTTAGAGCAAAAGATATACGCATTGGTGAGGGTGTAATCACTACCATTGATGGAAGAATCTATGGGGGAGATAGTTGCTATAAGTACATAGGAACATATACCGAAAACGGAGGATTCATTACTGCAAAGCTACGAATAAGCAAATACTCAGACCTGGCTAATCTCCAATCCGTGGTTGATATTGATAACTTCAACTTATCTTTATCAGGAGAATTACAGTCAGCATCAATTCATCTTCGTGGAGAGTTACCCAGTGACCCCAATAATCAATTTGAGGCAATCCTAACAAGAATTATAGATATTGATTGATTATCAGCGTGATCACTCTTTAATGTAAGCAAATCAAGTGAGCCATGAGTCAAGGATAACGCTAACTTTCAATTCTATTTCGATGCAAAAACGGAAGCAAAATCTTTTCTCCTTGTTCCCTAGCATCTGAAATTTTTTGCGAAAGGTCATCATCCAAATTATCGGAAGAGTAGAGCTGGAATTGCAAGGCTTTAATTTCGACATCATTTGGATGGGCTGGATGGTTTACATCATCGAGAGCGGAAACATAATTACCAATACGAATTATCACTTCAGTAATTTGTTTTCCAAACGGCAGAAATGCTTGATTAACTCTAGATCCTAAAAGTACCCTTGCTTCTAGTTTTGCGACCTCGTATCTATTTATTTGCACCTCGAGCTCATCCAGCCTACGCCTCGTAGATTCTGCCTCTGACAACCGCCACATTTCGTTTTCTGTCAAATTTAAATGCTCATTCTTTGTAAAAACTCGATATTCATACTTTTGTATAGGAGTGCGTACCGAGTTCATAAATCTGACTAAATTATGAGTTTCTTTGACTAGATTTTTTGTAGCCGCATAGATCTCCTTTCCAGCCAGCTCACGCTTCCACGTTCTCATCCCATACACACCTAAAAAAATCGTGATAATGGCAGTTGCCGCAAGACATACATCTTTGATAAGAGAAATCCATTGTTGAAGCTCTATAAAGGGTGACATAGGTATTTAGGATATTTTGATGTGCAAAAAAAAGAAAGGGCATAACAGTTGTAAATAAAAACGGTTAATCTAGGCCTTAGAAATATTACACTTTTAATATTTAAACTCAAATCTTGGGGTGTCTAAGGTATGTCTCAGTCGGGCAAGTTATTAGAGCGAATATCCAGCCTTTCTTATTTGGATCGCAGAATATATCTTTTGGGTCAGGAGCGGGCTAGAAAATTTCTGCTTGAAGATAAAAAACCTACGAGATTTTTATATAAGTATATGGGTGTTGATATCCCCTTAAGGAAGACTCGCGTCCATTCTGTAGTAGTGGACTCAAAGCTATGGTTCGCCTCTCCCGCCTCCTTCAATGATCCTTTTGATATGAAGTGGAAGACTGTAATAGAGGGTACTCCACAGGAAAAGAGGGCTAGACTTCTAAAGATAATGGACCAAAACCCCGATATTGCAACGGGAAGCAAGGCACATAAAGAAGCAGAGGTCTCTAGAATTCTTGCTGACCCCGATGCATTGATTGATCGAGTGAATCAGTCGGGCTTGAATAACGCAAACAACGCAGGGGTTTTATCTCTCACTTCAGAGCCTAGAAGTATCTTAATGTGGAGTCATTACGCTGTAAACCACACTGGATTAGCGCTGCAGTTTGAAATTGCAAAGCACTCTACATTTTTCGTCCCTGCTGTAACCGTCAAGTACACCCGTGACTACCCAATAAGGAATTGGGTAGACGGTTCACACAAAGACTTAGAGAGGGGGCTATATGGAAAGTATGAAGATTGGTCTTATGAGAAGGAGAGTCGTGTTATCCATGCTAATTTTGCCAATACGCAGATTCCCTATCAACCACAAGCTTTAACGGGGATAATTTTGGGGTGTTGTTTTACGGAGTTTGAGTGGCTAAAAACTATTCTTAGTGCAAGAAGTGGCAAGCAGGGAAAATTGCCCCTAAAGATCTACAGAGCCACCCAATCGGACTCACAGTACAAGCTGAAAATTATTAAAGATTCCTCTCTTTGATTGGACTCAGACTTGTTGGCTCGTTTCGAGACGCTAATGGTCCAATCGGTCACCCAGAGTCCGACATCCTAGCCTATCGCGGGCTCAAAACTGGTGTTTGATGTTGTAAAGTGGTGGCTAACCTTATGGAGCCAATATGACTCAATCATCTCGTCGCAATTTCTTGAAAATATCTGCTATCGGTGCTGCTGGTATCACAAGCTCGAAATCCTTTGCGAAAGAGGTGGGGCCTTCAAAAAATGCGGTTACTGAGGTAGAAGCATTGCTTGCAAAAAGAGATATTGAAACAACAGCAAATTGGAATGATGGGTTGGTTCATCCTGCCCCATACAAAAATCCCTATGCTCAAGGCAAAGATCGTGGTCTAGCATTAGGTGGTGGTGGGACACCATTGATTGCTTGGTATGTAGGCTATTTCAATGCCCTTAAAAAAGGTGGCGTTGATTTGAGTAATACTGATGTTGCTGTAGGTACTTCGGCTGGATCAATATTTGGGGCAATGCTGACGTCAGGACATTTATGGCGCCTCACAGGAGAAATGGATATATTTTCCGACTTCCCAAAATTGCTTGCTGATTTAATGCCAGCAGTCCAATTCAATAATTCTCAATTAAGGGCTCAGCATGCTGAACTCTCTGTTTCGGATGGTTCACTTGCTTCTATTCAGCATATTGGCAAAGCGGCAATGGCTTCACAAAATCCAGATGGAGTGGCTAATCACTACAAGGTTATCGAAAAACTGCTCACAAGTACTGCTTGGCCTTCTGATGGCATGTTTACAACAGCCATAGATTGTTTTACGGGGCAGCGTGTTGTTGTATCAAAGGCAAATAATGTGCCCATTAATGTTGCTTGTGCAGCCAGCTCTTCTGCGCCAGGACAGGTCGGACCAACTTTTGTCAAAGATCGCTTATGTATGGATGGGGGTATGTCCCAAAGCAGCACGCATTGTGATGTAATTGCTGGTGTTAAGCGGGCCCTTGTTATCTCATTGGGGGATGGCACGATTAATGAGCAAAGACAAGGGCTGCGCTTATCTTCTTTGCCAAATACGATTAATCAAGAAGTAAAAGATTTAATGGCGGGCGGCACTAAAACAAAGCATATCGTTGTGGGTTTGCCTCCTGGATTAACCAAGGTAGAAAACTTACTTGATCCTAAGTGGATTGCACCATATCTCAAATTTGGAAACGATAGAGGTATTGCGGATGCGGCGATGATGAAGGTGTTTTGGGGTTAATTATTTGGGGGATGCTCACGGTCATCCAGCGCCTTACATCCCCACTCGAAACGTCCATTCAGTTCCGCATTGTTCCAAATAGTCACTACATTTCACCAACCTAGAAAGATAAAACCCCCACTATTGCTAGTGAAGGTTTCTTGATGCTGGTGGGTCGGGCGATATGGAGTGACTGACTGTCACGTAACGCGACAACATGTAATGTCGATTTAACCGACTCCGCATCTGTCAATGCCACATCAAAACCATTCAATTCCACATGATTCCAGTTATCTCGGTGCGTACGCCACACCTGATCTAGCAAGGCTTAAGTCATTGTTTCTGCTATTGTTTTAGCTCATTTTTAAAGCTTCTAAGGCGTAGGTCGCACGTTCGAATCGTGCTGGGCAGGCCAAATCTTCCTGTTCTACCCAGCTCTACCCCCGCCTTTAGATCCCCATCTCAGCAAAGACCTCTTTCGCGC
>JACCDH010092069.1_pt1 | contig 12931 bp, 8 predicted proteins | sample 7442481 | NCBI WGS metagenome assembly JACCDH01 (sample SAMN15323433, study PRJNA562643) | freshwater metagenome | isolation source: river surface water | place: USA:Blue River Watershed | collected 2017-08-15
CAGCAGATTGATGGTGGTAAACCGTCAAAATGGACACATGGAAAACCGTCATTTTTCTGACTTATTAGAGTATTATGATGACAAGGACGTTTTTGTAGTAAACAATACCAAAGTTTTTCCTGCCAGAATGTATGGACGTAAGGAAAAAACAGGCGCTAAAATTGAGGTATTCTTATTAAGAGAATTAAATAAGCCTAACCGTTTATGGGACGTAATTGTTGATCCCGCAAGAAAAATTCGTGTAGGCAACAAATTGTATTTTGGAGAAAATGAGGAATTGGTAGCAGAAGTAATCGACAACACCACTAGCCGTGGCCGTACCATTCGTTTTTTATGGGAAGGTGACGACGAGGGATTTAAAAAAATGTTGGAATTTTTAGGAGAAACTCCATTACCAAAATACATTAAGCGCAAACCAGACGAAGAAGATAAAGACAGATACCAAACAGTTTATGCTAAGCATGAAGGTGCGGTGGCTGCTCCTACTGCAGGTTTACACTTTAGTAAAGAATTAATTAAGCGTGCCGAAATTATTGGAGTACGTTTTGCAGAAGTAACCTTACATACTGGATTAAGCACTTTCCGTCCAATTGAAGTAGAGGATTTAAGCAAGCATAAAATGGATGCAGAATACTTTAAAATTGATGAAGACGCTTGTCGTATTATTAACACTGCTAAAGAAAACGGCCGTCGTGTTTGTTCTATTGGCACCACTGCCATGCGTGCAATGGAAAGTAGCGTAACTGCACAACGTTTATTAAAACCAGCAGAAGGATGGACAAATCACTTTATCCACCCTCCTTATAATTTTAATATTGCTGATAGCTTGGTAACTAACTTCCACCTTCCAAAAACAAGTTTATTAATAATGACTTGTGCTTTTGCAGGATATGAATTAGCTATGGAAGCATACAAAAAAGCAATTAAAGATAAATATCGCTTCTTCTCCTATGGAGATGCGCTATTGTTTATATAAGCATCTAATCTATTTTTTAAATATTCTTTTAATTGAGGGCCAAATACAATATTTGGCTCTCATTTTTTATAGAAATTAATTTTCAATATTACTCTTTTGGAAAACTTGGTTTTCGAAATACGTAAATTTATTTTTCCTTAAACCATAAATCAGTTTTCCCGATTTCAAAAATGCAGGATGGGTTCTCTTAATAGTTTTGCGGCTTAATGAATGAGATGTACAAACTAATCTATTCCTCTATATTCCTATTCATTTTTGCGCAAGGTATAGCCCAAAATAAAACCAAAGACAGCACAGCAAGTAAAAACTTGCCGGATGTTACAGTTGTGGGAAGAAATAGCAAAAGTGACTATCAGCAAATGCCTGAAATTGTGGGTACTAATATTTACGCTGGCAAAAAAAATGCATTAATAGTACTCGAAAATGTACAAGGCAATGTAGTAAATAATACCATGCGTCAGGTATTGGCTAAAGTTCCCGGCATTCATGTTTGGGAAAGTGATCCAAGTGGAATACAAATTGGGATTGCGGCTAGAGGACTCAGTCCAAATAGAAGTTGGGAATTTAATATTAGACAAAATGGGTATGATATTGCTGCGGATCCTTTTGGCTACCCAGAAGCATACTACAACCCGCCTCTTCAAGCGGTTCAAAGAATGGAAATAGTAAGAGGACAAGGGGCATTACAATATGGACCCCAATTTGGAGGGATGATTAATTACATTTTAAAAAATGGGGCAGAAATAAATAAACCCTTCGAACTTGAAACCCAACTAAGCTTAGGCAGTTTTGGATTAAGAAATAATTTTATAGCAGTAGGTGGAAAGAAAGATAAGATCAGTTATTACAGTTTCTATGACCAACGTAATGGAAATGGATGGAGAGCAAATAGTGAATTCTATACTAAAGCCGGATTTGGAACCATTACGTATCAATTGAATCCTGCCCTATCCATATCCTTCGAACTTATGCAATCCAATATAAGAAGTCAACAACCTGGCGGCTTAACTGATTTGCAAATAGAAGAGAATCCAAGACAAAGCAATAGGTCTCGAAATTGGATGGATATTACTTGGACAACCCCTGCATTGATGGTGAACTATCAGGTGAATAAAGACACCAGATGGAATACAAAATTATATGGGACCATTGGTGATCGAAATAGTGTCGGTTTTTTACAATCCCTAAATAATAAAGACAGTATTATTCCATCCACGTCACAATATCAAAATAGACTGGTAAATTTAGACCAATATAGAAATTATGGATTAGAAAGTAGGATCATAACCAATTACAGTTTGTGGAATTTAAACCACACCCTATCAGCAGGAATAAGACTGTATACCGGAAGTACAAAAAGATTGGCAGATGGCAAAGGTTCTACCAATACCAACTATGATATAACAATTGAAGGCCAATTTCCAAAAGACATTCAATTTACTTCCCATAATATGGCAGGTTTTGTTGAAAATATTTTCAGGATCAGCAACCAATTTTATATTATTCCAGGCATTCGCTATGAATGGCTGGAAGGAACTGCAGCGGGCAAAAATGGAGTCATCAATGGGAATGAAATTTCTTTACAAAATATCACAAGAAGTAGATCCTTTGTTTTAACTGGATTGGGGTCTGAATATCATTTGAACGACCAGTCCGAACTATATGCTAATATTTCGCAAGCATATAGACCTATCCAATTTGCTAATTTACAAGCCCCTCCTACCACCGATTTAGTAGATCCTAATTTAAAAGATGCGCGTGGATATAATGTTGACTTTGGATTTCGAGGTAAACTGCGTAGCTACTTACAATATGACATGAGTGTATTTTATCTCCAGTATAATAACAGAGTGGGTACCATTATCAATTCAAATAATAGTAGGCTAATTACCAATGTGGGGGCAAGTACAAGTAAAGGATTTGAAGGATATGTTGAGTTTAATCCTATACGCGCATTCACCAATAGCCATTCGCTAGATTGTATCCTTTTTGCATCCTACGCTTATACAGATGCAACATACAGTTCCAATCATATGGATGCAAGTACAAAAGGAAAAAGAGTAGAAAATGCACCTAGGGATATTTTTAGAGGCGGCATAAGCTTTGGGGTAAGTCAATGCTTGCTCACGCTGCAAATGAGTTCCGTGAGTGCCTGTTATAGTGATGCCAATAACACCGTTACCCCTAGTTCGAATAGTAATACAGGACTCATTCCAGCTTACTCCGTTGCAGATGCAACAGCTGCTTATAAAATCTCCAAAAAAATACAAGTAAAGGCGGGGTTGAATAATATTTTCAATGCAAACTACTTTACAAGAAGAGCAGGTGGCTATCCTGGACCCGGAGCCCTACCAGCAGATGGCAGGAATTACTTTCTTAATATTGGTATAAAACTATAGATTAAACAACCCTTTATTTACTAATTGTAAGGTCTTGGTTTTATAAGTGCTTGGCAACAATAAAGTAATATTATGTGGACTTCCTCCATAGCTCACCATGGTTACCGGTACTTCCTTAATAGACTCAAACAATTTAGTAAGTACTTCTTCTGTTTTAGCAATTTCATTCCCTACTATTGAAACAATAGTTTGATCTTTTTCAATTTCAACAGAGGCAATTTTATTTAACTCTTCTAAAATTTCAGTTAAATGTATATCACTATCAATTGTAACGGATACAGCTACTTCCGAAGTTGTAATCATATCAATGGGTGTCTTGTATTTTTCAAACACTTCAAAAATCTTTCTCAAGAAACCATACGCCAATAACATTCTGCTACTTTTAATTTTAACTGCAATAATGCCATCTTTTGCAGCCACCGCTTTCACCCCCACTGTACCCGCTTCTTTCTTAATCACCGTTCCGGCAGCAGAAGGTTCCATTGTATTCAATAGTCTTACTGGAACATTTTCTTGTTGCGCAGGCCAAATACAAGTAGGATGTAAAATTTTAGCGCCAAAATAGGCCAACTCAGCAGCTTCGTCAAAACTTAATTGTTCAATCGCAACAGTTTTGTCTACAACTCTAGGGTCATTGTTATGCATGCCATCAATGTCTGTCCAAATTTCACAAACCGATGCTTTCACAGCAGCAGCAATTAAAGAAGCAGTATAATCACTTCCTCCTCTTTTTAAATTGTCTACTTCCCCTTTTGCATTTCTACAAATATATCCTTGCGTGATAAATAATTTTTTGGTAGGATGTGCAGCCAATACTGCCGCTAATTTTTCTTTAATAGAGGCTAAGTCTGGTTCGTCGTTTGCATCCAAACGCATAAACTCCAATGCAGGAATTAAAGCATGATCAATATTTTCTTGTTCTAAATACAAAGAGAATAATTTAGTACTCATTAATTCCCCTTGTGCTAAAATATCTCTATTCAAAGCATCACTCAAAGAAATTCTTTGGGTGATTTTTAAAAATTCAAAATGTTCGTCAATAATGGAATTGGCTTTTGTTCTTAATGCATCAGACTTTAATAAGTCCAAGATAAATGCACGATAATGTTTTTCTAAAGTATCAATTTGTTGAGTTGCACCCGCTTTATCTGCTTTTGCCAAGAAATCGCTGATGGTAACCAATGCATTAGTGGTACCACTTAAAGCACTTAAGACCACGATAGTCGGTTCTGTATCCTTGGTAATTAATTGGGATACTTGGTGCATACGCTCTGGCTTCCCAACACTGGTGCCACCAAACTTCATTATCTTCATAATCAATTATTAATGTTCAAATATAAAAGAGGACCAAAGGTAAAAAGTAAATCTCAAAACACGCGTTAGTCTTTACGAAAAGGGAATGGCCAATTTATCTGCCAATGCATTTAAATCCTGCACGATATTGTCAACGAGTGGAATCCCCTTTTCCATGCGTTGTTTCTCCATCTCCCTTTCTATATCACCAGCAACATATACGCGCTCCTGCCCTGCAATGGGTTGCGCACTTCTAAATCGATGAAGCCATAGGTCCATATTGGATTTAAAGTCCTCCGCAGGACGGAAAGCATCAATACGCATGGCGCCTAAAAAGTGCCCCAATCCTTCCCCTGGCATATTGTCTGGCATGGGAACATAAGCGGGAAATGGAGGTGCCCAAGGACCGAAACTAGCTCCACTTAAAACCCCACTAAAAATATCAACGATACTGCCCAAAGCATAGCCTTTATGACTTCCTAATTCTTTTTCTGATCCTAGCGGTAATAAAGCTCCTCCTTGCTTTAATATATGCGCATCATTGCTGGCATTCCCATGGGCATCCTGTGCCCACCCTGTTGGTATAGATTCATTTTTTCTTTGTGCAATTTCCAATTTCCCGTTAGCTGCGGTTGTGGTTGCAAAATCGGCCACAAATGGAGCTTCCTTACCAGCAGGAATTGCTACGGCAATAGGATTGGTACCTAACATTTTTTCAGCTGCATAAGTTGGTGCCACCAACGCACTTGCATTGGTCATCGCCATTCCAATCATATCCTGTGACATAGCCATCATAGCATGATAACCTGCAATGCCAAAGTGATTGCTATTTTTTACACTTACCCAACCAGTACCAACTTGTTTTGCTTTTTCAATGGCTATTTGCATGGCTTTAGGTGCGACTACAAGTCCCAATCCTTTATCCCCATCCACCACAGCGGTAGAAGGTGTTTCATGCACAATTTGAATATTTGGAGTGGCATTAATTCTTCCTGCTTCCCATAAACGAACATAGCCCACTAAACGTGCAATGCCATGACTATCTATTCCTCTTAAATCGGCAGACAATAAAACACTTGTTGCTAAAGTAGCATCCTCATTTGAACACCCCATCTTTAAAAAAACATTTAAAGCAAATGCATATAATTGTTGGTAAGAATATATTTTATCGCTCATAGGGTACAAATTTACACATAAAAAAAGGTGTACCGAAGCACACCTTTATAAAAATTAGTGATTAAAACTAGAATGGTAAATCATCTGCCATTGTATCATCCCCACTAGAAGCAGCATTTGGCGTGTAAGTAGCCCCTGCACTTTGATCTGGTGCTGGACTATCCCCTCCATTTCCTTTGCTACCTAATAATTGAACTGAAGCAATACGTAATGTTAAAGAAGCACCATTACGACCATCTGCAGTGGTATAAGTTCTTACATCTGGGGTACCTTCTACGTATACTTGTGTCCCTTTCTTTAAATAAGGAGCCACAGCAGTACGATCTGTCCAATACGAACAATCTACCCAGGTTGTTCTGTCTTTTTGATTGCCTTGTGCATCTTTAAAACGCTCTGTATGGGCAACATTAAAGTTGATTACAGACTTGCCATTCACATTGTTTACTTGAGCATCTTTGCCCAAATTTCCGATTACTTGTAACTTGATCATTTTCTTAAATTTTGTCGTTATATGACAGTGAAGATAGAAAAAACTTGCTAAAATGAGCTACTTTTGTGCCAAGCCAACTTTTAACTGGCCAAAAAATATGAGTAAAAAAGGCAAGGTTTTAGTCGCTATGAGCGGCGGAATTGACAGTACAGTCGCAGCCCTTATGCTGCATAATGAAGGTTACGAAGTGGTGGGTATCACCATGAAAACCTGGGACTACTCCACTAGTAATACCAACGGCAAGGAAACAGGATGTTGCAATATTGACTCCTTTAACGATGCACGTTTAGCCGCCGTTAACAATGGCTTTCCCCATTATATTTTAGATATTAGAGATGAGTTTGGGGATTTTGTAATTGAAAACTTTGTAGAAGAATATTTAGCAGGCCGTACCCCCAACCCTTGTGTGATGTGTAATACCCATATTAAATGGCGCGCCTTATTAAAAAGAGCCGATGCCTTGGGTTGTGAATTTATAGCTACCGGCCACTATGCCAAAGTACGTCAGCATACCAATGGAAGATTTGTGATTTCAAAAGGGCTGGATGAAACCAAGGATCAGAGTTATGTGTTATGGGGAGTGGATCAAGATTTATTAAGTAGAACTATTTTGCCATTAGGGGGCATGCATAAAACGGATATTCGTCAAATGGCCATTGATTTAGGTTATCCAGAATTGGCTAAGAAAAGTGAGAGTTATGAAATATGTTTTGTGCCCGATAATGATTACCGTGGGTTTTTAAAAAGACGTGTAGATGGATTAGAAGAGCGTGTAAATGGTGGCTGGTTTGTAGATACCAATGGAAAAAGATTGGGCAAGCACAAAGGCTATCCTTTTTATACGATAGGACAACGTAAAGGTTTAGAAATTGCATTGGGGAAACCTGCTTATGTCACCGCGATTGATCCTGAAAAAAATATTGTAGTAATTGGGGAAGAAAAAGATTTAGACTCTAATGATATGTTGGTGTCAAAAATAAACTGGATTAAATACGATCATTTAGAGGGCCCAACCGACTTAATGGCCAAGATAAGATACCATGACATCGGGGCTCTGTGTACCCTATCGCATACAAATAACGGAGTGAACGCAAAGTTTTATGAAAATGTAAAGAGTATTGCCCCAGGACAAAGTGCCGTATTCTATGAAGGCGATGATGTAGTTGCAGGTGGTATTATACAAAGTGGAAGTTTGCTTCCTAAACTTTTGTAAAATTTAGTCTGCGATTTTTTCAAGCAAGGATGCAAATAAAGTGTCTGCTTGTTTGTGGTAGCCAGTAAAGTATTTTTGTCTCACTACTTTAAATTTACCAGTAGCTAATAACGCGTCCACATTTTTTTCATTCTCGGATGCGTAAACAGAACAGGTCGCAAATAATAAATGCCCATTCAATTTCACAGTGGGAATAAGATTATGTAAAATTTTTGCTTGTAATTGGGTGTACTTATTTAATTGCTCCTCGGTAAAATAAGCCAATTGCTCAGGGGTTCTACCCCAGGTACCACTGCCAGAACAAGGCACATCGGCAAATACAAAATCAAAAGGCTTTTTAATATCAAAGGCTTGTGTTAAATCTATCTCTTGCACACTTGCAGGTCGGATGCCCGCTTCTTGTAAACGTTTATCGGCATTGAATAAAATACTTTCTCTTATATCTGATAAATGCATTCTAATATTGGACATGGTGTCAAACATTAAAATAGTCTTTCCACCACTAGCAGCACAAGCGTCCCATACTTGTATAGGATGCTCCACACTGGTGGGTACCAATTGTAAAAGTTCGGCGATGGCTTGCGAGTTATAATCCTGTATGACTGCTTCCTTATTTAATTCCAATACATTTTGTAAGGAGGTGGTATTGGGAAAAGCAAACGTATTTTCGCCTACTTCTTTATATTCTATATTGGCGGCATGTAATTTTTCAACTACTTTCCCTTTTTGCCAGGGACGAATACGGATAAATAATAAAGGTTGGGTTTGATGTGATTGTACAAATTTGGGTACATCAATTTGCTCCGAAATTTTATCCGCCAATGGAAATAGAGTTGCCTCCTTTCTAAAATGAGCATAGCATAGTGCACTGATGTTTTTACGATCCTTGCTCCCATGTTTCTTATTTGCTGCAAAATATTTTTTCAAATAATTAGCAAGCGGCTCTTCCCCATGGTAGGCTGCTAATAATTTATTGGCAATATCCTCATGTACTGCGTAATGCATTACAATTCTAATAAGCTAGCAACTGGATCTTTTCCAATTAAAAGCAATGAAGGGTTCTCTAATAATTCTTTTACCCTTACCAAGAATCCAACACTTTCACGACCATCAATAATACGGTGGTCATAACTTAATGCCAAATACATCATAGGTAAAATTTTCACTTCCCCATTCACCGCCATTGGACGATCTTGAATTTTATGCATTCCTAAAATGGCGGACTGTGGTATATTAATGATAGGTGTACTCATTAAACTTCCAAACACCCCACCATTGGTAATAGTGAAGGTACCTCCTGTTAAATCCTCTGTCGTTAATTTTGAATCTCTTGCTTTACCTGCTAATACAATCACACTCTTTTCAATTTCTGCCATGCTTAAACTTTCTACATTTCTGATGACAGGAACCGTTAACCCTCTTGGCGTACTCACAGCAATGCTAATATCTGCATAGTCATGGTACAATATTTGATCTCCATCAATAAAGGCGTTCACACTTGGCCACTCTGTTAATGCAATGGCACAAGCTTTTGCAAAGAAGCTCATAAAACCTAGGTTCACACCATGCGCTTCCTTGAATTTATCTTTAAACTGCTTTCTGATTTGCATAATCGCAGTCATATCTACTTCATTAAAAGTAGTCAACATCGCAGTGGTATTTTTTGCTTCTACCAAACGACGGCTAATGGTTTTTCTTAGGTTGCTCATTTTCTCAGGACGCACATTGCGAGAAAATAATTCTTGACCCGCAAATTGAATTTTCCCTGGATTATTCAATGCATCTAATACATCTATTTTAGTAATCTTACCTGCATATCCACTTGCTTTAATTTGAGTCGTGTCTACTTTCTTATCTGCAATAATCGCTGCAGCTACGGGCGTTGCTTTCACATTATTGGGTACGGAGGTAACAGGCGCTTGACTTGCAGGTGCAGCAGCAGTAGGAGCTGAACTTGCAGCAGGGGCTGCTGGGGCTTCCGCTTGCGCTGGCTTAGGTGCTGTTTCGTCGATATCAGCTAAGACATCTCCAATTAAAATACTATCTCCTTCTTTTGCTTTATGAAACAAGATACCTGCTTGTTCAGCATTCACTTCAAAAGTGGCTTTCTCACTTTCTAATTCTGCAATCACTTCATCACGGTCTACCCATGCCCCTTCGGCCTTGGTCCATTTTAACAAAGTTACTTCAGTGATTGATTCTCCTACGGTTGGTACTTTTATTGAAATCATAATAAAACTAATTATTTGTTATATAGAAAACGCGGTTGTTAATATATCTGCTTGTTCTTTAGTGTGAACTTTCATATAGCCTGTTGCAGTGGATGCACTAGACTGTCTGCTGATCACTCCAAATTTGATGGCTTTTAAATTCATTTGTAAGAAACTAGCTGCACCCATATTTTGAGGTTCTTCCTGCACCCAGAACCAAACAGCCTTATCATATTTTTGTTGCAATGCTTTAATTTGATTCACAGGTAATGGATACAATTGCTCCAATCTTACTATCGCAATATCATTTCTTTTCTCCGCTTTTTGCTTTTCAGCTAATTCATAAGAAATTTTACCAGAAGAGAACAATACTTTCTTTACTTGTGATGGATCTGAAACAAAACTATCGTCAATCACTTCTTTAAATCCGCCTTCTGTAAATTCCTTTATATCACTAAAGGTCCAAGGACTTCTTAAATTTGCTTTTGGCGAAAAATTAATCATTGGTTTACGGAAGTTCCATGTTAATTGACGACGCAATGCATGGAAGAAGTTGGCCGCCGTAGTGATATTGGTTACGATCATATTGTACTCGGCACACAATTGCAAATAACGTTCTAAACGTGCACTACTATGCTCAGGACCTTGCCCTTCGTATCCATGAGGCAATAACATAACTACCCCATTTTGTCTTTGCCATTTTTGTTCACCAGCGGCAATAAACTGGTCAATGATGGTTTGAGCACCATTGGAGAAATCACCAAACTGTGCTTCCCAAATAACCAAAGCTTGTGCATTGGCCAATGCATATCCATATTCAAATCCCAATACCCCATATTCACTTAATAAAGAGTTATACACTCTAAAGGGTTGTTGATTTTGAGAAACATGATCTAATCTACAATACTGCTCATTGGTGTTTTCATCAAACAACACCGCATGTCTATGACTAAAGGTTCCACGTTTCACATCCTGCCCACTCATTCTCACCGTTTTGCCTTCTGCCAATAAAGAAGCATAAGCCATCAACTCCCCTGTTGCCCAGTCTATTTTATTTTCGGTCTCAAATAATTTTACCTTCTCTTGAATTAATTTCTCCACTTTTTTAAGTGGTGTAAATCCTTCAGGCCACTTCATCAAGGCATTGAAAATATATTTTGCCTTATCTGCACTTATGCTTGTATCTGGCGAAAATTCAAAATCGGCAGGGGTTGCTTTTTGCATTGCTTTCCATGCCAATTCAGGGGCTTGGTATTTGTAAGGCAAAGGATTTTGTTTTACCTCATCCAAACGTGCTTGCAAATCAGACCAAAACTTTTGCTCCATCTCTTTAGCTAAGTTTTGCGCATCTGCAGTTCCATTTTGTAATAAATATTCTACATACTTTTCTCTTGGATTCTTATGTTGTTCAATTAATTTATACAATTGAGGTTGGGTATATTTTGGGTCATCCCCTTCATTATGTCCGTGCTTACGATAACACACCATGTCCACGAATATATCTGACTGATACGTTTGACGGTATTTAGTAGCAATCACCACAGCTTTGTATACCGCTTCCGCATCATCTCCATTTACATGCAATACAGGTGCTTGTACCATGGCAGCTACGGAAGTACAATAGTTTGCACTTCTGGCGTCATCAAAGTCGGTTGTAAAACCAATTTGATTATTGATTACAAAATGTATGGTACCACCTGTTCTGTATCCATGTAAATCACACATCTGTAAAATCTCATACACAATTCCTTGTCCTGCTACGGATGCATCACCATGAATTAAGATGGGCAATACTTTCTTAAAATTTTTCTCATACAAAACATCTGCTTTCGCGCGCGCAAATCCTAAAACCACCGGATCTACTGCTTCTAAGTGCGAAGGGTTTTGCATTAATTTTAAATGCACATTTTTATTTGAAAGTGTTGACACTTCGGAGCTATAACCCATATGGTATTTAACGTCACCACTACCCATGGTTTGATCTAACACTGCAGTCCCTTCAAACTCACTAAATATTTGCTCATAGGTTTTACCCATGATATTTGCCAATACATTTAAACGACCTCTATGCGCCATGCCAATTACTACTTCTTCTACACCATTGTCTGCGCCTACACTAATCATAGCATCTAATGCTGCAATGGTAGACTCGCCCCCTTCCAAAGAGAAACGCTTTTGTCCAATGTATTTGGTGTGTAAGAATTTTTCAAAAATCACTCCTTGATTTAATTTTTCAAGAATGCGTCTTTTTTGATCCAATGAAATAGGATCCGAAAAATTATGTTCCATTTCGTTTGTCAACCAATCAACTTTAGTTTGATCTGAAATGTATTTGTATTCTATACCAATATTTTTGGCATATGCATTTTGTAAATGAGTAATAATATTTTGCAAACTTGTAACGCCTAATCCTAATAAGTTACCTGCATTAAAAGTAGTAGCTAAATCTGCATCACTTAAACCAAAAAAATGCAAGTCTAAGTTTGCTTTTCTATCCTTTCTTGTTCTAATCGGATTGGTCTTAGCAATTAAATGCCCTTTGTTTCTATACCCTAATATTAAACGGTATACATTTATTTCTTTTTCCCAATCAATCCCTCCATCCCCATTTGCTGAAGAACTATTAGCAACTGTTGACTGTGATGGTGTTGATGAACTTGCCGAATTCCCCGCTCCATTTTGCATTGCAAAATCGAATCCTTCAAAAAACTTTTTTAAATCTGGGTCAATGGAATTAGGGTCTTGAACAAACTGTTGATACATGCCTTCAATAAACGAGGGATGTGAATTTGTGATATAAGAGAAATCCTTCATGGAAATTACTTTCTTTATGTGTTAATCTTGGTGCGCAAATATCGGTTTAAATGATTGATTTTAAATGAAAAAAATGACTAAATCCGAAGAGAATTTTATCATTTTCGGATTTCAAAAATGGAAGCCAACCAGACAATTAAAGTAAAATGACTATTTTGAATCAATTGTTTTATAAATGATTGATTTTCAACATTTTAAATAGTTTTTGTATTTTTTTTCATTTTAATTTTAAATATTAGGCTTCTTCCCTTACCTTTGCCCTCCTGAAAATTAATTAGTACATGGCAAATCATTCGGCTACCAAAAAAGATGTAAGACAAGCAACTAAACGTCGCGATAGAAACCGTTATTACGGTAAAA
>JACCDH010865838.1_pt1 | contig 12931 bp, 13 predicted proteins | sample 7442481 | NCBI WGS metagenome assembly JACCDH01 (sample SAMN15323433, study PRJNA562643) | freshwater metagenome | isolation source: river surface water | place: USA:Blue River Watershed | collected 2017-08-15
GAGGATCAGTTTATTCAAAACTTGGAATTAGCATACCAAGGCAAACCAAGCGGATTGAGTAATAAGCAAATGTCTTTCGTACAAGAAAGTTTAAGCTCTTACCAATTAATGAGCACTATTACAAAAATGGAACAGGATTTCGCTAAATTAAAAGCGTCGAATCCAGCTACAAAATAAATTACTACGTAATCATAAAAAAAGGTCCCAATGATTTGGGACCTTTTTTTATGCTACAATTTTTTGTGTATCGTATTTAGGGCTCTATTTATAGCAGTTCCTTAAGCGTTTGAATGACTTTGTCAATTTCATTCTTGGTATTATTTTTTGAAAATGAAAAGCGAATGGTAGCGATATCATTGCCCTTATTCAAAGCATTGATAACATGTGAACCTTGTTGCGCTCCACTTGAGCAAGCACTTCCTCCGCTTGCACATATATGATGAATATCTAAGTTAAATAACATCATTTCTGATTTCTCATTCTTTGGAAAATTTACGCTCAATAATGTATACAAGCTATCACCAAAACTGTCTCCATTAAAACTAACGCCAGGAATTTGAGCTATTAATTGATCATGCATGTATTTTTTTAATGCATTAATATGGGCACTATCTTTTTCATAATTTTCAGCAGCTAATTCCAAGGCTTTAGCAAATCCAACAATACCGTATAAGTTTTCGGTACCTGCACGCATGTTTCTTTCCTGTGCGCCACCATGAACTAGTGGATTGATTTTAATATTTTCATTAATATATAAAATGCCTACACCTTTGGGTCCATGAAATTTGTGTCCAGCACCGGTGATAAAATCAACAGGTGTTTCTTTTAAATTGAAAGGAAAATGGCCTACCGTTTGAACCGTATCACTATGAAAATATGCGTTATGTTTTTTGCAAATTTCACCGACTTTAAATAAGTCAATCATATTGCCTATTTCGTTGTTAGCATGCATGATGCTTACAACGGTCTTTTCATGATTAGTTTCAAGTAGTTGTTGCAAATGATTTATATCAATATGCCCATTTGGTAAAATGGATACATAACTAAGTTTAACACTTGCAGATTTGGCCAAATGTTCGACGGTGTGAAGTGTTGCATGGTGCTCAATTGGTGAGCTTATAATATGGCTACAACCTAAATCATGAATACATGCATTTAAAACGGTATTGCTACTTTCTGTTCCGCCACTTGTGAAAAATATTTCTGATGGTTTAGCGCCTAAATTTTTTGCTACCGATTTGCGCGCTTGTTCAACTGCCATTCTTGATTCTCTACCATAGCTGTAAATGGAAGAGGGGTTGCCAAATTTTTCTGTTAAATAGGGCATCATAGCTTCAAGCACCTGTGGATCAAGTGAAGTGGTTGCGGCATTATCAAAATATATTCTTTCCATTGACGCTAAATTACTTAATTGTTCCAATAATAACAATGATCTCGTCAGCAAGTTGGTCCGCCTCGTTTTGCGATGGAGCCTCCGTATAAATACGTATGATAGGTTCTGTATTGCTTGATCTTAAATGCACCCATGCTTTTTCAAAATCAATTTTAAATCCATCTACCTTATTAATTGGGTGTTGGCCAAATTTCGTTTCTAAGACAGCAAATATTTTATCTAAGGAAATAGCCCCATCTAAGTCCATTTTCTTCTTGCTCATGAAATAGGCAGGATAGCTAGCTCGAAGTGCGGAGGTGGTCATTTTTGATTTAGCCAAATGAGTCAAAAATAAGGCGATCCCTATCAACGCGTCTCTTCCGTAATGTAAGTCTGGAACAATAATGCCTCCATTACCTTCACCACCAATAACGGCATGTTGGTTTTTCATCATCGTCACCACATTTACTTCACCAACTGCGCTTGCAAAATAATTGCAGCCTTATTTTTCTGTTACATCACGTAGGGCCCTCGTTGATGACAAATTGCTGACAGTTGCGCCTTTTTTGTTTTGTAATATATAATCTGCTACTGCTACCAATGTATATTCTTCTCCAAATAATTCACCATCCTCGCTTACAAAACATAATCGATCAACATCAGGGTCTACGGCAATTCCTAAATGCGCTTTTTCTTTTAATACCGTTGAACACAAATCGGTTAAATGCTCCTTTAAGGGTTCTGGATTGTGTGCAAAATTACCGGTCATTTCTGCATTCAATACTTTTATGTTGGAAACCCCAATAGCATTTAATAATGCAGGAACCGTGAAAGCACCTGAACTATTTATAGCATCAACAACTACTGTAAAATTTGCTGCTTTAATTGCATTCACGTCAACCAATGGATAGGCAACTATTGCATTAATATGTTTTTCCAAACTATCATTGTTGGCAATTACTTTTCCCATCTCATCTACCGATGCATAGTTAAAGTCTTCGTTTGCAGCCAAGGTTAAAATTGTTTTACCTTCTTCACCACTTACAAATTCTCCTTTTTCATTTAAAAGTTTAAGGGCGTTCCATTCCTTAGGATTGTGGCTTGCAGTTAAAATAATGCCACCATCAGCTTTTTCAAAAACAACACTCATTTCAACGGTTGGGGTAGTACTTAATCCCAAATGAATTACATCAATACCGAGGGCTAATAAACTTTGCTCAACCAAAGCTTCTACCATTTCGCCACTCATTCGACCATCACGTCCAACGACAACTTTTTTAGGCCCTGGTGATTTGCTTTTTAACCAAGTACCATAAGCTGATGCAAATTTTACGATATCAATAGGGGTTAGGTTGTCATTAGGGCGTCCTCCAATGGTACCTCTAAATCCAGAAATGCTTTTTATGAGAGACATATAGTACTATTTTACTTTTTAAAAAGGATTTACAAATTTAGTTCAAATTTTTGCACTTCTTGGTATCTTTATCAAATCATGAATGACTTATTAACTCAATTAATTGCTAAGGATCATGCCCTTTTCTCCAATATCAATGGAAAATGGACCAATCCTTTCTTTGATGGTTTAATGCCTTGGCTGAGACATTCAAATAATTGGATCCCTTTATATGTAGTTTTATTATCCTTTTTAATTTACAAATGGGGGAAAAATTCATGGAAATGGCTGGTTTTAGTAGGGGTAAATGTGACTTTGACCGATCAAATAAGCAGTCACTTATTTAAACCCTTTTTTCATAGATTAAGACCTTGTGCTGATCCTGAATTAATGCAACAAACAAGGTTATTACTGGATCATTGTTCAGGAGGATTTAGCTTCACTTCGTCACATGCAGCAAACCATTTTGGCATCGCAGTTTTTTTAGTAGTCACTTTACAACCTTTATTAAAAAACTACCGCTACTTGTTTTTAATATGGGCAGCTATCATTGCATATGCACAAGTATATGTAGGGGTTCATTTTCCTTTAGATATATTTGTCGGTGCCATAATTGGCATTATCGTTGGCTACTTTAATGGCAAATTATTTCATAAATGGCAGGGTAATATCAAGGCTTTATAATTTGGCTAATCATTGTTAGTCAAATTTTAGTTTTTTAAATTATATTCGTAGCCACAATAGTCTTTGGTATAATTGAATAAATTGTATCATCATTTCAAAATAGAAAAGTAATAAAATGAAGCATTTAGTAACCCTCAGTTTTTTATTATTGAGTACTAGCTCAATAATTTCAGCACAACAAACAACGCAAGCACCTGCACAGCAGGCAGCTCAAAATGCGAGAAGGCGACCAGTTGAAGTTCCTGATCCAAATGCACCTGCAACAAAGTATGATTATCACGATTTATTTGCGCCTTTTTTTTACACAAAAAATGGCGATGATCAACGTGCTGCGACAGGTGAGCCAGGCCCGAGCTATTGGCAAAACAGGGCTGATTATACTATTGATGTTAAGTTGAATGAACAAACAAATGAAATATCGGGTTCGCAACTATTAACTTACACGAATAATAGTCCGTTGAAAATGAATTTCATTTGGATGCAATTAGACCAAAATTTATTTAAATTGGATTCAAGAGGTTCTATGATTGTCCCAACGTCAGGAAGTCGTAATGCAGGTCGTGGCGAAGATTTTGATGCAGGATATAAAATTAAATCTGTAAAGGTAATAACTGGTGATAAAGTTCAAGTAGCAACGGATGTAAAATATTTGATTGAAGATACAAGGATGCAAATTTTCTTGCCTACTGAACTACAAGCAAAAGGGGGAAAATTAAAATTAAAAATTGAGTATTCATTTATATCTCCACAATATGGCTCTGATCGTATGGGCTATGTTCCTACCAAAAATGGTAAAGTGTATACGATTGCTCAATGGTATCCTAGGGTATGTGTATTTGATGATGTGATGGGATGGAACGCAGTTCCATATACCGGTCCAGGTGAATTTTATTTGGAGTATGGTGATTTTAATTTGAACATTACTGCAGCTGCAAATATCATTGTGGTTGGTTCTGGCGAATTATTGAATCCAGCAGATGTATATACTCCTGAACAATTAAAGCGTTGGGAATTAGCTAAAAAATCAGATAAAACGGTTATCATAAGATCAGCTCAAGAAGTTACTGATCCTGCTTCTCGTCCAGCAAAAAAGGAGTTAACATGGAAATTTAAAATTACCAATGCAAGGGACGCATCATGGGGTGCATCGTCGGCATTTATTATTGATGCAGCAAAAATGAATTTACCTTCAGGAAAACCATCATTAGCCATATCGGCTTATCCTATTGAAAGTGATGGTGATTTAGCTTGGGGTCGTTCAACTGAATATGTAAAAAAATCAATTGAATACAATTCTAATAAATGGTATGAGTATCCTTACCCCGCAGCAACAGCAGTAGCAGGAGGTCCGGGTGGAATGGAGTATCCAGGTATTGTATTTTGTGGCTTGGGTGCCAAAACAGCAGGACTTATGGGTGTGAATGACCATGAATTTGGCCATACTTGGTTCCCCATGATTGTTGGATCAAATGAGCGCTTATACGGCTGGATGGATGAAGGATTTAATACCTTCATTAATTCTTTATCTCAAGCTGATTTCAATAATGGAGAGTACAAGTCAAAAGTGGCGCCTGATATGCACCGCATTGGTGCTTTTTATACGGCTCCAGGTTTAGAACCTGTATTAAGTTATGTAAGCAACTACAAGGAAAGAAATAATGGTACTTTGTCTTATAGTAAACCAGGTGCAGGATTAACATTATTAAGAGAACAAATTTTAGGTAAGGAAAGGTTTGATTATGCTTTCTAAACTTATATTAAAAGATGGGCGTTCAAACATCCTACACCAGACGACTTTTTCAGAACGATTGAAAATGTTGCTGGCGAAAGCTTGCAATGGTTTTGGAGAGGTTGGTTTGTAAACAATTGGAGATTAGACGTTGCCGTTAGAAATGTAAGTCAGGACAGCACTGATTATACAAAAGGTGCCTTCATTACTTTAGATAATTTGGAGAAAATGGCTATGCCAGTTATTCTAGAAATTAAAACGGTTAGTGGAAAAACAAGTCGCATGAAATTACCAGTAGAAATTTGGGAGCGTAATGTTTATTGGACTTTTAAAGTACCTACTACTGAGGCTATTGAATCTGTAACATACGATCCTGATAAAGTGTTACCTGATTTCAATCCAAGTAATAATGTTTGGAAGAAATCTTTGAACAATTGATCTAGTATATATTAGATAGCTAAGAAAATTCTTGTTTGAGTTAAACTAAATCGTGACCACCGTTTATGGGTGGTCACGAAAAAATCATTTATTAAAGATTTACAATCTCTTTATTTTTATAAAAGAGATTTTAAATCTGATGTGCGGCAGACTTATAGTTTTTCCATTTAGTGATAGCTGCTTCCATGTCTGAAGGAAGTGCACTATCAAAACGCATTATTTCATTTGTTGTTGGATGAACAAAACCAAGGGTTGCCGCATGTAATGCGCATCTTGGGCATGCTTCAAAACAGTTGTCAACAAATTGCTTGTACTTAGTGTAAATGGTTCCTTTCAATATTCGATCACCGCCATACTCGTTATCATTAAATAAAGTATGTCCTATGTGTTTCATGTGAACGCGAATTTGATGCGTTCGTCCGGTTTCCAAAATACAAGAAACGAGGGTAGTGTAATTATATCTTTCTATTACTTTATAATGCGTAATAGCATGCTTGCCCACATCTCCTTCAGGGTATGCATCAAACATTTTTCTAAATGTTTTGTGACGTGCAATATGTGCATTTACAGTTCCTTCATCTTGCTCCATATCACCCCAAACCAATGCAACATATTTTCTTTCTACCGTATGGTTAAAAAATTGTTTTGCTAAATGACTAGCAGCTTCGGCCGTTTTAGCTAATACGATTAAACCAGTTGTGTTTTTATCAATTCTATGTACTAAGCCAAAGCGAGGTAATAATTCCTCATTTAAATGAGGGTTTTGAGATAGTAAATGATAAGCAACACCATTTAATAAAGTGCCAGTATAATTTCCAATGCCTGGGTGCACAACCATATTTGATGGCTTATTGATGACCATAACGGCATCATCCTCATAAACAATATTTAAATCCATTTGCTCCGGCTTCAACTCGGTATATTCCGGATTGACGTAACTCATATAGGTCACTTCGTCACCTGGTCGAGTTTTGTAATTGCTTTTGACCACTTTACCATTCACCGTCAAAAAACCACCTTCAATTCCGTTTTGTAATTTGCTGCGGGTCATTCCTTCAATACGCATTTGAACCCATTTGTCTATACGCATTGGCTCCTGACCTTTATCTACCATAAAAGTCAGTTTCTCGTAAACTTCTTCACTGTTTTCGTCTTGTATTAAATCTTGTTCAGTTGACATATTGCAAAAGTAAGTTATTGCAGCTTAGTTTGTAACTTTGTTGCATGCGTCAAAAAGTGTATTTCGAGGATTTAGAGGTAAAATCTTATCAACCGACCTGGGATTATCAGGAGGCACTCTTGGCTAAAAACACGCAAATCAAATCTAAGGCAAGGGAAATGGAGGAAGATGTAAGGCAAACTGCAACTGAGCATCGTTTGTTATTTGTGGAGCATCCTCCAGTTTTTACCTTAGGAAAAAATGGGAAAAGGGAGCATGTATTAGTGTCCGAGGAACATTTACAAAAAATGGGAATTGAGTTTTTCCATATAAATAGAGGTGGAGATATTACTTATCATGGTCCGCAACAATTGGTTGGGTATCCAATTTTAGATTTAGATAAATTCAAAACAGACTTAGGTTGGTATTTAAGAAGTTTGGAGCAGGTAATTATTGATACTATTGCGGAGTATGGTTTAATAGGAGAGCGGAGCGCTGGTGAAACTGGAGTATGGTTACAACCAAATGATCCTTTCATGGCAAGAAAAATATGTGCAATGGGAATTAAATGTAGTCGCTGGGTGACTATGCATGGATTTGCATTAAATGTAAACCCTGACTTATCACATTTTGAATATATTGTTCCTTGTGGTATACAAGGTAAAACAGTCACTTCCTTGGAAAAGGAATTAGGTTATAAAGTGAATTATGAGGAAGTGAAATCGAAAATTAAAAAGCACTTTCAACTTATTTTTGATTGCGAATTGTTAGCAGGGTAGAAATACTTTTTACATCAATTAAAAGTGAAGCAATCCTTTTTCAAGGGATCGATTTCCTTGCAATCCTCCACTGTGAATAATTAATGCTTTAGTACCAGTTTTGAAATAATTTTTTTGTAATAATTGGTCGATTGCGTAAAACAGTTTTCCGGTATAAACTATATCAGTAGGTATTTTTGCTTGGTCCCATAACTTATTCATAAACTGAATTTGTTCAGGTGTCGTTTTCGCATAGCCTCCTTGGTGATAATCATGTTGAAGCTCAAAATTGGAGTTTTTATTTTCCAATAAGTATTTTATTTCTTGTGAAATAGAACCTTCGTTTTTTAAAACAGGAATGCCTAATATTATTTGATTTGCATTAGCTGCATTTATTATTCCAGCAATCATTGTTCCTGTACCTACTGCGCAAACAATATAGTCGTATGCATGCATTGGGTTGCTCTCAAGTTTATTTAAGTTGTCATTTCCCCAATCGCTAATAATAGTTGATGCACCTTTTGCGCCAATCGTTCCATATCCACCTTCATCAATAAAATAGGTTTCTGTTTGTTTACTCGTCTCATTTTCAAAGAGCAAATTGGTTTTCTTTTCCTGGAATGCAGTTCGCCCCAAATATTTTATTTCCATGCCGTATGACATGGCTTCTTGCATGCTAGAGGTAATAGGTTCGCCTTCATTGCATCGAACATAACCAATACTATTTAACCCAGCCAATTTAGCGGCAAAAGCAAGTGCAACAATGTGGTTAGAATAAGGTCCCCCGAAACTAGCTATTGTGGTAGCATTAATTTGCTTCGCTTCCTTTAAATAATAGCGCAATTTGTACCATTTATTCCCACTTATAACGGGGTGTATTTGATCTAATCTCAATACATCGAATTCAACTTTATGGTTGCTAAAATAAGAAGTAGCTTCAATGGAGGGACTTGGGAGCAAACTATTCGTTTTTAATGAAAAACAGTTATTTTTGTTGACTGTATTTTAATAAGTAAAAATACATAATTTAAATCTAGTACAATGAGTGCACCTACATTAGTGATTTTGGCAGCAGGTATGGCAAGTAGATACGGAAGTCAAAAACAAACTGAGGGTTTTGGACCTAGTGGAGAAACGATTATGGATTACTCCATTTATGATGCAATAAGAGCAGGATTTGGGAAAGTAGTATTTATTATTAGAGAAGATTTTGCTACTGCATTCAAAGAGAATTTTGAGCCTAAATTAGCCGGCAAAATCAAAACCGATTACGTTTACCAGGCATTAGATAAGTATACAACTTCCAAGCAAGTTCATCCTGAAAGAACAAAGCCTTGGGGAACTGCACATGCAGTATTATGTACAAAAGGAGTGGTGAATGAACCATTCGCAGTTATCAATGCCGATGACTATTATGGTAAGGAAGCTTTTGAACAAGCGTATACCTTTTTAACAAAGGAGTGCAACGATAAAACCTATTGTATTTTAGGGTATGAGTTATCAAACACATTAAGTGAAAATGGAACTGTTAGCCGAGGCGTATGCAGTATAGATGACAACAATGTGTTAACCAATATAAATGAACGTACTAAAATTTACCGAAAGGATGGTGTGATTATGTTTGAGGAAGATGGTATAGAAACGCAATTGGCAGAAAATACAAGAGTGAGTATGAATTTTATGTGCTTTGCTCCGAATTTTATTGATTTATGTGAATCCGAATTCAATACTTTTTTAGATAAGCAAGGGATGGAATTAAAGTCTGAATTTTATATACCGTTTGTAACCGGACAATTTTCAAAATTAGGACTAGGTGATGTTAAAGTAATTCCAACCAACGCAAAATGGTTTGGGGTAACTTATAAGGAAGATGCACCCATGGTTAAAGCAAATATAGATGCCTTGGTTAAGGCTCAGCTTTATCCAAATAAATTATGGTAGTATCGCTAATTAAATAGGTAGGTTCTCATTGAAATACATAAAAAAAGGAGTCTTGATTAAGGCTCCTTTTTTTATGTATTAACTTAAGATTAATTGATAAGATTGAATGGTACTTATTAATTATAAGATCGAATATTGAAAATGTAATTCTTTATATCACCAATTTTCTTGCGCTTACCTTGTTTTTTTAGTAACAATGTGTGGTTTAAAGTTTTTAAACTTTTATCATCTTTATGTTGAATTTGTGCTGATTCAACTAAGTCGTCAATTCTTGATGCTTTTATGGCAAATGCAACACCTTCGGCTTGCTTTTGTCTTGTATTGATAATGCCAATAATTTCAGCGTTATTATTAAAGATAGGTGCTCCAGAATATCCAGGGTTAGCGCTTATTTGGATTTGGTAAGCATTACTGTCTCCTTCGAATCCTGATTGCGCACTTAGGTATCCTTTTCCGTATACAATATCGTTGTCATTACGAGGGTAGCCAAGTGTGAAAATTTCTTCGCCCAATTCGGTTGATTTTTCACGAATAGAGTATGGAATATTTTTGGGTTGTTTGAAATCGGAGTCAGTAATTTTTATTAAAGCCAGATCGGTGATTTTATCGGCATATACAATGGTTGCTTTTAATTCCTGGCCAACACTATTAATAACAATAGCGCTATTGCCTTTTAAAACGTGGGCATTCGTAACTATGTATCCTTTTTTATCAATTAAAAAACCAGAACCGCCGCTAATTAAAGTGGCATTTACTGGCATTTTAGTTTTTACTTCATTTAGTATATGACCTTGAGCCTGTTGCTTTTTTTCGATCACCTCAATGGCTTTACTTAATTGTAATACCTGTGAACCATTTAAGCTAGGAGATATGTACATGATTAAAGTAGAAGTAAACAAAGCAATGAAACCTCCAACCGAGGCAGCAATTGCAGTTACTTTTTTATACTTACTCCACAATTGAATGATTTTAAAGGAAGCTGTTTGCTCATCTTTTGCTGCCCATTCACCCTGTTCAGATAATTTATTGAAAGTGGATTGAGATAACTTTGAAAAATTGATTCGATTTGCATAAATATTCATCTCATGCAAAAACATGCTATGTTCAACAACCATTTGGTCGATTTCAGGTGTTTGTTGACGCAATAATTCAAATTGCGCCGTCTCTGAAGCATTCATTTCTCCAGATAAGTACCTTTCGATCGTCTCCAATAATTGTATGTCGTCCATTTGTTTCATGCTAATCATGGTTAATCTCCGATATTATATTGCGCAAAGAATAGTTTTTTCAAGCGCAGTAAACATTTATATTTTTGGTTTTTGGCATTGTCTGAGTTGGTATACCCAAACGCTTCCGCTAACTCCTGCATCCCTTTTTTATTCAAATAATAACCCTCTAATAAACTTTTGCAAGGTTCACCAAGGCTATTTAATGCTCGGTGCATTATTGCAAATGCAGCATCCTTTTTTTCAAATTCTTCAATATCAGTCTCCACTGAGATGCTTTCCTCGTTGACACTTAATGGAGCACTGTATTTCCCCATTTGGTGTAAACGTTTGAGCCAAAGATGTTTACAAATTGAAAATAGATAGGTTTTGATTTGACAGGTTAAGATGAATGATTCGTTTTGTACTTTTTCGTACAATGTGATCATTGCTTCTTGAAAAACATCCCTAGCATCATCAAAAGAGCCATTATTATTTTCAATAAAATGCTGAATAGTACTAAAATGACTCTTGTATAGTGTTTCCACCACTTTTGAATCATTATTAGCTAGCCCTTTTAATAAGGCGGTTTCGTTGTATTCAGCTTTCAATATATTAATACTTTGAGGGGGTAAAAGTAACCCAAATTGACTAATTTTTATTTTTTTATGATTTTTTTGAAATCGGGGGGTTACCTTTTATTTATCCTTGTATTAATGGTATAAATAAACAATTAAAACCTTTCCAAATGAAAAAAGTATTCGCAATTTTCGCTATCGCTGCATTAGCTGCTTGTGGTGGTGCTTCTACTGAACCAGCTACTGATTCTGCTGCAACAACTGTTGATTCTGCTGCTACAACTGTAGACACAGCTGCTGCTGCTACTGATTCAACTGCTAAAGTTGATACAGCTGCTACTAAGTAATTAAACTTATTGGACTATTGGTCCTAATTGGAGAAATCCAGTTGAAAAGCTTGCCTCCCAATAGTTATCGAACAATTTTCATATGGCAAGCAATCGTTAAGCCGCCTCGTTTCCACGGGGGGGCTTTTTTTATTAAGGCCCTTAAAGAATTTAGGGCCTTAATAAAAAATCTAATGATTTGGAAGTTTCTCCGAAACTTCGGTTTTAGTTGACTTTTAAAGAATTTAAAGGCTCAAAATAAAAACTCAATTGATTTGGAAGTTTCTCCGAAACTTCGGTTTTAGTTGACTTTTAAAGAATGTAAAGGCTCAAAATAAAAATCTCAAAATTTGGAAGTTTCTCCGAAACTCTGATTTTAATTGACTTTTAAAGAATTAAGGGCCTGAATAAAAATCAAAAGTTGGAAGTTTCTAGGGATTTAAAGCTGCTTATTAAGAAGCGAAAAATAAGATTAACTCTAACATAACAATGTATGTAATACATGCGAATAAAACCTGACCTACTTCTTTGTTCATAATCTGTTATTTTTTCAAAAATATAAAAAATTCTGCTTCGGCAAAAAACACAAAACACGAATATTTGTTAGTAAAATGTAAAAAACTTTACTGTTTTAGCCTATAATCGGGCATTTTAGCCTATATTTGTGTCACGATGAAAGCAAATGGAAACTGGTTTTACTTTTTCTTTTATTTCTACTTTAATCAAAGTAGTCGGGTAGTATTTGTAAAAGCATAAACGAAACAACTAAATATACAATCCCGGCCTAAACAGCCGGGATTTTTTTTATTAATAATTTAAGAACCAATTGTTTAGCAACAATAAGGTTTGAAAAAATGGATCAAGCAAGGATGAATAAAAAAGTTACGATACAAGGTTATGAAGGAAGTTTCCACCAAGTGGCAGCTAGGCAGTTTTTTGGAAAAACGGTCGAGGTTATTACTTGCGATACGTTTAGGGAAGTAGTGAAAATTGGCGCAGATCCTAAACAATCTGATGGCGCTGTGATGGCGATTGAAAATTCTATTGCAGGAAGTATTTTGCCTAATTATAATTTATTACAAAAAAGCAATTTACAAGTAATAGGGGAAGTATACCTCTCCATTAGTCAAAACCTATTAGTGAACCCAGGGGTGAAACTTCCGGATATCAAAGAAGTCCACAGTCATCCAATGGCCATTTTGCAATGTTTGGATTTCTTGGAACAACATCCATATAAATTAGTTGAATCAGAGGATACGGCATTAAGTGCCAAAATGGTTCACCAACACAAAAGCAAGCATATAGCAGCCATTGCAAGTAAGCTCGCTGCGCAGTTGTATCAATTGGA
>JACCDH011312909.1_pt1 | contig 12925 bp, 14 predicted proteins | sample 7442481 | NCBI WGS metagenome assembly JACCDH01 (sample SAMN15323433, study PRJNA562643) | freshwater metagenome | isolation source: river surface water | place: USA:Blue River Watershed | collected 2017-08-15
CGTGAACATGGCGGACCGCCACACCGAGACCATTCTCCCCGGGTTCACCCACCTGCAAGTCGCTCAGCCCGTGAGCTTTGGGCACCATTTGCTCGCCTATGTGGAGATGTTCTCTCGCGATGCTGAGCGGATGCAGGATGTCTACAAGCGCACCAATCGGTTGCCCTTGGGGGCCGCTGCACTGGCTGGAACCAGCTACCCCTTGGATCGCTTAAGAGTGGCTCAATCGCTCGGCATGGATGGGGTCTGCCAAAACAGTCTGGACGCTGTAAGCGACCGAGACTTTGCGATTGAGTTCAGCGCGGCGGCGGCGCTGAATTCAATCGCGAAGTCGCGGTCGCTGACGCCGTCGAGGCTGTTCATGCACACCTGGGGCTGACCTTGTTCGTCGACCATGCCCAGCGTGCGGGCCACGCGTTCGCGGTCCAGCGGGTAGGTGGTGCCGGCCAGCGCTGCGCTGCCCAAGGGGAGTCGGTTGGTGCGGCGACGCACATCGCACAAGCGTTCTTCATCGCGCGCAAACATTTCGACATAAGCCAGCAGATGGTGCGCAAAGCTCACCGGTTGCGCCACTTGCAAGTGGGTGAATCCGGGCAAGATGACCTCGACGTTGCGCTCAGCCACGCTGACCAGCGAGCGCTGCAACTCGCGCAATAACTCGATCAACCCGTCGATCTCGCCGCGCAGCCACAGGCGCACGTCGGTGGCGACCTGGTCGTTGCGGCTGCGGCCCGTGTGCAGGCGCTTGCCGGCATCGCCCACCAATTGGGTCAGGCGCGCCTCGATGTTGAGGTGCACATCTTCCAAATCCAGTTGCCAGGTGAACTGACCCGATTCGATTTCGGCCCTGATCTGGGCCATGCCACGCTCGATGGCCTGATGGTCCTGGGCGGTGATGATGCCTTGGGCTGCCAGCATCTCGGCGTGGGCCAGCGAGCCCTGAATGTCAGCTTGCCACAAGCGTTGGTCAAAAAACACGCTGGCGGTGTAACGTTTGACCAGGTCACTCATGGGTTCGCTGAACAGGGCGGACCAAGCCTGGGACTTTTTGTCGAATTGATTGGACGTCATCCCCCGATTTTAGGGCCCACATGGTGCTAGGATGTACCACAGATTCATCTTCCCCGGTTTTGCCCGGCTGCACATTGTGAAACTGACCATCGCCACCCGTGAAAGCCGACTCGCCCTTTGGCAAGCCGAGCATGTCCAAGCATTGTTGCGCCAGCAAGGCCATGCGGTTGAATTGCTGGGCATGACCACCCAGGGCGACCAGATTCTGGATCGAAGCCTGAGCAAGGTCGGCGGCAAGGGCCTGTTTGTCAAGGAACTCGAAGTCGCGCTGGAGCAAGGTGCCGCTGAATTGGCCGTGCATTCGCTCAAGGATGTGCCCATGGACATGCCCGAGGGCTTTGCTTTGGTGGGGGTGATGGAGCGCGAAGACCCGCGCGACGCCTGGGTTTCGCCCCATTACGCCAGACTGGAAGACTTGCCTCAAGGGGCGGTGGTGGGTACATCGAGCCTGCGGCGCACGGTGCTGTTGCGCGCCTTGCGCCCGGATTTGCGCATCGAACCCCTGCGCGGCAACCTCGATACCCGTCTGCGCAAGCTCGATGAGGGCCAGTACGCAGGCATTGTGCTGGCCGCTGCCGGTCTCAAGCGTTTGGGCCTGAGCGATCGCATTCGCCATATTTTCAGCACCGACCAGATGCTGCCGGCGGCCGGGCAGGGCGCTTTGGGCCTGGAATCGCGCGCCCAGCGCGTCGATGTGGCCCAAGCGTTGGCCTTTTTGGCGCACCAGCCGACCTGGATTGCCGTGGCAGCCGAGCGCGCGGTCAGCCGGGCCATGGGTGGCAGTTGCTCGATGCCACTGGCGGCTCATGCCGAGTGGGTGGGCGATCGCTTGCGTTTGCGTGCCGCCTGGGGCGACCCGGACGGTGCGCCGATCCTGTTGCGATCTGAAGCGACAGCCGAAGTGTCCGATTTGCCGGCTGCCGAGCGCCTGGGTGATCAGGTCGCCGCACAACTCAGATTGCAGGGCGCGCACTGAGGTGCCGAGTCGGCTCTTTTCGCATGGCTTTGTTGATTCTGACCCGACCCGACCCCGACAACGCCCCCTGGCTGGAAGCATTGGCCGAGTCCGGGCAAAGCGCGGTGGCCTGGCCGCTGATCGACATCCGCCCTGCGCCTGATCCGCGGGCATTGCAAGCTGCCTGGGCTCGTTTGACCGGATGTCAGGCGGTCATGTTTGTGAGCCGTGCGGCGGTGCAGTATTTTTTTGCGCACCGTCCTGCGGGTCATGCGTGGCCTTCTCGGACGCGGGCTTGGTGCACCGGTCCGGGCACCCGTCAGGCTTTGCTGGCCCAGGGTTTGACCGCTGATCAAATTGATCTGCCCCATCCTGACGGGGCCTGGGATACCGAACATTTGTGGCCGGTGGTGCGTCCGCAAGTCTTTGCCGGATCGCATGTTTTGTTGGTGCGCGGTACCGATGCCGGCGTCACCCAGCCCGGCCGTGGAGGCGATTCGGGGGTGGGGCGTGATTGGTTGGCCGGGCAGTTGCAGCAGGCGGGTGCCCAATTGTCCTGGGCGGTCGCCTACCAACGAGCCAGCCCCCGCTGGGATGCTGGCCGTTTGCAGGCCGCTGCGACGGCCGCTTCCGATGGTTCGATTTGGGTGTTTTCAAGTTCGCAAGCCCTGAAACACCTGGCGCAGTTGCTGCCGGATCAGTCCTGGACCCAGGCCAGGGCCTTGGTCACCCATGCGCGGATCGCAGAACAAGCCCGTGGTTTGGGTTTTGTCCGTTTGTCTGTGTGCTCACCCAGCGCCCAAGGGGTGCTGGCCTCATTAGAATCACCCCCATGACCACTGGCCCTGAAACCCTCACGCCACCGCCAGCAGAACCCGCTTCGGCATCTCCGGTTGCTCCATTTTGGGTGGCCTTGACCCTTGCCGTTCTCGCGCTGGGACTTTGCGCCATGTTGTGGATGAAGTTGTCTTCGGTGCAAGAGTTGTTGGCGCGTCAAACCAGCGACAGTGGTGTGTTGGCCACCGAGGCGCGCTCTTTGTCGAAACAGGCTGAAGAACTGGCGCGTGACAATGCGGCGCGTCTGGCGCTGGCCGAGGCCAAAATCACCGAAATTCATTTGCAGCGCACTCAACTCGACCAGTTGATGCAAAACCTGAATCGGGCCCGCGACGAGAATCTGGTGGCCGATTTCGAGTCCGCATTGCGCCTGGCACAACAACAGGCTCAACTCACCGGCAGTCTGCAGCCCCTGGTGGCGGCTTTGCGCACGGTCGAGCAACGTTTGGGCAAGCAAGTGACCCCGCGCTTTGTGGCTTTGCAGCGTGCCGTGGCGCGCGACCTCGAGTTGCTGACCTCGGCCACGGTTGTGGACACCCCCGGTTTGTTGGTGCGGATCGATGACCTCATGGGGCAAATCGACGTTTTGCCCATGCTCAATGCGGTCGGGTCGGTGACGCCCGCCGTGGCCCCTGCCGAGTCCCACTCGGCATGGCAAAAGGCCATCAGCACCGATTGGTGGGGTCGGTTGGTGGCCGGTTTGTGGGACGATGTCAAAGGTCTGGTGCGCATCAGTCGCATCGATCAGCCCGATGCGGCTTTGCTGGCACCAGAGCAGTCGTTTTTTCTGCGCGAGAACTTGAAGTTGCGTTTGCTCAATGCCCGGTTGGGAGTTCTGTCGCGTCAATTTGACAGTGCACGGGCCGATTTGCAGACCACCCAACGCGACTTGAACCGTTATTTTGATGTGCAATCCCGACTGGGCCGGCAGGCGCTGACACAAATTCAGCAAATGCAAGAAGAGGTCCGTCAGATCAAAATGCCGCGCATCGATGACACGCTGACGGCCCTGGAAGCCTTGGCGGCAGGGCGCTGACATGAAGTGGATTTTGTGGTTACTCGGCCTGTTCGCTGTGGCGGTGGCCGGGGCTTTTGTGGCCGGGCATAACGAGGGTACCGTGACCTTGTTCTGGCCACCGTACCGGCTGGATGTGTCGATCAATTTGTTCGTCCTGATCCTGGTGCTGGTTTTTGTCTTCATCTACGGGGTTTTGCGTGCAGTCTCCACCCTGCTCAATTTGCCCTTGCAAGCACGCCGCTGGCGTCTGTTGCAGAAAGAGCGTGCCGTGCATGCGGCTTTGCTGGATGCTTTGGCTTTGATGCTGACCGGACGCTTTTTGCGTGCTCGCAAATCAGCCCAGCAGGCGCTTGATTTGGAGCAAGACTTGCGCGAAAGTTTGCAATTGGGCGAGACTTTGCCGCGGCACCTGTTGCAGGTGCGTGTGCTGGCCGAATTGGTGGCCGCTGAAAGCGCCCATTCGCTGCGGGATCGGGCAGCTCGGGATGCGCACCTGGCACGCGCCCTGGACACCGACCCGCAAGGCTTGCACAGCCATCTGAACGAGTCCATGGACGCCGCTCGAATCAGCGCCGCCCGCTGGACACTGAGCGATCGGGACGCCACCCAGGCTTTGCGCCTGCTGGCCGAGTTGCCGCACGGTTTGTCCAGGCGAACGCTGGCTTTGCGACTGCGTCTCAAGGCCAGTCGCCTCGTGCGTGATCATGCACTGGCCCTTGAAACTGCCAGATTGTTGACCAAGCATGGTGCTTTTTCGGATTCGGCTAGCGACAGTCTGTTGCGCAGTTTGGCGCTGAGCAGTTTGGCCGATTGTGTCGATACCGAGCGCTTGTTGCAGCTTTGGGGCGCGCTGACCCCGGCCGAAACCGGGGATGCCGAGGTGGCTCGAGCGGCCGCCCGCCGATGGTTGGCTTTGGGCGGGGAGCCCGGGCGGGCTTTGCAATGGCTGCTGCCCCAATGGAACACCTGGATCCAGCAACCTGACGTTTTGGGCGATGCCGTTGACCGTCAAGGCTTGGTGGTGCTGATGGCGCAGGCGTTGGCGACATTGCCGCCGGATGCCGACTGGTTGCAGCGACTCGAGCGCGCCAGCCGGCAGTGGCCCCAAGATGCCGAGTTGCATTACCTGGCGGGTTGCGTGTATGCCCGGCACGGCTTGTGGGGCAAAGCCCAACAAGCCTTTGAGCGTGCCGCTCCCAAATTGGCTTCGCCTGCCTTGAGTCGACAGGCATGGTCTCGATTGGCAGAATTGGCAGAGCAGCGCGGTGACGCGCTGGTTGCCAGCCAGCACTGGAAGCAAGCGGCGCAAGCCTGAGCGGATAAAATCGAATGAATTCCCCATGGGATACCCCCAGGAGACACCCTTGAGTTGGCTCGAAAAATTACTTCCCCCCAAAATACAGCACACCGATCCGGCCGATCGACGCAGCGTGCCCGAAGGCCTGTGGATCAAATGCCCCAGTTGCGAAACGGTGCTCTACAAGACCGATCTGGAGCAAAATGAAAACGTGTGTCCCCAGTGCGGTCATCACCACCGCATCGGAGCCCGTGCTCGCCTGGACCGATTTTTGGATGCCGAGGGTCGGTACGAGATTGGTCAAGAGGTCTTGCCGGTCGATGCCCTGAAGTTCAAGGACAGCCGCCGCTATCCCGAGCGCCTCAAAGAAGCGCTGGAGTCCACCCATGAGACCGATGCTTTGGTGGTCATGGGCGGTGCCTTGCGCAGTTTGCCGGTCGTGGCCGCCTGCTTTGAGTTTGACTTCATGGGTGGATCCATGGGTTCCGTGGTGGGCGAGCGCTTTGTGCGCGGCGTCGAGGCGGCCGTCGATCAAAAAGTGCCCTTCATTTGTTTCACGGCCACCGGTGGTGCCCGCATGCAAGAGGGCTTGCTGTCGCTGATGCAAATGGCCAAGACCAATGCCGCTTTGACGCGGCTGGCCAAAAAAGGCTTGCCCTACATCAGCGTGCTGACCGACCCGACCATGGGCGGTGTGTCAGCGGGATTTGCCTTTGTCGGGGATGTGGTCATTGCCGAGCCCAAAGCCCTGATTGGTTTTGCCGGTCCGCGAGTCATTGAGAACACCGTGCGCGTGAAATTGCCTGAGGGGTTTCAGCGGGCCGAATTTTTGCAGGAAAAGGGCGCCCTTGACTTCATTTGCGACCGTCGCCAATTGCGCCCGACCATCGCCAGCATCCTGGCGATGCTGCAACGCCAACCTGCAGACGCCATCGAGTGAAAAGGCCCGCGTTTTGCGGGCCCGGCTTCATTCGCCGACGATCAGATCGGGGTTGAGGCGACGACCGCGCGGGTCAACATAATACCCCCCGTACTCGGTGTAGCGCAGCACATGCTGGCCACACCGGGTGCAATGGTGGACGTCACTGCGATTGACCGGAAAATGAGCCAGTGAAACCGGCGCATCGGGTGATTCGTAGCGCGTGCCCTGCGGATGGTACTCTTCAAACGTGGGTTCGAGCACTTCGACATCGCGCACCGTGGCCACGGCGGGCAGTTGGGCTGCATCCCAATCGGCACCGCCCAGACTGTCCCAACCGGCACAGCGTTTCAGGGGGCAGGTGCACTCGGCGACCGTGCTGGCCGCGCACAAGTCGCGCAACGCCTGAGCGCGAGAAATGCGCGGCAACACCATCAGCGCTTGGCCGGCACGTCGCGGCGCGGCGAGCCGGTGAACAATTGACGCGGACGACCAATCTTGTACTCGGGGTCGCCGATCATTTCGTTCAATTGGGCGATCCAGCCGACCGTGCGAGCCAGCGCGAAGATGCCGGTGAAGAGGTTGACCGGGATGCCGATGGCGCGTTGCACGATGCCGGAATAGAAGTCGACGTTGGGGTAGAGCTTGCGCTGCACAAAGTAATCGTCTTCAAGGGCGATTTTTTCGAGTTCTTTGGCCAGTTTGAACAGCGGGTCTTTTTCAAGGCCCAGCTCGGCCAGCACTTCGTTGCAGGTTTCTTGCATGAGCTTGGCGCGCGGGTCGTAGTTTTTGTAGACGCGGTGGCCAAAACCCATGAGCTTGACGCCCGAATTCTTGTCTTTGACCTGGTTCATGAACTCGCCGACTTTGGAGACGCCTCCCATGGCCTGGATTTCTTCCAGCATGTTCAGGCAAGCCTCATTGGCGCCGCCGTGGGCCGGACCCCACAGGCAGGCGACACCGGCGGCGATGGCGGCAAAGGGGTTGGTGCCCGACGAGCCACAAAGCCGCACGGTCGAGGTCGATGCGTTTTGCTCGTGGTCGGCGTGCAAAATGAAAATGCGATCCAGCGCGCGCTCGAGGACCGGGCTGACTTTGTACTCTTCGCAAGGGGTGCCAAACATCATGCGCAAGAAGTTGCCAGCGTAACTCAGGCTGTTTTGCGGGTACATGTAGGGCTGACCGACACCGTATTTGTAGGCCATGGCGACCAAGGTGGGGAGTTTGGCGATGAGGCGGATGGCGGCAATGCGGCGATGCTCGGCGTTGTTGATGTCGGTGCTGTCGTGGTAGAAGGCCGACAAGGCGCCGATCAGGCCGGTCAGCACGGCCATGGGGTGAGCGTCGCGGCGAAAGCCGCGCAAAAAGAATTGCATCTGCTCGTTGACCATGGTGTGGTTGGTCACGGTCTTGTGGAATTCCCGGCTCTCGGACTCGCTCGGCAACTCGCCATTGAGGAGCAAGTAGCAGGTGTCGAGGTAATCGACGCTGTTGGCCAATTGCTCGATGGGGTAGCCACGGTAGAGCAACTCGCCTTTGTCGCCATCGATGTAGGTGATGGCCGATTGGCAAGAGGCAGTCGACAAAAAGCCGGGATCATAGGTGAACATGCCGGTCTGGCCGTAAAGCTTGCGAATATCGACCACATCGGGGCCGATGTTGCCGTGGTACACCGGCAGGTCGATGCTGGGGCTGCCGTTGGAGAACGACAGGGTGGCTTTGTAATCGGCTTGTTTCATGATGATTCCTTTGGTTTGAGTCTATCGCAGGCTAGGCCTTGAGCAGACGCAGCAATTGCTGCACATTCTCATGGTCGAGGTTTTCAGGGACAGGATTGCGGCCCAACAGCAGATCCAGCAAATCGTTGTCACTGAGCTCCATCAGCGCGTACATCGCACGGGCCTGTCCGACCGTCAAGCGAGATTCGTGCCGCTGAAAAAAACGCTCGATGAAGAGGTCGTTTTCGAGCAGGCCGCGCCGGCAACGCCAGCGCAATTTGCTCAGGGCGCGCTCCCCCAAGGGCTGATTGGCATCGAGTCCTTCGAGAAGCGGGTCGCCCAAGTCTCCCATTTTGGTGTGTCGTTGACGTGTCGTGCGCTGTGCTGGTGCATCAGACGGCGCGACGCACCATCAATTCCTTGATTTTGCCAATGGCCTTGGTCGGGTTGAGACCCTTGGGGCAGACATCGACGCAGTTCATGATGGTGTGGCAGCGGAAGAGTCGGTAAGGGTCTTCCAGGTTGTCCAGGCGCTCGCCGGTGGCCTGATCGCGGCTGTCGGCAATGAATCGATAGGCCTGCAGCAGGCCGGCAGGACCGACGAATTTGTCGGGGTTCCACCAAAACGAGGGGCAGCTGGTCGAGCAGCTGGCGCACAAGATGCATTCGTACAGGCCGTTGAGTTCTTCACGCTCTTCGGGGGACTGCAAGCGCTCTTTTTCGGGCGGCAAAGTGTCGTTGACCAAATAGGGCTTGATCGAGTGGTATTGCTTGAAGAACTGGGTCATGTCGACGATCAGGTCGCGGATGACCGGCAGTCCGGGCAGGGGCTTCAAGACGATGGTGTCGGGCAGGCTGCGCATGTTGGTCAGGCAAGCCAGGCCGTTTTTGCCGTTGATGTTCATGGCGTCCGAGCCACAGACGCCTTCGCGGCACGAGCGACGGAACGACAGCGTCGGATCCTGAGCCTTGAGTTTGATCAGGGCGTCGAGCAACATGCGCTCGTGGCCATCGAGTTCGATGGTGACCGTTTGCATGTAAGGCTTGGCGTCCTTTTCGGGGTCGTAGCGATAAATCTTGAAAGTGCGTTGCATGGTCTAACTCCGGCTCAGAATGTGCGGACCTTGAGCTCGACGCTCTCGACGGTCAGGGGTTTGAGGTTGACGGGTTTGTAGGTCAGGCTGTTGTCCGCGCTGTGCCACAAGGTGTGCTTGAGCCAGTCGCGGTCGTTGCGTCCGTTCGGGTTTTCGGGGGTGTCGCCGTAGTCATCGACGGTGTGGGCACCACGGCTTTCCCTGCGCGCGGCAGCGGATTCCATGGTGGCCTGGGCGCACTCGATCAGGTTTTCGACTTCGAGCGCCTCGATGCGGGCGGTGTTGAAGACCTTGGAGTTGTCCTTCAGACCGATGGATTTGACGCGCTCGCGAATCTCGGCGATTTTGGCCACGCCCTCGTCCATGCTGGCCTGGGTGCGGAACACACCGGCGTGGCGCTGCATGGTTGAGCGGATGTCGTTGGCGACATCCTGGGCGTACTCACCGTTTTTGGCCGACTCCAGGCGTGCCAAGCGGGCCAGGGTGCGGTCGGCGGCGTCGGCCGGGATGGGCTTGTGGTTTTTGGTCTTGAGGTTGTAGTCGACGATGTGGTTGCCGGCCGCGCGGCCAAACACCAGCAGGTCGAGCAGCGAGTTGGTGCCCAGGCGGTTGGCACCGTGCACCGACACGCAAGAGCATTCACCGACCGCATACAAGCCGTTGATCGGTTCGGCATGGTTGGTGGCGGTTTGCGCCACGACCTGACCATGGATGTTGGTCGGGATGCCGCCCATCTGATAGTGGATGGTGGGCACGACGGGGATCGGCTCTTTGGTGATGTCGACGTTGGCGGAGTTGTGCCCGATCTCGTAGACCGAGGGCAGGCGTTTCATGATGGTCTCGGCACCGAGGTGGTCGAGTTTGAGCAGCACATAGTCTTTGTTGGGGCCGCAGCCTCGGCCCTCTTTGATTTCCTGATCCATGGAGCGCGACACAAAGTCACGCGGAGCCAGGTCTTTGAGGGTGGGCGCGTAGCGCTCCATGAAGCGCTCGCCTTCGCTGTTGAGCAAAATCGCGCCTTCACCCCGGCAGCCCTCGGTCAGCAAGACGCCCGCGCCGGCCACGCCGGTGGGGTGAAACTGCCAGAACTCCATGTCTTCGAGCGGAATGCCTGCGCGTGCCGCCATGCCCAGTCCGTCACCGGTGTTGATGAAGGCGTTGGTGGAGGCGGCGAAGATGCGACCTGCGCCGCCGGTGGCCAGCATCACGGTTTTGGCTTCCAGGATGTACAGGTCACCGGTTTCCATCTCCATGGCGGTGACGCCCACCACGTCGCCATCGGCATCGCGGATCAGGTCAAGCGCCATCCACTCGACGAAGAAGCTGGTCTTGGCCTTGACGTTTTGCTGGTACAGGGTGTGCAGCATGGCGTGGCCGGTGCGGTCGGCGGCGGCGCAGGCGCGTTGCACGGGTTTTTCGCCGTAGTTGGCGGTGTGACCACCAAAGGGACGCTGGTAGATCGTGCCGTCGGGGTTGCGGTCAAAGGGCATGCCCATGTGCTCGAGGTCGTAGACCACTTTGGGGGCTTCGCGGCACATGAACTCGATGGCGTCCTGGTCGCCCAGCCAGTCGGATCCTTTGACGGTGTCGTAGAAATGGTAGTGCCAGTTGTCTTCCGACATGTTGCCCAGGCTGGCACCGATGCCGCCCTGGGCGGCCACGGTGTGCGAGCGGGTGGGGAACACTTTGGACAGCACGGCGACATTCAGACCTGCTCGGGCCAGTTGCAACGAGGCACGCATGCCCGAGCCACCTGCGCCGACGATGACCACGTCAAATTTGCGACGGGCGATATTGCTTGCGGAAAACATGAATCAAAGCCTCCAGAGAACTTGGATGGCCCAGCCGCCACAGGCGACCAGCCAGACGATGGTGAAAACCTGCAGAGCCAGGCGGATGCCGACCGGCTTGATGTAGTCCATCCAGATGTCGCGCACACCGATCCACACGTGGTAGATCAGGGCCACGATGACGGCGAAGGTGAGGGCCTTCATCCATTGCGAGGCGAAGATGCCGGCCCATTTGTCATAGCCGATCTCGCCTGAACCCAGCAGCACATGCAACAGCACGACCAGGGTAAAAAGGGCAATCAGCACGGCGGTCACGCGCTGGGCCAGCCAGTCGCGCAATCCATAGTGGGCACCGACGACGATGCGTTTGGCTCCGTAATTCACAGACATGTTGTCTCTCCCTTGATCTTCAATACAGACCGAACAATTTGGCGCCGAGCACCACGGTCAGGCCGATGCTCAGCACCAGCGTGACGACCGCAGAAGACTTGCCAAACTCTTTGCTGACCGCATGGCGACTGTCCATGTAAAGGTGGCGCAGGCCGGCGATCAGGTGATGCAGGTAGGCCCAAATCAGGGCCAGGACGACCAGTTTCAAAAACCAGCCCGGTGCGAAACCCAGGCCGACATTGAAGGCCGCCTTGAAGCGGGCAAATGAATATTCGCTGGACACCGAGGTGTCGAACAGCCAGATGATGAAGGGCAACAGCAAAAACATGATGGCACCGCTGATGCGGTGCAAGATGGAGACGATGCCAGCTGCCGGCAAGCGGTAGGTGGTCAGGTCGGTGAAGGCGTTGATGTTGCGAAATTCAGGTCGCTTCGGGGTCGCTTCGGACATGGGTAGGTGCTTTCTTGGGCTAAATCACTGATCAGGGCTTTTGGCCGTTCAGGGCGAAGAAATTCTATTTCAACGCCATAAACTGACATCAAGGTTTCAAGGGGTCTGAGCGATGAGTCACAAAGGTTTAAGAGTCCTCAATTCAAAGTGTTGAAATAGTGATGACGATCGGTCCGATAGAGGCCGCGGCGAACCTCGATCGGCGCATCGTTGTAGGTGTAGGCCAGGCGCTCCACGCTGAGCACAGGGCCGGGCGCTGCCAAACCCAGCAATTGGCTTTGGGCACTGTCGGGCAGTACCGCGCGCACTTGTTCCTGGGCTCGCACCATGCGCACGCCAAACTCTGACTCGAACATGGCGTACATGGGGCCGCGCCACTGTTGCAAGCGTTCGAGGCTGAGTCCCTTGAAGGGTGCGCCGGGCAACCAGATGTCTTCCAAAATGGCCGGCACCTGGGCAAACATGAGCACCCGCTTGACCAGCACCACGGCGTCGCCGGCCCGCAAGCCCAGCAGTCGGGCGATGTCGGCGCTGGCGCGGATGCGCTTGCAGTCGATGATGCGGCGCGCGGCCTGGGCCGGCAGGCCTTCGTGACCCGGGTCGGGCATGAGGCGCAAAAACCGATACTGAACTTGCTGTTCGGCATGGGTGGCGACGAAAGTGCCTTTACCCTGACGGCGCACCAGCAGGTTTTCGGCGGCCAGCTCATCAATGGCCTTGCGCACCGTGCCCTGGCTGACCCGGTAGCGGGCAGCCAGATCCATTTCGCTCAGAATCGCCTCGCCGGGCTTCCACTCGCCGCTTTGCAGGCTTTGCAGGATCAAGCCCTTGATTTGCTGGTACAAGGGACTGAATGCGGGCACGGCCAAAGGGCTTGTGTGCTCGCCGGCAATCGCGGCGGGCAAGGGGTCGGCGGAGGTGGGCGTGGCGGGCATGGCAGGGTGGAACGGATCGGTTTGACCCGACGCCTGTCAGGTCACCGTCAAGCCCGTATCATATCTTCTATAAGACATAAGAGGGTCGGCGTCAGGGTTTTCGAGGGTAAACTTCGGGACAAGCCGACCTTTTTCGGCATTTCACCCTTTTTTACCCTTTGGAGATCTCACATGAAAAAGCCCGTCCGCGTCGCAGTCACCGGTGCCGCAGGTCAAATCGGTTACGCCCTGTTGTTCCGCATCGCCTCCGGCGAGATGCTGGGCAAGGACCAGCCCGTGATCCTGCAATTGCTCGAGATCCCCGACGAAAAAGCCCAAAAGGCCCTCAAAGGCGTGATGATGGAGCTTGAAGATTGCGCTTTCCCGCTGCTGGCCGGCATGGAGGCCCACTCTGACGCCAACACCGCTTTCAAAGACACCGACTACGCCCTGTTGGTCGGTGCCCGCCCC
>JACCDH011187081.1_pt1 | contig 12922 bp, 11 predicted proteins | sample 7442481 | NCBI WGS metagenome assembly JACCDH01 (sample SAMN15323433, study PRJNA562643) | freshwater metagenome | isolation source: river surface water | place: USA:Blue River Watershed | collected 2017-08-15
CATGACTAAGCCTCTAGCACTTGTCTTCGGTGGATCGCGCGGCATCGGTGCTGCATGTGTGAAGACATTGCACCGCGATGGATACCGCGTAGCTTTCACGTACCTTACGCAGCCAGACTCTGCAAAGGCCATGGAAGTCACGCAAGAGGTCAAGGCGTATCAAACCGACATCCAAGATCCTATTGCCGTCGCAGCATTCTATGCAAACACACAAACGGACTTCGGCACCGCACCAGATCTCATTATCATGAACGCGGGCATCAACTTGCCCTATGCACCAATGGGACAGTACAGCCACGAGAATTTTAAAAAAATAATCGGTGTGAATCTGTTCGGTGCGTTTAATGTCTTGTATGAGGCGGCCAATCACGTCAAAGATGGCGGTTCAATCATCGCCATCACCACCTCAATGGTGCGTCACGCAGTGCCTGGGGCTGCCGCCTACACCGCCTCTAAAGCTGGTGTCGAGGCAATCATTCGATCAATGGCGAAAGAGCTCGCACCGCGCCGCGTGCGCGTCAATGCTGTAGCGCCTGGCTCCATTGACACAGACCTCTTTCATGCGGGAAAAACGGAGGAGGCTAAAGCACGGTCAGCCGCACTCAGCCCCTTTAACCGCATCGGTACCTGCGAGGAAGTCGCAGAAGTCGTCAGCTTTGTCGCTTCTGACAAAGCCTCATGGGTGCACGGTCAGATTATCCAACCCAATGGAGGGATGGTCTAACGTCGCGCTATAGCGTACGACCGAGCGCCTTAAAAAACAACTCAGATTGGAGGCGCTCACCAATGGTCTGCGCTCCAACATGCGCAGCAAGTCTAGGGTCAACAGGTGCCAGAGGTAGACCCGTAGACATAGCCAGCACCTGCATCATGCAGGCACGCTCGAGAAAATATAAATCGTCGTAGGCGTAATCCATGCGTTCAGCGCAAACCACTACGCCATGATTACCTAAAAACACAACGTCTGCACCTTGCATGGCATTGGCAATACGCTCGCCTTCCTGCGCATCCAACGCAAGCCCGTTATAGTGTTTATCAACTGCAACACGACCATGAAAACGCATCGCATTTTGAGATAACGTGGTGTCTAGTACTCTTCGCTCAGTGAGAGTGAGTGCGGTGGCGTATGGCATATGTGTATGCAGAACACAGGCCTTACCCGCAATCTGATGTACAGCGGCATGAATAAACATGGCCGTGGGTTCGACCGGATGACGACCGGCGAGCGCTGCCCCCTGCGTATCAACCATCACGATATCGTCAGCTTGCACTTCACTCCATAGCAAGCCACGAGGATTCAACAGGAACCGGCCACTTTGATCGGGAATCTCAACACTAAAGTGATTGCACACGCCTTCCGATAAACCATGAAAGGCTGCCGCTCGCAGCGCTAAGGCTAAATCCTCTCGCAGTTGACGCACTGAGGGGCTTTCGAAATCGGCTTTATGCTTTGTATTAGACATTCAAGACTCCTAATCCTAATTGGTATACGCTTGCTGCAAGGCGCGTTCGATGCGGTCGAACGCGACTGTTGTTTTTGGAACTTTAAAGGAAAACCAACTACGCACGTCCTCTTCGAGTGCAATACCGTGCATGTAGTTGTAAATAGCTTTTTTTAAGCCAACGCCTAGTGCCGCGTGGTCTACACCAGTCGGGTCAATAAAGCCGACATCGTTCTTTGCAAAACTAATTGGTGGCAGCGGTTTGAGTGTTACACCATATTCCGCTGGGTTTTTGCCAACAGGTGAATGTACCGTCGCCGTAAACCGATGGAAAAAGCCACTTTGAATGCATCCATTCAAAAACAGTTGGCGCACTAACTCCAACGCGTCGACAGTGTCTTGTACGGTCTGTGTAGGGAATCCGTACATTAAATACGCATGCACCAAAATACCTGCATCACTAAGAGCACGTGTCACACGCGCAACCTGATCGACCGACACACCTTTTTGCATCAGCTTCAATAAGCGGTCAGAAGCGACTTCAAGCCCACCCGACACAGCGATACAACCACTCCGAGCCATGAGCTCACTTAATTCGGGCGTGAAGGTCTTTTCAAAACGGATGTTTCCCCACCACGAAATACCCACATCGCGCGCAATCAGTTCAGTCGCTAGGGATTTCAACGCTTTGGGAGGGGCAGCTTCGTCGACAAAATGAAACCCTGTCTGTCCGGTTTCAGAAACGATTGCCTGCACACGATCCACCAACAGGCTTGCGGACGCTGTCTCATAGCGGCTGATGTAGTCTAGGCTCACGTCACAGAAGCTACATTTCTTCCAGTAGCAGCCGTGTGCAACCGTCAACTTATTCCACCGCCCATCACTCCAGAGCCTATGCATTGGGTTCAGCATATCGAGCAGAGAGAGATAATCCCCTAAGGGCAATCCGTCCCAAGTAGGCGTTCCAACTTCTTCAAAAGGAACGTCGGGCTCGATCATGTTGATGTAACGAACTGCACCGCTCTCCTGGTCTCGTAGATAGGTGCGTACGAGGCGCTGGCTCGAACGCTTACCAGCCAGATACTCCAACAAATTAATCAGCGGACGCTCCCCCGAATCCAGGGTAACGAAATCAAAGTAATCAAAAATTCTTGGGTCTGAGAGTTCACGCAACTCGGTATTCACAAATCCACCGCCCAATACAATCTTGATTTGGGGATGTATAGACTTAATCGCTTGGGCAATACGGAAAGCGGCGTACACCGTTCCAGGAAACGGCACCGACAGCAGCACAATCGTTGGACTATGGCGATCGATGGCTGTCAACGTCAGCGCATGTAACGTTTCATCGACATAGTTTCTTGGTGCAGATAATGCGTGTGATAGTGCATCAAAAGTTGGCTGGCTAGCCGCAAGCGCTTCTCCATACCGGACAAACTCAAACCGGCTATCAATCGACTCTCGCACTACATCAGAAAGATCATTGAGATACAACGTCGCCAAATGTTTAGCCCGGTCCTGCATACCTAGCGCACCAAACGCCCAGCCAAGAGGATCACCGCCCTCTTCGTCCACATAGGCATCTAGACTCGCAAAGCGAGGCCCCTCGGGTAGATACTGCCGGCTGACAATACGATGGGCTAGTGTCGTATCCCGTCCTTGCAGGAACGCAATCACACGGTCAATTGTGGATAGGTATCGTGGCAGCTCACTGACAAAAAATGAAGAAGCCGGACGCGAGCGATCCGACTTCTTGATTGCTGGCATCCGAGCCGCGACCTGACCAAGTCCGTCTTGCGAAAAAATCTTTAAAACAAGCTGCAACGCAAGATCTTCTTGCACCGCAGCAACAGCACGCGACCTTAGAAACCCCGTCAGATAAGCTGTCGAGGGATAAGGTGTGTTGAGCTGCGTCATCGGAGGGATGACAGACAGCACGCGGACCGCTGACGAATTCAAAGGCAAAACTCCCTACTTAGATAGCAAGGAGTGTACCAATACCGGATCAACCGTTCGCTTTCACATACCGTACGATGTCTGCATGGGTCGCAAACCAAACATCTGAATGCTGCTGAATATGACGAATCAGCGCATCCAAAATCCAAACGCGCGATCGATAACCGATGATATGCGGATGCATCGTCAGCTGAAATAAGCCTCCTTCGGCGTAGGCTGCATCAAACTCGCGCTTAAAAATGTCAAAGACATCAGTAGGCGGCGTGTAGGGCCTGAGTGCCGCAAAGCGATTCATATTGAAGTAAACCGCGTCGTCACGAATCCACTCTACTGGCAACTCTACGACACCAGTCGGCTTCTCGTCCATCAGCAATTCATAGCAGTCCACATCAGCCATGAGTGAACTGTCATAAATCAAACCCAGTTCTTTGGCTAATCTGAGGGTATTGGGACTAAAGTCCCAAGAAGGTGTGCGCATCCCTACAGGATCAACACCGGTGATTTTCCTGAGCACGTCAAAGCTGCGCTGCATCAGATCACGCTCAGCATCAATGGGCAGAACCGAGTTCCGCTCGTGAATCCATCCATGAATCCCGATCTCATGTCCCTGCGCCGCGAGATTTCGCTGTTCGTCGGGATACAACATCGCAGTCACTGCAGGCACATAAAAGCTTGCTGGCACATTATGGCGCTTGAGGATCTCAACAATACGCGGCACACCTTGCCGATTGCCATATTGACCCTGAGACAGCTTGCCTGGCGAGTCGCCGCCCTCGCGAAGCTCGTTAGTTTCATGATCCGAGTCGAACGATAGTGCCACCGCACAGCGTGCACCACCCGGCCACTTGGTGGGGCGAAGACTGCGACCAGCGCGCACACGATTCACAATCTCGCGCCATTGGCTCTCCGGCCACTGCCATGGCTCTAAGGGCTTCTCCCTCATTTAGAAGCCTCTTCAGGCAGACTCTTGGCGATCGCAATGGCAGACTGCGCTTCCTGAGCAACGAACTTAGCAAACTCTGCAGGAGGCGTACCCACCCCGTACAGCCCTTGAGCCTCGAACTGTTTAATCACTTCCGGATCTTTGATCGCTTGCTGAACTGCGTCATAAATCTTATCAACAATCGGCTTAGGCGCTCCTGCGGGCAACCACAACCCGAACCAGTTCACCACATCAAAGTTTGGAATACCGGCCTCTTGCATGGTCGGTACATTAGGCAAGCCTTTCCAGCGAGTATTCCCGGTTAGCGCCAGAGCACGCAGCTTGCCAGCCTCCACATGTTTGATTGCAATCTGGGTTCCGACAAAGAACATGTCCACGCGCCCACTGAGCAAGTCACTCATGACCTCGGCAACCCCTTTGTAGGGCACCATTAGGATGTCTGTCTGTGTCCTGGCCTTGAACACCTCGGCGGGTATATGGCTAGCAGTTCCCAAGCCGGCACTCGCGTAACTCAACTTACCAGGGCTCTTTTTGGCTAGGGCAACAAGCTCTGAAACGTTATTCGCAGGCAAACTGGTAGGAATCACCAACGCCTGCCCATAGTTCTGCGCAACGAGTGACACATGCGTGAAATCCTTTACAGGATCATACGAAACGTTTTTGTGGAAGGGAGGAATCGTCACGTGCGAGGCGGTTGTGAATAACCACGAGTAACCGTCAGCAGGAACCTTTGCCAAATAGGCTGTGCCGACCAAACCACCGGCACCAGGCTTATTTTCAACAATAATTGACTGACCCAGCACGCTAGACATTTTGGGACTGATGATGCGCATGATCAAGTCTGGCGGACCACCAGGAGGCGATGGGACCACCACGCGAATGGGCTTGGATGGAAAGCTCGCATCGCCTTTCGCTGAACTTGCTGACTGTGCCGCAACACCAAGAGTCGCACAAGCTAACAAGGTTCCAAAAACAGCTCGAGAGAACAATTTGTTTTGCATAGTTACCTCAATGATTTGTGTTCAGTCTGTTATTAATCGATCGTCACGGTACGACGCTCGGCGGAAGACTTAATGATCGCCTCGAGTACCCTCGCATTGCGCACAGCATCACCCTGAGGAGTTACCAACGCTTTCTTTTGAGAAATCGCTCTTGCAAAATCCTCGAGCTCAAGTCGCTCTGTACTGACCGCATCATACTTGTGCGTGACAGGCTTTTGCTTATTGGTCACGTTCGTCTTGTCAATCATGCAAGTCGTAAGATCCCACGTATGCAAATGCTCAACGTCACCGACTTGCACCCATCCATTCGATCCAAATACTTGCATTCTCCAGGTCTCAGCGGTTGCGATGACGGTACCGAGATACGCGGTAGCTCCACTCTTGAAGCCCAAGAGCATCGATGTCGTATCGTCCGAACCAAAATCCTGAGCAAGCCGAAAGCTCTTTGCAGTGACTTCAGTGATTGGACCAGCCAAATACATCATGGCATCAATCACATGCACACCGCGACCTGTCATCCCGCCTGCCGGTGACTCGTCACCCTCATGACGCCAGTGTCCCTTTGGAAATCTATAAGCGCTCGGGCCACAAAAGTTTCCTTCGATGTGCAGAATCTTGCCTAGCCTACCGTCCTCAATCATCCGGCGCACCTCCTGCAAGGCGGGCTGAAACCTCCAGTTGTAGCCAACGCCAAGCACGATGTTGTTCGCCTGCGCCGCGTTAGCAGCAGCCAAGGCACTCTCACTATCTAGCGCCAGAGGTTTCTCACAGAACACGTGTTTGCCCGCGCGCGCCGCTTGTTCGATTTGCGCAGTATGCATCGAATGGGGTGTAGCTAAAACAACTGCATCGATCGACGCATCTGCAAGAATCTGTTCGTAGCTATCCACTAAAGCAATACCGTGTTGCTTCGCAAAGTCTTCCGCTTTAGCACGAGTGCGCGTTGCACCGGCAACGAACGTAATGTCTTGGCTCTTACCTTGCACGCTACGCACAAGATTCTGTCCCCAAGTGCCCATACCAATAATTGCTGCTCGAATCATTACCTTTCCCTTGTTTTATGAATAACTATTCTTTGTTTAACAAACAACTCAAGAGTGCTTTGCCAAAAACTTCATCAAATGATCAACGCACAAGTCAGGATAGCCATCACAAATATTATGTGCAGCCGTATCAACCCGAACTAGCTCAGAGCCCTTGATGCGCTTCTGCATTTCTTCATACGCATTGGCATGACCAATCGACTCACGCCCAGCAGCCACGATCAGCGTTGGACACTTAATCGCAGACAACTCCTCCATGAAGTCGTGGGTACACATGTGCAAAACAAAGCGCGCAATAAATGCTGGGTCATTAGACCCCGCCTGCTCAATGAACCAAGCGACAAGTTGCGGATCTGCCGTTTCATCGAAGCGCTCATAAATCGTATCTGCCAAAAACTTCTTAAGACCTATTTCCTTGATCTTTGGAATCCATGTGGGCGCATGGCTATTTTTTAAACCGGGCGTTGCACCAAACAAAGAGAGCGTCTTAACCAAGGTCGGATGTTGCAAAGCTAACTGCTGAGCAACATAGCCACCGGCTGAATTGCCCACAATGTGCGCATTCGGACATCCAATCCGTTGCATCAGTTCGGCCACATCCGATACCAAATGATTCAAAGAAAAATCATCGGTCACAGCCGGAGCCGCAGACGCACCGTGTCCGCGTAAGTCTAGTCGTACGACTCGGTATTCAGCGCTCAAGCGCGGCATCCAACTAAACCAGCGTCTCGAGTTCCCCATCGCTGCATGCAGTAACACTACGGTTTGTGGCTTCGTCCACGGCCGTGTGAAGTCGTCAATGTAATACTCAAGTTCGAGACCGTCTTTCGTCTTCATGCGCATTGCATGATCTCCTAAGGCATTAGTTAATATTTATGTTCGCGGCAGTGATAATTTTTTTCCATTTTGCGATCTCGCTTGCTATCAGCTTGCCTGCTTGATCAGGAGTGCCGCCGGCGACGGTGTAACCCAAATCTGCAACTCTTTTTTGAATGGCTGGATCTTTCATTGCCTGATTAAGCGCATCGTTCAATTTTTTGGTGACGTCCGCTGGAAGGCCGGCCGGACCGAGCAAGGTCCACTGTGAACTGCTGTCGACTCCCTCTAAACCGGCTTGCGCAAAGGTAGGAACATTCGGGACTGCCGGATTACGCTCGTTACCGGTGATTGCAAGCGCTTTGAGACGCCCTGCTTCCATCGGTGCACGGGCCGAACTAATTCCGGTAAAAGTCAGAGGTACTGTACCCGCCATGACAGCCGACAGCGCCTCTCCGGTGCCCTTATACGGTGCATGCGCAATATTGACGCCGGCCACCAAGTTAAATAGCTCTCCGGCTAAGTGCGTCGATGCGCCGTTACCCCCTGAGCCATAAAACAGACTGCCGGGCTTCTCCTTAGCCAACTTAATCAGCTCTTGCAAGTTATTCGCCGGAAGTGAGGGGTGGGCAACAAGAATGACTGGACCAGAGGCCAAATGGATGACAGGCGCGAAATCCTTCTCGGTGTCGTATGGCAACTTACGCAAACCTGGATTCACAACGATCGATGAATCCACCGCTAGCAAGGTGTAACCGTCGGGTGCCGCTTGTGCCACCATCTGCGTGCCAATAATGCTTGAACCACCAGGCTTGTTATCAACCACTACAGGTTGACCAAGGATCTCTGTTAATTTTGGCACCATGATCCGAACCAAAATATCGGTTCCGCCGCCGGGTGCGAACGGGATCACAATTCGAATCGATTTAGTTGGCCACGTCTGCGCCGCGGCTGACCCGCCGATTATGCTTCCAAGCAAAGCAAAGCTTGCCACTAAACACCTAAGCGATATCTTCATGCTTTCTCCAGAAATTTTTTGTTAGACAATTGTCTTCACTCGCTAGGGTAACGAACAAGCCATTCTTTTGCTAGTTATCAAGAACCGCAGCTCCAAACTCATTTACCGAAACCCCTAAACATCTTTTATGTTTTGCATTGACTGCTCAGGGCGGCGCAGTGATAGACTTCAACGCAGCAGGAGACTACACATGACAAAAATTATTGATGCCCAAGTCCACGCCTATGAACACGACCACCCTGGTCGACCCTGGGCGGCGGTACTACACGGCCCCGCTTCCGTAACAGGCGATGACATGATCGCAGCAATGGATGCCGTTGGCGTCGATGCGGCGATTCTCGTATCCGTTTTCACGATGTACAAGTTCGACTCAAGCTACGCTGAACAAGTCTATCGGGCACACCCCAAACGGTTTCGTCTGATTAAGCCGGTTGACCCCACGGATCCCGGCGTCAACGAAACGATCGACGACTGGGTGAAGACTCCCGGTACGATCGCCATTCGCATTATGTTGAACCGTGGCGTATCTGAAGACGCGGCAGATCCAGGCATCAATCGTGTGCTCGCGGGAGCAGCGCGTCACAATATTCCGGTGAACCTACTGTGCTGGGGCAGACTTGACCAAGTCAAGCAACTGGCCGCCCGCAACCCAGACACACGTATTGTGGTGGACCACCTTGGGCTCCAACAGCCTTATGAACCACCGCCGCTTGAGACTCCTTTCGGCGAGCTCGCAAAAGTCTTATCCCTTGCTGAGCACCCAAACGTTGCGATAAAAATTACCGGTGCCTGTACCCTCTCGCAAAAAGCGTATCCCTACCCCGATATTTGGGATCCTCTCGCGCGTATTTTTGATGCCTACGGCTTTGAGCGCTGCATGTGGGGCACCGACTGGACCCGTGCGGTTCAAGTGTTGACGTACAAGCAAGGAGTCGATTCCTTCAAGCTTACAGATCGGTTGTCCGCGAGTGAGCGCGAAGCCCTCATGGGCGGCTCTTTACAAAAAATCTATCGATGCAGTTTTGACAGCTGACACGCCGTACTGCGCGCTGTGTAAATCATAAGGTTGAGTCAATGAATGAAAAGCCTCAAACATTTGATCTCCTGATCAAAGATGCAATCTTCATCACAGCTGATCCAAAAGAGCCGCTGATTCGAGATGGCTATCTGGGGGTGACTGACGGAAAAATTACGTACCTCAGTTGCACAGCGCCAGCGAGCTATAACGCTACGACAACCCTCAGCCTTCCCGGCCACTTCGTCACACCAGGCTTTGTAAATCCTCATGCACACTCGATCCTATCGATGGTGCGCGGCGTTGCCTCTGACCTCGGTTTTGCGCCCTCCTACACACCCGGCATACCCAAAGGAACTCAGGTTAATCCCGAGCAAGCTCGGGCTCTTGCGCAACTTGGCGCACTTGAGGCATTGCTATTTGGATCCACTGTACTCGGCGATAATTTTGTACATGCCGATATCGCGGCTCAAGCAATGTCGGAACTTGGTATGCGTCTGTGCCCGAGTTGGCGTATTCATGACGTAGATTTTGCAAAAGTTGCGCACGGCGAATGGCATCATGACCCTGCGATCGGAGCTCGTACCTTGTCTGCAGGTATGGCACTGTACGAAACTTGGAAGATAAACCCCCTTGTCACGGTAAATCTCGCGGCACATGCTGTCGATACTTGCTCAGAAAGCTTCTTGAAGGAAGTGGCGGAACTATCGGCCAAGCACAATCTCGTTGTCAGCACACACCTCGGACAGAGCAAAGTCGAGGTTCAGCGTGTAAAAGAACGAACGGGCTATACGTCGACAGAGGTTCTAGCAGACACTGGACTACTCAATGAAAGACTGATGTGCGGACATTGCATCTATGTGACCGATACAGACATCGAAAAAATGGCTCAGTCCGGCGCTCACGTCGTTCATATTCCAAAACCCAATGCCACCTCTGGTCGTTTGGCACCGACACCGAAGCTAAAGGCTGCTGGAATCAATATTTGCTTAGCTACCGATACCCAACACGCGGACATGGTCGAGTTAATGCGCTGGGCACTTATTACTGCCCGTGTGCAGGAAGGCGGCGTCAGTGACGCCTGGCAACCGCAACATGTTTTTCACATGGCAACGATGGGCGGCGCAAAGGCACTCGGGATGCAAGACACTCTCGGGTCCCTGACTGTCGGCAAAGCAGCTGATTTTGTAGCCTTTAATGCAAATCGCCCCCACCTCACACCGCATGTCAATCCAGTGGGAAACCTCGTGCATACCGGGCAAGGCCGTGATGTCACGCACGTCGTCATCGCCGGCGAATTTGTTGTGCGCGATGGCATGCCAACCCGTGTGGACATGGATCAAATCGTACGAAGCGCCGAGAAGGCCTCAAGAGAGCTTTGGGGCGCAGAAGGCGTGCAATATTGGCTAAACTAAATTGGCAAACTTGGCATGTATCTTGCTTGTGTTTATTGGATCGTTCCCATAACTAAAGAGAGCACCAAATGAAATTGTTTAGCAAAATACTCTGTATCCTCGGGCTAATTGGCGTAATAGCCTTTGGCAGCGCACAGGCGCAGTCAATGTCTGCAAAAGATTTTCCTGATCGCTCGGTCAAGTTCATCGTCCCATTCCCACCAGGCGGCGCTGCGGATGTATTCGCCCGACTTGTCGCTCAAAAATTAACAGACAAATGGAAACAAACAGTGCTGGTTGAAAACAAACCGGGCGCTGGGGGTCGCATTGCGACGCAATTTGTTGCGACCGCTCCGGCAGATGGGTACACCTTTTTGGTGGTCACTGTGGGACACGCCGTCAACCCAAGCCTCTACAACAACTTACCCTACAAGACTGAGCAAGACTTTAAAACCGTGGCGATGCTGGCGGATCTTCCAAGCATGCTGGTGGTCAATAACGAGCTTCCCGTCTCAAACGTTAAGGAGTTAATTGCGCTCGCAAAAGCTCAACCCGGGAAACTCACCTATGCATCCTCCGGGAATGCAACGACGAGTCACGTCGCCGCTGCGATGCTCGCGAGCGCTGAGAATGTCGACCTTGTGCACATCCCATACAAAGGCTCCGCCCCCGCCATCACCGACATGATCTCTGGTCGGGTAAACATCATGATCGATCCAATTGCCACGGCACTTCCGCATGTAAAAAGTGGCAAATTAAAAGCGCTTGCTGTCAGCACACCAAACCGCTCACCTTTAGTACCGGAACTGCCGACGATTGCCGAGTCCGGCGTACCGGGCTATGACTTTTCGGCTTGGTTTTTGTTGCTCGCGCCATCAGGCGTTCCGAACAACCTAATTAGCAAAGTCAACGCAGACATCGCAGAAGCCATGAAAGACCCGGAATTGCTAAAAACCTACGAAACACGTGGCGCACAAGCTGGCTCTGGGTCACCAGAATCGCTATCAAAATTTTTAACAAACGAAATCAAGCGCTTTGCCACCTTGGTTGAGAAAACAGGAATGAAAGCAGAATGATCTTTCCGCCACGGGATCTTGTTGGCTATGGTCCAACCCCACCAAAGGTAAGTTGGCCGAACAACGCTCGCGTGGCGGTATCTTTCGTACTCAATTTTGAAGAAGGTTCGGAGTACAGCGTAGCGGATGGTGACAACCGCAACGAAGGCGTCTATGAGGTCATCGATAAATTAGACGGCATACCCGACCCCTGTATACAAAGCCACTTTGACTATGGAACCCGCGTAGGCTGGTGGCGCATTATGGATTTACTCGAACGTCACGGCGTGACGTGCACAGTCAGTTCCTGCGGTCGGGCCGTTGAGCGATACCCCGAACTCGCACAAGATGCGATTAAGCGCGGCCACGAGGTTTCTGGACACGGCTGGCGCTGGGAAAGCCATGCCCGCATGACCCCAGAGGAAGAGCGAGCTTCTATTGAGCAAACAGTCAAGGCAATTGAGCGCGCAACCGGAGTGCGTCCGGTTGGTTGGCATACACGGTCCGCCACAACAATCCACACAAGAAAGCTATTGATTGAGGAGGGAGGCTTCCTTTATGACAGCGATGACTATAGCGATGACCTCCCCCGCTTGGTACAGCACAATGACAAGACCCATGTGATCTTGCCCTACGCCTTCGATACTAATGATATGCAGTTTCAACACACGCATCGTTTCGTTCGAGCTCAGGACTTTTCAGGCTATGTCAACGACGCGTTTGATTGGCTTTGGGAAGAAGGCGCGACACATCCAAAAATGATGTCTGTTGGCCTGCATCTCAGGATGCTGGCCAGACCAGCAAGAATGTGGGCCCTTTTGCATATGATCGAGCATATGCAAAAAAAAGGCCAAGTCTGGTTTGCGCGTCGTGATCAAATCGCAAAGCATTGGCTACAGAACTATGCAAAATAATACGATGAGACAAAGTCATGAAAATTTTAAAAATAATTATTTGCTATCCGCTTGTATGGCTTGCTAGTCTTGCCTGCGGTGCACCTAGCTACGCACAAGAGCTTCCTAAAGTCATCAAAATGGTGGTGCCCTTCGCACCAGGCGCAAGTAATGACTTGTTTGCCAGAGCGCTTGCGCAAAAGCTGAGTACAAAACTCGAGCTCACCATCGTCATCGAAAACAAGCCCGGCGCCGGCGGGGTGATTGGCGCAGATTTTGTTGCGAAAGCCGCACCCGACGGTGCAACACTGCTGTTCACGTCTAATGCTCTGACCACCACGGCTGC
>JACCDH011205783.1_pt1 | contig 12920 bp, 10 predicted proteins | sample 7442481 | NCBI WGS metagenome assembly JACCDH01 (sample SAMN15323433, study PRJNA562643) | freshwater metagenome | isolation source: river surface water | place: USA:Blue River Watershed | collected 2017-08-15
GGCAGAACTACTCGATTTGAAAGCAAATCCGGATAAAAATGCAGTCGGCACCGTCATTGAATCGTCTCTTGACAAAGGAAAAGGCTACGTAACGAACATGCTTGTCGAGGCCGGAACTATGCGCATTGGCGATGTCATCCTCGTTGGTCGTTATTACGGTCGTGTACGTGCCATGCACGACGAGCACGGACATGCGCTCAAAGAAGCAGGACCAGCGCAACCAGTATCTGTACTCGGCATTAATGGTGCGCCAAGTGCTGGTGACAAATTCAACGTCCTCGACGACGAAAAAGAAGCCAAGTCAATCGCTCAAAAACGCGAGCAACTTTACCGCGAACAAGGATTGCGCACCACCAAGCACATCACACTCGACGAAATCGGACGCCGCTTGGCCATCGGAGACTTCAAAGAACTCAATATCATTGTCAAAGGTGACGTCGATGGTTCTATCGAAGCACTTTCCGATTCCTTACTCAATTTGTCTACCGAAGAAATCCAAGTCAATATCGTACACAAAGGTGTTGGTGCCATCACCGAAGCCGATGTCAACCTTGCTTCAGCTTCAGATGCTATTATCGTCGGATTCCAAGTGCGCCCAACACTACCTGCGCGCAAACTTGCCGAAACCGAACAAATCGATATCCGCATGTATTCGGTGATCTACAAAGCCATCGAAGAAATCAAAGCGGCTATGGAAGGCATGCTTTCTCCAGATATCGAAGAAAAAGTATTGGGTTCTGCCGAAGTACGCGAGACCTTCGAAATTACCAAAGTGGGAACCATCGCAGGTTGTTATGTACTTGACGGCATCATTAAGCGCAGTTCCAAAATTCGCCTTATCCGCGACGGCATCGTTGTCCATTCTGGCAATTTAGGTTCACTCAAGCGCTTCAAAGACGATGTCAAGGAGGTTAAAAACAACTACGAATGTGGTCTGAACATCGATAAATTTAACGATATTAAAATCGGCGACATCATTGAGGCCTACGAAGAAGTAGAGGTAGCAAGAAAATTATAATCAAAAGCGCAAAGCTTATTTTCATTAGTTTTGTAAGACATAAAAAATAGAAATTATGGGCAAATTCGGACCAACTGAAATCATCCTCATCCTTGCAATTGTATTACTGTTCTTCGGAGGCAAGAAAATCCCTGAACTCATGAAAGGTCTCGGAAAAGGCGTCAAAGAGTTTAAAGATGCGTCAAAAGGCGAAAACAGTGCGCCAGAAAGCTCATCTACAGAAATTTCTAAAGAAGAAAAATAAGTCGATGTACCGATCTATTGCAGAGATTCAGAGAGCCATCCTTTCTGGCAAAACGGCTTTGGACCTCGTTGAGGAACACCTGTCTAGGATCGCTGAACACCAACATCTCAATGCCTTTCTCGAAGTTTTCGAGGTCTCAGCACGGGAACAAGCTAAGCGCGTAGACCAAAAAATTCAGGCTGGCACTGCAGGTAAACTCGCTGGTGTGATCATCGGTATTAAAGACAACATTTGCTACAAAAATCACAAAGTATCAGCCGCTTCTAAAATTTTAGCGGGTTTTGAGTCTATATATACTTCAACGGTTCTACAACGCTTACTCGATCAAGACGCTATCGTTATTGGCCGTCTCAACTGCGATGAATTTGCAATGGGAAGTTCCAACGAGAATTCAGCTTTTGGCCCAGTTCAAAATAACCTCAAAGCAAATTACGTTCCCGGTGGTTCTTCCGGCGGAAGCGCAGTTGCGGTGTCGGCGCATTTGTGCACGGTGTCGCTTGGTTCTGATACCGGAGGCTCGGTTCGTCAGCCCGCTTCTTGGACTGGCACATTTGGCATTAAACCCACCTATGGTCGCTTAAGTCGTTACGGCTTAATTGCTTATGCATCTTCTTTTGATCAAATTGGGTTTTTTACCAATGAGCTCGAAGACATGCAGCTTTTACTCGAACTTACTGCAGGCCAAGACCCCTATGACGCCACGAGTTCAAGTAAATCTTATCAGCAAAGTGTAGCGCTACCTGAACAGCTTAAAATCGGGGTGCTTTCTGAGTGCCTAACACATCCGGGTCTTGACCCTGAAATCAAAGAGAAACTCGTTCAAACGCTCGATAAATTAAAGGCAGCAGGTCATCAGATTGTAGAAGTTAGCTTTCCGTATCTCGACTACATGGTGCCCACCTACTATGTCCTAACCACAGCCGAGGCTTCCTCCAATTTATCGCGTTTTGATGGCGTGCACTACGGCTATCGCAGTGCAGATGCTAAAGGCGTTGAAGAAACATATGTGAAGTCGCGCAGCGAAGGTTTTGGTCCAGAGGTTCAGCGACGCATCATGACCGGCACCTTCGTGCTCTCTCATGGCTATTACGATGCCTACTATACCAAAGCGCAACAAGTGCGTCGCCTACTCAAAGACCGCACAACAGCGTTACTGCAGTCATGTGACATCCTTTTATCGCCTACCACGCCAACTGCAGCCTTTGAAATAAATGCTGTCAAGGATCCAATTCAGATGTATTTGCAAGATATCTTTACGGTACATGCCAACCTAACCGGAAATCCTGCAGTCAGCCTTCCTTTTGGTGTCCACAGCTCTGAGCTTCCTTACGGGCTTCAACTCATGGCCAATGATTTTCAAGAAGACATGCTATTTCACGCCTCAAAAAAAATCCAAGAAGTACTATGATGAAATGGGCCTGCTTCGTTCTGTTGATTTTTACCACTGTATTTGCACAGGGGCAAAAACCTGCACACTTAGTTCGCTCCTCAGACACCCTAGATCCTGACCCTTTTGTCAATACAGTTCAGCAAAGCTTACAGCTGTTTTATTCAGAATACGCAACAAGCACTAGTAAATACGATTCGATAATTACGGCCCTCAACTATACTCCGGGTCAGGTACCAACATTCCCAGATTCCGTGATTTGCGCGCGTTTGGCAAAAATGAATGAGCTCACGCCTTTTCAGCTTGATTGCAATGCAGCTACTTTATCTACAATTAAGTTCTTTGCCGCACAGCGCCGCGGTTTTATTAGAGTGGCCTTGGGCAGATCCGCCCTTTATTTCGATTTGTTTGAAGAGAAACTTACCGAATACGGCTTGCCACTAGAATTGCGTTATTTGTCAGTAATAGAAAGTGGTTTGCGACCACAAGTTAAATCTCGTGCAGGGGCACTTGGTTTATGGCAATTTATGTACAAAACTGGTCTGTACTTTGGCCTAGATGAAAACTCCTACATAGACGAGCGCATGGACCCAGAGAAAGCCACAGATGCTGCCTGTCGTTATCTCAAGCAATTGTACGGTATTTATGGCGATTGGAATTTAGCTCTGGCAGCCTACAACGCAGGGCCTGGGAATGTCAATAATGCAATACGCCGCTCAGGTGGGAAAAAAACGTATTGGGAGGTACGTCCATATTTACCAGCAGAAACCCAAGGTTACGTCCCTAATTTCATAGCAGCGGCCTACATGATGACCTACCATGCAGAATACAATATTATTCCGATGGAGGCAAAAATTCACAATGCACAGCTCGACACCATGTGTGTAAAAAGTGGTGTTCATATGCAAACCATCTCCAAGCTAATTGATTGGGATTTAACTGAAATACAGAGCCTGAATCCGGTTTATAAAACCACCTACATACCCAAAATGACACCAGCTCGTTGTGTTACGGGTCCGTTAGAAAAAATTGGTCTTTTAGTAAGTTTTGAAGATTCCTTGTATAATTTAGAAGAGGCAATTTACAATCCGAAACCTATTGTCATTGCCCCTGTAGTTTCAAACGATTCTTTACCAAAAGATTCGCTTGGCATCAATACACAACCCGCAGACACCCTTCAGACCCCAACGCAACCAACCGCAAATCTGTTGTATCACAAAGTAAAAAGCGGAGAAAACATGCGTCAAATTGCCTTGCGTTATAACGTAAGCATCGAACAAGTCATGGAATGGAATGGCCTCAGTACAACAAATATTTACGTTGGCCAAAAACTCACTATCTACACCAATCAAGCGCAAGCAGTCACCACACCAACTCCAGTTCCAACTCCGACCCCTGCACCTCCAGTTAAAAAATATTATACCGTTAAGGCAGGTGATACCTTTGGAAAAATTGCACAACGCAATAACCTTACACAAGCACAATTGCAACGCCTTAACCCGGGTGTAAGAGTCAATAGCATTGATATTGGTCAGCGGATTCGCATCAAATAAGCAGCCGTGAAAATTTCTGGCGTCATTATTACTTACAACGAAGCCCGAAACATTGGCAGGTGTTTGTCTTCTCTAGCCGGTGTTTGTGATGAAATCTTAGTCCTGGATTCCTTCTCTACGGATCAAACCGAAGCAATTTGTAAATCATTTGGTGTCCGCTTTGAACAAAACACCTTCGAAGGACACATTCAGCAAAAAAATCTTGCGCTAGATCGCGCAACGCATCCTTGGGTTTTGTCTTTGGATGCTGACGAAGCATTGAGCCCTGAATTGCGTTCGTCTATTTTAGCTTTGAAAGACGAAACGCTGCATAAAGTTGGTTTTACGATGAATCGCCTGACCAATTATTGCGGCACCTGGATTCATTACAGCGGTTGGTATCCAGACACCAAATTAAGACTCGTCCGAAAACAGGAGGCCAAATGGGGCGGTATGAACCCACATGACCAACTTATTCTCGAAGAACATATTAAAGTTCGTCATTTGAAAGGAGATCTACTGCATTATTCTTACTACACCAAAGAAGACCATGTTAAACAGATTGCTTATTTTTCAGAAATTGCGGCAACAGAGTTGTTCGCAAGAAAGGTGAAAAGTTCTATCTTGAAAATCTCATTGAAAGTGGGAGCTCAGTTTATTAAGACTTATATTTTGAAGCGTGGATTTCTCGACGGTAAGGCTGGCTGGCATATTGCAGTAAGAAGTGCCTATGCAACGCAGCAAAAATACCAACGCTTAAGAGAAAAGTGGCAGTCATGACAAAAGAGTTGCGCATTTTAATTTCGAGAACAGACGCCATAGGAGATGTTTGTTTAACCTTGCCGGCTTGCAGTGCACTTAAAGCTGCTTTTCCGACTGCAAAGCTGACTTATTTATGCAAGGCTTATACAAAAGAAGTAGTTGCTTGTTTTGAACCTATTAGCCAAATTCTCACTTTAGAAGCGCTAGAAATTGCCTCAAAGGAACAGCGTAATGAAATACTCGGCAACTTCGATGTCGTCATTCATTTGTTTCCAAATAAAGCTGTAGCAAAGTGGTGTAAAGCGGCTCAAATTCCAAAACGCATTGGCACCGCACATCGCTTCTTTCATTTCTTTACGTGCAATGTGCGTCCGCGCTTTACCAGAAGGCGCTCTGACCTTCACGAGGCACAATTGAATTTTAAATTATTAGCCCCACTTGGTATTCAAACAATTCCAAGTTTGGATCAAATGAATCAGCATTTGGCTTTTCTTCCTAACGGAACCCACGAGTTTTCTGAATTTAAAAAGGGGGATAATATTATCCTACTGCATCCGAAATCAAACGGGAGCGGGGTAGAGTACCCAATTGAAAAATACATTGAACTGGCCGAAATACTGGCTCAGAAAGGCTATAGGATTTATTTTACAGGTACAGAGAAGGAAGGTGCGCTTTTCAGAAAGCAAATCCCTATCCACCCAAACATCAAAGACGCGACCGGACTTTGGGATCTTAAAACCTTTATTACTGTCATTTCAAAATCAAAGGCTTTAATTGCTTGCTCAACAGGCCCATATCACATCGCTGGTCTAACTGGGATCAAAGCAATCGGCTTATTTGCACAGCGAAAGCCAATTCACCCAGGCCGTTGGGCGGCACTCGGAAGGCAGGCTCAAGCACTTACTTCTGAAGGTGTCTGCGAGAATTGCGCTGCCGGCAAAGAATGCCGTTGTATCGAGGAAATTACCATTCAAGCCATTAGTTATGCCCTTGAAAAATAGTTTTTGGCAGCATTTTCTTTTGTCTATTTATGTCATCTGTTTTGGTGCAGGTATATTTCAGTGGGGTTCTGCTTTTGAAGAATTAGACGGCATTCTTTTCAAGATGGCACTATCTCAAGGTTTTCTTATTGGCATGACCTATTATGCCTTTCAGCACAAGTTTTTTCAGCATGAAAGTTGGTTCAAAAGGGTCCATTTTTTAGCTCCTGTAGCGCTTTATTTGGAGGCTTATCAAAGAGCGCTTCCGTTTCTTTGGTTTTGGTTACTGCTTTTATTACAAGTTGGCTTATTGCTGACGTATCAAAAAGTCCTCAATTGGAGAAAAATCCCGGGTTTAAAAAATATGTTAATAGCTGCAATGTGGTTCATACAGCTTAACCTAATTCCTGGTCTTGCCGGGTCGGGTAAGTTATTGTTCATGCCATTTTTTATCTTTTATTTGGCCTTGAGTATTCAAGTTGACATCGAAGATATAGAGGAAGACGCTGGCGATATAAAAACGTTAGCAGGGCTTTTAGGAAAAGAAACGGCGACTTATCTCGTGATCTTTTTATTGACCTTATTTGCTTTTATAATGGGCTTACCATGGGTATGGATCATGTTGGCATTAATAGTCTTGCAGCGTGAATTTACCTTACCTAAACGCAGCTATGATAGCCTGCTTTTCTTTCTGGGACTTTACTTTTTACTGCGTTAAGTCCAAGGTTTGTATCTTTGTGCTTTCTAAAAGTAAACATGGACTACTCTTTTAACGCAATCGAAGCCAAATGGCGCCAACTTTGGCAAGAGCGCAATACGTATAAAGTCACTGAAGACAGCACAAAACCAAAATTTTATGTACTCGATATGTTCCCGTATCCTTCCGGCGCGGGTCTGCATGTCGGGCATCCGCTGGGTTACATTGCCTCTGATATCTATGCGCGATACAAGCGTTTAAAGGGTTTCAATGTTTTGCATCCTATGGGTTATGATTCATTTGGTTTGCCTGCCGAGCAATATGCTATTCAAACCGGACAGCATCCGGCGCTTACCACAAAAGAGAATATTGCGCGCTACCGACAACAGCTTGACCTCATGGGTTTTAGCTTCGACTGGAGTCGAGAGGTGCGCACTTCTGACCCTTCCTACTACAAATGGACGCAATGGATTTTTAAGCAACTTTTCAATGCTTATTACGATACAACTGCTGATAAAGCTCAAGATATCAGCAAGTTAATAGCGCAGTTTGAACAAGACGGCAACTTGCATGTAACGGCAGTTCACGATTGCGAACAACAATTTGATGCCGCTGCTTGGAGTGCATTTTCTGCAGCAGAGAAAGAAGCGATTTTACAGCAATACCGCATGGCTTATTTAGCTGAAAGTTGGGTCAATTGGTGCCCGGCTTTGGGTACGGTATTGGCTAACGATGAAATCGTCAATGGTGTTTCGGAAAGAGGTGGCCATCCCGTAGAACAGAAGCGCATGATGCAGTGGTCTATGCGCATCAAAGCATACGCAGAGCGTTTACTCGAAGGCTTAGAGCGCATCGACTGGACCGACGCACTTAAAGAACAACAGCGCAACTGGATTGGCAAATCCAAAGGCGCAAGCGTTCAGTTTACAGTTCAAAACTCCACTTTACAAATTGAAGTGTTTACGACCCGTCCTGACACCATATTTGGAGTCAGCTTTATGGTTCTAGCTCCTGAGCATCCATTTGTTGAACAAATTTGTTCGGACGAACAGCGGGCTGCTGTCAAGGCCTATCAGCAACAAGCGGCACTCAAGACCGAACGCGACCGTCAAGCAGATGTCAAAAATATTTCAGGAACCTTTACGGGCGCCTATGCCTTACACCCTTTCACAGGAGCACAAATTCCTATTTGGATCGGCGACTACGTTTTGGCTTCTTACGGCACAGGCGCAGTTATGGCGGTACCATGCGGAGACCAACGCGACTACGATTTTGCCAAGCATTTTAACTTACCAATTCCATCAATTTTTGCCGATATTGATATTTCAGAGGCGGCTTATAGCGAAAAAGACGCTGTCATCGCGCATTCCGATTTTTTAAATGGACTTTCTTGCAAAGAAGCAATGGAAAAAGCCATCGCAGCGATAGAAGCTAAAGGAATCGGCCAAGGCAAAACCAACTACCGTTTGCGCGATGCCGTGTTTTCTCGCCAGCGCTATTGGGGCGAGCCATTTCCTGTTTATTATCAAGATGGCTTACCTCATTTAGTTGCCGATGCCCAATTGCCAGTTACACTTCCAGACATCGACGCCTATTTACCAACCGAGGACGGCGAACCGCCTTTGGCCAGAGCCGCAAAGGAAGCGTGGTCTTGTCAATTAGGTGAGCGCATGGAATACAACACCATGCCCGGTTGGGCCGGAAGCTCTTGGTATTTCTTGCGCTATATGGATCCGCACAACGAAATGGCTTTTGCTGACCCTCAGAAATTGGCCTATTGGAATCAAGTAGATCTTTACATTGGCGGTTCGGAGCACGCCACAGGCCACTTGCTTTATGCGCGTTTTTGGACGAAAGCACTTTACGATCTCGGTTTTATTCAGTTTGATGAGCCTTTCGCTAAACTCATTAACCAAGGCATGATCTTGGGTAAATCTGCAATTGCATATGTGGGTCCAGATCAAAAAATGTACTCAGTAGACATGCTGCCGGAAAACCAAGAGGGTTTTAGGGAGGTTCGTATTCTCATCGATTTGCTCAACGATGACGACAGCATTCAGCAAGATGCACTTAAAGCGTGGCAACCACAATATGCTACTCAAGAATTTGTCACCAATGCCGCAGGGAAGGTCATTGTGAAGCGCGAGGTTGATAAAATGTCAAAGCGCTGGTATAATGTGGTTACGCCAGATGACCTCTGTGAAAAATATGGTGCAGATACCTTGCGTATGTACGAAATGTTCTTGGGCCCTTTAGAGCAAAGTAAACCCTGGGATACCAAAGGGATAACTGGAGTCCATGGCTTTTTAAAGAAGTATTGGCGCTTGTTTCATCTCAACGGAACCTTTGAGGTTTCTGACGCTCAACCAAGTCCTGCAGCCCTCAAGAGCTTACATAAAACAATCAAAAAACTCACCGACGACCTCGAGCGTTTTTCATTTAACACCGGTGTTTCAAGCTTCATGATTTGCGTCAATGAGCTCACCGAACAAAAATGTAACAACCGTCATATCCTAGAGCAACTCACCATTTTGATGGCGCCTTATGCACCTCATATTTGCGAAGAAATTTGGTCACAATTAAACCCAGCATCTGAAAGTATATTTACTGCCGCATATCCAATTTTTGACCCGAGCTATTTGCAAGAGTCTACATTTGACTACCCGGTCTCTTTTAATGGTAAAATGCGCTTTAAAGCCAATCTAGAACTTTCCCTAAGTATCGATGAAGTGCAGCACGTCATATTAGCCAAACCAGAAACGCAAAAATGGCTCGAGGGTAAAACACCCAAAAAGGTTATTGTTGTGCACGGCAAGATTGTCAATATAGTGCTGTAGGACTGAAATACTCGCTAGTGCTAGACTAAAAAGAAAATTACTTCTCGAATAGAGAAAGCAAACTGCCCGAGTTTTTGACTTCTGTAATCAGCCCTTTGAGGGCTTCTGAATGCGTATGAATTTGTGCGCCGCCAGCTAAATAGCGCACTTCCGGCGCATCGTTGTGCAATTGCTTGAAGTAACCTACAATAAAATGTTGGTCTACGGCAGTAAGCCAGCTGCTTAAAACAACTGTTGGCTTGAGTCTTTCAATGCAGTCTACCAATGAATCATAAGGTAAACTTTGCCCAAGATAATAGGTGTAGTGTCCTTTGGAGCGCAATAAATATTGATAAAATAGCAATCCGATTTCATGCCAGTCGTGTTCTGGTAAGAAGAGCAAAACACTTTCGTTTGTCTTTTGAGGAATAGGTAATCTATCTATTTCCGTGATGACTTTCTGGCGAATTAGGTTCGAGATAAAATGCTCTTGTGCAGCTGTGATGCTATTGACCAACCACATGACGCCAATCCGGTCTAAAAACGGGATAAGGTTCTCTGCAAAAGTAGCCTCTAAGCCTTTATTTTGAATGAGGTCATTGAGGGTATTGCGAAACAACTGTTCATCGAGTTCAAGTAGTGCAAGAATCAGTTTTTCTTCGGCGTTGTCTATGGATGAATTCAGTCGGATTTCAGCTACCATGTTATGGATAGCCGTTGTGCCCATCGTGGCAATCTTAGAGATTTTAACTCCTTTTTTGTTCAATAAGCTAACGTTCAACAAAAATGAGAGATCTGCATCGGTGTACGTTCGAATTTTGGTATCGGTACGATCAGGTATAAGCATACCATAGCGCTTCTCCCAGATGCGAATCGTGTGGGCTTTGATGCCCGTTAGGGTTTCGATATCTTTAATTTTGTATTCGGCCATGCTGTGTTCAATTACTCCCTAACAACCTTTTACATAGTTTGTTCATACTGCCGCAAAAATAAAAGTTTCAGCTAACTTTGCAAGATGCAAATTAAAACAGCCGAATTCATCATTTCCAATACCGAGGTCAGCAAATGCCCGGCCGATGGCAAACCTGAATTCGCATTTATCGGAAGGTCAAATGTGGGTAAATCCTCTTTGATCAACATGCTCACTTCTAAAAAAGGTTTAGCCAAAACATCTGGCACACCGGGTAAAACGCAGCTCATCAATCATTTTTTAATCAATGACCATTGGTATTTGGTAGATTTACCAGGCTATGGCTATGCTAAAGTTAGCCGTTCGCAGCGCAGCACTTTTGAACGTTTTATTGCAGATTACCTTACCAAAAGAGAAACGCTTTACAATATTTTTGTTTTACTTGACGCACGTCTTGAGCCTCAAAAAATAGACTTGGAGTTTATGAATTGGTGCGGTGAAAAGGGCTTGCCATTTTCGATGGTTTTTACAAAAATTGATAAACTTTCTAGTACAGCCTTGCAGAAAAACCTAGCTAAGTACAAAAAAGAAATGTTAAAAGTTTGGGCTGAACTGCCACCTGTTTTTACTACTTCTAGCGAGTCTGCATTTGGCAAAGAACCTTTACTCAATTATATCGAGCAGATTTTAGCCTAAGGGCGTCAGAAGCACTTGAATTTTCTTGCTGAATTCCTTACTTTTGCCCTAAAAGTTATCGCACAATGGGAAGAGCATTTGAATACCGCAGAGCAGCAAAAGAAAAACGTTGGGACAAAATGTCCAAAATGTTTCCTAAACTAGGCAAAGCCATTACAATGGCTGCCAAAGAAGGCGGCATGGATCCGTCTACCAATGCTAAACTCCGCACCGCTATTCAGAACGCGAAATCTGAAAACATGCCCAAAGACAATATCGAGTCAGCAATTAAACGTGCGGCTCAAAAAGATATCGCCTCTTTTACCGAAGTCAATTATGAAGGTAAAGGCCCTCATGGGGTTTTGGTCTACGTTGAATGTGCTACAGACAACCCAACACGAACAGTTGCCAACGTAAAGTCATATTTTAACAAAGCAGGAGGAGCAGTTGTACCAAATGGTTCTATGGAATTCATGTTTGCGCGCAAAAGTGTTTTCGAAATCGCTCGTACGCCAGAAATGGACCCCGAAATGCTCGAGTTAGAGCTCATAGACGCCGGATGTGAAGAAATTGAAATCGAAGAGGAACAAATTACCGTCTACGGTGACTACACCTCTTTTGGAACGCTTGCAAAAGCCCTAGAGGACATGCAAATTGAGGTTCAAAAATCAAGTTTAAAACGCATTCCAACCAGTCCAGTAGAGTTCTCTGAAGAGCAACTTATCGATATCGAAAAAATGCTCGACAAAATCGAAGACGACGATGATATTCAGCAGGTCTTTACCAATATTGCCTAATCCTTTATACTAAAAACGCAGATTTTGCGTTATAACGCCTTTCATGTTCATGCCTACAAGCCTCAAATTCATACTGACAGCATCTCTGCTCTTTTTGTTATGGGCTTGTTCTACAGAAAATAATACGCCGCTCAATCGTTTTTATCACCAAACCACAGCCAAATACAACGGTCATTTCAATGCCAAAGAATTGCTGCGGGTTTCCTTAAAAACATACCAAGACAGCCGCAAAGAAGATTTCTACAGCTTGTTACCCGTTTTTCCGATTCCTAACGAAAAAGAGGTAAAGGGCATGTTGCCAGCCATTGACACCGCTGTTGTTAAATGCGCCAAAGTGATCCTCAATCACAGCATGCCAACGGCAGAAAACATGTTCTACAAAACAGTAGAATACAATAAATGGATTGACGAAAACTGGCTTACGGTAGGCGAGGCCTATTTTTATCGCCGAGATTACCAAAAAGCCCTAGATAACTTTCAATTTGTCAAGCGTTTTTTTGAAAAGGACCCTAGCACCTATATCGCTAGTCTTTGGATTGCGCGTATTTACATCGAACAACGCAAATATGCCGATGCCAAACTTATCCTAGATGCGCTCAATGAGCGTGCAGAAATTCAAAACGACAAAAAGCTTACTGATTACATTCCTTTTCTTCGCAATAAAAACCCAGAGGCGGGCCCTCAGATGTCTAAGAAGCTCCAATTCGAAATTCACCGTGCACACGCGGATTTGGCTATTCGCCGCCGCGAATACGATGTCGCTATCGAAGGCCTTGAGCTCGCTATTGCCAAATGCCAAAATGCCAAAGAAAAAGCCAGACTACATTACATTTTGGCCCAAGTTTTCCAGCTGCAAAATAAACTTCCTGAGGCTGCAGTACATTACGGCAAAGCCTACAAAGCTGCCGCCGCCACCGACATCGCTTTTAACGCACGCCTGAACCGCGCCATGGTCAGCGGAGACACTCGCCTGATGGCCGATCTTCAAAAAATGCTGCGCGATGCCAAAAACGCAACCTTTAAAGACCAAATCTATTATGCCATGGCCATGATGGAACTCAATAAAGGGAACAAACCATTAGCCAAAGAACACCTTACCTCA
>JACCDH011289929.1_pt1 | contig 12920 bp, 7 predicted proteins | sample 7442481 | NCBI WGS metagenome assembly JACCDH01 (sample SAMN15323433, study PRJNA562643) | freshwater metagenome | isolation source: river surface water | place: USA:Blue River Watershed | collected 2017-08-15
ATTTCAACTACTAATGCTTACATGTTTCAATCTCTTGTTACTAACTTGAGGGGTTATAATCAAAATGGTAGAAATGGCGACACCTATGCTTTAATGAATGCAGAAATAAGGATACCAATAACTAATACCTTAATGGCATATCCTTCCAAATTAGATTTTGTTCGCAATTTGCAAGGTATTTTATTTTGTGATGCTGGTTCGGCGTGGAACGGACTATTGCCAGATGCGGTAAATGATTCTAAAATATTTAATGCTAGTGCTAATGCGGTAAGTACACAATTTAAAATACCATGGAATGGCGGATTGGCTGTAGGAATGGGAGCTGGCTTGAGAACCACTTTATATGGTTATTTCATGCGTTTAGATGCTGCCTGGAATTCTGATGGTGGGGCTAAACCTGTAGTTTATTTTTCCTTGGGTTACGATTTTTAATTAATTATTTCATAAAAAACGGGAAAGGGGTAATAGCTAATTTTACTTTTGTAACTTTGAATAAATTATTTCCAACTTATGACATTTTCTAAAGAAGCAAAAATAGGAATTCTTACAGCTGCTGCTTTAATTATATTTTTTATAGGCTTTTATTTTCTTAAAGGCACTAGTTTGTTTTATGATTTTGAAGAGTATACTTGTTATTATGATAATGTTCAAGGATTACAAAATTCTTCCTTAGTTCAAATTAAGGGCTTTTCTGTTGGTAAGGTAGCCTCTATTTCATTAGCACCTAATGGTAAAGTAAAAGTGGTGTTAGCTATTAATCCTTCTGTTCAGATTCCTACTCATTCAGTAGCTAAGTTGGTGTCTGCCGATTTGTTAGGTACTAAAGCAATAAGTTTGCAAATAACCAATGAAACATCTTACATAGAGCCAGGTTCTGAGATTGCATCTATAGTTGAAGGTGGTTTGATGGAAAATGTATCTTCTCAGTTTAATCCAATAGCTAACGAAATTGCTAAGGTGATGCTTAAATTAAATATTCTCTTAGAAAATTTAAATAGCACCTTGAATAATAATACCAAAAATGATATACAAAAAAGTATTAGTTCATTAAAATCTAGCTTAGAACATATTGAGAGTATTGCAGGGTCGGTAGATAAAGAATCTACTAAAATTTCTGCCATCATTACCAATACAAACAACTTTACTAAAACACTTTCAGATCAAAATAATCAATTAGCGGGAACGCTTAAGAATTTTAATATTATTTCTGAAAAGTTAGCCGCTTCGCCAATTGATCAAACAATTCAAGATTTACAAAAATCCCTTGACGAGATGCATGTAATGTTAAACAAAGTAAATAAAGGAGAAGGAGCTATTGGCAAAGCTTTTAATGATAAAGAGGTGTATGATAATATGAATAAATCTGTAGTATCTCTTCAAGCACTTCTTGAAGATGTTAAAGCAAGGCCTTCTCGCTATTTTAATATTTCTATAATTGGTAGAAAGCCATCTAAATAGTTTTTAGTATGAGCTTCTATGTGCGTTATTTATTCTTTGTTTATTGTGCTATATGGTTATCTATAACAATAACATATGCACAATCTAAAGTAATACCCTTATCCGTTAAATCAGCTGACGCACTTCAAGGATTTCAAAAAGAAGGCGACTCCTCCTATCAAAAATTAATTGGTAATGTTCAATTAGAGCACCAAGGTACTTTAATGTATTGCGATAGCGCTATAATCAATCTAGTATTGAATGATGCTGAAGCCTTTGGTGATGTATTAATAGTGCAACCAGATGGTACTACTATTTCAAGCGATTATGTAAAATATGCTGGAGATAAAAAGTTGGCTATTTTTAGATCTAATGTAACCCTTACAGATGGTAAGAATTCACTTTGGACAGATTCCTTAGATTATCAAACACAAGCAAAGATCGGAACGTACACTACAGGAGGTACCCTCCAAGCTGAGGGCACAACACTATCTAGCGAAAAAGGGCAATATTTAGTTAAGACTAAAGATGCCATTTTTGAAGGTGATGTTGTTGTTACAGACCCCCAATACAATTGTACCTCAAAGAAAATAGCGTATAATACTCAAACTAAACTGATCAAAATTTTAGACCAATCGAAAGTGGTAAATGCCTCCTCTATTTTAATCAGTAGTAATGGAGTTTATGATGCTAAGAATGAAGTTGGTAAATTTTACGGTCGCTCCTCTGCTCAGAATAAAGAACAATATATTGAGGCAGACACATTGGAATATAATAAAAAAACAAATTGGAGTATTGCCAAAGGCAAGGTGATAGCTAAAGATACTGCACAGCATATTACGCTATATGCAGGTTGGGCAAGTTATCAAGAATCGGTTCAAAAAATGATTGCCTATATACGTCCTGTGATGAAGATAGAGCAAGAGCAAGATAGTTTTTTCTTGTCAGCCGATACGTTTTTAATAGCACCTATAAAACCTATTGTAATTGACAAAAAGAAAAAAATAGTAAAGGAAAGCTATCAAGAAGAATTGCCTAATGATACCTTGCACCCTAAATATTATAAAGCGTATTATCATGTAAGCTTATTTTCTGATTCACTTCAAGCAAGTGCTGATAGTATTTATTATAATAGTAAAGACAGTATTTTGTCTTGTATGATAAAACCTGTGTTGTGGTCGAGAAGTGCACAATTGACAGGAGATACTATTTCCCTTTATTTTAAAAAAGGTGCGCTCGATCATATGTATGTTCCAAATAATGCATTGATTGTATCTCAAGCAGGCCCATCAACAGCTAAATTATATGATCAAATACAAGGTAATGTGCTTAAGGGTAATTTTGTAAATAATACTTTGAAGGATGTATGGATTTATCCCAACACATCCTGCATTTATTATCCTAAAGATGATAGTGGCGCTTTTGTTGGAGTTAATCAATCTAGTGCAGAACGCATGCATATTTATTTTGACAAGCAAACGATTTCTAAAATAGTTTTCCAAGAAGACGTTAAGCAAACAATTTCGCCTTTACAAGATATTGATTTGAAAGATTTATTTTTGAGTAAATTTAAATGGGTACCCGAGCGAAGACCTAAAATAAAACCTGTTATCTTTAAATAAACACCCTTATGCAAGTATACAAATTTGGAGGAGCAAGTATTGCAAATCCAGTTCAGATGCAACAATTAGTGCCTATTCTACAATCGGCAGAAACACCCTTAGTTATTGTGCTTTCAGCTTATGGGAAAACAACCAATGCTTTAGAAGCAATTGCATTGGCCTGCAAATCACATGAAGTAGAAGAAGCAAAAAAGCTTGCTAAACAATTAGAGCAAGCCCATATAGACTATGCTTTACAATTATTAAGTACTGACAATTACGATGCTATTTTTCCTCATTTGAATGCACTGTTCACGGAGTTAGAGTGGGCTATCGATGATTTTAATCATCAAGATTTTGATTATAGTTATGATCAAATTGTTTGCATAGGAGAATTATTATCTTCCCGAATTTTTGCAGCCTACCTTAATCAATTGCAATTATCTACTACGTGGATCGATGCTCGAGATCTTATACGAACAGATACTACTTTTAGAGATGCCAAAGTAGATTGGAAACAAACAGAAAAACAAGTGCTTGAGCTGTGTATGCCAGCTATGCAAAATTCTATTGTATTAACGCAAGGTTTCATAGGCGCTACTTCAGACAATGCCTCTGTAACTTTAGGACGAGAAGGCTCTGATTATACTGCTGCAATATTGGCTTCTATTTTAAATGCTTCAGCTGTTAGTATTTGGAAAGATGTGGAGGGCTTGTTAAACGCAGATCCTAAGCAATTTAAAGCTACTCAAAAAATTGAATTGATTTCTTACAGCGAGGTTATTGAAATGGCTTTTTATGGAGCACAAGTTATCCATCCAAAAACCATTAAACCACTTCAGAATAAAAACATTCCATTGCATGTGAAGTGTTTTTTAAATCCAGAATTAAAAGGCACAACTATTCAAAATGAGGTTTCGCAAATCCAGTATCCTCCGATCATTGTATTAAAAAAAGAACAAGTTCTTTTACAAGTTACAACCCGAGATTTTTCATTTATTACAGAAGATAATCTCAGTAAGTTATATCAGGTGTTTCATCAATTGCGTATTAAGATCAATTTGATTCAAAATGCAGCTATCAGCTTTATCGCCTGTATAGACCATAAAGAAGATCAGATTGAAGCGATTATCGCTGCATTAGAGGCAGATTATAAAATCACAAGAAATGAAAATGCGCACCTGTTGACTATTCGTCATTATGACAATACTATTATTGAGGAGCTTACTAAAGATACGGTTTGCTTATTGCAGCAGAAAACAAGATCAACAATTCAGCTCGTATTGCAAGCTGTATAAAATAAAAAAGGACGCGTAAGCGTCCTTTTTATTTAGAGAATTTTTTTACCTCTCATAGCATCTTTTAAAGCACTATCCATTACACGCTCCGCAAATGGTCGAGTAATTTCGTTGAGTAATTCTGTGTTTTTTTGAATGCCATCTTTGTCTTTTGAAGCAATACAATTCTTTAAGCGCTCAATTTGTACTTTTGTTAGTTCTCGTTCTTCTTCGTTAATGGCTGGCGCATAATTGATCAAGAATTTTTCTGTAGTGCTGATCATTTGTTCTGCCTCGGTACTCGCTTCTATTAAGGCACGCACTTGCATATCGTCTTTGGCATGCGTTAGCGAATCTAGCAACATTTGTTCTACCATGCTATCATCTAAACCATATTGTGCTTTTACCGAAATTTCTTGTGCTACGCCACTTCGTAATTCAGTAGCACTTACCTTCAAAATACCATCGGCATCTAATAAAAACTGAATATCAATTTTTGGTAAGCCTGCAGGCATTGCCGGTATATTTCTTAAGGTGAAAGAAGCTAATTTTCTATTATGTGCTACCTGATCGCGTTCTCCCTGATATACATTGATAAGCAAATTGCTTTGTCCATCTTGAGAAGTAGTGTATTGTCGACCTGCTTTGTTTGGAATTTTTGCATTTCTAGGAATTAATACATCCATTAGTCCACCTAATGTTTCAATACCTAAAGAAAGTGGGGTAATATCCAGCAATAGCATATCTGTATTATTACCCGCTAAAATATCTGCTTGGATAGCAGCACCAAGGGCTACTACTTCATCAGGATTTAGGCTGTCATTAACTTCTTTTTTAAAGAAATCACGAACGCTATTTTTTACTGCAGGTACGCGTGTAGATCCGCCTACCATGATAACTGCGTCTATCTGATCAGTGCTCAAGCCTGCATCTTGTAGTGCTTGCTGGCAAGATTGAAGTGTTCTTTGGATTAGCGGTTGAATTAAACCTTCAAAAGTTGTTTTATCAATTTCTAATCTATGACCAGCAATGGAAGTTGTTGCTATGGATGCTGTACTTAATTCTTTTTTTGCTTGCTCTGCCGCTAATCGTAAGGCTTGTAGGGTTGTACTGTCATCGCAGGCAATACCTGCTTTTTCTAATTGCTCTTTCCAGTAGATGACTACAGCTCTATCTAGGTCATCGCCACCAAGATAAGTGTCACCGTTGGTAGAAAGTACTTCGAAAATACCTTGATTAATTTTTAAAATAGAAACATCAAAAGTACCACCTCCTAAATCATAAACGGCAACGGTTTTCTCTTCATTAGGATCAAGTCCAATGCCATAGGCTAAGCTCGCAGCTGTCGGTTCATTGACAATTCGCAATACATCTAATCCTGCTAGCTTTCCAGCATCTCTAGTGGCTTGTCTTTGGGTGTCGTTGAAATAAGCAGGAACTGTAATAACCGCTCTGTTTACAGGCATTTTTAAAACATGTTCCGCTCTCGATTTCAATTCTTTTAATATTAACGAAGACAATTCGATAGGGGAATAAAACTGTTCACCAATTTGTACCTTCACTAAAGCATCGCTTGCGTCGTCATGTATTTTGTAGGCGAAAAAATGGCTGTCTTGAGAAAGATCCTTATAGCTTTTGCCCATCAATCGTTTAGCCGAATAAATAGTTCTTTCCGGATGACTCAATAACTTTTCGAGCGCAGCTGTGCCCACTTGAGCTTGGTTTTGCTCATCAAAAAACACTACAGAAGGCACTAAACTCATGCCATCGATTTCTTTTAAAGCGATTGCTTGTCGGCTATCTTCTCTCACAATGGCCACCAAGCTGTTGGTGGTGCCTAAATCAATGCCCACAATAGCATCTTCTTTCTGGATACTACCGGTAGCTATATTGATGCCTATTTTTGCCATAAATGTAAATTAGTAATGATCGCAAAGATAGGATAATCAAGTGGTTTTGTTGCTTTTCCTAATTTATAGCGATATCAATAAAATCCATGGAAATTGCACCTAAATAGCCCTTAAATACCCAAATAAATTTGAAAAATAGGCTATAAATATGTATTTTGTACCTCCCAAATAGCTTGTCTTTGTTAGGCTATTTATAGAAAAACATATTCATATTAAAATATAAAGAACTGTGCGGTTAAAATCATTAGAAATAAAAGGATTCAAATCATTTGCAGATAAAACAGTTATCCAATTAGACCATCCCATTACCGGTATTGTTGGTCCGAATGGTTGCGGTAAATCAAATATCGTAGATGCTATCCGTTGGGTAATTGGTGAGCATAAAATAAAATCCTTACGTTCCGATAATTTGGATGATTTGGTATTTAATGGTTCTCGATCTCGTTCGGCATCCGGAATGGCAGAAGTATCCTTAACTTTTGAGAATACTAGAAATTTATTGCCAACAGAATTTACTACTGTTACTATTACCCGTAAATTTTATAAAAGTGGTGAAAGTGAATACCGATTGAATGATGTAACCTGTAGATTAAAAGATATTCATAATTTATTTTTGGATACGGGTGTAAGTAATGATTCCTATGCTATCATAGAGTTGGGGATGGTAGATGATATCATCAAAGATAAAGATGGATCGCGTAGAAGAATGTTGGAACAAGCAGCTGGTATTTCTATCTATAAAACAAGAAAGAAAGAAGCTAAATTAAAACTAGATGCTACAGAGCAAGATTTAAATCGTATTGAAGATTTGCTCTTTGAAATAGGCAACAATCTTAGAACGCTTGAAAATCAAGCTAAGAAAGCAGAGCGCTATTTTCAAATCAAGACTGAATATAAAACCGTTAGTGTAGAATTAGCTAAAGCTTCTTTAGAAGACTTCAATGAGCAGTATAAAACACTGAATGAGCAAGTAACAACAGAAACAGACCGTAAAATACAATTAGAAGCACAAGTAGCTACCGAAGAGGCGAGTGTAACTAAAGATAAAGTAGTATTGATTGAGCGCGAACAAGAATTGAATGGTTTGCAAAAACATTTCAATGAGTTAATTGCTAAAATCAGCCAATTAGAGAGTGATAAAAAATTAGCGGCTCAACGATTAGATTATTTAAAAGAGAGAGAAAAAAGCTTAGCGCAATTTGTAGAAGGTGCTGGTCAACAATTAACACAATTGCAAGAGTCAATAGATTTTGCAACCACACAAATTGGAGATGAAACAGCAGCTTTAGCAACGATTCAAGATGAATTGAAAGAATTGCGTGCAGCAGTTGATGTAGCAAGAGCAGATTTTGATGAAAAGAAAAATGTAGTAGAGCAATTACGTATTGGGTTACAAGATCAACAACGTTTACAATTCGATGCAGAGAAAAAAGTAGCGGTAGCCGATTCTTCGGTTATGAACCTACAAAGAAGTATGCAGCAAATTGTAGATGAAAAAACTACACGTGAAGCACAGATTAAAAAATGGCAAGAAGAAAAAGCGGATCATGCAATTCAGATTCAAGAGCAGCAAGATCGTTTGCAAGAATTAATCACGCAACAAGAAGAAGTAAAAGATAAGATTTTTAAAGCGCAAGAACAGTTAGAAGCACACCGTTCTAATTTGGTAGAAGAGAATAGAAAACTAGATGCTAAACGCAATGAGCATGATTTATTAAAATCATTAGTAGATAGTTTAGAGGGTTATCCAGATTCTATTAAATTCTTGAAGAAAAATGCGGCATGGAAAAGCGATGCTCCATTACTTTCGGATGTATGTACTGTACAAAAAGAATACCGTACTGCTTTAGAAAATGTATTAGATTCTTACTTGAATTATTACGTAGTAGAAAATTGGCAAGAAGCATTAGAAGCTATTCAGCTATTAGATACTAATAAAAAAGGTAAAGCAAATTTCTTTGTGTTAAATCAAGTGGCTGGCAATGCTCAAGCAGCGCCTAGTTTTAGCCACCCACAAGTAACACCTGCTTTAGCTACCATCACTGTAGATGCAAAATACCAAGCTTTGGCTAACCAGTTATTGCAACATGTGTTTATAGCTGATGATTTAAATGCATTGCAAGAAGTAAGCTTAGAAAAAGGCATGGTACTTATCGACAAGAAAGGCAATCTTATGAAGGGTGCTTATTCTGTTGGTGGTGGATCAGTGGGGTTGTTTGAAGGAAATAAAATTGGCCGTGCTAAAAATTTAGAACGCCTTACAGAGGAGATTACGCAATTAACAGCTACAACTCAATCTTTACAAAATTATATCGAGGAAACGCAAACATTGATTACCGGATTTAATCAAGCATTAAACGGACAAGCAATTGAGCAGACAAAAACATCCTTGAATCAATTACAGAATCAAGAAATCAATTTAGGTAATCGTATTGAAAATTTCGAGCATCTAAATAAGCAAGCCGTTTCGCGTGTGGCAGATTTGCAAGCACAGTTAGACGAAACGCAAGATAGCATTAGCGATACTCGTGAAGCCTTGGCTGCGATCAATGAAGCTTATGCTGCTATGCAAAAAAATATTGCTGTGGCAGATGCTGCTTTTAAAGAAGTGGAAAGTGCATTTAATGCAGCTAATGAAAAATACAATCAGCATAATTTAGCCTATACTAGACAACAAAGTAAATTAGATAATTTACAACAAGAACTAGCGTTTAGAACCAATCAATTAGCAGATTTAAGAATCCAGATTGAAAAGAATAATGAGCAATTAGCAGAAACGCATGTACAAATTACAGCTACTACAGCTACTTTGCAAGAAGGTGATGCTGCTTGGGTAGCCTTGCTTAAACAAAAAGAAGTAGATGAGAAGGTGTTGAATGAAAAGGATCGTTTGTATTACGAATTCAGAAATACCTTATCAGAGCAAGAGGGTTTACTTAATCAGAAACGAAGAGAAAAAGAACAAGCAGAACAATTACTTACCGGTATAAAAGATACGCTCAACGAATTGAAGCTTCGTTTGACGGGTATGAAAGAGCGTTTGTTATTAGAGTTTAAAGTAAATATCGATGATATCATCGACGAAGCGAGAACAGGCACTCAAACGGTTGAAGAATTAAGTGCAGAAGCGGATAAGATGAAGAAGCGTTTGGATAATATTGGTGAAGTAAATCCAACTGCAATTGAAGCGTTCCAAGAAATTAAAGCACGTCATGATTTTATTGTAGAGCAAAAAATGGACTTAGTAGATGCGAAAGTTTCTTTAATGAGCACCATTGAAGAAGTGGAAACAACAGCTAATGAGAAATTTAAAGAGACCTTTGATAAAGTAAGTGCTAATTTTAAAGAAGTATTTAAAGCCCTTTTTACCGCTGAAGATAATTGTGATTTACGTTTAACAGATCCAACAAATGTTGCAGAAAGTGGCATTGAAATTTATGCTCAGCCTAAAGGTAAACGCCCTAGCACCCTAACACAATTGAGTGGAGGAGAAAAAACCTTGACCTCTACAGCATTCTTATTTGCTATCTATTTAATTAAGCCAGCGCCTTTCTGTATTCTAGATGAGGTTGATGCGCCTTTAGATGATGCCAATGTAGGTAAGTTTACACACATGATTCGTCAATTCTCCGATAACTCTCAGTTTATTATTGTAACCCACAATAAACAAACTATGTCGGCAGTAGATGTAATTTATGGTGTTACAATGCAAGAAGCGGGTGTTAGTAAATTAGTGCCCGTTGATTTTAGAAGTTTGAATGATTAATATAATTATTTTAATATTTGTTAAAGGTCGCATATGCGACCTTTTTTATTTTAGCTTTTCATATTTATATAAATAATTTAATTTATTTTGCACCGCAATTTAAAATTGCTTAGTGTTAATTATAAATTTTGTTGGTTGTTATTATGGTGATTAATTACAGTTGAACTTATATAGAAAGAACTTAATTATCCTGTTTATTAATATCCCTTTACGTTAGTGTTTTATTTTAAAAGTAAATTATATGAAAAAGTTATTCGTTGCTATTATGCTATTTCCTTTTGTCATTCCATCTAATGCACAAAATTGTTTGAATCTTCAATTTGCAAAAGACACCCTTTATTTTTGTGCCGCGGAGACCAAGATGATGCCAATAACCATTAGCGGGCAGAATTTTGTACCCTTAGATACCATTTGGGGAGCCAATGGTTTTTATATAGGTAAAACCATTTCCCCTATATTCACAGATACGGCTACTGAAGGATATTATTCGCTATGTATAAAAAGTTTGTCTACTCAAAATTTGCTAATGAATGGAGACTTTTCTTTAGGTAATCAAAATTTTCAGTCTAGCTATCAGAGCTATATAAGCACTGCTGCAAATATGATGCCGGCCAGTCATTATTTCGTTGGCAACAACCCTAACGCTATTCATCCAGATTATTTATCAATGGGCGACCATACTACTGGAACAGGGAATATGTTTATATGCAATGCCTCTGATACCGCAAATGTTGTGGTTTGGCAACAGTCCATTACGGTTGTCCCGCATACCGATTATGACTTTTCTACCTGGGCAGCTACCATTTTAAATACCGATCCTAATCCAGCTCAATTACAATTCTCCATTAATGGTGTACTTATTGGGCCCGTATTTAATGCCAATGCAACTGGTAATATTTGGGAGCAATTTCATGCTGTTTGGAATAGCGGAAATGCTACTACAGCATTGATTTCTATTGTTAATCAAAATACTATTGACGAAGGAAATGATTTTGCTTTAGATGATATTGCGTTTAATGAGTATTGCATTTCTAAAGATTCTTTTTATTTGAAAGTTAATAAAGCAACTTATTCCATTAATAAATTTTCTGCTTGTACAGAAGACTCTGTTTATTGCTCTCTAACAGGTATTGGCGCTTTACCATCTGCAGTTCATTGGAGTTTTGGTGATGGTCAGTTTTCTACCCTTGCAAGTGTAGCGCATATCTATCCATTGCAAAATACTTATAAGCTAGTGCTTACATACCAAATGCCCGGTTGTCAAAGTATGCAGGACAGTACCTTTATAGATACCCATCATGCTTTGCAGGCAGGGATCAATTTATCGGCAAATCCTATCGATATCAAAGATGTTTTATATTGTCAAAGTAATTCTACAGGTGCCATTACGAATTACGAATGGTTTACGGGGGATAATAAATTCTACTCGGGCAATAGCATTGCACATAGCTACAAAATGCCGGGTACTTATACCATTACACATATCGTAAGCGATTCGATGTCTTGTAGCGATACCGCAAGGGTAGAACTCGTTGTAACAAGTAATACGCATTTCTTTGTGCCTACTGCTTTTAGTCCAAATGCTGATGGGGTCAATGATGTTTTTAGAGTTAAAGGTGATTATGAACAAATGAATACCTTCGATTTGTCGGTCTATAATAGATGGGGTCAATTGCAATTTCAAACCAATAATCCGAATGCTTATTGGGATGGAACATTTGGTGGTATAGCAGCCGAATTAGGTACTTATTTTTGGGTGTTAGATCTTCAATTTAAAGGACAAAAAGTTGCAACTCAATACAAAGGTGATGTTGTATTATTAAGATAGGTGTATAGATGTTAAAATAAAAAATGACCCTCAAAGGGTCATTTTTTATTTGCCTAACCAATTAAGTGCATTCTTATACAATAATTGCTCTTTCAATTGTTTGTCGAAAGGCATAGATTCAATGAGTTGGCCTGGATGATGTTCGCCTAATGGGAAAGGGTAATCGCTGCCCATACAAATTTTATCGGCACCCATCGTATCAATAATATAAGTTAAGGCTTTAGGATCATGCACGAGAGCATCTATCCAAAATTTGCCTAAGTAGTTTTTAGGATTTTCTTCGTTATCTATTGCACATAAATCGGGGCGTACCAAAAATCCATGTTCTATGCGACCAATGGTGAACGGGAAAGAACCACCTCCATGAGCAAAGGCCACTTTTAATTTTGGGAATTTTGTAAATACACCTCCAAAAATCATAGAGCTAATAGCACGCGCAGTTTCTGCAGGCATACCTACCAACCAAGGCAACCAATAACGTTGCATTTGATCTTCACCCATCATTTCCCAAGGATGTACAAAAATTGAGCAGTTAAGTCGTTCAGCAGCTTCCCATAAAGGGAAAAAATAAGGATCACTTAAGTTCTTGCCATTTATATTGGAACCAATTTCTATGCCGGCCAATTGAAGGCTTTGCATACAACGTTCTAATTCTCTAATAGATAAGTCTATGTCTTGCAAAGGCAGGGTGCCTAATCCTATAAATCGATCAGGATGCAATTGACAAGATTGTGCAATATGGTCGTTGAAGAAACGAGCTGTTTCTAAACCATCTTGTGGTTTTGCCCAATAATTAAATAAAACAGGAATAGTAGAAAGTACTTGAACGGAAACTTCGGTCATATCCATTTCCTTCATTCGCACGCTAGTGTCCCAGCAATTTTGTTCCACTTCTCTAAATACTTTATCGCCTTTGATCATTTTTGCACAACCAGGACAATGGTGTTCTAAATGAATAAATTCGCCATACCCAAACTTTTGAAAATAGTTAGGTATATGCTCCGGCATGATATGCGTATGGATATCTATCTTCATTATTCGTTTACTAATTCATATACAATAGCTGCACCTTGTCCTACACCAATGCACATAGTAGCAATG
>JACCDH010186190.1_pt1 | contig 12918 bp, 8 predicted proteins | sample 7442481 | NCBI WGS metagenome assembly JACCDH01 (sample SAMN15323433, study PRJNA562643) | freshwater metagenome | isolation source: river surface water | place: USA:Blue River Watershed | collected 2017-08-15
GCTGCCCGTGGGCTCGCTCACCACATAGCGGTTGCCGCTCTTGTTGATGGTGTAGCGTTCTTGCGGGCCGCTGTAAATCACGGTGTCTAGGCCCAGGCCGCCGTCAAAAAAGTCGGTGCCGGGCTGGCCTTGAAGGGTGTCATTCACTACCAGGCTGACTTTTTTTCGGTCGGTGACAAACTCTACCTGTTCGACATTGGTCAGCTGCGCACGCTCGGTCAGGGCGCTGGCGCCCGACAGGGCATCGATGTAGGTAACGCCGCTGTCGAACACAATTTTGAATTGTGTGGAGCTGCCCACAATGACCACGGTGTCAAAGCCACCGCCGCCATCGACCACGTCCCAACCGCCGCCGGGGTAGATGGTGTCGTCGTCGGCGGTGCCCGTGAGGACTTCACGGGTTTGGTTGTGGAGTTTGCCGAGGATGGGATTGGGGTTTATCACGGGTCAATGATAAGTGACGCCAAGTTAACAACTTGGAAGAAATTTCATGCATTGTCTATGAGTCTTTGGCTCAATTCAAATATTTATAAACGATTGGCATTCAACGACCATGCAACGATTTCAATTACGTGCTTTGCCTGCAGCGCTTGCCCTTACTTTATGGCTGGCAGGATGTGGTGGGGTGAATCAGGGCGATGTGCCAGCCAAGGCAAGCTTTGTTCCCGCAGAAGGTCAGGTCACTGTGGTCACAGCCACCCCTAACAATACCAATGCTTATGCAGCAGCGAGGTTTTTAGAGCAGGCTTCTTGGGGACCCACACCCAGCACCGTGAAGGATGTCCAAAAGCTGGGCATTGAGGGCTGGATTGATCAGCAACTTGGCTTGCGTGCATCGGTACTCAACGCACCCAACTATGTTGTTGACTATGACAACAACAACAGGGCAGCAAGCGACCTGGCTTGGAACTGGTCTGCCCAGCGCCTATATGACTTGCACATCGCAGGCGCCGATCAACTAAGACTGCGCACCACATGGGCGCTTTACAACTTTATTGTGTTTGGGCAAATGGGTTTTGCAATTGACAAACTGGAGTATTTCAACGCATTGCAAAAGAATTCATTGGGTACTTTCAAAGATTTGTTGCGCGTGGTGACTTTGCATAGCACCATGGGCGGATTTTTAAACAACAACCAAAACTTGGCCAACAGCCCCAATGAAAACTATGCGCGCGAATTGATGCAATTGTTTACAGTGGGCTTGGTCAAACTTTCGCCAGACGGCACTGTGCTGCGCGATGCCAATGGCAAGCCGCTAGAAACCTACACACAGGCTGATGTGATCAATGCCACCAAGGCTTTGTCGGGCTGGGAACATGCTGGAGATCCTTCGCTGCCCGTTACCAACGGTAGCAATGCGCGCGTGCCCATGCGCCCGCGTCAATGGAAAGAAGCGCATGACTTTACGCAAAAGGTGGTGCTGGGTGTGACCATTCCAGCAGGTCAAACCATCGAGCAAGACTTAGAAAGCATTCTGAGTATTTTGACCACTCACCCCAACACAGCGCCCTTTGTTTCAAGACGCTTGATTCAAAGCCTTGTCACCAGCGACCCTTCGCCCGAATTTTTAGGTCGAATCAGCAAGGTGTTTAAAGATTCAGGTGGCAATTTGTCCAAGGTTGTTAAAGCAATTTTGCTAGACCCAGAGGCAAGGGCCGGCGATGACCCAACGCAGCAATTGGCCCGCTTAGGAAAAATCAAGGAGCCCTTCCTACATTTCACCAATTCAGTTCGTGCACTGGGTTGTACCTCTGCCATTTTGGACAAGAAGAACGATGGCAGAGTAATTCAAGCATGGTCGCAAAACATCTATGCTGCACCCAACGTGTTTGGTTATTTTGCGCCCAATTACAAAACGCCTGAATCACTGACACTTGCGCCCGAACAAAAACTTTTGAATTCAGACGAAATTCGACGTAGGGTGGGGGTGTTCAGTTATGAACTTCAAAACAATCCTAACTTTACGAATGCAGGTTGCGAAGTTGCGTTGTTTGTGAGTGCCGCAGAAAAATCTGACGAGGCGCTGATTGCTTTAATCAGCGAACGTTTCTTTAAAGGCGCATTGCCTGCAACCCTTCGTTTGGGTGCCAAAAATTTATTGAGTAAAGAGTTGGCCACCGAAAAACCTATGCAGAAGTTTGCCAAGTTGTTGGACATACTCTTGAGCACGCCAACCTATGGAGTTGTGAAATGAATGCACGTCGTGACTTTCTGAAAAAGCTATCGCTTGCCGCGAGTGCCGGTGTGGGGGTGGGCTCTGGTTTGTACTCCATGCAAAGTCTGTCTGCAGGCTTGAGTGGTTACAAAGCGCTGATTGTGATTCACCTGAATGGTGGCAACGATGCCAATGACATGATCGTGCCTTTAGATGGCGCGCATGCTGACTATCTGAAATCTCGTCCTGGCATTGCGGTCAAAAAAGCCGACTTGACGCAGCTCTCGGGTTCTCACCTGGGGCATGCCATGGGCTTGAACAGCGCCATGGCGCCCATGTCCAGTTTGTTTAATTCCGGCAAGTTGGCGTTTGTGGTCAATGCAGGCGCGTTGGTCAAACCGACCACGGTGTCCGACGTCTTGAATGGCAAAGCCACGCTGCCACCGTTCTTGTACTCGCATCCCGAACAAACGCAATATTTGCAAGGGTGGATGGGCGATGAAGACCCCAGTGGTTGGGGCGGAAGGGCCATTGAAGCCATGGGCGCAAATAATCAATTCAAAGCGCCCTTGATCTCTTTAAGTTCTGGCAACAATACCTTGGTCTTGGGCCAAAAGAGCCGCATGGTGAATGCCAATACAGGCAACTCGCGATATTTTGGTTCTGCAGACTTAACAGACCCTTCAAATCGATGGACGCAAATTTTGGAGTCGATGTCGCGTCTGCAGTCGGCAACCACCGTGGAAGCTGAATATGCAAGAACTTTTAGGGGTGCGTTTTTAGACACCCGTGAACTGGCCATTGCCAGTCGATCTGCTGTAGAACCCGCAGCCACGTTCAGTGACACTGAAATTGGACGACGCATGCGCTTCTTTGCACAAACATTGCCCTATTACAAAGCCAGTGGTGCAACCCGACAGGTCTACTTTACCGAGTGGGGTAGTTTTGACACCCACGCCAATCAACGCAATACCACCAACACTTCGGGCAACGACGACCAAGATTCGCAATTGAAAGACTTGGCCGACGCGTTGGTCGCTTTTGACAAAGCCATCACAGCGGCTGGCATGTCCAATGAAGTGGCTGTTTTTGTGACCAGTGAATTCAACCGTACCTTAGATCAAGCAGCGGGTAACGGCTCTGACCATGCGTGGGGCAGCCATTGGATGGTGATGGGCGGTCGCGTCAATGGTGCCAAGATGTATGGCGATAAGTTTCCGTCCTTGGTGTTGGGGGGTGCAGATGATGCGCATGACAAAAAGCGTGGCTATTGGGTGCCTCAGTTTTCAAGCGATCAAGTGGCTGCAGATTTACTGATGTGGCTGGGTCTGCCCGAGAGTCAACTGATTGAGGTGATGCCCAACTTGAAGAACTTTGCTAAAAAGACAGTGGGGTTCATGAATGGCTGATATCAACCTCACGGAAGGCGATGACAACTACGAATATGCCAAGGGCAAGTCGTGGGTGAATATTTTTGCCTTAGGGGGCAAGGACAAAATCATCATCCATGGCAACGCCAATGTGGTGGGTGGCCCAGGCGATGACATCATCATCAACGACGACTTAGAGTGGACAGGAGGCAGTGCCACTTATTGGACTTCACCGTCTGCCATTTATGTCGACTTGGAAGCGGGCTATGCATTAGACGGATTTGGTACACGAGATACGCTGGTCAACATTCGGATGGTGAACTCGAGCGGCCAGAACGGCGACGTGGTTTTAGGTACCAACAGATCGGATGATTTGTGGGCCAATGGTTTCGACTGGGGTAACAGAAGCCCAGGTTCGATGCGTGCCGATTTGAGGGGTGGTGTTGACACCCTGAATTTTTATGGCAACTCTATTCATACTTTGAAAGTAGACATCACCGCAGATGGCAAAACCATTACCGTGACTGCGCCCAACGGTTACTCGGGTGTGTTTTCAAATGTGGAGGCCATTCGCTTTAAGCAAAACAACAACGGCGTGGAGTCTGAGCAAATCTACAGTGTGAAGGACTTGATTGACTTTTCAAAAGTAGGTGCCGCAACACTGATCGACAAAAAAACAGATGGCTGGAGCAATGGTGCGCCCAAGGCTTTGACCTTCAGCTTCATGTCTACAGCACCTACTTATGGAGGGGGTGAAGGCGGTACTGGTTTTACAGCGCCGACCGATGCATATAAATTGGCAGTGAACATGATCTTGGGCCGCTTGTGGCTTGAGACAGGTTTGTCGTTTACCGAAGTGCCCGACACAGCCACGTCTTATGGGCAATTGCGATTTGGTGCAAACCAGCAGGCTGCAACCAAAGGCTACAGCTTTATTCCAGGTCAAACGCCCGATGCGCGCGCAGGCGATGTTTGGCTCGATGTGGAAACCTTGCAACTGTTAGGGCAAGGGCAAGAAGGCTGGGAAGTTTTGCTGCACGAAATTGGTCATGCACTTGGCTTGTCCCATCCCAAGGCCGAGACAGACACTGCTTCAACCACGCCTGTGTTGCTGAACCAATGGAATGACAACAGCTATACAGTGATGTCTTCTATGCAATCGCCTAGCAAACTGTGGCAATCGTGGTTTGGCGCTCTGGACATTCAAGCCTTGCAATCTTTGTATGGCGCGGGTAGGCCCTTGGCCACGGGCGATGACAGCTACATGTTCGGCAACAGCCAGGGGCAGAGCTTGAGTTCTTTGCGAGACGCAGGCGGCACCGATGTTTTGAACTTGTCGGGTAACTCCTTGGGTGCTTATGTCGACATGAAGCCAGGCAGTTTTTCTTCCATTGGCATTACGACTCAAGGGTATGCGGCGTACAACAATGTGTACATCGACCCCAACACCATCCTCGAAAACCTGATTGGCACGCCTTACGATGATGTGGTTTTCGGCAATGACGTTAACAACCTGATTTATGAGTGGGGTGGCAATGATGTGATTGATGGCCGTGGTGGTATCAATACAGTGGTCTATGTCGGCAAGCGGGCTGAGTACAACATCAAACCCTCTGAAGTGGCCGAGCATTGGTTGGTGGAAGGCAAAAACGGCATTTTGGGAAGTGACGATTTGACCAATGTGCAATTTTTACAATTTGCCGATTCCAAAGTGATTTTGGATGTGGCGGGCAACCCCACCATGGCTGCCAAATTGATTGGCGTGATTTTGGGGGGGAGCTGGGTTAGCAATTTGTTCATTGCTGGCTTAGCTAAGGGCATTTTGGACAACGGCTACACCCCCGTCACCTTGGCCAGACTGGGCCTAGAGTCGGCCATGTTTGTGGGCTTGGCGGGTTCTTCTGGCAACAAAGACTTCTACAACCTGGTCTACAAAAATGTCTATGGCACGCTTCCAAGTGCAGCCGCACTTCAAGCGGCCTTGAGCCAAATGGACTCTGGACAGGCCACCCAAGCGGACATGGTGATGAAGCTGATTGATGAGCCGCAAAACCTGCTCAACATTGACTTGGTGGGCATTCAGCAACAAGGCTTTGAGTTTGTTGGATAAAAAAATCTAAATTTCCGAAAAATTCATATAGGAAGGATATACAATCCATTCCTATATGAATTCCATCATCCGCATTCCCCTCAATACGTCGCCAGAGCAATTTGCGCGGCTACAGGCTTTGCAGTCGGCCTTTGCCGATGTTTGCAACGTCCTTGCACCAGAGGTGCAACGCACACGCGTTTGGAACCGGGTGGCGCTTCACCACATGCACTACAGATCCTTGCGGGAAAGATTCCCTGCCATGGGATCACAAATGGTTTGCAATGCCATTTATGCCGTCTCAAGAACATCGCGCATGGTTTTTCAAATGCCAGCTAGCCCATTCAATTTGAGCAAGTTAGGCGACAAACCGCTGCCTTTGCTGCAATTTGCCAAAAGTTGCCCAGTTTATTTTGATCGGCACACCTTGAGCATCAAGGGCTCCAAGCTGTCCTTGTTCACCTTGGATGGTCGCATGCATTTTGAGTTAACCTTGGCTGAATCGCAGCTTTTGTTGTTTAAATCGGCCAAGTTGCGCGAAATTTCTCTAACTCGCAGGCTTGATGGCCTTTATGAGCTTTCTTTTTGGCTAGAGAGTCAAAAGGCCCTCACCCAACAAGAAGCGCAGGCCGCCCTAGATGGTCAGTCTGAAGCGACAAACATGGCCGTGCCGTCGGTCTTGTTGTCTCAATCCCCTATTCCCGATTACGTGTCTGTTGAGGTTGCTGTATGAAATCCCAAACCCCACCATCAGAACTGGCGTTGGCCTTTGAGCCCCTCAGGCCTGATATTTACAGAGCTGTGGGTTACAGCACCCTCATCAGCTTGTTAGCCCTGGCACCCACGGTTTACATGCTAGAAGTCTATGAGCGGGTTGTGAACAGCCGCAGCGTGACCACCTTAACCATGCTGACAATCATGATTGTATTGGCCTACGCCGTGATGGAATTGATGGAGAAAATTCGAGGTGCCTTGATGCGCACCTCTGGCGTCAAAGTGGACACATTGCTCTCTAAGCGCGTTTATGACGCCATGTTTCAAGGATTTCTGAAGCGCCAAGTGGGCGGCTCCATGCAAGTGCTCAATGATTTAAAGGTGGTTCGTGAGTTTTTGGCCAACCCTGCCCTGATGGCCATCATGGAGGCGCCTGTTGCTTTGGTGGCATTGGCTCTGATTTTTGCCATCAGTCCCATCTTGGGCTGGACATCGGTGTTGGGTGCAGTGGCTCAGATTGCAGTGGCATGGATGAACGAGCGTTCCACTCGCAAGCCGCTGGGCGAGGCCAATCGCAGCGCCGTAGCGGCACAGCAATTTGCTGAAGCCTCCTTGCGCAATGCCCATGTCATGGAGTCTATGGGCATGCTCGACGCAGTGCATGCCCGTTGGCAAAAAAAGCAGCGAGAGTTTCTGGCATTCCAAGCCACAGCATCAGAGGGTGGTGGCTTGTGGACGGCCATGTCTAAGGCCGTTCAACAAATTCTGGCTTCTGTGCTGTTGGGATTGGGTGCTTGGCTCACCATGAACAACGCCATCAATGGCGGACCCGCCATGATGATCATTGGCTCTGTGTTGGGTGGCCGTGTGTTGGCGCCTTTGAGTCAATTGGTCGCGCAGTGGAATGGTGTCGTGAATGTACGGGGTGCTTGGAAAAGGCTGGAAGATTTGCTGGCGCAAATTCCTGCCAAACCAGAGGCTATGGCATTGCCAGCACCCACCGGCCATTTGTCGGTTGAAGGATTGATGGCCAGTGCACCAGGGCAGCAAGTTCCCATTGTGCGAGGTGTGCAATTTGCATTGAAACCAGGCGAGGTGCTGGCTGTTGTGGGGCCATCGGCTGCGGGCAAAACAAGCTTGGCCAGGCTGTTGGTGGGTTTGTGGCCTTCCATGGGAGGCAAAGTTCGCTTGGATGGTGCTGATGTTTACAGCTGGGATAAAACCGAGCTAGGTCCCTATGTGGGTTATCTGCCTCAAGGCGTTGAATTGCTCGATGGTTCAATTGCAGAAAACATTGCGCGTTTTGGTGAGGTGGACATGGTGCAAGTAGAGGCTGTTGCACGCATGGTGGGAGTTCACGAACTGATCATGAGTTTGCCTGAAGGATATCAAAGCCCTGTGGGCCGAGATGGCACCATGTTGTCGGGAGGGCAACGTCAACGTGTTGGTTTGGCCAGAGCTTTGTATGGCAAGCCTGTGTTTGTGGTGCTTGACGAACCTAACTCTAGCTTGGATGAAGCTGGCGACTTGGCATTGGCCAATGCCATTGCCAGTTTAAAACAACTGGGCACCACCTTTGTGGTCATGACGCACCGCACAAGTGTATTGGGTGTAGCCGACAAGATGCTCATCATGCGCGATGGCGCACAGCAAGCCTTTGGCCCACGAGATGAGGTGTTGGCCACGTTGCAACAGAAAGCAAAAGCATGAAGACGCCAGAAATTTTCAACCGCAATGAGTTGTCCCGCACGCTGTGGGAGTTTCGCCATGAGTTTGTTGTAGCGGGTGTGTTCAGCATGATTGCTAATTTGCTGATGCTCACGCCTACGGTTTACATGCTGCAAGTGTATGACCGCGTCATGCTCAGCCAAAGTACAGGTACCCTAATGGCCGTATCTTTGATCACGCTGTTCTTTTTTGGTGTGCTGACATTTGCCGAGTGGTCTCGTTCCAAATTGTTGGTGCGCTCTGGCGTGAGGATGGATGAACTGCTGAGCAAAAGACTTTTTCATGCAAGCTACGAAGCCTACTTGAATCCAGAAGTGAAGAATCCTTCACGGGCCTTCAATGACTTGACCGAGGTGCGTCAGTTTTTAACAGGTAACGGCATCTTTGCTTTCTTTGATGCGCCTTGGGCGCCCATTTACATTGCTGTACTGTTTATGTTGCACCCATGGTTGGGTGTGATGGCCATCGGATTTGCAGCCATTCAGGCCACTCTAGCGTGGTGGGGTAGCAATGCAAGCAAACCTGCGCAAGCAGTGGCAAGTAAGTCGCAACAAGATGCAGGAAGTTATTTGCAAAGCAAGTTTCGCAATGCTGAAGTGATTGAGTCGATGGGCATGTTGAGTCATTTGTACCGACGTTGGGCCGACCAAAATACGCGAGCCATGGGGCATGCATTAAACGCACAAGATGTTTCTGGGCGCGTTGTGGCCTGGAGTAAGTTTGTTCGCTACACCCAGCAATCTTTAGCCTTAGGTGGTGGTGCATTGTTGGTCATCAGGGGCGAGCTTTCGCCTGGCGCCATGATCGCTGCCAACGTGCTGATGACGCGTGCTTTGGCACCTATCGATTTGATGGTGGGAACATGGCCAGGTTTCCTCAGTGCCAAAGATGCATTTGTGCGTTTGCGCGATTTGTTGGCTGCACACCCTCTGCGAGACAAACAGGAACTGACGGTGGTACCCAAAGGTGATTTGGTCCTGAAAGAAGTGATTGCCTCTGCGCCAGGCCGAAAAGAACCCATTTTGAATGGCATCAGCGCTTTGATGCCTGCCGGCACGGTCACGGTGGTGCTCGGTGCTTCTGGCTCAGGTAAATCAACTTTGGCCCGCGTACTTTTGGGTATTTGGCCGCATGACAAAGGCGATGTGTTGCTAGATGGCGAGCCTATTTTGAAATGGGATCGCATGGGTTTAGGCCCCCACATTGGTTACTTACCGCAAGACATTGAATTGTTTGACGGCACCATTGCTGAAAACATCGCCAGAGCAGGTCAAGTGGTTTCTGACAAAGTCATTGCGGCGGCAGAAGCTTCTGGCTTGCATCAGATGATCTTGAGATTTCCCAAGGGCTATGACACGCCCATGGGAGAAGCTGGTGGCTTGTTGTCGGGTGGTCAAAGACAACGCATTGGTTTGGCGCGCGCTTTGTATGGCGAGCCTGCTTTGGTGGTACTTGATGAGCCCAATGCCAACTTGGACGATGAAGGCGAAGCCGCCTTGGTACGGGCAGTTCAGGTGATGAAAGCCAAAGGCAAAACAGTGGTGCTGATCAGCCACCGCCCCGGTATTGTGGGCGTGGCCGACCGCTTGTTGATTTTGCACCAAGGTACTGTTCAAGCCAGCGGACCACGCGATGGTGTGTTGGCCGCTTTGCAAAAACAACGCGAAGCTGCAGCTTCTAATTCTTAAATTTTTGACGCTTTAAATCGAGACTGTCATGGCCAAATCTAATTTAATTAACTCTTCCAAATCATTGGTGCAAGATGCACAGGTGGTCAATGCACAAGAAGATGATGGACCGCGTGCCTCAAGTGATACGCGATCCGTTGCACGAAAGGGCTTGCTGGTGTTGGCTGTTGGCTTTGGTGGATTTTTACTCTGGGCAGGGCTGGCGCCTTTGGACGAAGGTGTGCCTACTCAAGGCATGGTGACTTTGGATACCAAACGCAAAACTGTGCAGCATTTGTCGGGTGGCATAGTCAAAGAAGTGCTGGTTCAAGAAGGCCAGCAGGTCAAAGAAGGCCAGGTGCTTCTTCGTTTGGATGGTGCGGTGGCCAAGGCTAACTACGAAGCTGTTCGACAACGTTATCTGGGTTACAGGGCCATGCAAAGTAGATTGTTTGCCGAGCAAGCGAGCCGTTCAGACATCGACTTTCATCCAGATGTCAAAGCAGCCATGGCTGACCCGCTCATCAAGCAGCAAGTGATGACTCAGCAGCAATTGATCCAAGCGCGCCGTGCCGCCTTGGCTGCAGATTTGCAAGGCATTCAAGAAAATATCCAAGGCCTGAAAGAACAATTGGGGTCGTATCAAAATATTTTGGTGCAACGACGCAATCAATTGGCTTTGTTGACAGAAGAGCTGACCAACACACGCGGTATGGTGAAAGAGGGCTATGCCCCGCGCAATCGACAACTTGAATTGGAGCGCATGGTGGCAGAGTCAAATGCAGCCATTGCAGACCTCACTGGCAACAGCATGCGAATCAATCGCCAAGTGGCCGAGCTAACCCAGCGCTCTATGTCAAGGCAGCAAGAATATCGCAAAGAAATTGAGTCTCAGTTGGCTGAAGTGACCCGTGAAGTGCAATCGGATGCTGAAAAGTTTGTAGCGGTTTCTGCAGACTTGGATCGCATCGAAATTAAATCGCCAGCCAATGGTCAAGTGGTGGGTCTCAGTGTGCAGACTGTCGGTGCTGTGTTGCAACCAGGTCAAAAATTGTTAGACGTGGTGCCAGACAGCCAAACCTTGTTGTTGGAAGCGCATATTTCGCCGCATCTCATTGATAAGGTGCAAGCAGGGCTGTCAGCTGATGTGCGTTTTAACTCATTTGCTCACTCGCCTCAATTGGTGGTGGAGGGTAAGGTCATCTCTGTCTCTGGTGATTTGCTCAGTGACCCTCAGCAGCCTCAATATTCTTATTATTTGGCACGCGTACAAGTGACGCCTGCTGGCATGAAAACCTTGGGTCAGCGACAGATGCAACCCGGTATGCCCACAGAGATTGTGATTAAAACGGGAGAGCGTTCATTGCTGACTTATTTGATGCATCCATTGACCAAGCGCATGGCTGCTTCTATGAAGGAAGAGTGATGAAAGCGCACGCCTTTTTCATACAAAGCTGCTTGGCAGTGGCACTGTCGAGTGCGGCCATAGGCAGTTGGTCACAAACGGCATCGATGAACATCAAGCAGGTGTACCAAGCTGCGTTGGAACAAGATGCATCTATTCGTGCCTCACGGGCGGCAGCGGATGCGGGTCGCGAGAGATTGCCACAAGCACGTGCGGGTTTGTTGCCACAAATTTCTGCCACAGCCAGCAGAAACAACAACAACCTTGACTCTACATCGCCCAACTTGTTGGGCAATCCAGTCACCACCAACGACCAGTACTTTAGTGACAGTAAGACGGTGCAATTGCGCCAACCCTTGATGAACATGCAGCGCTGGTTGCAGTTTGAGCAAGCCAAATCTTTGGTGGAAGAGTCTGAAGCCACGCTAGACCGCGACTTGCAAAACTTGGTGGTGCGAGTGGCAGGTGCTTACTTTGAATTCCTGATGGCCGATGAACAGCTTGAACTGGTGCTGGCACAAAAGAAGATGTACACCGCACTGGTCGATGCCGCCAAGAAAGGCTTGGCAGCAGGCTCTGGCACGCGAACCGACATTGACGATGCACAAGCGCGCTTGGACATGGCCAGTGCGCAAGAATTGGAAGCACGTCAAAACCAAGACCAGACACGTCGTCAATTGGAAGTGCTGATCAACCAGCCAGTGGGTTCTGTGGCCAAGCTCAATGTGGCGGCTTTGAAATTGGTAGGCCCTTTGCCAGCCAATTTGGACGAGTGGACCCAGAAGGCCGAGAAAAACAGCCCTGAGATGAAAGCCATGCAAGCCCGCTTAGATGCGGCGCGCCGTGAGGTGAGCAAATCACAGGCTGGGCATTTGCCCACCTTGGATGCTGTTGCCCAGTGGTCCAACAGTGGCAGCGAAAACATCACCCGCATCAACTCGCGCTACGAAAACAAGTCCATTGGCTTGCAGCTCAATGTGCCTTTGTTTTCGGGGGGCTATGTCAACTCCACCATTCGCCAAGCCGTGGCCGAGCAAACCCGCGCTGAAGAATCTTTGGAAGCCCTGCGCCGCGATTTGGGTGTGCGGGTGCACAGAGAGTACCGCGGCGTGAGTGAAGGCGTGATGCGTGTGCGGGCTTTAGAGCAAGCAGCAAGATCGGCCGAGCAAATGATGAAGTCGACGCAAATGTCTTTGAAGGCGGGTGCTCGCACACAACTGGATGTGCTGAATGCGCAGCAGCAATACACCCTGGCCCTGCGCGATTTGGCGCAAGCGCGGTTTGTGTATTTGATGTCTAAGGTGAAGCTGGCTGCGTTGGCAGGTGACGATGCGGTGGCTTCGGTGGACGAGGTCAATGCCAGTTTGATGGGCGTTGCAAAGTAAGCTGGGTCAATTCATTTTGCAAATCGAAGTTTGAAACTTAGCTTTGCAAGCCGCGCAGTAAAGCTGCCACTTCGGCAAACCCCGCGCCGCGCTCAAGTTGTGCAATGTACGTTGGCAGGTGCTTGAGTTCTTTTTCAAAGCGTTTGATGTTGGCCACGCCTACGCTGTGCGTGAAATTCTCAAACATCACTTGGTCGTTGGTGGAGTCACCCACGTACACCCACTGGTCGAGCTCTTTTGTGAGGTCTCTGCCTGTGAGTTCTTTCAAAATCCACTTGGCGCCATGCCACTTGTTGTGGTCGCCAAACCATGCATTGATGTGGATGCTGCTAACGGTGGCCGTCATGCCTTCTTCTTTCAGCAGTTTTAAAACTTGCTGAATTTGTTCTGGTGGCAAGTGATGAA
>JACCDH011124478.1_pt1 | contig 12918 bp, 17 predicted proteins | sample 7442481 | NCBI WGS metagenome assembly JACCDH01 (sample SAMN15323433, study PRJNA562643) | freshwater metagenome | isolation source: river surface water | place: USA:Blue River Watershed | collected 2017-08-15
AATTGAGATATACAAGAAAGAGGGCTGGGGTCAATCATTTACCCCAGAGGATGAATTGGCGAACCGTTTCTATACAGAAGTACTAAAAGAGTTAAAGCAAGCGCCTTCAGCTTAATCAGATATTCATTAAAGACACCAAACAAAAAACCACCCGAAGGTGGTTTATGGAATCTTGGTGGCCCGGGGCGGAATCGAACCACCGACACAAGGATTTTCAATCCTCTGCTCTACCGACTGAGCTACCGAGCCAAATAAGAATGTCTATTATACGCAAACTGTACTTAGATACGCAATCTCAAAGTGTATGACTGTATCTCTCATTCGCTTTAACTGTTGTTTTTCACAGTGCCATTAACCGCAGCGTCAATCTACATAAGCTTTCCACACATTTTTCGTTAGCAGTTTTAGCACACCAAAAATCGGTTGTCCTAACGCTTTTCTGAAATTACGCTACGTAAATGCAACGCAATTACGTACAACTTCTACAAGCGCAACAAAATGACAATGCAACGTTCTTACGAACAGAAAATCTAATTTATTTGCGTGATGGGGATGTGGTTTTATATAAGCGAGAGCGCAGTAGCGTGTGGCAAGTTCGTTACAAGCTATACGACAAGATATGGCGCAGAGTCAGCACAAAGCACCGAAATTTAGACTACGCAATAAAAGTTGCGGGCGATATATACGACGAAGCTCGTTTTAGAGAACGATTGGGGCTTACACACAGCACCAAAAAATTCAATGTAATCGCCAAAGTCTGCTTACAAGATTTAGAAATGGAAATTAACGCTGGTATCAAACCATTAACTAATAAAGATTACGTAAGAGCTATTAACAAATATCTAATTCCATTTTTTGGCAACTATCTTTTAGAAAACATTGATTCTGAAGTTATGCGTAAGTATGAGTTATGGCGAAATGAATTAATGGGCAAAGTTCCGCTAACAAGCACATTAGCAAATCACGCAAGCGCATACAGACGTGTAATTGATACTGCTATTCAACGCGGTTGGCTAAATGAACACATACCAATTGCGCAAATGAGTAGAAGAGGACAAAAAGGAAAAGCTCGTCCTGCATTTACACGTGAAGAAATAAATCATCTTTTAGAGTTTCTTAAAACTTATAGTGAAGGTGGGCATAGCAGTGTTGCAAAAGAAATGCGTTTGCTTTGTAGAGATTACATAGAACTATTAATTGGTACGGGAATGCGTTGCGGTACTGAAAGTCTTAATATCAAATGGAAGCACATCAATTTGTATACAGACGTTCACACAAATAAAAAATATTTAAGAATTTGGGTTAATGGCAAAACGGGAGCACGCTACCTAATTGCCAAACACAATGTTAGAGAAGCATTAGAACGTTTGATTAGTAGAGAAGAGCTATTTAATGGACAGTCATTAGAAGTCGTTTTAAACGACAAACACGACGTGTACCTATTTAAATTTAAGGATGGCAAACGCCCTAAAAGCTTTCACACAACTTTTAAATGGTTAATGAAAGCAGTTGGATTATTGAAAGACTCAGCAACTGCACAGAATAGAACGCTCTATTCACTGCGTCACACTTATGCCACATTAGAACTTATTGAGAATAAGACTGACGTACACACGTTAGCAAAGCAAATGGGTACAAGTATTGGAATGATAGAAAAACACTACAGCAAACTCACAGCAACGATGGCTGCCGATCAGTTAGCTTACTAAGAAAATATTTAAAGACTGTAAATATCAATACCCAGTTGCAACATCAATTATTGTTTGCCATCTTTCTAAATAATCAGCAACATCATTTAACTTAACATTTTTCGCATCATCTGCTGATAGTCCATCTGCATACGTCATTGGAATCAAATAGCAAGTCCCAACTTGTTTATCAACTGCAACATATATATCGCAATCTTTACTTGTAATTCGTTGTCCTCTGTTACGTTCGTGTGTATGGTCAATTCCTTGTCCACCTCTATCTCTGTCAAAAAACGAGATGTTACTTCCAGCAGTTATTCCCTTAACTTGAATTCTTATTAACTTAGAGTTGAAATCTACTATTGCGTCATAACGACTAGAGCGAACATCAACATTGGAGCAATTAAAACCCGCCAACATTGCTCTAGCGATAAAGAAAAATTGAGCTGAGTCCCCTTCATTTGCAACTCTAAGCCCATAATCAGTGTGTTGTAAGTCAGCTGTAAAGCCACCTTGTGAAGCCACATACAAACATTTAGACACCAAATTCTTTAAGTTAGATTTAATAAATTTTATTTCTAATTCATTTACGTTTGGTTCTGCGTTTATGAATTCAACTGTCTTATTAGCTAAGTCCTCAATGGGAACTTTAGCAAAGACATTTTGAAAGACAGTGGCTTGAAAGTATTTCTCTAAATGAGGTTTATATAAAATAAATTTATTTGCAATATCTACTATCTTTGTCTTAACAAAGTTGTGCGATTTAAGTTCATCTAAAAGTAAAGATTCAGTCGTTTTACTCTGCAAATCCTTACTTAATTTTTCTTGCAGATAATTTTTGATATCTACATCAATATATTCGTTAGCATTAGCATCTTTGAAAGAGCTAATACTAGTATTGATTTTGTAAATATTTAACTTAACGAAGTCTTCAATTGTCATTCCTCCAAATTTACTATAGATGTGGAGATATTGGCAATAAAGATACTTATAGAACTTTAACTATTTCTTTGGCTAATTTAGTTATTAAAGGCACAGTCACACTGTTACCAAATTGATGGTACAGCTTACTGTTTGCTAATTTAGGTAACTTATAGGACTTTGGAAAACCTTGAAAGTTAGCTGTTTCGCGTGGCGTTAGCTTACGGATGCCAAAGTTATCTTTAACAAGTGGGACATTGTGCCCACCCGTTCCCATATTCGCAGTCAATGTTGGACAAGCATTACTTTTATTTTCACGCACATACTGTCGTCTCCACTGATATATAGTGTCGCGCGACTTTATAGACTTTTGAATTTCAGCAAAACAATCATAGCGATTGTCGTAATAGAACTCTTGTGCAACTTGTTCTGTTTCCAAGCAATCGTGTATTGTTTTTGTGAGCTTTACTTCAGATGGGAATACAAAATTTTTAATTTTGTCTTCATCCTTAAACCCAATTAAGAAGACGCGCTCTCTATTTTGAGGGACATTAGCGTGTTCCATACTATTAAGAACTTTATATGCCGTGTAATATCCACAATCTTCAAGTGATTTCTTCATAAACGCAAAAGTTTCACCTTTGTCGTGATTGAGCATTCCTTTTACATTCTCTAATAAAAACGCGTCAGGTTTTCTTTCTTTCAGAATTTTAAGAATTGAAAGAAATACATCTCCACCCCGCTCATCCTTCAAACCTTTTCTTAAGCCTGCAATGCTGTATGGTTGACAAGGAAAGCCTGCTACAAGAATATTATGAGCAGGAACAATATCTTTTGTGAGTGTAAGAATATCGTTGTGATAGATATGGTTCGAATTGCTTTTAAAGTTAGCTTTATACGTAGTCAAAGCGTCTTCATTGATTTCGCAAGTTAGCACGCATTCAGCACCTGCACTTTCAAATGCAATGCGCATTCCTCCAATGCCTGCGAATAAATCAATGAATTTGTGTTTTTTCATAATGCCGAGTTAAGTTCCGTATCTAATATTTTTAAAGTATAGCTAAGGCTTTGCAATCTCGCTACCAAGTCCCTTATTTAAAAAGTCTTGCATCCTAATAAATAGAAGTCTTTTAAAACGACTAACTAGGAAACAGTCCTTTTGAAGTGCCCTCAATTATTTTTTGAGCTTGCTTGTAGTATCTAACTACTGTAGCAGCCATAACATTGCGCTTAACCAATCTATCTTCTTTAGTGTCAGTTGATTTCGGCATTGCACTTTGAACTAACTTAAGCTTTACACCCACCTCCCAAATCTTAAGCTTATCTTCACCTCTGCTTAAGTTCTCTTCATACTCGTCATACACTTCTAACGCTGTACGTAAGCTTGCGATTGTGTAATTTCTATTAATTGGGTACTTCGCTGTACTTTTAGACCACTTCTTAGCTGTACGACCTCTTTTAGCTGTGTGTCTTCTTTTTAATAGAGAGGCAAACCATTTTTGTAACGTGCGCTTTGAATGTTCAAGTGGAACTGAAACAATCATTACATCTTCCGCTTGCCATTCTTCATTCCACTTTGATTTATCAGCTAGCTCTTCAAACTTAATATCAAATTTCCTTTCACCAAATAGCTGAGTACCTCTGCTCTCTTTATTCCACCACACACGAAACTCAACATCTCTCACATCACCAAAGTCTTCATATAACTCTGACAACTTACTTTTCCCATTTGCTTCGCAACACTTAATGTAATCAGCATTACGTCGCAAATACTCAAACCACCAATAGTACGGACTGCGCTCATATTGAGATGGTGGAAGTCTTTTGTTTTTGGTGCCGAATGTTGGATAAGGAGCTAAAAAACTTGTCATATTTGTTAACAATTAAATTGCATCATATTGGTTACTTAAGGCTGAGTGTACCATAAATCTATATACTTTAACTATGATTTAGATAGAGAAATATGTTTCTAAATCATTGTTTTTATTAACTTTATAGAAAGGTACACCTAATGCTATTTTTACAATCTGAAAACACAATTACTAACAATAAATCAGTCGTTTTAAACGACAAAGTTGATACAGCTAACGAAACAACTAACTATGTTGGTAAGTTAGTTAGCATTCGTATTGAGTGGGAAAACAATGCATACAGAAAGAGCAACGAACAGCTTTATGCGCTATTAGCAAGTTGTTACCGTATGTACACAACAATGTGTTTAGATAACGATACAGCTAAACAACTACGTAAAGACTTAAATGACTACATTGAGTCAAATAAGCTTACGTTTAAAAAGAGCACTCACACTTTAGTTCGTATTGTTCGCTGTGTATTTGGGGAAGCTGATAAGCGTCGTATTAGTACATACGGCATTGTTTTGCGCAGTGCGTTTAGTCAACAAATTGAAAGTACTAAATTAGTTGACTTCATTAAGCAATATGGCGGTGTACAAGAAATTAAATTAGCTAAATCTAATGCGCTTAGCGTAAAAGCTAAAGCACAAGTAGCTGTAACTTCATTAGATACAGAAGTTATTGCTGAAATTGAAAATAAAGCAGTTGCTGCCAAATTAGACGCAAGCAAAATTGGGCAACGTGTTGTCTTTATTGGCAAGCAAATGGCAAATGGCAAATTTGTTATTAATGGTGCTGTTAACAGTGAAGGTGCTGTTAACACTGCAATGGCTGCTTATTACAGTGCTAATAAAGAAACACTCAATAAAGTAGTGGCAGAACGTAAGTTAGCAAGTAACGACGCAAGTCTTACACAAGCTATTGATAAAGCAGCGGCTTAATTTTTAACTTAATGGGCAAAGTCTATGTTTAGGCTTTGCCCTATTTTTATGGAGATTACTTATGTTTGAAGATTTTGATATGAAGTACACGCCTAAATCATTAGCTGACATTGTCTTTTTAAACGACTCTGTTAAAGAGCAAATAGAAGATTGTGTAAGTGGTGCAATTGGATTTCCAAGTAGTGGAACTAATGGCATTGTGCTGTATGGCGTTAACGGAACAGGCAAATCAGCCTTAGCAAAAATACTACCAAACCTAATTGAACAAAGCAGAGGTGGGGAATCAGCTAATGCTCGGTTCTTTAATATTTCAGTTGGTGGCGACAATGGTGCAAGTGTTATTGAATCAATCAAAACACAAGCCTCATTAATATCTTTGCCGTATTTTTATCACTACTTCGTATTAGACGAGGTTGATAATTTGCGTAAAGAAACAATGTTGTCTTTAAAAAACGCAATGAATGTGAATACAAATAACTGTATCTACATTATGACTACAAACAACCTATCCGCATTAGATAGAGGTGTTCTAAGTAGAAGTATCTGTGTTGAATTTAATGTACCTACTTCAACAAGATGGTTGGCAAAATGCAAAGCATTATTGTCAGACTATGCTGTCACAAATGTGCACGATTCTGATTTATTAAAAATAATTGATTTGTGTAATGGTGACATTAGAAAAATAATGACTTCGCTTAAGCGTTTGATTGTTAAAAGTCAGCCTAAAATTGCTTAGTCGTTTTAAAAGACTTTGATTTAATAGCCCACACTACGTGGGCTTTTTTGTTACGATATCTATAACAATTATGGAGAACTTATGAAGTATTACTACGACGCTGAAGTATTTGATAAAGAATTCACTCCGCATACAAGTAAGTTTGCAAAACCAACTATTTACAAAACGGTTGAAAACAAAGCTTGTATCGTAGTTAAGGATGCGACTTACAGAGATGCCGAGTTTAATGGCGCATTTCTACTTGCCGATTCAGAAGCTGTAGATTTTCCAAAAAGTGGCTTTGTGCGAGTTGAAGTATTTTGTAGATGGTTTGATAGAAGACTTAAAACGAGAGGCATTAAGATTTTGGTTGATTTATCCAAATGCCAATTTAAAAAGAATTACAGCGGACAGATTGTTGCCAATCTTTCTCTTTAAGCTAATTCAACTGCTTTACGCTTCATATCGTCGTTAACATCTATGTAGCATTGTGTGGTGCTGATATTTCTATGTCCCGCTAAGCTTGCTAACAATCGCACACTGATTCCCTTATTAGCTAAGTTTGTAATGAATGTACGACGTCCGCTGTGTGAGCTTGCACCATAAATGCCCGCACGCTTATAAAGATAGTGAAAGAATTGTGTGAGTGTATTAGCGTTATAGCCATTGCTCTTTGATTTTTGACTGTAAAACAGTTTGGCATTTGGGTTAGTTGGCTTATAACCGCTGATATAGCTTTGTAGTTCTTTCTTTAGCTTTGCATTAACAAATACAGTGCGAGCTTCTTTAGTTTTGGTATTTTCTGCACGCAGTACTACTTCGCTGCGCACGTTGCCCTCTGCGTCTACAACGTCTGTGTAAAGCAAACTGCTGATTTCGCCTACTCTGCATCCACTATAAAAACTTGTAAGCACTAACGCGCGATTACGCACGCTGTGCTTGCGTGTAGCTGTGTAATCTAAAACTCTGCGCAATTCTTCTGCTGTTAATGTTTTTGCTTGTTTTGACATAGCCTCTATCTCATATGTAGTGTTTTGTATGTCATTAGTATGTTTTCTTATTTTCAAAATTCCTACCTCTTTTGAGCACTACTTAAGCAGTACTTATTCTTTCCATAAATCAAATGGTTACGTGCGAATCCCGCCGAAATGTAAGGATTTACAGAAAAGCTTATATTTGTATTTAAGTAATCTGTAGCTAAAGTGCCACAGTTGAGGAAAGACTTGCGTATAAGCCCTATACGCTGTTTTTAGATGTTTTAGCTGTGTTGATATTCAGTGTAGTGCTTTATGCATTTACAGCATTAATAATTCTTTATTTCCGTTGCTATATTTTGCTTAGCTTTTAAATATGCGGAATAAGTAAAGTTATCAATCTGGCTACAAATTTCGTTATCTGTTGCAGTTTTCATATTTTTAACATCAGCAATGTTTTGATCAATTTTCACAATTAAGTCGCTAATCATTTTTTTGGATGAATTACTACTAAAAGCTTTGTGTAGCTCTTGTCGCATATCTTTGGGTACTAAAAGAGCTATGTCTGTGTTACAAGTTTGAGTTACGTCTTCATTAAATTTGTATCCACTGCAGAAGTTATCTTGCAGATGCTTATTAGCATTGCATACCGCCAATATTTCACCTGCGGATTTTGCAATTGATGATTGCACTTCTTTATTTTTTTCAGTTGAACTCGCTCCAATTGTCCACGCAATAGTAAAAATAATAAATGTTATATATCCAGCTTTAATTGATACAAAGCGAGTTACTAATGCAGGAACTATCCATAGTGTAAAGATTGAGCCTGTATAGATGGCAAATGCATCCGCACTAAAATATGAATTGATATTACCTGTAGCAATTTCTACAGATGGAACTAATATTAGTAAAACAAGAAATATAAAAATATAAGTCTGTCTTTTTGTGGTTGCAGAAAAAGTAAGTGGCAAACTTTTCATTTAAAACCTATTGTTTAAATTTAATCAACGCGGATAAATTCCGCTTCTCTTTGCTTGTGTTGCTGATGGCACAGAGCACAAGTCTATTTGCTTAATTTTATTGTCTTTAACAGTAATAAAAGCAGTCCCTACTAAGTTGTTTTTGCTATTTTGTGCAAGAACTACACACTCAGTATGTCCATATGCATTTAACTCACCCAACTCAGCATAGACAGTAGCATTTGATTGTTTGATTGTTTTGAGCTTTTGTCTAATATAAGTAACAAAATCAGCTTTACTTGTTATGTCTGTGAGTACAGCTTGTGAAGTACTAACCAAGTCATCCGCCAATAGATTTTCAAAATTACTGCTATCGCAGCTATTCATCATTTCTGCATATGCTGTCAGTGCTTGTTTAGTTGTTAATTCCATTTTGTGAGTTTCTTACCAATGTTTTTTGTAATAGTAACTTATTGTTATGTTGATATTGTTTTATCGCAAGTGAAAATTTATAGTTCACATATAAAATTGTTGATAATTACAGAAACAACTTTAATTTAAAGGCGAAAGTGGATTCTGATTTAGTTATAGCTTTATTGGTATTGGTAATATTTTTTCTTCTTTATTTCATACCGACAATAATTGCGTTTTCATACAATCGCAAAAATAAAGTGGCCATCTTCGTTCTTAATTTATTGTTAGGTTGGACTTTTTTTGGTTGGGTTGGTGCTTTAGTGTGGGCTTTTATGAAAGACTGATATGGAAAATCAAGTTAAAAAATCAAACTGCACTACGGTTTTAGTTATTAGCACTGTCTTTATTGTCGCTTCTATCTTTTTATCGCCAATTGTTTACGGTGAATACAAGTATCGGAAGTGTATTGGGCTGATTGACAATTTATCTGCTGAAATGAAAGATGTGAGTGGTGATAAAAAAGCTGCTGAATATTTCAAACAAATGATGGTTCTTCAGTGTTACGGTTCAGCATTTGGCGAATAAATTCATCCGCGTAACTTATTAAATACTCTTTTACGTTCTTCTAATTTATCCTCGTTTGTAGACGTGTAGTGTTTTTTTCCCTCATAAAAAGTAATTTGGATTTGACTTTCAAGTAGTTCATCAACTAATTTTGGAAGTATTTGCAAATCGCCACTTGCTCTTGCATCTCTAATTAAAAAGTTAATTTTATTTTTAATATCTTCAAGTGCCCATCTATATCCTGTATCAAATAAATTGAGAACTTCATCAGAGGTAAGTTGTTTGTGATTTCCAAAGTCATCGCCTATTTCATTGGGATCACTATTTGAATAGTAATTCATCGTAAAAATTAATCGTGCTTTCCTATTCTCTCTGTAGTTGTGAAATTCGTCATCTGAAATATGTTGGTTATGATTTGTCATATTTGCTTTCAACGTAAGATATTTTCAATGATTTCCCACTTATTCTCATACTTGTCTAAGCTCCAGTTATTCAAGCTTTTATGAGGCGGAAGGTGAATTGACCGCATATCAGTTGGTTTGTGAGCATTACCTAATCTGTCTGGTGTGTCTAACCATATTTGATGTTGCTCTTTAACATTCTTAGACATATCCGCAGATGGAACTATGTAATAGATAAATTTTTTATCTGAATTTGCTTTGGGTATTCCCGCTAATACCCAAATAAAATTTTTACCGAAATCTTTTTCAGCTTTCTTTCCCACTGTAATAGTTCTATTGCCTGGCACAAATGTCTTAACTTGTATGTGCGCAAATTTAGTGCCTTCTGTATTGCTACATAGGATGTCTGTGTTTGGAGTGTTGCCCATAGTTACTACAGCAACTAAGTCTCTTCTGCATAGTTCCGCTGCAACAAAAAATTGTGCAGAACTACCGCGAGCGTTTTTGTTTTCACCCATATTAATTCCTAATATTAGATATTTGCATTCAAGTAAATTTTCGTTTGTTATTCTTAGTCTATCAGCTTTATATGTTTATATACGTGTAGATATAACTAAGCACCGCGTCCGATGCTTAGCAATCTAACCAAACATAACTTCAGTCAATGTTTAGTGCGCTGTAGGGGATTTGAGTGTTTTCAAAATCCCAACAATCTGTATTGCCAAACTGTGCCTCTTTGGTGCCGTAATTGATTAAATGAGATTGAGTGTTAGCTAACGGTTCTGTGATGTAGATATTATTTGATTGATTTGCTTTTGTGTGCCAACAATAAGTCCAAAGTGTCTTTATATCTTCTGTGCTTAGTGATTTTGGTAAGTTGCCTAAATAGATGTTGTAGTGAATTGAGATTTTTGGGTTAGCAATTTCTTTAGTGCCTTCAAGTGTTGGTATTAAAAGGGGTTGTAGTAACTGGGGTTTTCTGCGTGCGCCATTTCCATAAAGTTCTTTGTTGAAACAGTTTCGTGCGTGTCGTAAGTCTTTGCGTAAATTAAAAGTCATTGCCTCTATGTCTTTAACTTGCTTGTGATATGCGAAATAATTGCTGTGTGCTACTAAGTAGTGTGTGATGTTCCTATCTTGTTTGTGTAAGAAGTCTCTAATTGTTTCTGCGCTAACTTTCATAAAACTATTTAGCCGAATCAAATAAAACCAATAAATTTCTTATCTATCCATATATTTCAATAGGTTGTGTGTGGCAAATATCGGTAGGAATGCTTGTATTTTGACAATAATGTATTAACTCCACTAACAACAATGGAGTTTGAAATGACATTAAATGGACTAAAACTTGTAACTGCAAAGAAGCACTTAACAGCCTCACCAATCGTGCATAGACGTAATAAGCTGATTGCTAAGCTACACGAGCAGATTGAATTGTGTGAAGCAAAAAAGAATGGACAGACGTATGCGCCTAAACGTTTGAAGACTTATACAAACAAACAAACGGGCGAGCGTATGACTGTTGAAGCAGTTAAGCGAGTTAAAGAATGGTTTTGGATTGGCGATAACGGCAAAATCAATTTGAGCGTGCGTTATGGTGCAAAGACTTTACCGCTCAACAAAAAAGGTGCAAATGCAGTTGAATGCACTAATGGTGATGAGCTTGTTAATACGCTTAAGTCGCTAAAGCAAGCTGTAATGAATGGTGAGTTAGACGAAGCTATTACAGAAGTAAGCTCTGCCACACGTAAAGCATTCGGCAAGTAGAAGGGTTGGCTGAGTAATACTCAGCCATTTTTTTCTTATGAATACAGACTTAATTGATTTATCACTTACTAAAGTTGAAAGACTTGTCCAAATAAATGGCATTAGCTTTGAAGAGCAGTTTATTGCTAAGCTGATTGCTGAACATCTTGCAAAGCAGAGAACAAATAGACTGCCGACTATTACTGATGCTTTCAACATTTATATAAAAGAAAGTCCGTCAGCACACAATTGGCGATTTGTTGCCACAGCCACAAGACATTTTGAATGGTTTAAGTCACTGTTTGGTGATTTGAAATTGGACGAACTTAGACATTGGCATATAACGCAATACAGAGACTATCAATTAGCAAGAGGTCTAAACCCAACAAGCATTAGAAAGCACAACAATACTTTGAATGCAATGTTGAATATGGCATTCAAACATTTAGATATAGACAGATTAAGTCCATTTAGAGCATTGAAGATACAGGGTGAAGGCGAAATAAAAAGATTTATGCCCACAGTTACAGATGAGCTTATTCACGCTGTAAAAGAAAAGCTATTAAAAATGAATGTTCCGCATAGTTATGTTTCATTAATTCAACTAAACACTGGATTAAGAATCAGCGAGCCTGTGTTTGCAAAATTAGAGCATTGTGTTTTAGAACACGATATTCCGCACTTGTGGGTTAAGAAGACGGAGTTTTGTGATAGAAAAACTAAGTCTAGTATTCGTGCTGTGCCTTTATATGGCGTTAGCTTAGATGCCGCTAAAAAGCTGTATTCAATAGCGAAGAAGAATAACAGTGAGTGGTTTGTATTTGATTACGCAAGACGTAATGGCAATACAAGTTGTTCCGCCATTGTTAATAAGTCTTTGCGTGAGTTTGGTTTTAGAAGTCATATGTTTAGACACGCAATTATTGATAGGATGAAGGCGTGTAATGACATACCCACTCGCTTAGCTGAAAGCATTACAGGACATACAAGCGGTAAGTCTCACTTCAATACATATGGGACGATTGGTTACACGCTAGAACAAAAGTTAGAAGTAATTAAACGTGTTGCAATCTAAATGGATTAAATACTTGTATGCGCTTTTTTGAATTTAAACCAATTAAACCCTTAACACCCGAACAATCTCGTATCGCTACGCTTAAGCGTAATGCTGACAATGCACGTATGGCACTTAAGCGCGAGCGTGACAATCAAAAGAAGCAGAAAGCTACTCTACAACTGCAAAAACTAAGTGCATAAAAAATTCACGCTTAACTACTTTTTCCCAACCCCACTTGATTTTTGACCCCATACTGTGAAGTCGTTTTAAACGACAATCAAAAACTCGTCTTTTGATTCAAAATCGTATGGTCTATGTGTAATTAGTGAAATTTAAAAATAAGTTCTGAAATAACTAAGAGGTATAGCTGAAATACTTTTTACACTTTTCAAACACACCACGCGAAAAAAACTTCTCCGCGCTGTCTGCTACGTTTGCTAAAAAGTTTTTTACTGTTGAATGTTTTTTTGAATACTGTGTAACACAGTGTGTCACATACCGTTTTGGCAATCGCCCGCTAAGCTATATAAACATTGGGTTTGCGCCGTCGCACAGGATATTTTCAATCCTCTGCTCTACCGACTGAGCTACCAGGCCAAGAATCGAGAATTGTACTATAAAAGGCTTTTTACCCCAAACTGCACGCCAGGATTAAGGGGTTGAATACCCATGAGCCCTGAGAACA
>JACCDH010016830.1_pt1 | contig 12917 bp, 13 predicted proteins | sample 7442481 | NCBI WGS metagenome assembly JACCDH01 (sample SAMN15323433, study PRJNA562643) | freshwater metagenome | isolation source: river surface water | place: USA:Blue River Watershed | collected 2017-08-15
ACCAATCAAGTGACCACTTGTTCCTGCAGCAACTGGAAAGTTGAGCATTTGAACCGCAAAGATAAAGACGGCGGTTAAGCCCGCCAAAGGCGCTGTCTTTTCATCTAGTTGTGTGCGAGCTCCTTTAAGAGCTACTGCGACACCTGCTGCAGATAGGCCAGTAAAAATGACTGAGGTTTGGACATCTAAAAATCCATCAGGAATATGCATGGGTAAAGGTTAATGCAAATCATTTGCATCTGCGACTTTCAGGCAGGTAAGCGTGGCTTAGGGTATGCCAATGCGTAAATTTCTGGTGCTGGCGCTGGTTGCAGCCCTGCTGTCGCCGCTTTCAGCCACCGCCACCGATTGCCGATGGGATCAATCCGCTGGTTGGGTAGCTCGCGAGAATCAAAAAGCGGGAGATAAGAGATGGAGCGAAGGGGTTCCCCTGCGCTTTAGCGCTGACTTCTCCCGCCGTAAAGAGGTTGCGCGACTTGAGGGGTATTTAAGTTCAAGCAGTGCAACCTGCGGAGAAAAGTTAACGCTCACAACTGTTGGCTCAAAGAAATTTACCGCATCGATTTATCGAATGGGTTACTACAACAACACTGGCGCTCGCCTTGTAAAAACTTTAAAGTCGCCAAAATACATTTCTATTGATGCAAAGACACCACCAGGGCAATACCTGATCAAAATTTCAAATAGATTAAGAGCTGCAAGCTTTGTGCCATTTTTAGTTTACGGAGATTCGCAAAGTGATATTACATTTATTTCATCGGTCTTAACCTGGCAAAGTTATAACCAGTGGGGCGGCTGGTCTTTGTACAAAGGTCCAGATGGCAAACGCGAAACCATGGCTAAGAGTGTGACCTTTAACCGTCCATACGATGGTGATGGTTCAGGCCAGTTTCGATATATGGAACAGCCATTAGTAACTTTGATGGAACAACTTGGGCTAGATATCAACTACATAACTGATTTTGAAGTAGATCGAAACCCAGAAGTTTTTAACAGAACAAACTCTATTGCTGTTGGTGGACACAGTGAGTACTGGACGATTCAGATGCGCCAGCGCATTGAAGCAGCGGTTGCTAACGGTAAACACCTTTTGGTCTTCGGAGGTAACACCGCATACGCAATTACTGAAATTAATGGACGTGAAATTTCAGGACGCAAACCATTTAGAGAGATCAACCAACCTGAATCAACCCTTCTTGGTTCTCAGTACTTTGCACTTGCAATTAAAAAAGATCTAGTCTCAAATAATGTTTGGCCATTTTCTGTTCTGGGTCAAGATGCGGTCATTAAAGATTTGTATGGATACGAGGCTGATACCGCGTTAGGAACAATCGGCCCAGGGGTTCAAGTTGTTGCACGATCTGCAATTAGCCCAACGGAAAAGGGATATGTTGCGATGTCCACCTATTACAACGCCCCCAGCGGTGCCTCGGTTTTAAATGTGGGTACAAATGGCTGGGTTTGTGCGATGAACAACCGCTGTCCGTGGGGCCACTCATTTGATCCCTTTGCTCAGCAACAGCTCAATCTGGTCACTACTGAGGTGCTCAAGGCTGTGAAAACATCAAAATGGCCAGTGGCTCAGATTGATTTTCCCAGCCGCCCCTAACCAGATGCGTATAAGGTCTCATACATGAGTGAAGACGAAGGCATGGAAGAGCTCGTCACCGAAGAGATGCTCTGGGATCGAATTCCAGAGGTTGAAGGTGAAGAACGTGCCAGTACTTACTACGAATTAAGTGCGCGAATTTATGCACGCGGTCAATACGATGAAGCTTTGGCTTTGGCAGAAACTGCTCGTGATATTTACTCTCAACTTGGCGCATCGGTTTCTTCAGAAGGTTTAGCACAAGCGTATTCAGCGATTGGCTACAACTTAAATCAACTTAAACGCATGGATGAAGCAGCAACTGCAATGAGCAAAGCTGTTGAAATCTTGCGTGAAAACAAATCACCTATTGCGCTCGAGCTTGCATGCACACTTGGTGAATGGTGGTACTCATCAAAGAATTATGACAAGGTAGTTGAAACCATGAATGAGTGCGCACAAGAGCACTTAGTTGATGGAAATGAAATTGGCGCAGCAAATGATCTACATCTAATCGGCTGCGCAGAACGTGAATTAAAGAATTATGAAAAAGCTATCGAGGCCTTCAAAGAGGCTCGTTCATTGTTTAAGCGCAACAAAGAGGTAATCCATGTTGCTCGTTGTGATCAGAAGATGGCCTCCTGCCTCATCGAATTAGGTGAAGGCGAACTAGCTTTAGAAACCGCCCGTAAAGCGGTTGATGTATTTGAGACTGGACATGATCACCGGCGCGAGACCTTTGCATCCTTTGAGTTTGGCAAGGCGCAGATCTTGCTTGAAAAATATGATGAAGGACTTGCAACTCTAGAAAATGTGTTGGCTGTCGTCAGCGAAGATGAACCTAAGGACTTCGAGTTCATCGTTGATATCGAGTCTCGGATCGCAAAGATATTGCGCATGCAGGGACGTGTAGATGAAGCTGATGAGATTGAACGACGTCTAAAGTCGGTTCAAGAGGCGCTGGAGGATGAACCTGAGCGTGATCTCCTCAATTAAAGGCAAAGATCAGCTCAGCATCACAATGGTGTGCCTCGGCAATATCTGCCGTTCACCTATGGCTGCAGCGGTTTTGGCCAACAAAAAGGCATCAATTCAATCTCCAATCATCACTGTAGATAGCTCCGGAACAGGGCCCTGGCATATAGGTCAAGGTCCACACCCATCCTCAAAAAAGATTTGGGAAAAAGCTGGATACAAGCATGAACACACCGCCAAGCAGTTTACGAGCAATGATTTCTATCTTCATGATTTGATTTTGGTAATGGATTCGAGCAATTACCACAACGTTGTTTCACTAGCTGAAAATGAAGAGCATCGTTCAAAGGTTTTCTACCTAAGAAGTTTTGATCCCGAACTAAAGGGTATTGATCCAAACTCTGCTGATTATTTTAAGTTAGAGGTTCCAGATCCTTATAACCAAAGTGATGAAGCGTATGAAACTACTTTAGCTATGGTTGAACGCGCAGTAGATGGATTGATCGCCGAGTTAACCTCTTAACGAGGTAAGTGCTGTAACGCCCAGTGATACATAGCTATCGCACCTGCGGCAGAGGCGTTCATCGAACGTGTAGATCCATACTGATTGATCTCGTACAAAACTTCGCAGACAGCTATTCCTTCATCTGACATTCCAGCGCCTTCTTGACCAAATAAAAGAACACAGCTTTCCGGTAATTGTGCAGACTCCAATTGTTTCGAGCCCGGAACATTATCAATACCAATAATCGGTAAATCTTGCTCTTTGCAGTATTTAGCAAAATCTTCAATTGTTGGGTGATGCAAAACCGTTAAGTATCTATCCGTCACCATCGCGCCACGTTTATTCCAGTCGCGCTTTCCGACGATATGCACACCAGATACGTTAAATGCGTTAGCGGTTCGAACAATTGAGCCAATGTTCAAATCATGCTGCCAATTCTCAATTGCAATCTGCAGTTTGTGGCGCTTGGTGTTCAAATCAGCAACAATTGCCTCTACAGTCCAATATCGATAGTGATCTAAGACATTTCTGCGATCACCATTCAGTAATAATTCAGGATCGTATTGATCCCCCTCTGGCCAAGGCTTTTCGTGAGGTCCAACACCTACAACAGGGAAAAATTCACCTGGGCCAATACTGGCGGGTGTAGTTGGAGAAGACATGTATGCACTCTAAACTGAATCCATGTCAGCTATCAACACAGTCTTTTATGTAATCCACCTATTGTCTGTTTTAGGGATTCTTGCCCTGCTACTGCTTCAGTCGAAGAAAACTCCACGCACGCTAAATCCAGGTGTGCTTCATGCAAGCCTTACTGCGCTGGTAGCCGGAATTGTTTTGGTCGGTCTTCATAATGTGGTTAAGCCCGACGAAGAGCTCAATCACATGAAGGTCGGAATCAAATTCATTATTCTTCTTGTGATTCTGGTTCTTGGTTATACAAACCTAAAGAAGCCAGAGCTTCCAAAGAAGGTATGGCTAACGATGCTTGGTCTAACCCTTACTAATATCGTTATTGCTTCCTGGCGCTAGAAAGTACCAATGCGCTTTTTGTACCGTTTAATTGCGATAGGCCTTGCCTTCACTTTTTCGGTACTTCCTGCACATGCGGTTTTAGGGCCAGAATCTATTCCTCCTGCATTTGATGAGCTGCTAAAAAATCAATCACTTGCAAACCCGGCCATGATCATCATTGATGGCAATACGGGTGAAGTGATTTATGAGAAGAACGCTTACTCACAACGCAAGCCAGCATCGGTAATGAAGATTTTGACAGGTGCGGTCGTTCTAGATCACCTTGATCCTTCATCTACATTTAGCACAACGGTTAACATCAACCCCGAGCTAAAGACTGTAATTGTTCGCGGCTCTTACGATCCCTGGATCAGCTTGGATCACAACACAGCACGAAAGATGAATCGCGCATCTCTTCCTTTCATCGGATTTCGCACGATGAGTTATGTAAAAGAGTTCAACGGTGGCTCACTTAAGAATTACAAGGTGATTTACAGCGGCCTTTACTCAAAGGATGTTTCAAACCTGAAAGCATTTTGGGCTAAGCGAAACTTTAAGCCGGTAATGAAGTCGGTTACCGATGAAGAGGCGTTTATGGCACTTGGTGAGCAGGTAGTTGCCGAGAATTCACCGACAGTTGGGGCTTTGCTGGACTGGATCTTGCTCTGGAGTGACAACCTAATTTCAGAGCGTTTAGCTCTTTTGGCCGCTAAGGCGGCTGGATATGGCATGAATGAAAAAGGTGTCGAGAAAGTCTTTAGAGATTTTTTAGCTAATTTAGAGATTGATGGATCAAAACTTGTTATTGCAGATGCAAGTGGTTTATCCCGCAAAAATAAGATGACGGCAAAGTTGATGGGTGAGGTTCTTTACAAAATTCGAAAGAATGAGAAGTACGCCTTGATGTATACGGGGCTTCCAATTGGTGGAGTTTCCGGAACTCTTCGCACCCGATTTCTCTCCACCGCACCAGGAGCCGTTGGTTTGGTAAGAGCAAAAACTGGAACGCTTAATGGAACTGCAACCCTTGCAGGCTATGTTCAATCGACTGACAGAGAGTATGTCTTTGCGACCTTTGCAGATGAGATCCCTAAGGGAAATTCTGCTCTTAACAAAGCTCGTGCAGCTATAGATCGAGTGTTAGGAAGAATCGCTGCTCCAAATATTCCAGCAGAGATATCTCCAGCACCCTAATTGTTTGAGAAGATCTTTATCTGTCCCTTGTAACAAGCAACCCAAGTGTTTCCAGTTGGAACATCGTATGTAATGCCAATCGGCTCATTACATACCTTTATGTTTTGGGTAACTTTCATATCACTTGTTCTAACACGAGACATAGTGTCGCTCTTGTAGTTCACAACGTATAGGGCAGAGCCATCTGCTGAAATTGCAAGACTTCGCGCAGCCTCGCCGGTTCTTACTGATTTACCTGCCTTATTGGTTACAAGGTCCCACGAAGCAACTCGCCCCGAAAGATTCATGGTGACATACATCTTTGAGTTGTCCGGAGATAAAACAATTGCACGAGGATTACTTCCGATTGGAATAAATGAGGTCGAGAAATCCTGCAAATTAATCACATGAATTCGGTTTCCACCCATTTCGGCAACGTAGGCCTTTGAGGAGTCGTTAGAGATCGCTATCCCGCGTGGATATCTTCCAATTTTCACAGTCTTTACGACCTTATTGCGTTCAACAGAGATGATTGACACTGTGTACGAGCACCAATTTGCAACCAACAAGTACTTATTGTCCGGAGTGATCTCAACAACCTTTGGTACCGATCCAACTGGGTATACGGAATCTATTTGGTAGTTGCTGCGATTAATTCTGTAAACAAAACTCTTGTCATAACCATCGGCAGGTGAACAGGTATCAGTTCCTTCTTTGTTGTAACCCTTGCCGTACATGGCGTAATTGCTAACATACAAATACTTTCCATCTGGCGAAAAGGTGCCTTCTACAGGTGAACCTTTATAGTTTCCAGAGCTCTTGCTAAATCCAAAATCTTTCAAAGATACTGAGTCAGAGACCGTGTGAAGCAATTCAAAACTCTTTGCATCATAAACAGTGACTGAGTGTCGATACATCATGTTGTGCGCGCTCACAACGCCATCACCCGAAGTTCGCACAGATTTAGGAGCGATCGATCCATTGATTGTGTGAATCAACTTCATTGAAGGTGAGACAACCTCGGCTTGTGCGGGGAGACCGACAAGAGACAATGAGGCGAGTGTTAAGAAGATAAAAAGTTTAGAGCGCATTGTCTAACTGTACTCGTTGCTCTTTAATCGCCTTCATCTTCATGATCGTCATCTTCATCGCCTTCATCTTCATGATCGCGACCATGATCGTCATCATCCTCATCATCTCCTCCGCCAACTGGTAGCTGCGAGATCGATGGATTAACTAACTTATTTGCTGTAGTGGCGGTCACAACCGCAGCAGTAGTAGCAGTCGTGTTTGGTGTCTGGATCAATTGCGATGAAACTGGAACAGAAGGTTTCTCAAGCTGAGTTTGCCCCACAACAACACCTGCTCCAAGAATCAAGGCTGCGACAAGGACAGCACTCGTAGGAAGGGTTTTTGAAACCTTGCGCAGCTCCGCCTTCTCATCTTTTTCGATGATTTCAAACCATTCGGGCTTGTTGTTCTGACTCATAGAACGACCCTTCTTTCTTCATTGGCGGCTTGCCGTTGAGAGCAAGGTAACTATTATCCCTGTGAGAGGTCTGGGAGGCGTACATCTAAAGGCTGGGTAATCTTGGCGCGTGAGCAGCGCTATGCGGGGATACCTCGATCTGATGAAGTTAAGAGTGGTAGAACTCTTACTTGTATCAACCTTACCCGCAATGGTTCTAGCTGCCAAAGGATTACCAGAGTTTGGATTAACAGTTGCAACAATTTTTGCCGGCACATTAGCTGCAGGAAGTGCAAACGCTTTTAACATGGTGATTGAAAGTGATCTCGACAAGTTAATGGCGCGCACTGCAAAGCGACCAATCGTTACCGGACAGATTTCCAAGAAAAATGCAACTGTTTTTGCAACCCTTATTGGCACTCTTGCATTAACTATTTTTTGGGTATTCACAACTGCCTTGGCAACATTGCTTGCACTTATTGCAATCGTTTTTTATGTTCTTGTTTACACAATGGCTCTGAAGCAACGTACCTCACAAAATATTGTGTGGGGTGGAGCCGCTGGTTGTATGCCGGTATTGATTGGTTGGGCTGCTGTAACCAATTCTTTGTCAGCAACTGCATGGGCCTTCTTCTTTGTAATCTTCTTCTGGACACCACCGCATTTCTGGGCATTAGCAATTAAGTACAAAGATGATTACGCAGCAGCTGGAACTCCAATGCTTCCGGTCGTTGCTACAAAGGGGCGAGTACACAAGGAGATGTGGTTTCACACCATTCTGATGATCGCATCTTCAGCGTGGTTGATTATCGCCGCACAATTACCACTGTGGTCTTTGGTTATTACACTCGCTCTTGGTTTGGTCTTTGCAGTTCAACTTATTGCACTTAAAGAAGGTTCAACAGAGTATGCAAAGGTTGCCGGAAAGATATTCCAGTGGTCGATTACCTACTTAAGCTTGTTATCTGTACTGCTAGTCGTTGCGCAATTACTTAGCTAAAGCTTGTTGTAAATCCCTTATCAAATCACTTGAGTGTTCTAATCCCACAGATAAGCGCAGAACAGATGGTGTAATTCCCATATCTGCCTGAACCTCTGGTGATAAACGACGATGTGTAGTCGATGAAGGATGAGTAATTAATGACTTGCTATCGCCTAGATTGTTAGAGATATCAATGACCTTAAGCTTGTTCATAAAGGCAAATACCTCAGCTTGCGAACCATTGAACTCAATACCAATTGTGGATCCGCCACCATTATTCATTTGCTTCATCGCTAATTCATACCCTGGATGAGATTTCAAACCTGGGTATCGCACTGATTTAATCGCAGGTTGCGTTTCAAGGAACTCTGCAACAGCCTGTGCATTTGAAACCATGCTCTCAACTCGCATGTGCATGGTCTCTAGTGACTTCACTAATACCCACGCATTGAATGCACTGAGTGCAGGACCTGTATGACGGACAAATGGCAGAAGTTTTTCTTGAATATATGAAGCAGATCCCAGTAAAGCACCGGCAAGTACTCGACCCTGACCATCAATATGCTTGGTTGCAGAGTACATAACTACATCTGCACCAAGTGATAACGGCTTTTGTAAAACTGGAGAAGCCATCACATTATCTACAATTACCGTTGCTCCAACTTTGTGGGCGAGTTCGCTCACCATTGCGATGTCAACGATTTCAAGCAGTGGATTACTTGGTGTTTCAATAAAGACAGCCTTTGTTGGCTTAGTCAGCGCTTTAGCCCATATAGCAGGATCATTTCCCTTTACTAATTCAAAAGTAACGCCCCACTTAGGTAAAAACTCTGTAATAACAACGTGGCATGAAGAAAACATCGCCGCTGATGCAACTACATGGTCGCCTTGTTCAACTAAGCATGCAAGGGATGCAAACATGGCTGACATTCCTGAACCTGTCGCCACACACATTTCAGCGCCTTCAATTGCGGCCAATCGCTGTTCAAACATCGTAATCGTTGGGTTGTGGAAACGGCTATACAAATAATGATCGGTTTCCTCTGCAAATGAATCAAATGCTTCTTCAGCCGATGTGTATGTAAACCCACTGTTTAGAAATAGGGCTTCAGATGTTTCCCCAAAACCTGTGCGAGCAAGACCTGCACGAACTGAATGTGTTTGAGGATGTAGCTCCCAGTCCGGTCCCAGAGTTTCGGGACGAGGCTGATACCCCCAAGGTCGTTTACTCATGGCTCAATTGTGGCAGAGTAAGGGCATGACTAATACTGCTATTTCAGTCTCAGATCTATCCAAAAAGTACGATGATCGCTTAGCGGTCTCGCATATCAACTTCGAGGTACCTCTCGGTTCGGTGTGTGGCTTTGTAGGACCTAATGGTTCAGGCAAGACAACCACAATGCGAATGCTCCTCGGACTCATTACTCCAACTACAGGTAAAGGCCACATTCTTGGTGAGCCAATCGAACATCCTGAAAAGTACTTAAGTCGAGTTGGAGCGATGATTGAAGGTCCTGCTTTTTATCCAGCTTTATCAGGCCATGAAAATCTGATGGTGCTTGCACGTCTTGGTGGTTTTCCTGCCGAGCGAGTGCAAACACTTCTAGAAAAGGTTGGTCTCGGAGAGCGTGGAAAATCAAAGTACAAGACTTATTCGCTTGGAATGAAGCAGCGTCTCGGAATTGCAGCAGCGTTGCTACCAAATCCAAAGTTACTTATGTTGGATGAACCAACAAATGGGTTAGATCCTGAAGGAATTCAAGAGGTTCGTGCATTACTTCGCGATCTTGCAAATGACGGAACAACAGTTTTCGTCTCATCTCACTTACTTTCTGAGCTTGAAATCATTAGCGATTACATTGTCATGCTTCGAAAAGGTGAGATTGTTTTTGCTGGCCCAATTGGCGAACTCATGACAAAGCAACAGCCAACGATTATTGCAAAGTCACATCAGAACACAGATCTTGCAAAAATCGTTCAGATCGCAGAAAAATCTGGTCACCATGCTGTGATTCGAAATGATTCTGTTCATATCTTGGCTCCGATGGAGTGGGCATCACAACTGAATCAGGCAGCCTTTGATGCCGGAATTGTTTTAGCCCAGTTAGCTCCACAACTACCAAATCTTGAAGAAACATTTTTTGAAATGACGGGGGATAAGTAATGTTTAATGTAATCAGAGCTGAACTCCGAAAGTTACGTCGCCCAACATTGTTCTTTGGCACCATGGGCGCGGTTATCTTCTTTAGCGGCCTCTTTTCTGCTTTGTTGTATTTACTAATTGATTCACCACAAGGAAATGCAGATCGCGGACAGGTAATCAGTCGCGAGGTGTTGGCCCTTGCAAGTGGTGGAGTTCAAGGCTTTGCAAGCGTGGGCGGATTGTTAGGAATCATCGCCTTGTGTGTCTTTGCAGCACAGACAGCACAGGAGTACACCTACGGAACTCTGCGTAACTTGCTGGTTCGCCAACCAAGTCGCATGAAAATCTTGGCTGGAAAACTTGTTTCGATGAAGATCTTTGCACTTGTAATGATTCTGGTTTCTGCAGTTATCAGCATTGCGACCTCCGTAATTCTGGCACCGACTGTAGATGTCTCCACCGATTTGTGGTTTACCAGCGCTGGTATTGAGTTCATCTACACAACATTTATCAATGTAACTATCTCGGTAGTCGGCTTTGGAATCATCGGAATGGTTCTGGGGCTCTTGCTGCGTTCGCCAATCAGCGCAATCTCATTTGGCGTTCTTTGGTTACTAATTGTTGAGAATCTGCTGGTAGCAGTCAGAAATTCCACTCAATCATGGTTGCCCGGATCACAGTTAACAATTATTGCTTCGGGTGGAAATGCTGATGTCAGCTACTCACACGCTCTTGCGGTGGGCGGTGCTTATGTGGCTGTTGGCGCAATAGTTGCATCCATACTCTTTGTTCGTCGTGATGTAGCTAATTAAGGACACTCACACCTAAAAACAGCTTTTTCCAAGGTTGGGCATTTATTCTTAAGCCCTTCCCTCCGAAAGGTTAATTGTGAAAAAGAGTTTTAGGGCGATTTCGCTTGCGGTAATTGTTGCTCTGGCGGTTCCGTCAGTTCCTTCATTTGCGGCCCCAAAACCAACCTTGGCCGAGATTGAAGCGGCAAAGAAGGTTGAAGCGGCAAGAAAAAAAGCAGCTGATGCACAGGCAAAAAAACTGGCAGCTGCAAATCAGAGTTTAAGAACACTTACAGCTAGAGCAAACGCTGCAACTGCGTTGTACCGAAAAGCTCAGGCCGAATTAGCGGTGGCGACAGCTGCGGCAAACATTGCCGCAAAGCATGCAGCTGAAACCGCAGCCGCTGTCGCAGAAGCTCATAAGACAATTGGTCGTCTTGCAGCAAATGCCTACATCATGGGTGGCAGCCTGACAGATGTTCAGCCACTTCTTAGTGCAAATGGTCCACAAGATTTGATTGATCAGCTTTCAACTCTTGGAACCCTTGGTTCGCAGAACACCGTTGCACTCGAACGATTTAAGGTTGCTGAAGAAGAAGCTCGCAAGGCAAAGAAGATTGCAGATGAAGCACGTGCGGTTCAACAGATCGCTACCCAAAAGGTTGCTGATGCAAAAAAGGTCGCAGATGATGCAAAGGCTGAACAAGCTAAAGAGGTAGCAAAGCTTCAAAAGGTTCAGGATGAGTTAATGCGTCAATTGATGAGTGCGCGAAGAGTACGCACGACACTTGAACAGCAGCGACAGTTGGCATTGCTTGAAGAGAGCCAAGCCAGCAGAGCAACCCAGACAACTGGACAAAAGAATGTGTGGCCAGATCGTGGCTTTAAGGGCAGATCAACAATAAGAACAACTCAAGAACAACGCGATAAAGCTGTTGCTTTTGCTCGTACTCAAGTGCTTGCACGTAAACCATATATTTGGGGAGCTGAAGGTCCTAACGCCTTTGACTGTTCAGGTTTGGTTTATGCCGCATACAGAGCGGCAGGTCTTGGTTGGCCAAACTGGGATCGCCTTAACTCAGCGCTGTATTCCGGGTATACCAAGCATGTTTCACTAAAGGAGCTTGTACCTGGAGATCTGCTCTTCTACTCCTACAAGGGAACAATTTCGACAATTCACCACATCACCATTTACGCCGGAAACGGAATGATGTGGGAGGCAAACTCAAAGGGCAAAGGCTTGTTGTTCTCGAACATGTACAGCATTAAGGGCTTGATGCCATTTGGTGGTCGCGTCTAAGTCAGCACTACTCTTAAGGCATGACTACGGCGGTTCCAGCGGTTCGAAACGCTGTACGCACCTGGCTCGAGAAATACGAAGCTGGTGACACAGTTCTTGTCGCTGTGTCTGGTGGAGCAGATTCTTTAGCACTTGCTCATGCGCTCTCAGTTGAATCAAAAGAGTTTGTTGTTACCGTTATCGGCGTAACTATTGATCATCAACTTCAACAGCAGTCAGCTGCGCAAGCAGAAAAAGTTAAAGCGCAGTTAAAGCAGTTTGGCTTAGATTGCATTGTTAAAAAGGTTAATGTCGATCTCAAAGGTGGATTAGAGGCAGCTGCTCGTTCTGCACGTTATGAAGCTTTACAAGAAGCTGCCAAAGAAAAAGATGCTGTTGCAGTTTTTCTGGGGCACACACGTGATGACCAAGCTGAAACTGTTTTGCTTGGTTTAGCTCGTGGCTCTGGAACACGATCACTTTCTGGAATGGCTCACCACAATGGACTCTACGTGCGACCACTTCTTGAAATTACCCGTGTGCAAAATGAAAAGTATTGCGAAGAGCTTAACTTGCAGTTTTGGAATGATCCTCATAATGAAAATCCAGAGTTCTCTCGTGTGCGTGTTCGAAGCGAGGCTCTTCCAGCTTTAGAAAAAAGTATCGGGCCCGGAATTGCAGAAGCACTTGCTCGCAGCGCGCACCTGTTAAGAGATGATGCCGATGCATTAGATCACTGGGCCAAACGGGAAGAGATTCATCTAGATCTATCCGATCTTGATTGTGCCCACCTAGAAACCCTGCCGCGAGCGATCAGAACTCGGGTTATCAGGGCGGCGATCTACGCCGCCGGTGCACCTGCCGGGATGGTGACAATGGAGCATGTAAGCGGGGTTGAGGCCCTAATCTCCGCGTGGAGCGGCCAAGGTGCGCTCAATTTGCCGGGCGGTGTGAAGGTTGAGCGGATTTCGGGCAGACTTTCGCTCTCACAGCACCGAC
>JACCDH010735019.1_pt1 | contig 12914 bp, 12 predicted proteins | sample 7442481 | NCBI WGS metagenome assembly JACCDH01 (sample SAMN15323433, study PRJNA562643) | freshwater metagenome | isolation source: river surface water | place: USA:Blue River Watershed | collected 2017-08-15
AGAATATAGGAATCCCCAATAAATTCAACCTTCTTAATTCGGTCCCAGCAATGTTCTGGATATATATGTTCTATTGTATTTGTTTCTGGATCCAGAATGGTTATGGTAAATTTGCTATTCGCGGGACTATTTTGTGAAAGTGTTTGTGTAAGGTAGAGTTTGTTATTATGCGCTGTTGCACCGTGATAAATATTTGTATCATGTATTTGAATATATTCAGGCGAACCAAATGTATCACCCTGTATCGGAATTTTTGTGAGTACGTTTGTAAAATTAACGCTATATATGCAATCGTTCTGAATAGCAAACAAATCCGGTGTTTCATCTACCTCAATACTGTGAAGAATTGCGGCTCTTCCCTGGTCAAATTCAAAATCCAGCAAATAAAATTTGCCGGCTGAACGGTGCGCTAAAACAATTTTATTGTCTTTGTACACACATACATCCGTTAATGTAGGTAACCGTGTAGTATTAAAATAGTGAAAGGGTGATAAAAGCTGTCTATTTTCTTCCAATAATAATTCCATATCTAAATGTCTAAAGTTCGATTGCCTTAAATTTCTAACAATGGATTTGCTGCAAACAATCACGGATGCATTTGAAACCGTTAAAGAGGAAACATCCTTGGAAAAGGTTCAGGAACACTGTAAAATAGCACTGGAAAAACCAATCTTTGATGAATTGAGGAGAAAATATCTGCCTTTTCTGCGTACGTGGTTTGCAAACTACACTTTACCATCGTATTCCGATACACCCAACATCCTATTCATCTATGAAACGAGATGTCATGCAAATCTCGAGTTCATTCTTTATTCCTCGGCGTATTTCGCCCAGGGATGGGGTCTGCATATCATCTGTTCCAGTTCGAATAAGGACTTTATAGTGCAGTTGTTAGGAGATAAAGTGTCAAATGTATACATTCAAATATTGTCTGATACAGTCGACGGATATGTAGCAAATCGAAACTCCTACAATGAGTTTCTGAAATCCGCGTCGTTTTGGAATTCCTTCCCTGAATCCAAACAGTGGATTCTGACTGTCGAAGTCGATTCGTATTTGCGAAAATCCATTCCTATTTCTGAAATGCTTACCTATGCATATTGTGCGTCTTGTTGGTCCTGGAAGGATGGTCCTGGTGGGGGAGGAATTACGCTGCGTTCTATCCAGGCGATGAAAGACATTTGTGCTCAGTTTCCAACACTTGCAGATGAAATATGGCCTCAAGATTGTTGGGCGTCCGAAGGTATACACCGTTTAGGATTCGCGTATAACTCCACATTTTTTATGGAAAGTTGTTTACAGGCAGATGCTATCGGTGTTCATCAGTGGTGGACGTTTTGTGTACCGCTCGACGATGAACGCCTCTGGTATTTGAATCGGTATATGGAACTCGACATTAAGGAGATGAAAGATTCATAATATCCATACATATCATCGCCGCTCCCACTTTTTTCTGATATTCGTCTTTGCGAATTTCAACATCTCCATCTGTCAATGTGAGTGCATTTGTTTCAGGGTCAATATCAATTATGCACTGGTCGGATGCACGATGAGCAAGATGGGATTCATACATTATTCTTGTATGAGTGTCTATAAGAACAAACATCACTATAAAGAACGGGTTTCCATCGTATTCCAGTGAGGTAAAATAAAAGGTGCAGTACCGCCCTAGTCCAAACACATCCAATGTATATATTTCTTGAATTCGCGGCATAAAATTCGAATAAAAACAACCATACCTTTCGCCCTCAAATGTAAAGATTGGTATGTCTCTATTATAGGCTAGGTCCGGTGAATATGTAATACGTTTATAGGTTTTCCCATCAATTGTAGGAAGTTGACTGTTTGTCCACTTAAATTCAAATTGTTTATAGACTATTTCATCCATTTAGGCTATTTAAACTGCACCCACTGTTTATATAAGTAATAATGGCAACGTATACACGCTCCGCTAAATTTTTCAAACGTTTGGCGAAATCCAGTTCTGAACATTTGTATCTCACAAAACTTACTGACTGGGATAAAACGCACGAAGCAAATCTGCAGCAAAATAAGGATGAACTAATTCGTGTTTATAATATGATTGAGAATTCAGCGAAAGGTGGCGGTATTCGTATTTTTCTGCCGAATAAAGACCCGATTTGGAACAATTCGACAGTTCTGTTTGAACTGCAGAAACAGGGGTTTCAAATTAATACGTCGAATCACACTGACCAGGGTGTAATTGAATGGTATGACCCTACAAAATTCAATCCAGTTCTTGAGTGAGGGAAAAAATTGAAGACCGTATGCAAAAGTAACAGAGGTTTGTGGATATTTTCTGTGCTTTTCGGCGTCTTTTCTTTTCCGCTTCTTTTCTTTTCACATTTCCCACAATGCCCCTACAATCCAACATCATGCCTCCTGATTTTGGCCATATCAGGCAATGCGCTCAGATGCAAACGCCCTGGGGCATAATTGAAATTGGCTGGGATACCGACAACCAGAAGGTTGTGTGCTGGGGCGGCAACATCACTTTTGCCACAATCTCTTCAGAAAATCTGAATGCTGACGAGATTCATTTACGCGAAGCACTCGCGATTATGGGGCTCCCTGCGACCGAATTTGAGTACCAGTGCATCTATCTGGGTGACCTGCAAAATCGCTCATTTGCCGAACTACTGACAGTTCCTATCGTCGAGGGGTTCCTTACACAATTTTCGGTCACGCCCATTGTTGCAGAGGAGGATCCCATCTGCGTTCAGGTCGCCTAAAAAGAAGAGCATCCCGGTGTATAGGATGCATACATCAATTCATGTATACACAGCCCTACACGATGTACACAACAATGCCTACACGTTCATTCGTCACTATTCATTACCGCACGAAATGACTGAAGACGAATACAAACAATACCTGGAATATACAAACGTAGAAATTGCCAAAAGCAAAGTGCGTTTTTACGCGTGGGGAGCCGTTCCTGCATCGTTTCAGATTTCATCGCTGTTCACGCAACAGGATTCCTGTACCCTATCTGGCATGGACTTTCATATTAGCATGAAAGCCGGCGATGTTCCTGCGTACCTACAGTTCATTCAGGATTCCATTGCTCTTGAAAAACGACGACCCGTTTTTCAACACCGTACTGGAACAAAGACTGGCACAAATGAGCCTGAATTTATGAAAATGTTTCAGACAGATACCGGTAAAGTTCAGGATGTGAATGGATACAATATGGATGGATTTCAGACAATTGCATCATGTACAGATTTTAGTGTCAGTGTAAATACACAGGAATCTATTATATTACCAGAGTGTTGTACTATAATAATAGAGACAGGTGATGTTTCCAACAAAATACGTCATAATACATTGGCCCTTCTAATTACTCTAAATCAGTTGTCTGAAATTTCAGTATTTCAGCCTTTGTTCGCAAAGTATGGGTCTGATTTTACATTTTTCATTATGTTTTCGAATCAGGCAAATGTCCAAACTTTAGAATATGATTTTTTCCCTCTGACAAACACATTTACCAGACGTTTTGGTGGCGAATGGACGCAAGAAGGACTGGAAGAATGTTTGAAGCAACAACTTATCCAGAGAAGTATAACTCTCCTACAGTTGACCTCTGGTATTCTTGTAAAAGATCGTGAAGATGGATTTTGGTTTACAATTCTGGAGAAAAATATTAATGAACGACTTAGTATACGGGGGAATAAAGTTGTTTGGACTTCTGCTGATAAGGAACAGAAAAAGATAGTATCTGCTGAACAGGCTGAACTTCTTTCTGAACTTTTGAAGAAAGCACCTGCCGGATTATCTCTGTCCAGTTGTTTCTCTCTTTTTTCTAAAAGCAAAGAAACTGAAACATCGCCAATCCCAGATAAACCACTAATTAAAAAGTCAGAACCTATAGGTCCTTCTTTATCCGACCGTATTTCGCTTTTTTCTGAAATGAAAAAAGCTGAACCTAAAAAATCCCTAGTATCTGTTGATAAGGATGATACATTTTTTGAACATATGAAAGAAGTTACTGCTGGATTGGCAAAATCAATTACCTTAACTTTACCAGAATATTCAAACCCACGTGACTATCCCAAAGAATGGGATTCAGAAATCATCTTTATGTCCGATGTTAGACGTGCATACATAGAGTATATGGCACATGGATGTGGAGGAAATTACTATATACCGGTTGATATGGAAAAAGCAGACCTAAAAACAATGTACCAAGAATTAAAACCCTCATTTGATTGGTTAATGAAGGGTTCTGCTCCACTACATACAAAACTTATTGCACGCTTTCATATTCAATCGGGTAAACGAGAATCCTATGAACTTCTGCGCACAGTTATAGGCATTTTTGCGGAACAATGTTTGAAGCGCGAGGAAAATCAGAAACTTTCGGCATCTGAAATGTGGCAAGAATTTCAGAACTTTCTTCGGTCCGATTCTGAATATCCTGGATATTCCACATCCATTCAGTCGCAATTCAATGAAATTCTGGCTAAATTCGGATTTACCCAAAAACGTACGGCGGCCGGTAAAATCTGGTGCAATGCCAAGCTGACAAAGGAATAAAATTGAATCCTTTAAATGGCCTGGAATGAAAAGGCGTGTTTTATTCATTCAAAAAATGTCTTGCGTTCAGAATTTTGCGAGCCTGTTGTCAGGAGAGGAGTCCAAGGTTCTTCTTCTGAAAAACATTCGTGAATTCTGGGGTTCCAACAAAGAATTCTGGTTCTCTCATGCGGAAATTCCTTCTTGGGACATTGTTCCTTCTGAGTATTATGATACCGTGGATATTCAGCTTCGTTTGCTCCTACACTATGACCAAATTTGTCGCCATCCTGGTTCTTTCACATCCCATTTGAAAGAATCAGAGAAACTGTTGGGATTCCGGTTTGCTACCCAGCTAGCTCTGCGCATCCTACATTCTGAACAATACGAAGGATTAAGGATGTGGGAGAAAGTGTTTGTACTTCTCTGTTTGCGCCATAATCCGTCTCTGGGTCTCAAACAACTTGCTCTCACAAAAGCTTTGGCCTTAGCCGAAGAGGGAACGGACCCCCTCATTCTCCGTTTTCTGAATGCCACAATTTGGGACGTTCATTGTTGGAAAGAGAAGACATTTGGCTATTCCGAGGACTGCGTGGATTGCGCCGAGATATTCCATGATATTCTGGAAACCCCTACTTTACCGAATGCTGGGTTTGGCCGTATAGATTTTGAAGGGGAACTGTGCGATGGGCATTTTAAGCGTGTCCTACAAATGCCGCAAGTCTCTGGTTTTCAACGAATTGCGGTTAGTATTAGTGGCGGCGTAGATTCCATGGTTGCCGCAATGACAGCCAATCGGGTGTGCAAAGCGATAGGAAAAGAACTGATACTCCTGCACATCAATTATGGAAATCGCGAATCCTGTGAAAAGGAATGCGACCTGCTCCGATGGTACGCTCGACGACTCGGTGTTCCCCTTTATATTCGTGAAATCACTGAAATGAAGCGTTGTCGAACATCGGATTTGCGTTGCCTGTACGAGGAGATTACACGGCGAATCAGATTTTCATTCTATGCCTGGTTTTCTTGCCCCGTTATCCTCGGACACAATTTGGATGATTCGTTTGAAAATGTGTTTCGGAATTTGGCCAAACAAATCCACTTTGAGAATTTGTTTGGCATGTCAGAAATTGGACAAGAACAGGGGGTTCTTACACTTCGACCTATGCTTCGCTTAGCCAAAAAAGATATTGTTGCCTATGCGGATATGATAGGAATCCCACATCTCGTCGACTCTACACCCGCCTGGTCTCAGAGAGGACAAATGCGCGACAAACTCATTCCCGCTATTTCAGGATTTGATCCGCATATTCTAACAGGTCTCCAACAATTTGTGGAACATACTCGTTTCTTGGAGACCCAATGGTCTCTACAGTTTGACACATGGATTCAGAATTCATGTGTGAAAGAGGGGATTGACCGAATTGTCTTGCCAAGAGATGCCTTCTTTTCAGGAAATTCACAGACTCTCCATTTCTGGATTCGGTTCTGGCAAAGCGCATTGTTCGCCAATCGATGCCATCGTCCTTCCAACAAAAGTTTGCACAATTTCATGGAATTTCTCAAAAGGGATACAGGGACCCGTTGCAATCTGAATGGTGTTTGGCATGCTAGAATTTCAAAAGAACGTATTGAAATTAGGGCTATCCAACCCACTAATTTTAGTGGATTGGAGACGGCTAATTGAAATTGTTATGAAAAATAAGGACTAAAGTCGGTTAGCGCTATTTGCTGTAGGAAGTGCAACACTTTTCCGCTTAGATTCATCTACCAATCTTCCGTGACGCAAATCCTCTTCGGGTGTGGGCTTTCTTTTATTTACCTTTGCGCATTTTTTACAGGCACAATCTTTTACCATCCAGAGTGTTGATTCTGTAACAAGCGAATTTGTTACCACATTTCGAATAGACGTTGTAATAAAGGGTTTCCAGGCACCTTCCGATTTGCATTCTGAACTCATACATGCACCCATTTTCTATTTTATATACTATTTTTTATCTGGTTCTATATTATAGAATGAGTACTCCTGCACCTTTACCTAAAATACCTATTTACAATCCTACTAAATTTTTACAGGAATTGCAGAATTATACTAGAAACCCGGAAAGGCCTGCAACAGATGAGGAAAAACTAGATTTATTTTGTGAGTTATTAGACGGTTATCTCAGTGGTGATAAGAGATTACAGTATGATGGACTTAAAGGATTAATTGACGCAGACCTGATTTATAAAGGAAGTGATGAGCCTCTTGTTGGGTGCCGTACTCATCCAGTTGAAAAATTATATTATTTACCTAAATCATTGATTAAAGAATTATTGGACGCAGGGCTTTATTTAGGTGATTATCGAATTAATGAATATGGGAAGATAAAAGTGAATAACTTTCGTGATAAAATTAATGAGACAATAAAAGGACTTGAACCGATATATAAAATGCATGGGCTGCCTTACATGAAAACTCATCTTGAAAATTTGCAATTCATGAAAGATTATATTACAAAAGAGGCCATAAATATGTATACGGTTATGGCAAATGCTCCTGTAAATTCGCATCTACATCGATTACCATCTGATTTAATTTCTGAAATTGTAAATTTTGGCACAGGTTTCAAACACGGAGAATATAATCTTCCTAAAAAATCAAGGCGTGCCCGTCGTCGCCGTGCACAACGAAAACTGCAACGCACTCGTAAAAATTAAAAAGTAGGGTTATCCAATCCATTACGATTGAAGACGACTACACAGAAAGCACCGAATTCACATAAATATCTAGGCCATCAACATCTTGTCCCAGATGTTTTAGAGTTCCATCTTCCGTTACCCATACCTCAGTAGCCAGAGTATCCAAGAAATCCAGGTCGTGACTCACAATTACCATTGCACCAGGAAACTCCTTGAGGGCTTTTGTGAGTCCCTCAATCGTTTCTATATCTAGATGATTCGTAACTTCATCTAGAAGGAGAATGTCTGGAGCCATGATGGACAGCGAGGCAAAATACACACGGGATTTCTGGCCTCCTGAAAGGGTGGAAATCGGTCGTGTATGAGCGACACCTTCTAAACCAGATGCTCCCAACACCTTTCTGATTTGGTCCATGCTAACTCGTTTCTTATTTTCCTCGATAGGAATGAGAGAATCCAGCCATTCTAGTGGTGCCTGGTCCTCCGGAATCGAATGATAGAAATGTTGGTCAAAAGTGCAAACACGCAAATTGGGATGTTTCCTTATGGCCGATTCATTCAGAATTGGCAATGAACCCTGTAGGGATTTTAGAAATGTAGATTTTCCCGAACCATTTGCCCCAACCAATGCGACACGACATTTCGGAAACAAGGCAAATGTCACGCCCGCTAAAATGGGGTTTGCAGGATCATATCCTAACTCAGCAGAATCCAGTGTCAAAAGCGCCGATTGATTTACAGTTGTCTCTTCCGTTTCCAACAGAAAGAATTTAGGTTCGTAGGGCTTTTCCGGTTTGATGACGCCCTCTTTTTGTCGTTTTTTCAGAAGTTCCTCGGCCGCCTTTTTTGACTGCGGTGTTCCTTTCTTTTTGAGAGCCTGCACTTCTTTTTCCAGAGTTTCCCATTCCTTTTCCTGCTTTTTCAGATCGAGAACGCGTTGTTTCAGAAAGCGGTCGTATTTACAGGCATACGCGGTTATCGTCTGATTTCGGAAATCCCAAATGGTGTTGGCAACTTGACGAACGAATCCAACATTGTGAGAAATCACCAGGAGTGTTTTTGGCCAGGCCGCACAGAATTCCTGAAGCCACAGGACCGCCGGTAAGTCCAGATGATTTGTGGGCTCATCCAACAAAAGTAGATCCGGTTCCATGAAAAGGCCTTGGGCCAAGGCAACACGAGCCCTCCATCCTCCTGAAAAGTGGGTTAAAGGCAAATCCATCTGTGATTCTTGAAATCCCAGACCCGCCAGAATTTTACGGGCTCTCGGAGGATCTGCGTCGGCACACATGGCCGCTAAATCTTCTCCAATTTGTTTGTATTCTTGAGTTTCCTCGTCAGTCATGGTTTCTTTGGCTTCCAGAATTGTCTGACGTTCCCACAGAGCTCCTCTCTCCAAATGTGCCGCGAGGACAAGTTGGGTAATCGTCTGTTGGGTCGGTGGTAGCTCCTGTGCAACTTCATAGATAGACCAAGTTGCCGGGTTCTGTGCTAGTTGTCTCCAATCTACTAAGATTGGAGACGAACTAGCAAGGCGGCTAGGGTTATCCAATCCACTAAAATTAGTGGATTGGATAACCCTATTCTGTGCCGAAATCCAATGAAAGAGTGTGGATTTCCCACATCCATTTCGTCCTAGAATTGCAATTCGGTCGCGTTTGCTGATTTTGAAATTAGCGGTTGAGATAAGTTGTTTGGAACCTATGGTTAACTGAAACCCTGTAATAGAGATAGCATCGGCATTCCATACTTGCTGAGTGGTTGCGACTTGCATTCTAACGAGTATAAAAGTTACCTGAAAATGTAGTTGTATTACTCAATTTTTTGGTTTTCTAGAGTTAAGAATAAATATTTCACAATATACTATAGAAATGCCGAAACGTACCCGGAAAAATACCCGGAAAAGTACCCGGAAAAGTCATAGAGGTGGTGTCTTTGGATTGTGTTTTGGGCGATCTTGTACTACCGTTAATGCAATAAATTCGGTTAATTCTAATAGACTAACCGACCTTTATGTGGCAGTAATGAATAACAATCTCACGAAAGTGAAGGAATTATTATCTGCAGGCACAGATGTAAATAAAGAAATAAATAATAAAACACCATTATACATTGCATGTGAAAAAGGTCATGATAAAATTGTGGAACAACTAATTGCTGCAGGTGCAGATGTAAATAAAGAAATAAATAATAAAACACCATTATACATTGCATGTGCAAAAGGTCATGATAAAATTGTGGAACAACTAATTGCTGCAGGCGCAGATATAAATAAAATGTTAGAATATATGTTTACGCCATTGTATTGTGCATCGTATTATGGTCATGTAAATATTGTGGAAAAATTAATAGTTGCCGGCGCAGACGTGAATAGGACATCTATAAAGGGTTATACACCATTGTTTGCTGCAGTTTCAAATGGAAATGAAGAAGTAGTTATAAAATTATTATCTGCACCAAGAATCGATGTAAATGTAGAAAAAATGCATGGAGATACGCCATTTCAGATTGCATGTGAAAAGGGTTATCTTGACATTGTAAAACATCTAATTGCAGCTGGCGCAGACATAAATAAAGGAAACCATTTTAGGGAAACACCCTTATATCTAGCATGTAAGAACAACCAAGTCGAGATAGTGAAACTGTTATTAAAGCAACCTACTATTGATAAAACACGTGCAATCCAGGATGCCTATAAATTTTCTGAAGAGATTACAACGTTGCTTATTGGAGAAAGAGAGGAAGAAGAAGAAAAAGAAGAATTGTGGCAAGGATGGACACGCAGCGATATTGACCGTTTGAATGAAATTTTCGAGGACACCACAGCTCCCAACATAACCTTATGTCCTGTTTGTCTCAAAACCACGACTCGTGATAAAGGCTGTATGCATATGAAGCATAACTGTAAGGATCTCCCTGGATTTTATCACAAACAGCTATATAGTATGTATAATGAAAATGGTAAAATTCACTGGTGTACAATTTGTGGTCGCATTGGATATAGTAAATATGGTGTAGACTTTTATCATTATAAATTGGGTTTAGCAAAGGATGGACGACCTGGCACACATGGACCTACCTATGTATTTGATGAATCTTGTGCTACTCGTAGTGATGGTGGAGGATTAGATGAGAAATTTAAGCGATTCCAAAAGATTCGTGAGAAGGCTTTTAATCTCAATACACCCGAGTATATTAATAAAATAACCGAAAAACAGGCAAAAGAAATGCTGGTTGAGGCAATGTGGAATGCACCCATTGAATCAACTTCTAACATTAATGCAATAAAAGCGACCAAGAGTTGGAATATTCCAAACACCGCCTTCCCTGTAAATGTAGTTAAGGAAAATGCACCCAATGTCCCAACACCTCCTACACATCTTGAGCCCATTGTACACCCTGAAGAAACCGAGGAGTTCCAAAATGCCACAATGATTTCAGACAATGATATTATTCAGTTCCGTCACGAAGGCAACATGCATGACAAAGAAGGACAACAAATCTCACGAGACGGCTTTGTTACTTGGATTCAGTCTATAGGCATCAACCCTACTAACGAGGGATATCTTAAATGCTGGGCCTACGACCTGACAGGTGTAAATCATTGTGGTATAAAGTTATATCCAAAAGAGGTGAGAATTGCCTTAGGTTTAGCGGAAATGCCTGAGGAAGGTGAAAATGCTGAGTATCGTAAGTTGTATGAAATCTACCGTAAAAAGTTTAATGAAGCCAATCAAGTCGGTGGTAAATAAAATGGCAAATGAAAATTATACGCACACTAATAGAAAAACAGTATGACAAAAGAAAGCTATACACTCCCTTTTGTCATTACAAAGATGTCCGGTATTGCCTATGTGACTATTATTTATTTTTTTATTGGTATAGGTATAGCCCGGATTTTTGATGCAATATATGGTACATTTGACGAAGCAGATTTTAAGAAAGATGGAAAAATAGAAAAAATAAAACTAACACTAAGTTTACTTGTTCATATTTCTCTATACGCAATATTATTTTATATTTTGCGAAATATCGTGGAACGAATCCCATTTCCTTTAGAAGGTTTCGGAGGATACCAACATCATCGGCTCAAAGAACTCGAAGGTGGACCGATTATGGAAATTGTGGGTCTTTTGTTTCAAAGGAATCTGAAAGACAAAGTGATATTATTTATGCGAGAGGTATTGGGTGAAGACATTCAGGATTAATGTATGAAAAAAATTGAAACCCCTCGATGGATATTTATCGGGTATGTGGGTATTTTGTTTCTTTTCTTTTAAAAGCGTCATGGATTACAAACCTCTTATTTTGGATTCGTTGGATGTTCTTCGCAAGAAGGAGATTGCCGAGAAGCAGCCTTTCAAGGCGCGGGCTTATGCAACAGTAATAAATCAACTCAAAACTCATGAGGCGCCCATTCTGAGTTTTGAGGATGTCAAAGGGATAAAGGGAATCGGTGACAAGATTGCCGACAAAATCAAGGAAATTCTGTCAACTGGGGCTCTTCAGGCGGCCGAGAGAGCCAAGGCCAAACACGATATTGATTCTCTCGATCTCTTTCAGCAGATTTATGGTGTGGGTGCTGTAAAGGCGAATGAGATGGTAAAGGCGGGTCTGAAAACCATCGCCGATGTGAGAGAAAGGGGTATGGAACTTCTGAATGACAAACAGCGAATTGGAGTTCAGTATTTTGAGAAGTTGCTGGAGCGCATTCCTCGTTCTGAAATGAACGTCCATGCCGATGTTCTGAAACTTCATATTCCCAAGGAACTGGAGTATGAGATTGTGGGAAGTTACAGACGTGGTCAGACAGATTCTGGAGACATTGATGTTCTGCTGCGTTCTCGTCAGAATCTGACAGACAAGGCAGCCGGTGTCCTTCTGAAAAAGGTAGTCAAGGATATGAAGGAGAGTGGATATATGGTGGAAGTGCTGGCTGAGGGAAACAAGAAAGTCATGGGAATCTGCTCAACAGAGGAGGGCAAGTTTCGCCGCATTGACCTCATCATCTGCCCCAACAATGAATATGCATATGCCGTTCTGTACTTCACGGGTTCCATGAAATTCAATGTAGCCATGCGGGCTTTAGCGCTTGACAAAGGGTATACCATGAATGAACATGGAATGAAACCGAAGAAGGGCGCCACGGTTCCTGATGCTCCATCCATGAATTCCGAGGAGGATATCTTTGCATTCCTGGGTCTTCGATATATTCCACCTACTGAACGCGTGGATTCCAAACAAATTATCCCACTTTAGTAGAAATGCCTCGCCATAAAACACGAAGGCAATCACGTATAAGAAAGAGCAGAAAACACAAAAAAGTAGGAGGCAACCATGAATTTATGGATACCATAACTGTCCCAAAAGGCACCTATGTGTTTTTTTGCTCTGAAGCCTATCGTACAATACAAGAAGGGCAATTACCGCCTCAACCTATGCTTTGGATGCAACTTTATCCGCCCGATTATGAACCTACACCAAAGGATTCCTGGTACTGTTTGTCCGATGAAAAAAGCATGAAAACAAATGCATTTTATCTATACAAACTAATACGACCAATTACAATGTTAGTAGACCAACAGGATAACGATGAATTATTAACCAAAAATCTAATAAAAATCAATGAAACCTTGAAAAAGAACCTCATGAATAGGGCTCACCAATCCACTAAAATTAGTGGATTGGTGAGC
>JACCDH010927328.1_pt1 | contig 12912 bp, 18 predicted proteins | sample 7442481 | NCBI WGS metagenome assembly JACCDH01 (sample SAMN15323433, study PRJNA562643) | freshwater metagenome | isolation source: river surface water | place: USA:Blue River Watershed | collected 2017-08-15
ATACCCAAGCAGCAGGACCGGTTGACAACTACTTCCGTTCAAAAACCAAGCAAGGAGTAGAACGTATCCAACGTAAACTCAATCAACTCTTACCTGACATGAAACCACTGGTAATTGATGGTATTGTGGGTACCTATACCAAGAAGGCTATCAATATGAGTTGTTAATATTCTCTCTCCTTGTACCGAGAAACCAAACAGGGTTCGCAACAAAAACCACCGAGAGGTGGTTTTTGTGTTGACAATACTTAGGGTTTTGGTAGTATCGGCACATCGCAATGAGTAAAGATAACAATCAGATTGTTACAGGAACCGTGGTGGAATGTCTTCCTAATACCATGTTTCGTGTCGAAGTGAAAGGTCAAAACGAACTTGTTTTGGCGTATCTAGCCGGAAAAATGAAACTCTATCGAATCAGAGTTCTTGTCGGTGACACGGTAGAGGTCTTATTAGACCCATATGGAGGGAAAGGACGTGTCATCAAGAGATTCTAACTATCGATAGTTTTTTCTTTTACCCAAACGATCGCAAACAAGGTATGAAAGTAAAATCATCAGTTAAAAAGCGTAGCGCTGACGACATTATCGTCCGCCGTCGTGGACGACTTTTTCTTATTAACAAGAAGAATCCACGTAACAAAACCCGACAATAGTCGTGGTACTTTGTCATTTACTAATCAGTAACGGAAGCAATCCAGAATTATGAGAATTTTCGGTATAACTATTCCAGATGAAAAACAAGCTCAATACGGTCTAACCGTAATCTATGGAATTGGCTTGTCACGGGCACAATCTCTTCTTGATGAAGCAGGTATTCCTCGTGATGCTAAGATCAAAGATGTGAGCGAAGCAGACGAACAAAAACTTCGCGAGCTTATCGAGAAATTAACTCTCGAAGGAGATCTTCGACGAGAAGTATCTCAAAACATTAAACGACTCATTGACATCAACTCGTATCGTGGAGGTCGACACACACGAAATCTTCCAGTTCGAGGTCAACGAACCAAAACCAATAACCGAACTCGTCGTGGTAACAAACGTACCACCATGGGATCAGGTAAGCTTAAAGTCTCAAAGACCTAGCATTTATTGTCTTTTGACTCACTACTATATATGGGAAAAAAACGAATTGTTAAACAAAAAGGGCAAAAGCTCGATAAAAACCTAAAATCACGATCACTTGCTCGTGTACCAAAGAAGAAAATCGCTAAAGGTATTCTTCATGTTCAGTCAACATACAACAATACGAAAGCATTGGTTACTGACCTTGAAGGAAACGCAGTAATGTTCTCTTCAGCGGGAGCTCTTGGGTTTAAAGGTGCAAAAAAAGGAACTCCTTATGCAGCAGCTAAGGTGGGAGAAGTTCTTGGAGAAAAAGCAAAAATGATGGGAATCAAAGAAGTTGACGTTGTAGTCAAGGGAGTTGGTTCAGGTCGTGAATCTACTATTCGTGGATTCATCTCATTTGGCATCGATGTTACTCGTATTCAGGATAAGACACCTGTTCCACACAACGGGCCTCGTCCTAAGAAAGCACGTCGCGTGTAGTTAATTCAAACTAGCAATTATGGCAAAAATCAAAAAATACAAAGTAGCACGACGATTGGGGGCTGGAGTATACGAAAAAACTCAAACCCAAAAGTTCATGCTTTCAGAGCAGCGAAAAGCTAAAGTTCGAACAGGAAAACCAAAGCGACCAACCGATTACGGGCTATCACTTATCCAAAAGCAGCGAGTACGATTTGCGTACGGACTAGGAGAAAAGCAATTTGCTAATATGGTAAATAAAGCTTTTGATAGTGCAAAACGAGGAGATGTTCCAGCTATGAATCTTTTCAAACAACTAGAACGTCGTCTTGATAACGCTGTATACCGATCAGGTATTGCAACAACTCGAGCCTTCGCACGTCAATTGGTATCACACGGTCATATTACCGTTAACGGAAAGAAAACTACTGTTCCTTCTGTTTCACTTACCAAAGGTGATGTTATTGCTATCCGTGAAGGAAGCAAGGACAAAACCGTATTTGCAGACCTAAATAAACGTCTTACCAAGAATTCACCAAACTGGTTGAGTATTGATTCAGGAAAGAATGTTGTTACCGTAACTGGTGAACCAAACAACCCTGAACCATTCTTCAATTTCCAAGCGGTAATTGAGTTCTACAGTCGATAATACTTAGCTCTGCTAAGTTATTACGATACCTTGTACTTACAAGGAGTAGCGTTTATTCAAAGTAGAACTAAAGAGTTCTACCTAAGCATCTACACCATCTATGTTTAATCAACACATTGTTCTACCACAAAAATTAAAAGTAGTTTCAGAAGAAGGAAGCAAGGGAGTATACGAAATCGAGGGGCTATACCCTGGATACGGACACACTCTTGGAAACTCTCTTCGAAGAATTATTTTATCTTCACTTCCTGGGGTTTCTATTACTTCGGTAAAAATCAAAGGAGCCGCTCACGAGTTTTCTACTCTTGATGGAGTTAAAGAAGATGTACTTACCATTCTCTTGAATCTAAAGAAAATTCGTTTTTCTATGACTGGAGTTGATAGTGCTATCGTAACTATTTCATCAAAAGGAGCATCACAGATAACAGGAAAAGACATTACCGTGTCTGGAGGTATTGAAGTGATGAATCCTGATCAACACATCGCAGAAGTAACCTCAAAAACCACAGAGTTCCATGCAGAAATTGCTATCGCTCGTGGTCTAGGGTTTGTTTCAAAAGAAGACTTTGTACGTGAACCACTCGAAATCGGACATATTCTAGTAGATGCAATTTTCAGTCCAATTCGAAAAGTAAACTACGAAGTTTCAAACATGCGTGTAGGGGATAGAACAGATTACAACCTTCTTCAGATTACTCTTGAAACTGATGGCTCAATTAGTGCAAAAGATGCACTAGAATCAGCTATTGGAATCATGATTAATCAATTTCGTGCCATTCTTGATTTAAAAGAACTTGAGAACGAAAAACGTTACCGTACTTCACTCCGTGAGGAGATGATTGGTGATGATGAAGATAGTGATGAAAACGACTTCCTTATTGATGAAATTGATGAGGATGAGAAAGTTGAACTACTCAAAACTCGTATTGATACACTTGATTTATCACAACGAACCGAAAAGGCACTTTCTGAAGCCAGTATTAGAACTCTAGGAGGGATTGTTCAAAAAACAGAACAAGACCTTCTAGCGCTAGACGGTTTCGGGCCAAAGAGTCTTCAAGAAATTAAAGAAGTACTTAACACCTTTAAATTAAGTTTGAAAGACAATTAATATTATGAGACACGCAAATAGCAATAGAAAATTTGGACGTAAGGCAAATGTACGCCGAGGATTCATTCGATCTCTTGCAGTAGCAATTCTTACACACGAAAGAATTACCACTACTGAAGCACGAGCGAAAGAACTACGTCCTTACATCGAAAAGCTTGTTACTAAAGCACAGAAGAATGATCTTGCGGCGCGACGAACTATTTCATCACGTTTGGGAAATCAAGAAACTCTTGCTAACAAGTTAGTTGATACCATCGCACCTCGATACGAGAACCGCGAAGGAGGATACCTCCGTATTACTAAACTTCCACAACGAGGAGGGGATGCAGCGAAAATGGCTGTTATCGAATTTGTATAATTACCATGACTACCACCAACGTAAAAAGGGAATATATCTTTGATGCAGAAGGTCAAAAACTTGGACGATTAGCAACACAGGTTGCTGATTCACTTCGAGGAAAAAATGAACCTGACTATCAACCGCATCGAGCTCCAAATGTTACTGTAGTAATCAACAACGCTTCAAAACTTGAAATTTCTGACAAGAAACTAAAGGAAGAATATGTTCGCTACAGTGGATTTCCAGGAGGACTAAAAAAGGAAACTCGTGGACATTTACTAGAACGCCGAGGATATCAGGAAATTCTAGAACGAACCGTTTATGGAATGATCCCAAATAATAAATTACGAGCTGTTATGATGAAAAATCTCATCATCAACGAGTAACCAATATACCTATGGCAGATAAAAAATACATTGCAGCAATCGGACGTCGTAAGTCAGCAACTGCTCAGGTACGAATTACCCCTGACACTAAAATGACCTACGTTCTTAACGATAGGAAACTAGAAGAATACTTCACCGTTGAAGAACTTCGCAAGGTAGTACAAGCTCCATTTATGGGAACTGAACGAAAAGATGATTTTCATGTTTCAGTTATTGTAAAAGGAGGAGGTATTAGCGCGCAAGCAGAAGCTGTTCGACATGGTATCTCTCGAGCTCTTATTCGTTACGACGAAAATCTCCGAGGAGCACTTAAACAATCTGGATTTCTTAAACGCGATCCACGTTCAGTTGAACGAAAGAAACCAGGACTCCGCAAAGCGCGAAAGCGTCCAGCTTGGTCAAAACGATAAAAAATCACCGTAAGGTGTTTTTTTGTTTATTATTTTTACAAACAGGTGATATAATTTCTTTATGAATATTTCACGCGCTCTTGGTATCATTATTGCTATTGTTGGAATTTATTTACTCTTCACATATAAACAAGAACCTAGCTTGATTTCTGTTTTACCTAAAGAGATTGAAAACAGTAACGAAGAATTGGTAATAGAAACAGTCAGTGAATCAACAGCTGATACAACTAGTGAATCATCAAGTGAAATAAAAACCCCTAGAATTCCTAATCGCTCAATTTGTATTGGAGAATACTGTGACGGGCATATGAATGGAGATGATAATTTTACGGTTGTAAAAGTACCGTTGATAACTGATGGTGGTAACGTTGGTTGTGGGGTAAAAATTCTCATGGTTCCACATGTGGTGGAACCAAAAACTCAAGCAATACTCGACACAACATACAAAACTCTTTTCTCGCTAAAACCAGAGACTGATATAAAAGAAGATGGAGTTCGAAATCCGGTGGGATTGGAGCAAAAGCTTCACTACCGTGGGGTAGTGCTTAAAGACGGAGTCGCCCAGGTGAAATTATCAGGAGTAACCGAAATTCTAGGAGAGTGTATGATTCCAGAATTCAGAGCTCAAATTGAGCAAGCGGCATTGCAGTATGCGAGCGTACAAGAAGTGCGAGTATACGCAAATGACAAACTATGGGACTGGTGTGATTACAGCTCAGCCGATCCATCAGAAGATGGGTGTGACAAGAATCCTAAATACTGGATAACTAAAAAATAGTATTTAGCCATGTAAAAAAACAACGAAGTTAATCTTCGTTGTTTTCACTGAATTTTTTCTGGAATAATTCTTCGGTTTCGCTATCAAGTTTGTCACTAACGATAACCATAATCTCATCACCTAATTTCAAATCCTTCTTCATGCCAATCATCATGTGTTCAAGTGGGAAGGGGCTAATCCACACAGAGTTTTTTAGTTGAGCAAATTGAGCTTTCTTTAAAATATATCGTAGCGCATCCTTTTCTGATTTTTGATTGTCGGCAAAATCTAAAATAACAATTCTCCAATATCCATCCCAAATGGTTGGTACGAGATGGTTCTTTGAAGATAATTTAATATTTCGTAGTTTGTGGCGACCTAGTGATGAAAGGGAAATAAAGGATGATTGTTCGGAATTATGTTGGTTTAACATATTTCCGTCCACCATATTTTTTATGGCACGATTTACAAGATATCGTGGTTTTACCTTTCGGTCGTTTAATTCTTCTTCTAGAATCGTTTCTACATACTCTGCGACATCATCACAGCGTGCAGCTCGTTTCCCATAGAGAAAGTCTAAAATAAGCTCTTGTATGCTTTTTTTATCATTATTTGCCATATAACTATTAAATAGTATGTATTTTTTCAGAAAAAACACAAGAAAATTCAAAATTTTATTATTTATTTACATAAAATTCACAAATATGAAAAACTTGTTAAATAATTTTCATTGGTATATACTTAGTCAGCAAACCAAAGTAATTGGTTTGGTAATATTATGAGTAAAAAAGAACAAGATCATAAACATCACGAAGGTGATGATATCGCAATCGACTATGATGACGAAACGGTTGCGGGGTTTCAGATGAAAGATAAAAACAAGAAACTCCGAGACGAACTTCAAGATTCTAAAAAGCAGGCCCAAGAGTATCTTGTTGGCTGGCAAAAAGAACGTGCAGACTTTGCAAACTACAAAGCACAGGAAGAAAAAAAACGACAAGAACGTATCGCTAGTCTACGAACGAATCTGGTAAGTGATTTCTTCCCTGTATTAGATAGCTTTGATATGGCTTTTGCAAATAAAGAAACTTGGGAAAAAGTTGATCAAGGATGGAGAACCGGAATCGAGTACATCCATTCGCAATTTATGAGAGTTCTCGAAGACTATCACGTTTCGTTGATTGATAGAGAGAATGTTCCTTTTGACCCATTCTTGCATGATCCAGTCGATACTATTGAAGTAGACGACGCATCAGGCGATGGTGTTGTAAAGAAAATTATTCAGAAAGGATATCAAGTAGGAGAAAATGTACTCCGACCAGCAAAAGTGCAGGTAGGGAAATATACCGATCCTCAAGATACCTCAGCATTACCAGAAAATTAATCTAAAAATATATGAGTAAAATTATTGGAATCGACTTGGGAACCACCAACTCAGCAGTAGCTATTATCGAAGGTGGACAACCAAAAATTATTGAAAACATTGAGGGAAATCGAACCACCCCTTCTATTGTTGCTATGGGAAAGAACAGCGACCGATTGGTTGGTCTTTTGGCAAAGCGACAAGCAGTAACCAACCCAGAAAACACTATTTTTGGTGTTAAGCGTTACATGGGTCACAAGTTCAGTGATGAGGTAATTCAAAAAGATTTGAAAAACTCACCTTTTAAAATTGAAAGGGGGGAAGGTGATGGAGTTGTTATTGCAATGAGCGACAAGAAGTACCGTCCAGAAGAAATCTCAGCAATGATTTTGAAAAAAATTAAAGCTGATGTCGAAGAAAAGCTAGGGGAAACCATTACCGAAGCCGTAATTACCGTTCCAGCTTATTTTGATGATGCTCAACGACAAGCAACTAAAGACGCAGGGAAAATTGCCGGACTTGATGTAAAACGAATCATCAACGAACCTACTGCAGCAGCACTTGCGTACGGATTTAACAAGAAAAAAGAAGAAAAAATCGTTGTCTATGACTTTGGAGGAGGAACCTTCGATGTTTCAGTTCTCGAGGTAGGAGATGACGTTGTAGAAGTTAAATCAACCGATGGAGATGCTCACATGGGAGGAGAAGATATCGACCGAGCTATTATTGATTGGATTGGTACTGAATACAAGAAAGAATCAGGTATTGATATAACTGGTGATGTTCTGGCTCTACAGCGATTGAAAGAAGCTGCTGAAAAAGCAAAACATGAACTTTCAAACACTTCAGAAACAGAAATTAATATTCCGTTTATCACCTCTGATGCATCTGGGCCAAAGCACCTATTATTGAAACTATCACGAGCTCAACTAGAACAACTAGCAGCACCATTTATTGATAAATCAATTGAAATTACCAAACGAGCACTTCAAGCTTCAGGATTTAACGCATCAGATATTGATGAAATTATTTTGGTTGGAGGACAAACTCGAATGCCAAAAATTTCAGAATTGGTAAAAGAAGTATTTGGAAAAGAACCAAATAAATCAATTAACCCTGATGAGGTGGTAGCTTTAGGAGCAGCACTTCAAGGAGGAGTTATGCAGGGAGATGTAAAAGACGTACTTCTTCTGGACGTTATTCCACTTTCACTTTCAATTGAAACAATGGGAGGTGTAGCTACTAAACTAGTAGAAAAAAATACCACCATTCCTACGGAGGCATCACAGGTATTTTCTACCGCAGCTGATAATCAGACTTCAGTAGAAATTAATATCGTTCAAGGAGAACGTCCAATGGCACAGGATAATAAGGCGCTTGGAAAATTTATTCTTGAAGGTATTCCACCAGCACCTCGAGGAATTCCACAAATCGAAGTTACCTTTAACGTGGATGCAAACGGAATTCTTGAGGTAAAAGCAAAAGATAAAACTTCTGGAAAAGAAAATTCAATTCGAATTGAAGGAGGATCAAAACTTTCAGAAGAAGATATCAAGCGTATGCAACAAGAAGCAGAAGAAAACGCCGATGAAGACAAGAAAAAGAAAGAACTTGTTGACACACGAAACTTCGCTGACACCGTTCTCTTCACCGCAGAAAAATCTGTTAAAGAATATGGAGACAAGGTAGATGCAGATACTAAGACTGCTATCGAAACAGCAATGGCTGAACTCCGAGAAGTAAAAGATAAAGATGACAAGGACGCAATTCAAGCAAAAACCGAAGCACTTTCAACTTCACTTCAAAAAATTGGAGAAGTAATGCAAGCGGAAGCCCAGGCACAAGCTAGCGCTCAATCACAAGCCGATGGGGCTTCTACCAACGCAGACGCTACAACATCAGAAACGATTGATGTAGAAGCAGAAGAAAAGAATGAGTAAAGATTATTACAAAATTTTAGGAGTTGAAAAAGGTGCAAGCCAGGATGAAATAAAAAAGGCGTTCAGAAAAGTTGCTCACCAGCACCATCCAGATAAACAAGGTGGCGATGAAATAAAGTTCAAAGAAGCCAACGAAGCCTATCAAGTTCTCGGAGACGAAAAAAAGCGTGCCCAGTATGATAGGTTTGGCAGTGCGGGACCAAATCCATTCGGAGGTGCCCAGGGAGGTCAAGGCTTTGACCCTAATATGTGGGGTGGAGGATTTGGAGGTGGTAATGTTCACTTTGATTTTGGGGATATTGACCTAGGCGATATTTTTGGAGGATTCTCGGGAAAGAGAACTCGCAAACAACGCCGCGGGCAAGATCTCGAAACTCGAGTAGAACTCAGCTTCAAAGAATCTGTCTTTGGAATTAAAAAGAATCTCCATATTGATCACACCATGAACTGTTCAGTCTGTGATGGAAGTGGTTCAGAACCTGAAAAGAACGAAAAAATTACCTGTCCTGAGTGTAACGGACAAGGGAGCGTCACAAGTCAAATGATGGGAATCTTTACTACTTTGGTTGAATGTTCAACCTGTCATGGTTCTGGAAAAATCCCTAAAGACAAATGTAAACACTGTAAAGGAGCAGGAATTGAAAGAAAGAAGGAAAATATTGAGTTTCATATTCCAGCTGGAATTGCCCATGGTGATACCTTACGAATTCCTAAAAAGGGAAATGCAATCACCAATGGTGAATCAGGTGACCTGTATGTTCAGATAATAGTAGCTCCTGATAAAGAATTTTCTCGTAGAGGGCTCGATCTATTAAGTCGGTACGAAATGAATATTTCAGATGCTGTATTAGGAAGTGACGCGGAAATAGTACTTCTCGATGGTACGAAACTTAGCTTCAAAATTCCGGCAGGTACCCAGATTGGAACTACTTTAAAAATTTCCGGAAAGGGAATTGTAACTGAACGAGACAAGGGGGACTTACTTATTACCACCTACCTTGCTATTCCTAAAAAGATTTCAAAGAAAGCAAAAGAAGCTTTTGAAATACTACAACAAGAGGGCCTATAGTTTTGCCACTTATAAAACAGTGATATAATACTATGTATTATTAATCGTAATATAAAATCAAGCATGAAAAATTTACTTTACATCATTGGTCTTGTTGCTATCGTTGCAGTTATTGTTGCAATCGTAAAGACAAACAAAACAGAAGTTAACGTTCCAGCAAGCGAACTTGAACTTCCAGTTGCAGAAGATCTTATGGTTCAAGAAATGCCAGTAGTAATGGAAGATGACATGGTAGTTGAAGAAGCTACTGAAGTTGTTACTGACGGAACTCTTCCTCCAGCAGCAGTTCAATAAGCTACTAAACAAAAAAACACCGAAAGGTGTTTTTTTTATATCTTCACTATAACCTGACCATCTTGTTGATCTAATACTTGATACCCAAGAGATTCAAGTTGGTCACGAATTTCGTCTGACTGACTCCAATTTTTTTCTTCTCGTGCTGTTTTTCGTAAGACTAGTAAATCTTGAATTTCTTGAGGGAGAGTTTCTTCAATATTACTTTCCAAGTTTTTTAGATCGAGACCCAAAATACTATCCATTACATAAAGAGTCGCTAGCTTTTCATCATCAGGCAATTCTGATTTTAGAGTATCATGAAATACAGCGAGTGCTTGTGGAATATTAATATCATCATTAATTTTCTCTTTGAAACTTGCTAGGTACTCATTCTCTGTACTGGTAGGTAGTTCAGTTACCTTGGCTTGTAACTGGCGAATCTGGCGTTGAACTTTTACCAATCCGTTTTGAGCGGCCTCAAGAATTTCCCATGAGAAGTTCATAGGTGAACGATAGTGTGTTTGTAGAGCAAGGTATCGGTAGGCGAGCGGCATAAAGCCTTCATCTTTTACTAGTTGCAGGGTGATATTTCCACCAGTCGATTTTGAAAGTTTTTCACCGTTGAAATTAAGCATTTCACCATGCATCCAATATTTTACAAAAGGATGGTTTCCACTAGCACATTCGCTCTGGGCAATTTCGTTATTATGGTGAATGTTTTTTAGGTCACTTCCACCGGTGTGAATATCAAACTGTGGTCCTAAATATCTCATCGACATTCCAGAACATTCAATGTGCCACCCAGGAAAACCTTTCCCCCATGGTGACTCCCAACCTTGGTGAGCATCAAATTTCCATAGTGCAAAATCAGCAGGCGAACGTTTCTCTGAATTAGTTGAAATACGGGCTTCTGCTTGATCAGGATCGGTCATAACTCCACCTAATGCACCGTAGTTTTCCATCTTTGAAGTCTCAAAATATACCCCATCAGAAGTTACGTAGGTGTATCCTTTATTCTCTAGGGAAGTTACTATCTCTATACTCTCTTTGATGTGCTGTGAGGCCTTGGGAAGCTCGTGAGGGGCTAGCATGTTGAGCTCGTTCAAGTTTTGTTTAAAAGCATCAGCGTAGCGATCAGCAAGCTCTAGCATGTTTTCTAGGGTAATATCTTTTCCTTCACGTTTGAGCGCCTTGGTCATTTTATCTTCACCATCATCACCATCAGACACGAGGTGGCCAATGTCAGTAATATTCATTACCTGGGTAACATGGTACCCCTGGAATTCTAGACTTCGTCGAACAAAATCGCCCATGAGAAAGGTTCGTAGGTTCCCAACGTGAACATAATCATAGACCGTAGGTCCACACTGGTAGATTTTCACCTGACCTGACTCGAGAGGTTCAAAGGTTTCAATAGATTTTGTAAGACTATTGTAGAGTTTCATAAGGGAAGTATACCAATATTTTTTAGTTTTGTACCCAGTTTGGTAAGTATGGTAGTTCCAAAGGTGGAGAACTGTTTATTATGTAATTGACAAATTGCTAAAATTATATATAATATAGAAAAATAGTAATAACAATTAAATTTACATAAATAATGGCAACTAACAACCCATACTTACGTTTAATTTCAGGAGGTCAAACCGTAACCATCTCTGCTTGCAAAGGTGGAGCAAGAGCAAACATCTATAATGCCAAGAAAATCTTTTCTGGATACATAGATAATAATTTTGAAAATTACGGATGTAATACACCACAGCCAGCAACAGAAGAAACTGAAGTCTTGGTGTATGAAATGTACAACGAAGACGCAAATTTCAGAACCTTGTTTGGTTCATTAGGTAGCGACTTAAAAAGTTTAGCATTCGAATCTCAAGAACAGATTGTAACATTCTGTAAAGAGAACAAACAGTGGTTACGTACAGATGGATTGCAAACATACTTCCTATTTACTGAAAAGGTAAAAGATAAAGAAAAATTCTTCGTTGCGCGCGTGTACTTCCACGCTGGTAAGCTGGAGGTGTCCGAGTCCTACTTGTTGAGCGGGATATGGAGGTCTGCGAGCAATGCTCATCGTATTGTGGTACCTGCTACAAAAACCTTGAAACTTCAGTCCTAGACTCGGTTTCTAAATACCTTAGACCCTTTCTTTCGAGAAAGGGTTTTACTATATAATTACTTTTTTTAGCAACTTAAATTAAAAGCAAGTACTACTTGTCTTTTATACATTCTTCTATATAATCACGTACATTATGAGTATTTTTGCAGTGATTGAAACCGGTGGAAAACAATACCGAGTTTCAGAGGGTGATATCATCACCATCGAACTATTAAAGGGAGATTACAGCGAAGGAGACAAAATTGTTTTTGAAGATGTTCTTATGATTGACAACGGGTCATCATCTGACATTGGAACCCCTCTCCTAGCTGGAAAAAAAGTTGAAGCTGAGCTTCTCGAAAGCGGACGAGCCGACAAGGTTACCGTAATTCGTTACAAGTCAAAGTCACGTTACTTTAAGAAACGAGGACATCGACAACCTTTTATGAAAGTAAAAGTAAGCAAGATTGCTTAATATACTATTCAATTAAAAAACACCCTCGGGTGTTTTTTTTGCATTATTGTATATAATAAATATATGAAAAAAATATTCATCATAACCATTATTACTACACTTTTTGCAATCACCACCCCTGTATTTGCAGCTAGCTCTATCCTAGGAACGACAGATTCTACTCCTTTTGGAATTACTATTGATTCTGCTGGAAATGTGTATACATCAAATCAAAACTCAGATAACGTAACCAAAATCACCCCTTCAGGAGTATCAAGTATCCTAGGAACGACAGGTTCTACTCCTTTTGGAATTACTATTGATTCTGCTGGGAATATATATACCGCAAACTATATTTCAAATAACGTAACCAAAATCACCCCTTCAGGAGTATCAAGTATCCTAGGAACGACAGGTTCTACTCCTTTTGGAATTACTATTGATTCTGCTGGAAATATATATACTGCCAATCAAGGTTCAAATAACGTAACCAAAATCACCCCTTCAGGAGTATCAAGTATCCTAGGAACGACA
>JACCDH011164119.1_pt1 | contig 12911 bp, 10 predicted proteins | sample 7442481 | NCBI WGS metagenome assembly JACCDH01 (sample SAMN15323433, study PRJNA562643) | freshwater metagenome | isolation source: river surface water | place: USA:Blue River Watershed | collected 2017-08-15
AGCAGCCTAAAGATGCTGCACACACTATCGAGGTGATGGTAGTTGGTTATTATTTGATATTGGGAGTTTTAGTTTTTTCAAGTAACGTACTGACACGAACCTTGGGTGTAATACTCCCTCTTTTTTCGAGATACGCCTTCCTGTTTTGGATACCTGTTTATGCTATTTTACAGTGGTTAAATAGTAGAAAAGTATTTACCACTATGCTTTTATATGGTATTGCATTAACCTCTGTTATTTTTCTACCTTTTGTTATTCAAACTCCCGAAATGTATAAGGACTTTAACGGGAACTATTTACATGGAGTAATTAATGAATGGCAAGGACAAAGTTGGCAAAAGCCCGGTGACAGGCCATTTCAACTATTTCAAGGAATGGGAGTGGCAAGCTGGTTTTATTATTGGTTTAATGGAACGCTAACCGATAAAATAAATGCTATAAAAAATACACTACTAATAGTAAGTGTAATTTTTATGATGTGGCAAATCTTCCTTTTTATCCGATTAAGACTACAGCAGTATGCAGGGGTAACCGCCTTACTTACTTTAAAAGCGGCATTAACAATATTCTATATCTTTATTATGGTTCCATATGTATATTTAAACTGGGTTCCATTAATTGTTTCAGTTGTAATCGTATCACGTGTAAAAAAAAATAATCCGTAACATGAAACTATCTATTGTTAGTCCTGTTTATCGGGCAGAGAGTATTGTAGATGAGCTTGTGAGGCGCATAAAACTAGCTGCTGAAGAGCTAACTTCTGATTATGAAATTATTTTAGTTGAGGATTGTGGTCTGGATAATTCTTGGGATAAAATCGAGAACAATTCGAAGATGGATTCTCGTGTGAAAGGAATTAAGTTAAGTAGAAACTTTGGACAGCATCATGCAATAACAGCCGGTTTGGATGCTTGTTCCGGAGATTGGGTTGTGGTTATGGATTGTGATTTGCAGGATCGTCCGGAAGAAATAGTAAACCTATATCATAAAGCTGCCGAAGGCTACGATATTGTATTTGCGCGTAGAGTAAATAGACAGGACAGTTTTGTTAAAAGACAAACCTCTGTTTTATTCTATAAAGTATTCAGTTATTTATCAGGAGTACCACAAGATGGTACGATTGCTAATTTTGGTATTTATAGTAAAAAGGTAATCAATGCGATTAATTCTATGCGAGAACCTATGCGTGCGTTTTCTCCAATGGCTCGTTGGGTAGGGTTCAATAAAGTGTCGTTAGATGTTAAACATGATGAACGATTCGAGGGTAGGTCGTCATACAATTGGCCTAGATTAATTAACCTTGCTTTAGACATAGCACTGGCTTATTCAGATAAACCTCTACGTATGGTTGTTAAAATAGGATTTTTAATAAGTAGCCTAGCTATTCTCTATGCTATATTAAATGTGTATTTGTATTTCACAGGGGTAATTCATGTTACAGGTTTTGCTAGTCTAATCATTTCAATTTGGTTCTTAAGCGGACTCATTATTTTTATTCTTGGAATTACCGGTTTATATATAGGTAAAACATTTGATGGGATAAAGAACCGGCCGCTATACTTAGTTGATAAAAAAACGTACGAATGAGAATAGAGTTATTGGATTGGGATAGTAATTTTTTTGGTTATCAGGTTACTAAAGTAGACTTAGAAGGTGATAGCGAATTTGATTATTCAGCAATAAGAGAAATTGATTCAAGGTTGATTTATGTGTTCAACTCCATGCCATTATCAAAAGAAGAAATAAGTAGATTAAATGCCAAGCTGGTTGACACTAAGTTATTACTAAGCAAGCGAGTTAATCCTTTATTTGCGGAGGATGGGGCCATAATAGAGTGGAATGAGGTAAATGATGCATTAATTAACTTAGCTATTCAAAGTGGCTGGTATTCAAGATTTAAACTTGATACACAATTTAAGAATAACGAGTTCGAAAAAATGTATACTACTTGGGTTACACAATCAATAGAAAAACCTGATATAAAAGTATACGGATATGTATATAAACACAAACTATCCGGGTTCATTACGCTATCAACAAAGAATAACGCTGCTGATATAGGTCTTATTGCAGTAGATGAAACTGTTCGAGGAATGCGTATGGGAACAAAACTACTCGCTATGGCAGATATGTATGCACACATTAATTTGCTGCCGGAGATAACTGTAAATACACAAGAAGAAAACATAACAGCATTGAATTTTTACATTAAAAATGGTTTCGAGATAAAGAACCGAACCTATATTTACCATATATGGAAGTAGCACAAACGATACCCTTCAATAAGCCGTATTTAACCGGAAAAGAGAACCATTATATTTATCAGGCAGTGTTGTCAGGTAAAATATCCGGTGATGGAATTTTTACGAAACGTGCACATGAGTTTTTCGAACAGCGTTATGGGTTTAAAAAGTGTTTACTCACAACTTCCTGCACAGACGCACTAGAAATGGCTGCCATATTATTGGATATTAAAGAAGGTGACGAGGTAATTATACCCTCTTTCACATTCGTGTCTACTGCGAACGCTTTTGTACTTAGAGGAGCTAAAATTGTATTTGCCGATAGTTATTCTGATAATCCGAATATAGATGCTGACAAAATTGAAGCACTAATCACTCCCAAAACCAAAGCAATTGTGCCGGTTCACTATGCCGGTGTAGCTTGTGATATGAGTAAGATTATGGAGTTGGCTAATAAGTATAAGTTGTTTGTTGTTGAAGATGCCGCACAGGCTATTGATAGTTTTTATAACGGCAAACCACTCGGTAGTATTGGCCATTTAGCGGCATTCTCTTTTCACGAAACAAAAAATATTATTAGTGGCGAAGGAGGTATGTTAGTAATTAATGATGATCGTTTTGTTAAACGTGCTGAAATTATTCGGGAGAAAGGAACAAATCGATCTGCTTTTTTCAGAGGTGAAGTAGATAAGTATGGTTGGGTTGATGTTGGAAGTTCATTCTTGCCATCTGATATCATTGCAGCATTTTTATTTGCACAGCTGGAGAATATAGATGAAATACAAGCTAAGCGAAAGCAGCTTTGGGATAGATATTATTTAAATTTAGAACCATTGTGTAAAAAGGGTAAGCTCAAGTTTCCTGCTTTACCTAATTATGCGAGCAATAATGCACACATGGCTTATGTTGTATGTGGTAGTTTAAATGAACGTCAGGGATTGATTCAGGCACTAAAAGAAGAAAACATTATGGCTGTGTTTCATTATTTGTCGTTGCATAAATCTCCTTTTTATTCAAATAAACACCAAGGAGGTGTATTAGTACATACAGATTACTTCAGCGATTGCTTATTACGACTTCCTTTATACTTCGAGTTAACAGAACAAGATATTAATCGAATAACAACAGTCATAAATCGTTTTTACGAAAATAGATAAGTCGATGTTTGTATTAGTCGGAACCAATGGATAACTAAACTAGTTGCCTAAATTACTTAGTGAAGCCATTTTTTCGTTTGTAATCTTCCGGTACTTCATCGGAGTGCTCCTCTAAAAGCGTATTAAAATAGGCACGCTCTTCGGAAGTATATTTAAGCTTTCCTAAACTGTATAAATAGGCTTCTTTGGTCATATTATCCCAATGAATTACCACGGTAGTATACTGATATGTTTGGATTAGATTAAGTGCAATTAATAGTGCCGTAAATCCGATTATTACTTTATTTTTAATCAAATCGATAAAATAAGTAAAAAATGCAGCTAAAGGTAAAGCCAAGTATGGATAATAATCAACAAAAGCTCTATTACTAAAGCTGCCGCCCCAAGACCAACACCACCAGCAGGAGAGGACATAAAATGCACACACTATAACCAGTAAGTTTGACAAAAAGAATGGACTTTTTTGTTTCTGCAAAAAATAAAATCCAACTAGAGAAAAACTCATAAGAGGAGTGTAAACTAACCAGCCTTTTCTAAAGCTAAAAAAAACATTTAGTAGTTGTGGTTTTAAGAAGTTAAATCCTTCTTCACCATATGAATAATAAAAGTAATTACCTGTTTGCATTTTCCAATACAGCAGTTGCGGACTCCAAACAAGGAAGATTAGAATACCAATCGCGAGGGCATGTCCCCAATTTTTAACCCACCAAAAAAATCGACTTTTTAAATCAATCCAATTATAGCATCCAAATAGTAGAATAAATAACAGTGTTAAGGCTCCGGTTGGTCGAATTAGTGTTATTAAGCCAATAAGCAGGCCCAAACCTATGGTAGTCAGTTTAGACGGACTCTCATAAAGTTTAATCGTAAGTGCAATAAGCCACACATTTAACGTGAATAAAAAACTGTGTGGCATTAAATTAAACGAAACCGAATAATAGAATAAGTTGGTACCGATAAAAATGGCAAGTAATGTATAAGTGGTTACCTTTTCGCTGTAATAATTTAGCAAGACTTTTCGCAAGCTAAAAAGCCCAAGAAATACTATGATAATGGCGTAATAGTACATACCATAAGAGTAAGTAGCATTATATATATCATGAGAGTTTCCAGATAAGTTGTTAGCCAAATAGCATATTAAAAAGCCTGGTAAATAAGCCATAGCTAACCCCATAGACATTTTAGGAACAAATTTACCCTCTGTTGTTCTAACTAACCAGTGGCTATTAGGGAAGTCAAATGTTAAATCGTTATGCATGAAGGCTGCATCTATATAACTGTAATATACACTTACATCACTTCCAAATGGGTGCTTATTACCCATCCATCCTCTCCATAAATTGTACGAAGCTGCACAAAAAACAAACAAAAAAATTAATGTTATTTTACTGCTTGATTTTCGAAGAACTGAAAACATAAAATGTTGGATTTAGTTTGGGAAATGATGCTTGTAATTTCAGCTGATGGTTTGATAGTAATTCTTCAATCGGATGTCCCCATTCTATTTTGCTAAACCATTTATCTGCGATTAGTAAATCTGTTTGTTTTAAAACCAGTGCATTATTAATGCTGTAGTACCAATCACAAACTTTCGTGTCAAAAGGGTCAACCTTTAAGATGAATGGAATATTGGGGTCAGTAAAAATAATTTTGGTATCAGCAAAGTTGTGATCGAGAAAAGGTTTTAACTCATTTTTTATTATTTTTTGTTGCTCGTTTAAGCTAAAATCAGTTGAAAAGTTGTACCCGTATTTTCCTTCTGTAAAAGGAATAACCATCACTGCTAGAGTTAGTGTACAAGTCAATAAATTTGCGCCTTGTTGATACTTACTATTAAACTTAGATACATCAATAAAGTTAAGTCCATCAATTACTATTATCCCAAGTAATGGCATAACACTAACAAATACCCTAACCAACCCCATTGAATTAAAGATGCCCAATGCCCAAAAAGAGCTGTGCGCAACTAAAAAGGCAAAAAAGCAACCATAAACAAGCCAAAGTTTTTCTTTAAATCCCTTTTTAGTGACTACTATCTTATAGTTCGTTAGTATACTCAACAGAAAGCCAACACAGCCTAACCAAAACAGTGAGTAAATAATTGGGTTAGTTTGAAAGTTGAGTTGGATAATAAAGTGGTTCCAATTGCCATGGCCATAATTAGCAGAGGAATTAGCATATGGAATTTTAGTAAAAATCCACATCAAATCGTTGTAGTAAGGGTACCCTCCAATACTGTAGATTAATTGTCCTGTAAGCAGGAGTGGAACTTGTTTGAAGTTTTTCTTGAGAATTAAATAAGTTAAAAACACACCGAGTATGATTAAACCTTCAGATCTAACCAAGGGCATGAAAGAAATAATAATTAACCCAATAGTGTTTTTTTGATTACTCAAAAAATACACACTACTGATAAGCAGCAACGCAGATAATGGCTCTGTTAGTCCTGATAAGGTAACTGTAATAAAAAGTGTAATGGAAAATAATACAGGCGCAATAACCCAACGATTTGGTACATCCCATAATTCCAGAAGTTTGTAGGCAAACCACACAGATGAACTACTACAAACCACATTAAATAGCTTTATACCTGTAAAATCAAGCAGAGTAAACGGACTAGCTAATAAGGTAAAGAAAGGTTTAGCCCAATGGTTGAGCAGATTTTCGGGATGTTGAAATGCATACTTTGCATACAGGTAATGCAATACACTATCACCACCACCACCATTACCGTCTGTAAATAATGCTAATCCAATAAGTAGTAGTGTTCCCAATACCCAGAGTACATTAAAAGCAAGTTTGTTACTTATTGTTGGCATGTATTATTTGGTTGATGAGGTGATTAATCTTATGTATTCTTGGATGTCCCACGAGCCTTTTCCATACCAACAACCATCGTAAGTGTAAACAAGCTTCATATTTAACAACAGGAGTAAAATAACGCTACCGTAAAACAAACTTTTACTCCATTTAGAGTTGATGTAATTTTCAATAAAAAAGGCAAAAGAAAACATTAGTATGGGGTAAAAGTCAACGTAACCTCGGTGTCCAAGTCCGCAACCAAGCTTCCAACTCCACCATGATGCATATAAGTATGTAACTCCAATTAGTAGTAGTAAAGCCATGCTTGCCCTTAGTTTGTGTACGCTTGTCATAAGAAACATACTAACTATACTAATAATATGTATCGGATTATTTGAAAGCCAACCGTTTTCAAAAGCGAATAACACCTCTTTGATTTTGGGTGAGAAGAGGTAGATAAAAGATTCATTTTTGTAAGAGTACAAAACCGGGCTTCCGGATAGATAGTAGTAATATAGAAGTTGAGGAATTACAAAAGCGATAATACCTAAAGTAATTGCGATAAGTGCTGACTTATTTTTGAGCGGATTTACATTATTTGTTGAGAAGAGAAACAAGGCAGGAATGAAAAGAATATTTATAGGTCTGATGGCTACGATTAGTCCTGCTGATATAGCCGAAAAAATTAGAGATTGATAAGTTTTAACTGATTGAAATTTTTGAGTAAAGTACAAAAAAACAGATACCGCAAAGAAGGAATAAACGTGTGATAAGCCTGTTTCGTCAATTCCGTAATAAATTAAATTGGAAGAGAGTAAGTAAACTATGATAGCAATTGCGGATACATTTGGGGTAAATGAACTACAAAGAAATCTATATGCTGCAAAAAGTCCGAGTAGTAAATAAAAAACAGCAGCCAAGTTTATTGCTTGATGGTATGGCCTTGAGAATCCGGTAGCTGAGCTTGGATTTATAATGTTGCAATAAAGATGTGTGGCCCCAAAAAATGGAGCTTCAAGAAGAGCAACTCCATATGGGTACTTAGTTTGTATGATACCGGTTTGGCGATTTAGTGTAAACCCTTCTCCTGTTTTAAACTCAATGCTATCAGGGAAATTAGAGGCATTAAACTCGTAAATAAAAACAGAAGGTAAATAAATATAGTAGCCGGCTTTATCCGAAAAAATCTCACTATGATAGTTGTATAATCCAGAGTTTCGATGTTTGTTTAAGGTTAGAAAAACAAGAAGTGCAAGTGATGCAACTAAGATTATATATCTACCCTTTAACAACATGAATTCTCATTTTTACTTTGCTTTAAACAAACCAAATTTCAAAATGCAATAGATAGCTCTAAACCCATCTTTCCAATTAATCTTTTTGCCTTCGGCATATGTTCTTCCGTAGTATGAAATACCCACTTCATAAATTCTTACCTCCGGTATTCTACTAATTTTCGCAGTAACCTCCGGTTCAAAACCAAAACGCTTTTCTGTTAAATTAATTCCTTTAATTATATCAGCTTTAAATAGCTTATAGCATGTTTCCATATCAGTAAGGTTTAGGTTGGTAAACATGTTTGATGCAAAAGTTAAAATCTTATTTCCTATCGAGTGCCAGAAAAATAAGATGCGGTGTGGTTTACCACCCATGAAACGTGATCCGTAAACGATATCAGCAAATCCATCCAAAATTGGTTTCAATAGAATATTAAACTCATTAGGGTCGTATTCTAAATCGGCATCTTGCACAATTACATAGTCACCTGTAGCTTCTTTAATGCCGGTATGTATAGCTGCACCTTTTCCGCTATTTACCTTATGTTCAACAAATTTGATGTATGGTTTGGTTTTGATATACTCTCTAACTACTTCGGCTGTATTGTCTTTAGAGCAGTCGTTTACAATAATTACTTCCTTCTCCAAATTGCCAATAAGCTGCACGTCATGCACCTTGTTTAAAATTAAGTGAATGGTTTTGGCCTCGTTATAGGCAGGAATAATAATAGATAGTTTTTTCATTTTCGTGAAAGTATATAAGGCAATAATACTATTTGTTAGGTATTTTTCGATACAGTTCAACCCAAGCTTGATTACATTCAACACGTTTAATCAATGTCAACTCTTTGTTTTTAATCTTATCCTCCAAGCACATCTCGGGTTCGTTAGGGATACGAATGAAAAATTCCCCTAGAGAGTCGTTGCAATTAGCTGTAAGATGTAAAAAAGGTTTGTCTACCATTCCTGCGTATGGATTATTATAATTCGTAAGCATTAAAAATGGGGCGTATACTTTCCCTTCCGGAGTGTTTGTATGCAAGTAATCAGTAAAGGCCACTTGAGCTTTTAACATGCGCGTGTAGCTAAGTTCAATATCACTCCAGTTTGTGGTTTCTATGCTTGATTTAAGTTGAAAACATCCAAGTATAGCAATGGTTAAAGTAGCAAGTAGCGGTACTTTAGGTTGAGGAATAAGACCGAAGCAAAAGATAGAAGAGATTAACAACAAGGGAAGAGCACCAAACAAATACCTTGCTGATATGAAGTTAATTGAGGCAAAGGTGATAAATCCGAAAGTAAAAATTAAAGAAGCGATAATGAATTTTTGTTGAGTATGATTCCATCTATTCTTTGTTTTTACTAATGCCCAAATCAATGTAACAAGCACTAAGCTAAAGTAAATTACTCTGCCCTGAGAAATAAAAATGGAGTAAAGAGTACCTTTAAATTTAAACCATGCTTCATCAAAATTTATCCAATTAGCATGCCTTGGGAAAAAGTACCAACCTAACTTAAATTTCTGTATCACAAAAAAGCTAAAACCCGCTACAAATGCTACTATAAGAAGTGATGCTACACCTGTGAATTGTTTTAGGGTTAGTTCTTTTTTGAATAGGGAATACAGCGTAAGTAACCCCAATGCAGGTATAAGTGTAAATGCACTCTCTTTACTTAACAATGCAAGCACAGCCACTATAGTCATGGCAAACCACTGTTGTTTGATATGAAAGTAAAACGCCCATACGAACAACAAACCTAACCATACTTCGATAAGTAAGAAGGTGCTTTGTGTAAGAAAAATTGGTTGTACAGACAATAGTAAACTTGCTGCAAACCCTAATGCGGCATTCTGTGTAAACTGTTTGGTGATGTAGAAAACGCTAATAACAAGAAGGAGTGATATGATTAATGGTAAGCTGTGTGCGATAGGTAAACTATATCCCCAAAATTTAATCCATGCAGATGCCATACAATAAAAAAGTAAAGGATGTCCCGTGTACAAATCTGCATCAATACTACCCGGCATAATACTTGGGCCTTTTTCTGCCATAGTTCTTATGGCTGGCATATATACCCATGATTCATCCCAAAAAAAAGGTAAGTGTAAAGCCTCCCACTTAAAGGCAACAATTGCACCGCAAAGGATGGCCAAAAGCAAGTAGTAAGGCGTATGTTTAACTGTTATTGAATTGTTCATCATTACTCCTCTTCATTCGGAAGCAGCAAACCATTCTCATCAATAAGTATGCTGTCATTCACCAACGTATCAGCTGTAATTTTGATAAAGCCTTTTGCTGGTCCACTAATTTTGATGTGATGTGTTAAACCAATCGTGTCTTCCGGTGTAAGTACATTTCTTCTAATCATCAATCCACCCAACGAGCGGAAATGACGACCTACATGCTCTTTTAATTCCCCATCTTTTCCAAAACGCCACATAAACTTTTTAGGACTTGGAATAATTACGGCCAAGTACATCGATTCGCTTAGGGTGAGTTCAGATGGCGACTTACCGAAATAGAATCGAGCAGCTTCGCCAACACCGTACACATTCGGTCCCCATTCAATAATGTTTAAGTATACTTCAAACATGCGCTCCTTACTGCTAAGTCGATTGTTTTCTAAAATGTATACCAATAAAATTTCTTCCAATTTGCGCGAAAGTGTTTTCTCTCGGGTAAGGAAAACGTTTTTTACCAGTTGCATACTAATAGTACTTGCGCCACGAGCAAACTTACGTTTGCGAATATTTTTAATGATAGATTGACGGAATGCTTCATCAATGAATCCGCGGTGGTAAAAGAAAGAAGGGTCTTCGGTAGTTAAAACCGATTTGCGTAACAACGGAGAGATTTGTTCTAACGGAATAAAATTGGGATTCGCATAACTCACTTCTATTGGGCGTTGTGGTCTTCCGTTTTCTATTGGTGTGTAAACGAAATCACCATTCAGTTTACTCAAGTTTGCTTCTCCATATCTGGTAATACGCAAACCTTCTTTTAGTAAGGTACTTTCAAATACTAAATCGCGTGGCTTGTTCTCGTTGTATAAAAAATCCAAACGATAGCTGAAACTACCTTCGGCCTCCATACCTTTAAAGTGCGTGAATAAACCTTCAGGTAACGAGTTGATAAATTGTTGTGCACTCGTTTTTTCAATCACCACATTCAACTGATAAGTTGTATCGGGGCCTCGTTGGTATTTAACAAACGGATGAAATGTAATTTGATTGAAACGAACAGTGGACGAACTATCTAACGATACGAAGTTGCTACCCACTACAAACACATAATCAAATTCTGCCTTTTCAATCACCACATCCTTACTCGAAATTTTTGGGTGATTTACCATGAAGTTGGTTGTACTGGCTAATCCTTTTATGTTCAGTTGGTCATCATCTAATTCTACACCATCGAGTTTTAAGCGAATGCTGTCAAATCCGGCTACTAGATTAAAGCGCTCTTTTAAATAAGGTATTTGAACTTTGCCGGTATCGGTGTTAAAGAAACTTACATCGGCATTTTTCTTACGCGGATTTGCCGAACCTTTGATTAACCAATTTTGTGTAAAGTTATTTGCTGCGATAGTATCTTTCGAACTGCTTACCGCAATGGTTGATTCCAGTTGTTCATCATCCAACACTAACTTCTTCATATCAAACACTACATGCTGATTGAAATCGGTGATGCGCAAGGAAACCTCATTAATACTCACATCTCCCGGAATAAAGTTCAGTGCTTTACTGATGAGCTTATAACCCGTTTTTGCTAAGTTTTTGGTGGAAGTTGATTTTGTATTTTCTTCTGTTTTGATACTATCCTTAGCATGCAAAAATCCATCAATATTTCTACCACGCTCATCCTTCACTAAATTGATGTACCCATTGTTCATTTTTAATTCACCCAACCTGAAATCAAAAAACAAGGCATACCACAACTTAATGCTGGTTTCCATGTTGTCGATACGCATCAAGGTATCGTGTTGAGCCGGAACCAAGCTAATACCCGATAACTTAACAGCACTAATCCCACTAAATGTGGCTTCTTGTACGGTAAACGTGGCCTGGTATTCCGTTTGTACTTTATGACTGATTTTGGCAATTACTTTTTGTAGAATCATGTTCCTGAATAGGAAAAACGCTACAAAAGCCAACAATAAAAAAACACCGGTTAGTTTAACCAGTGTTATAAGTATGCGTTTTATGCGAACTAAATCAATCACTTGTTTGTGGCGAATTAAATTATACGTGCATTACTTCAGCTTCTTTAGCTGCAGTTAACTCGTCAATTTTTTTGATGTATGCATCGGTGGTTTTTTGCACATTAGCTTCAGCACCTTTTGCTTCATCCTCAGGCAAACCTTCTTTTTGCAAACGCTTAATGCTTTCGTTTGCATCTTTACGTAAGTTACGAACCGTAATTTTTGCATTCTCTGCCTCGCCTTTCACTTTCTTCACAATTTCTCTTCTGCGCTCTTCGGTTAAAGGAGGAAGAATTACACGAATCATACTACCATCATTACTTGGGTTGAATCCTAAGTTAGAAATGATAATACCTTTTTCAATAGCCTGTAGCATGGTTTTTTCCCAAGGCTGAATAGCGATGGTTTTTGCATCAGGCGTATTGATATTAGCCACTTGGCTTAATGGAACTAAACTTCCGTAATAATCAACCTTTACCGCATCTAACATGCTTGGGTGTGCTTTACCTGCACGAATCTTACTAAACTCAGTACCTGCGTGGTCAATCGCTTTGTCCATTGCCACTTTCAAGTGGTCGAAAACTTCTTTTAAACGTGGATCACTCATATTCGATGTAATTATTAATAGCTTAACTAACTAATGTACCAACGCTGTCGCCTTTGCACACTTTCATAAAATTACCGGTTTTATTCATATCAAAAACCACAATAGGTAATTTATTTTCTTGGCATAAAGTAATAGCGGTTAAGTCCATTACGTTTAAGCCTTTTTCATAAACTTCGCTGTAGCTTACTTGCTCGTAGCGTGTTGCTGTTGCATCTTTCTCCGGATCGGCTGTGTAAATGCCATCTACGCGTGTACCTTTAAGCACTAAGTTGGCTTCAATTTCTACTGCACGTAAACTAGCTGCTGTATCGGTAGTAAAGTAAGGATTACCGGTTCCTGCTCCAAAAATTACTACACGTCCTTTTTCTAAATGGCGCATAGCTCTTCTGCGAATAAACGGTTCACAAATTTGCTCCATTTTTATGGCGCTTTGTAAACGCGTTTTAATTCCCGCTTTTTCTAAAGCACCTTGCAATGCCATTGCATTAATAACGGTAGCTAACATGCCCATGTAATCGCCTTGAGCTCTGTCAACTATACCTCCCGAAACGCCTTGAACGCCTCTGAAAATATTTCCCACGCCAATCACAATGGCTACTTGTACACCTTGATCAATGACTTC
>JACCDH011420819.1_pt1 | contig 12902 bp, 12 predicted proteins | sample 7442481 | NCBI WGS metagenome assembly JACCDH01 (sample SAMN15323433, study PRJNA562643) | freshwater metagenome | isolation source: river surface water | place: USA:Blue River Watershed | collected 2017-08-15
ATTAGAATTTATACTGCGTTTTTTTCAAACAAGTTTTCTACATCTCTTGGGGTTGAGTTATCTGAAAAACTTCTTGAAAACATCATTAGGCAACCATATCATTACAATTTGGAAAATAATCCAAATTATTCAATCGCAACAATTAATATTAAGGGAGGTCAGGTTGTTTATGGTATAATACAACCAATTTTAAATTTGATTACTTCAACGCTTTTGATCGCCGCAATATTATTTTCCTTAGTTTGGGCATCCTGGCAAACTGTTTTCTTTTTAGGATTATTTTTTGTTTTATTTTATTGGATAATTAACAAGATTTTTTCCCAAAAAATATCATGGAATGCGAAACAAATTTCTGAAGAATCTGGCGAATCGCTTAAAATTTTGAATGAAGTATTTTCTGGACTTCGATATGTAATATTAAATAATTCTTTTTCGCACTTTATTGCCAAATATAGAAAATCCAACCAAAACTATTTAAGATCTCAAGGTTTAAATATCGTAATTAGTAGCGTCCCTAAATTTTTGTTGGAAGGTTTAATGATGATAATTGTTGTCGTTATATTACTAGTTTATTTTGGTACTTCATCTATAAACTTTGAAATAGGAACAATAATTTTATTTGTCATTGGTTCCCAAAAATTAATTCCAATTGTTCAGCAAAGTTTTTTCTATTACAGTTCGTTGAAAGGGAATATAGATGCTTTAAAAGACGTCTTGATCGCTTTGAATTTACCAGTTGTTAATGAAGAATTAGGCAATTCTCAATCTGATTTTCTATTCAATAATAGTATAATTTTTGAAGACGTTTCATTCAAGTATCCTGATGGTAGTGATGTATTAAATTCAATTAATTTAGAAATTAAAAAAGGGCAAAAAGTAGGAATAATTGGTATTTCGGGTTCAGGTAAAAGCACATTGGTTGACTTGATTTTGGGGTTAATTGAACCTACCCATGGTTCAATAAAAATTGATGGTGAGCTTATAGATTCAGGAATATTAAAGAATTGGCGTCGGATAATTGGGAGTGTTCCTCAAACAATAATTATGAATGATCAAACTATTTATGAAAATATTGCATTTGGATTGCCCTATTCAGATATAGATAAACAGCACGTTAAATTAGTAGCTCAAAAAGCTAATATATATAATGAAATAGAAAAGATGGATAGAGGTTTTGATACAATTATTGGGGATAAAGGATCGAAATTAAGTGGTGGTCAGAGGCAAAGAATTGGAATTGCACGTGCTCTATATAGTAATCCTCAAATTTTAATTTTGGATGAAGCAACATCTGCCCTTGATCATTTTACTGAGTCAGAGGTTTTAGATACAATTTATAAGTTAGATGGGATTACTGTTATTATTATTACCCATAGAGAAAATACATTGTTTAGTGCTGATATGGTTTATAAGATTACTTCAGGAAATTTAATTGTTTTAAATAATGATTAAAGTAGTTGTTATTTCAGATGGAGTTAATTTCAGGTTAGAAAACTTTGATGTCATTTTTATTCCTATTAAGGAAATTCCGCCAATTGAATGGTTTTATCATGCAGAAAGCATTGATAAAATGTGGCAAAATAGAAATTCACAATATTTAAGTTTTCTTGAGAAGTTCAAGTTAAAATATGGCAAATTTGATATTTTGATTTCAGATCAAATAAATCCATTTCATCCTGAATGGTTGTGTGAAAATTTTCCTGAGACAATTAAAATTTATGGGATGATAGATGACCCAACATGTACCTATCATAGAACATTAAGTTCTATATGGGCATTTGATGGGGTTTTTTACGTTTCACCAAGCTATAGTGAAAAGCTTACGATGCGTGAGCTCCTAGAGAAGTACAATAGTTCAATAAGTAGCCATTTTTTACCACATGCAAGGTTAAATTATAATAGTCAAGAACATTATGATATAGTTGAGAATTCCTTTAACAAACGTGAGAAAGATATTTTATATGTGGGAGCATATTATGAATCTAAAATTGATAGGTTAATTGCATTCAAAGAAGCTTTTAAAAGTCAATTTGATGTTTTTGGTTTTTGGCCGTATAAAGGGTTTAGGGGAGTAATGCGGGCTTTAGAATTTAAAAAACCTTTTAATCATCGGGTTCCATCATTAACTGAAGAAGAAAAGTTTAGGAAATTTCTTCAGTACAAAATATGTTTAAACTTTAATTGGAATGAGTCGAGGGAAACAGGGAATATGAGAATGTATCAGGCACCTTTTCATGGTATGATGCTATTAAATGATATTGCAGCGAAAGACGAACATTTGTCAATTTACTCGAACGATGAGGCTGTTTTTTTTACCTGTATAGATGACGCGATTGAGAAAGCAAAATATTATCTAAAAAATGATAGCGAACGCATTCGAATCGCTAAAAATGGTTTTATTCGTGCTACAAAAGATTATAATTCAAATAAAATTTGGCTTGATTTATTAAATTGGAGTTTAGGTATTAGAAAAACATGAAACTTTTTTTAAGAGACGATGATACGTCCTATTTTACAAAAGTGTCTGAACTTGAAAAGGCATTTGAGGGTATTTGGGACTATGGACCGGTAAATTTAGCAATTATTCCATATGCTGTGGAAACTTTTAATCAAGGTTTATTGAATGAACAATTTCAAACACAGAAGGAATTTTTCATAGGGGATAATTTGGAATTAGTAGAATTTATAAAAAATAAAATAAAAGAAGGAAAAGTAAATGTGATGCTACATGGGTACAATCATTATTATAAAAAAGCGTCAGTTGAAAGTAATATATATCCTTTTGGAATTCCTGAATTTATTTATTCCGAAAATCAATTTGAAAGAATTAAAAAAGGGAAAATAGCATTAGAGAAGTTGTTTGATGTACAAATAAAATGGTTTATACCGCCATCTAATAGTTTGAAAATTGAAACATTAATAGCTTGTGATAACCTTAAGTTAAATCTGCCTTTAGTTTTGAATTTAAAAAAAAGACTGTTTTATGTGATTTTTGATAATCCTATCAATTTTTTTGTTAATCGTTACAATAAATTCACTTTAAAAAATTTTCCTCTGAAATTTAAAAATCATAAGGAAATTATGTGTGTGAGTTTTACTTCAGCCACAAATTTTAATAATAAAATTCAGTATTCTGGAAATGAAGTAATCGCTACTCATTACTGGGAACTTAACCGTTATCCATCAATAAAAAATGAATTAATTAAGGAATTAAAAAGATTTAATTTCGAATTACATTCGATGAACGATATTTAAAAATGAAAAATATAATAAACGCAATTTTAGGTTTTGCCGGATACACAATTCAAAAAAAGAAAAAGAATTTCTTTAAATCTGGGGGCCTACTCTATCCTTTTGCACAGACATTATTAACATCCATGGATATTAAAGATTTTACTTTAGTACAAGTTGGCGCTAATTTAGGATTAGATGGCAAACTAAATGATCCTATTAAAAAATTCATTCAAAATAATCCACAAATCAAAGGTATACTTATTGAACCTATGATTGAGTATCTGGACGTAGTCAAAGAAATTTATTCTAATAATAGTAATTTGAACTTCGAAAATATTGCAATAGGAAAAGAGATTGGGAATCTTAATTTATTAAGATTTAAACCTGGAATTAGTTATAATAAAGATTTTTATGATGGTTTAGCAACGTTCAAAGAAAATAGGGTTGATGATTTAAGAAATAGAGCAAAAAGAGATAATACGGAATCGTATCTAGAAGAAATTAATGTACCCGTATTTCCAGCGACTTATTTGAAACAAAAGTATAAGCTAAACGAAATAGAAATATTACAAGTTGACACTGAGGGGTATGATTTAATTATTATTGAAAGTTTTTTTTCATCAGGATTATTTCCCAAAATTATAAATTTTGAATACACTGAATTAACTGAACTTGAGCTAAACAAAGGCTTAAATATGTTTAAAGATTATAATTATGAGTTATTTCATAATGGATCTGATATTTTAGCCATTTCTCCTAAATGTAAAATTTTTGATTAGATTTTAGATTGAAGGTAAGCATAGCATTTTATAGTACATTCAAATCTGGGGGATACAAATCTGTTCAGATTCAAAAAATTGTAAAGGCCTTAGAAGCAAATAAATTAGAATATAAATGTTACTCTATTGCTGAAAGAATTCGAAAAAATGACAATCGTGATAATAAAGTTATATATACCAAGTTACCTTTATTGTTAAATTGGGTTTATTATAAACTCAAGTTGTATAATTTGTACAATAGTTATTTCAATTATTTAATAGGGGAATATTTATACTATCTGAGTTTTGTATATCTTATAAAAAATGATAATTCAGAAATTGTTCTTCTTAAAAATCGCCCTAATCAATTAGTCAATATTTTAAGAAAAAAAACTTCCAAGTACTTAATTGTTGAGGTAGATCAATTGCACCCTTATTTTACTAGAGATATATTAAAAAGGGAATATCAAAAATATGGAATAAAAATCAATACTATTTATTCCAATTCATATGCTGTAAACAGTTACATTTCATCTCTCGAACTAGCTGATTTATTACTAGTTTATTCTGATTTTCAACGAGATCAGTTGATTTCATTTGGTGTAAAAACAAACATTAAAGTTGTTGATCTTGGGTATGAAAATATTTTCCCTGAAGACAATAATTTAATCGAAGCGAAAGGGGAAGTTTTTTTTATTTGTTTAGCTCACCATACCTTCGTAAAAGGTACACATAGATTATTAGAAATCTGGAAAGACCTACCTGATCATCTAAATCTATTTATTTTAGGTTCTTTAGGGGAAGATATGGTCGAATATTTGAAAAATATGAAGTTTGGTCCTAATGTTAAATTCGTAAATAAATTTAAATCAGTTGATTTGTTTGAATTTTGTCGTGGTAAAAGAGTAGTTGGTATATCTCCAAGTCTGTCTGACAGTTACAACAGGGTATTATCGGAGTACTTAGAGCTTGGTCTGCCAGTAATTGTATCTGAAATTTTGGATAGAGGAATAACGTCAGCAAATTTAGGTAAAGTTGTTAATATTTATGATTCTCAAGATGTTATTAATGCAATTTATTATTTGTCTAAAAAAAATAATTTTGACAAAATTCGAATGAATTGTATTAAGCACAATTTTAATGTTGCTGATAATAATAATTACGGTGATAACTATTTGGAAATATTAATGAGTTTGAAATGAAAATACTTTTTATCATCGGTAGTTTAAACACAGGGGGAGCGGAAAAAGTATTAGTCAATTATATTAATGAATTAAGCACTCAAAAGGATGTAAAAGTCTCTTTATTTGTTATCTCATTAAGCGGGAATTTATTAGGTCAAATCAGAGAGAATATAGAAATATCCTATTTATATAAAGGTAATGATCAGATTAGAAATTGGGGTACTATAAGTAGGTTGCTTTATAAAGTATACAGGCGAATACTCAAAGAATTATGTTTTCATTTTCCGCGTTTATTTAGTTTGATATTTTCGAAATTCAAGAATTTTGATTGCGGATTTATCTTTGTCCAAGACCTCTTTTGGTTTTCTAAAACAAATTTTGGGAAAAGAAAATATTTGTGGATTCAAAATAATTTAAAGCTTGTTAAGGATTACGAGCTATTTCAAGATGTAAAATTTGCTCAGGGATTTGAAAAAATAGTTGCAATTTCAGATGGTATATATGAGGATTTAACCCTTCGGATTGGGATATCAAGTGATTCAATAATAAAGATAAATAACCCGATTAATACTTATGATGTTAATTTGTTAGCTCAGGAAAAAGACACTTTTAATAGATTTGATTTTGACTTCCATCAACCTTACATGGTAACGATGGGTAGGCTCATACATCAAAAAGGGTTTGATATTTTAATGAAAGCTTTTTGTATTTGTAAGAAAGCTGGACGTTTAGAAAGATTGGTTATTGTTGGTGGTGGAGAGGAGCATGACAGTTTAATTAAACTAGCTAGTGATCTTGGCCTTGTGGAAGGTGAAGATTATTTAATTACAGGAATAATGAGTAATCCATATCCATTACTTAAAAATGCTAAACTTTTTGTGTGTAGTTCTAGATTTGATGGGTTATCAACGTCTATTAATGAAGCCATGTCCCTTGGGCTTCCTATTGTGTCCACACCTTGTGATTTTGGACCGAAGGAAATCTTGGGGGATTCGAAATACGGAATTATTTCTGAGGGGATTGATGAAATATCACTTTCCAATTCAATTCAAAAAATGTTTTCACACATAGCGGAAGACAATTGTTTTTCTGGCTTATCTGTTCGACGTTCTCAGGATTTTGATATAAAACATATATCAAAACTATTGATTCAATCTATAAAATGAATATAGCTATTGTTCTTCCAGATTTACGTCTTGGAGGAGCTGAAAAAAATATGATAAACTTGGCGAATGCTCTTCAGAATAAAGGGCATAATGTCTTTCTGATACTTATTTTCGGAGGAGAGTCAACAATCTTTTTGGACATATCCAAAGACATAGAAATTATTCGGCTTAATTTACCAAAATTCAGATCTCTAATTTTTCGGCCGTTTAAATTTATTAATCTAGTTAGAAAAAAAAAGATCGACGTTTTACTTGGAGGTTACGGTGAGCTCAATCCTCTTATAGCTATATTCAGCATATTCTTCAGCAAAGTTAAATTTATCGCTAGGGAAACCAGTATTCCTAGTATCCATATTCAAAGAAAAATTCTTCGAATATTTTATAATATTACTTACAATTTATTTGACGTAATAATAGTTCAATCTGAGTCAATGAAATCAGATTTACTTCATAATTTTAGAATTTCCCCAAGTAAAATAGCATTGATTCCCAACATTTTAGACACGGATAAAATTGATTCATTAAGTAAAGAGAATATTGAATCTAATAAACTAGCAGTTAGGGATTTCATTCTTTTTGTTGGGACAATAAATGAAAATAAGCGATTAGATAGGGTAGTAGATTTTCATTTTCGATTAATTAATGAGGGTTATGATTTTGATTTAGTTATTATTGGAGATGGTCCTTCTGTTGAAAAACTAAATAAGCTTGTTATTCAAAAAAATATTCAAAATAAGGTTCATTTATTAGGGGCTATTTTGAATCCTTACCCTTATATGAAAAAAGCCTCATTTCTTATTATTTCATCTAATTATGAGGGATTCCCTAATGTTGGTATAGAGGCTCAATATTGTGGGACTCCAATTATTTTATCCGAAAATACGCTTGGTGGAGCAAAAGAACTTATTCTTGAAGGAATTAATGGGGAAATAATTGATTTAGAACTTGGGAATTTAGATTTTATTAGGAAAAGCTATGATAGTGATAAAATAGCCACTCTAACTAAAGACAGACATGGATTATTAAATGTTTCTAATCAATATCAAACTTTATTTTGATTCTTAACACATATACAGTTCTTTTCGTAATAATACTAATTGGCAGTTTTTTTGAATTTGTAAAAGAACTCTGGGTTAGGAATATTGTCTATTATGCCTTTGTATGTACCTTGATTTTATTAGGAGGATTTAGATTTGGCATATCAAGTGATTATTTTCATTATAAGGAAATATTTCAAAAAATAGTAATAGTAAAGGATTGGAGTGAATTTTTAATGGAATATGGCTTCCTTTCAATTATTTATTTGTTTAATAAAGTTGGATTGAGTTTCGAGATTTTCATTTTTTTATTTTGCGCGTTTTCGGTCTCATTAAAAGCTTATGTCATTAAAAAAATAAGCCCATATCCCATTATAAGTTTATTGCTTTATTTTACATTTTTCTTTTTACTGGATGACATGGGGGCCATTAGAAGAGGTTTTGCCTGCTCTTTAATATTTTTGGCATATTATTTTATTTTCTCAAAAAGGTATTTAGTTTCTTCTTTTTTGATTTTACTAGCGAGTAGTATTCATCTCACTGTTTTAATCGTCATCCCTTTTCTTTTATTTATTGGTAAAAAAATCAATCTTAAACTTTTCTTGTTTTTACTTGCTGGATCAATTTTTTTAGGGATAGGTTTTGAGAAACTTTTTAGTAGTTTAGTTGCCATTGATTCCCAATTTCTAGCTATTCAAAAAATCATATCCTACTCTGAGGAACAATATTTTTCAGAAACAAATGTTTATGAAATTGGATTGTTTTTGAGAATTTTATTAATTCTAATTCTATTCAAAAATTATAATAAACTAGTTTTTGCACCAAATTTTAAACAGATGCTAAATCTTTATATTGTTTCAGTATTTGTTTTAGTTGTCTTTTCAAAATTGACTGTATTTTCTTCTGTAGTCATATATTTTAAGATATTTGAAATACTATTAGTTCCTTTACTAATTAACTCCATGAAACGTAGAACACGTGTTTTTTTGGTCATATTTTTTGTTTCATATTCATTTTTTAGCCTTTTCAGATTAACAACAAATCCAAAATCTGATTTTCAAACTTATAATTCTATATTCCAATTTATTTAATGAGATTTTCATTAATTGTAGCAACGCTGGATAGGCCAAATGATCTAAAGAATTTACTTGAGTCTCTAGTGCTACAAACCTACAAGGATTTCCAAGTTATCATTGTGGATCAATCCGATAATAAGGATTCTTTTAAGATTGTTGATGAATATAGATTCCAACTTGATATTATTTATTTACATTCTGAAATAAAAGGTTTAAGTATTGCTAGAAATGTAGGTTTGAGTCTCGCTGATGGAGACATAATTGCTTTTCCAGACGATGATTGTTGTTATTCTGCGAACGTACTAGAATTAGTTTCTAAGCATTTTCTCGAGAACGCATCGTATCATATTATTTCAACGAATTCTCAAGCTTCAATTCGTGATAATTCTAAATACCATAGTGCGCCATCCGATATTCGTGAGTTAAATGTTTGGAATATATTTAGTACAATTATCTCGTTTACATTGTTTATAAGAAATAATGAAATTAAAATTTTAAAATTTGATGAAAGTTTTGGTGTTGGTGCTCAATTTGGTTCTGGTGAAGAAACTGATTTAATTTTAAGATTAATTAAAGAAGGAGCAAAAGGGTGCTATTTTCCCGATGTAATGGTATTTCATCCGGTCAATAAAATTAATAGTATAGAACGGGGCTACAAATATGCACTTGGTTTTGGGGCATTACATAGGAAACATTTTAATCTATGGGCCATTAAGGCTCATTTCATTTTATACACCTTATCTAGCCTACTGAAGATTTTATTATTTAGAGATATTAAAATGAATTACTTTTTGTTAAAAGGTAAAATCAAAGGCTTTTATAAATTTAACATTTAGTCTAATTTAGGGTGAACTTTTTAATTGATGGCCGTTTAATTTCCCAAAAACCTACAGGTATTTCAAGGTACACACTTGAATTGATTGATAGTTATGTAGAAAGATATGGAAGTAATAATGTAACAATTTTATTAAACGAAAATGTGGATCTTCAATGCCCAAAAGTATTCACAAAATTAAAGCCATATAATTTATTTCATTTTTTGCTTTTCCCATTTTTTATTAATCTATCAAAATATGATTTTTTCCATTGCCCATTCTATGTAGGCCCATTTTTAAAGTTATCGAGAAACGTAAAAATTATCCTCACCGTACATGATTTAATGTTTTTGGTCGTTCCTGGATTTTTTTCATCAATTAATATAATCAACAGTTTAGGCAAACTTTATTATTGGGTAATGGTTAAATTAAGTTTAAAAGTTTCCGATATTTTAATTTCAGTTTCAAAAACCACTCAAACTGATGTTATTAAAATTTTTAATAAAAACTCTCTGATTATTCCTGAAGGAATTAATTTGCAAACGAAAATTATTCCCACTTATGCTAACATTTCAAAGCATATTCTAAAAGAAGATTATTTCCTTTATGTTGGAAATAATCGACCTCATAAAAATGTTGATTTCCTACTTAATGTTTACGCAAAATACATCGGTAGTTGTAAATTAATAATTGTGGGTCATACAAATAAATCAATGAAGGAAAATCGCAACATCATTTATTTGAACAATGTAAATGATGCGGAATTAATTGATTTATATAAAAATTGTAAAGCCTTTATACTTCCTTCTAAATATGAAGGATTTGGATTACCTATTTTAGAAGCGATTTCAAATGGGACAATCGTTTTTTCTTCCAACTATGGTGCACTTAAAGAATTTCCTTTTCATTCTGTATATTATTTTAATCCCAATAATTTCAATGAATTGCTTGATCTATTAATAAATGTAGAAAACTATAAATTTCATTCTAAGGATTTTGAACTTCTAAGGTCTTATGATTGGAAGAGAAATTTTATTTCATTTCACAATTATGTAGAAAAGCAATTCAATTAGTATGATAGTTACCGGTTCTATAGTATTATTTCATAATGAAACCTCAATATTAAAGGCGGCAATAGCTTCTTTTTTGAATTCGAGAATGAATATTAAACTATATTTAATTGATAATTCCTCGGATTCTTCGCTTTCTACTATAATTTCAGATGATCGAGTAGAATACATTAAAAATCCTCAAAATATAGGCTTCGGTGCTGGACATAATATTGCATTTAAGAAAGCCTTCGGTATAAATTCAAATTATCATTTAGTACTCAATCCGGATATATATTTCGATCCTGGAACCATTGAAAAAATTGTTGATTTTATGGAAGCCAATCAAGAGGTTGGACACTTGATGCCAAAGGTTTTATATCCCAATGGTGAGCTACAATTATTATGTAAGACAAATCCAACTATTTTTGATTTATTCGCTCGACGGTTTTTACCCTCAACTATCCAGAAGTTATTTGCTAAGCGAATGGCAAAATATGATTATCAAGATCGTGATTACCAATCAGTCATGTATGATATTCCCTATTTATCTGGATGTTTTATGTTCTTGAGGGTCAGCAAATTAAAAGAAGTTGGATTATTTGATGAGCGTATATTTATGTATATCGAGGATGCCGATTTAACACGTCGTTTTCTTGAGAAATCAAGAACTGTATATTATCCCCTTACTCAGGTATTTCATTTATTTGCAAAAGGTTCTCACAAAAGTTGGAAATTGACCTGGTATTCCCTTCATGGCGCATTTGTATATTTTAAGAAATGGGGATTTAAATTTTATTGATGTGAAAATACTATTAACCGGTTCTTCCGGATTTCTAGGTAAAGTTCTATTTGATAATCTGTCAAATAATCACTCTGTAACCACACTTTCAAGGAATAATAATTCAAGTCAACAAATTGATTTGCGTTATGCATTCAATTTGGTATCAAATTTTGAATGTGTTATTCATGCAGCGGGAACAGCACATTTAGTTCCACAAACTCCTGAAGAAGAGAAAAGTTTTTGGGCGGTTAATGTTGTTGGTACACGAAATTTGTTAAAAGCATTAGAGCATAATCCTCCGAAATATTTGGTATATATAAGTACGGTTGCGGTCTATGGTACAGTTTGTGGTAAGAATTTAAATGAAAACTCACCAATACTCGCATGTGACTTATATGGGATTAGCAAAATTCAAGCCGAAGCCGAAATCATCGACTGGTGCCGTCGATTTGATGTCACCTGCACCATCCTTCGCCTGCCGCTCATCTATGGGGAGAATCCTCCCGGAAATCTGAAAGCCATGATTCAGGGAATCAAAAAAGGCTATTATTTCAATATCGCCGGTGGACAGGCACGCAAAAGCATGGTCCGCGCCGAGGATGTTGCTCGCTTTATCTTGCCTGCCTCCAAGGTAGGAGGGATATACCACCTCACCGATGGTCAGCATCCGAGTTTTCAGGAATTAAGCCTACTGATCGGACAGGCACATGGAAGGAATAGGATCCCCAACATGCCCTTGGCTTTGGCAAAAATCATTGCGAAAGTCGGGGATATTGTAGGCCCTTGGTTTCCATTGAACTCCGACAAGCTTCTGAAAATTACCTCGGAACTCACCTTCGACGACTCCCTCGCACGTCGTAATTTCGGCTGGAATCCTCAGCCGATTATCCCTCCCCAAGCTACCCAAACGCACCTTTAGATAAGTTGGGCCTCCCATTTTGTTGAAAAGACAGTAAAAAAAACTATTTTTGCTTCAATATAAAAATTACTCGACTCCAAACGATTACTACTTGGGCGCTGCTCATCCTAGTATTGGTAAAAACATTTTGCATGAAACATGATTACGCGGTCATTGTACCGATGGCAAACGAACAGCAAGACTTTATCCCTTTTGTCGAAAAAGTAAAAGAGGTACTGGATGAAACACCTGGAGGAAAAGTCTACCTAATCGTTGACAAGGTCTCCGTCGATAATACCCGCGAACTCTGTGAGAATCTGCAAAAAGAAGACCCGCGCTTTCAACTGGTTTGGTCCCCGGAAAATAAAAATGTCGTCGATGCCTACATCAAAGGCTACCGCGTCGCGCTCGAACATCAACACGAAATCATCATCGAAATGGATGCCGGACTATCTCACGATCCCAGCGCCATTCCGCTTTTTCTACGTGTCCTAAACGAAGGCAACCACTGCGCCTTTGGCAGTCGGTTCATTAATGGCGGTTCCATCACCGACTCCAATTGGAAGCGAACGGTACTCTCCAAAGTCGGTACCATTTTGGCCAATATCCTCCTGGGCACCCGCATGTTTGATATGACCTCTGGTTTCCAGGGTTTCCACCGCGATGTGGTTGAGAAATTCGCACACTATCCCTTGCTTTCCAAGGCCCATTTCTACCAAACGGAATTGCGTTACTTATTACGCCATACCCGTTTTGTCGAAATACCGATACACTACAAGGCACCTTCGCCTAGCGTATCCCAAAAGGCCATCAAAAATTCGATTCAAGTACTTTTTCATTACTTCTTAAAACGGATTAGCTTTCAATCCACTCGTATATCGTAAAGCCATGTCGAAAAGCC
>JACCDH011803586.1_pt1 | contig 12901 bp, 9 predicted proteins | sample 7442481 | NCBI WGS metagenome assembly JACCDH01 (sample SAMN15323433, study PRJNA562643) | freshwater metagenome | isolation source: river surface water | place: USA:Blue River Watershed | collected 2017-08-15
ATCTGGCGGCTGGGGTCGATGTCGGCGCTGGCCCCCGGCGGGGCCACGGACATTGTGGCCGAGGGCCCGACATGGGAGGGCTGGCTGAAGCCGCCCAGCCATACCGGCAAGCCGACGCTTTATCTGAACGACCAGACCGCTGCCGCACTGGAACTGCCCGCGGGCACCAAGCTGCAACTGCGGTTCTATGGCGAGCCGGGCAGTCTGATCTTGGCCGAGACCGTCTCGGGCCGCACCGAGGCGGTGCCGGCGTCAGAACCCGTGCAGGATTTCGTGCTGGTGCAAAGCGGCAGGCTGGCCATCGAAGGACCGGGCGGGCGGGAATGGGAGATTACGCTGACCCCCGACCGCGCCCCCACCATCCGCGCCGAGGGTGAGATCGGGCGCGAGCGGGGCGGGCGTTTCAAGCAGCAATTTCAGGTCAGCGACGACTATGGCATCACGCGCGGTCAGGTGACCATTGCGCTGGATCTCGACAAGGTGGACCGCCGCTTTGGTCTGGCCGCCGATCCGGCCGATGTGGCCCCGGTGGTGCTGGACCTGCCCTTGCCGCGCAAGGGCAAGCGTGAAGAGTTCGTCGGCACGCTGGTGGATGATCTGTCGCAATCGGTGCTGGCCAATCTGCCGGTGACACTGACCTTTGCCGCTGTGGATGCGGCGGGGCAGGAAGGCGTTTCCGAGCCGGTTGCGGTGACGCTGCCCGGCAAGCGGTTCTTTGACCCCGTCGCCTCGGCCCTGATCGAGATGCGGCGCGATCTGATGTGGACGCGCGCCAATGCCCCGCGCACGGTGCAGGTCTTGCGCGCCATCACCCATGCGCCGGAAACGGTGAGCATCAACGAAAAGGCGTGGCTGCGGCTGCGGGTGGCCATGCGGCGGCTGGAGGCAGAGGCGGGCAGCCTGTCGCCGGAGTTGCGCGACGAGGTGGCCGAGGAGCTGTGGCAGATCGCGCTGATGGTTGAGGAGGGCGATCTCAACGATGCCAAGGAGCGGCTGAAGCGCGCGCAGGAACGGCTGGCCGAGGCGATCCGGCGCGGGGCGAGCCCTGAGGAAATTCAAGAACTGATGGACGAGATGCGGCAGGCCATGGATGATTACATGGACCAGCTGGCCGAGAACATGGAAGAGCGCACGCCCGAAGAGCAATCGGCCGATGGCGGGGCGACCATGACCGAAGATCAGTTGCAAGAGATGCTCGACCGGCTGCAGCAGCTGATGGAAGAGGGCAAGACCGCCGAGGCGGCGGAGCTTCTGGCGCAGATCCAGGAGATGATGGAAAACATGCGCATGGTCCAGCAGGACGGGCAGGGCCAGGGCCGGGGCAGCCGCGGCCAGCAGGCGATGCGCGATCTAGGCGAGACGATGCGCGGCCAGCAGGGCCTGTCGGACGATGCCTTCCGCGACTTGCAGCGCGGGCGTCGCGGTGAGGGCCAGGAGGGTGAGCCGGGAGAGGGCCAGGAGGGCGAAGGTCAGGAGGGCGGTCAGGAGAACGGACAAAGCCTTGCCGAGCGGCAGGAGGAGCTGCGCCGCGAGTTGGAGCGGCTGGAGCGCGAGGGCAATCTGCGCGGCGCGGGCAATCCACAGGGCGAGGCCGGGCGTCAGCGGCTGGACGATGCTCGCCGCGCCATGCGCGAGGCCGAAGAGGCGCTGCGCGACCGTGATCTGCCCGGCGCGCTGGACCGCCAGGCCGAAGCACTTGAGGCGCTGCGCGAGGGGATCCGCGATCTGGGCGAGGCCTTGGCGCAGGAAAACCGGCAAGAGGGCGAGGCGCAGGCTGGCCGTCAGGCCAACCGCGACGATCCGGCGGGCCGCGACCCCTTGGGTCGCCAGCAGGGAAACGCCATGCGGATCGGGTCGGACAACAACCTGCTGAGCGATGAAGAGGTTTATCGCCGGGCCGAGGAATTGCTGGAAGAGATCCGCCGCCGGTCGGGCGATCTGACGCGACCCGAGGGCGAGCGCGACTATCTGAAACGGCTGCTGGATCTGTTCTGAGGCGTGAAAGGGCGGGCTGGCCCCGACCGGGACGCGGGCGCGCGGGCCGCAGGCTTGGCCGCCTTAGAAGTGTGGAGCCATCAAGACCGCTTCGACCGCAGAACCAAGGCGGTTTGCGACAGTCAGAAACAGAAGCGCCGTCATGCCCATGATCAGGCAAAGCCTGAGCACAGAGAGGCGCTTGCGTTTCTCGGGTATGGTCAGCATCGGGTCCATGGCCTCTGTCATACACGGTTTTCCCCGCCGAATTGAGGCGAATCTTGCTCCAACCCGGTGACAGCCTGTTTCCCGCATGGAAACCGGTGGCGCTGTGCTTCCCCTTGGCCCGAGATTGCGCTAATCCGGCTGCAACCGTGGAACTGACCGACCCAAAGGGCCTTTGCGATGAAATTCACCCTGTCCTGGCTGAAAGATCACCTGGAGACGACGGCGTCTCTGGATGAGATCCTCTATGCGCTGACCGATCTCGGGCTTGAGGTCGAGGGCGTGGTGAACCCGGTCGCAAAACTGGCCCCCTTTACGCTTGCCAAGGTGCTTGAGGCCACCCAGCATCCCGATGCCGACCGGCTGCGCGTCTGCCGGGTGATGACGGATGAGGGCGAAAAGCAGATTGTCTGCGGCGCGCCCAATGCGCGGGCGGGGATCACGGTGGTTCTGTGCAAGCCGGGCGATTATGTGCCGGGGATTGATGTCACGCTGGGCGTGGGCAAGATCCGCGGTGTGGAAAGCCAGGGGATGATGGCTTCGGAGCGCGAGCTGGAGCTGTCGGACGAGCATAACGGCATCATCGAGCTGCCATCGGGCGAGGTGGGTGAGCGGTTCACCGATTGGCTGGCCGCGAACCGGCCTGCGGTTTGCGATCCGGTGATCGAGGTGAAGGTGACCCCGAACCGCCCCGATGCGCTGGGCGTGCGCGGCATTGCCCGCGATCTGGCGGCGCGGGGCTTGGGCAAGCTGAAGCCTTTGGATATTCCGTCGATCAAGGGCGGGTTCGCCAGCCCGGTCACGGTGGCGATTGATGCCGATCTTAAGGCCAAGGGCTGCCCGCATTTTGCGGGCCGCACCATTCGCGGCGTGAAGAACGGCCCTTCGCCCGACTGGCTGCAGGCGCGGCTGAAGGCGATTGGCCTGCGCCCGATCTCGGCCTTGGTCGATATCACCAACTATTTCACCTTTGGCCTGAACCGCCCGCTTCACGTCTTTGACGTGGCACGGGTGCAGGGCGGGGCTTTGCGCATCCATGCGGCCAAGGGCGGGGAGGAGTTCCTTGCGCTTGATGGCAAGACCTATGCCTTGCGCGCCGGTCAGATGGTGATTTCGGACGCAAATGGCGTTGAAAGCCTGGCCGGGATCATGGGCGGCGAGCATTCGGGCTGCACCGAGGCGACGACCGATGTCTTTGTGGAAAGCGCCTTCTGGGATCCGATCACCATTGCCGCCACGGGCCGGGCGCTGAAGATCAACTCGGACGCGCGCTATCGGTTTGAACGCGGGGTCGATCCTGCCTTCACCTTGGCTGGACTGGATCTGGCGACGCAGATGATCCTTGATCTGTGCGGCGGCGAGGCCAGCCATCTGGCGGTCGATGGGGCGGCCCCTGACACGACGCGCGCCTACAGGCTGAACCCGGCGCGGGTGATCAGCCTTGTCGGCATGGACATTCCCGAGGCCGAGCAGCGCCGGACGCTGACCGCGCTGGGGTTCACGCTGAACGGCAATATGGCCAGCCCGCCGTCGTGGCGGCCTGACGTGCTGGGTGAGGCGGATCTGGTGGAAGAGGTGGCGCGGGTGGCCAGCCTGACCAAGCTGGAGGGCAAGCCCCTGCGCCGGATGGTGCCGGGCGTGCCGCGCCCGATCCTGACGCCGCTGCAGCAGCGCGAACGTGCCGCACGGCGCACGATTGCGGCCTTGGGTTATAACGAATGTGTCACCTACAGCTTCATCGACGAAACCGCCGCCCGGCTTTTTGGCGGTGGGTCGGATGCGGTGCGGGTGGACAACCCGATTTCCTCGGAAATGTCGCATCTGCGCCCTGACCTTCTGCCGGGCCTTTTGCGCGCGGCGGCGCGCAATCAGGCGCGCGGGTTCATGGATCTGGCGCTGGCCGAGATTGGTCCCGCCTTCCAGGGCGGCGAGCCGGGCGAGCAGCATCTGCAGGCCGCGGGCCTTCTGGTGGGCGCGGCCGCCGCGCGCGACCCGCACGGCTCGCGCCGCCCGGTGGATGTGTTCGACGTCAAGGCCGATGTCGAGGTGGTGCTGGCCGCCCTGGGGGCGCCTGCCAAGGTGCAGATCAGCCGCAAGGTCGCCGCATGGTTCCATCCGGGTCGGTCTGGCGCAATTGGTCTGGGGCCGAATGTCATGGCCAGCTTTGGCGAGGTTCACCCGCGCGTGCTGGCGGAAATGGGCGTCAAGGGTCCGGCGATGGCCTTTACCGTGCTGGTCGCCAATGTGCCCTATCCCAAGGTGAAAACGCCCACCCGACCGGCACTGGCGATCAGCGATCTGCAAGCGGTCGAGCGCGATTTCGCCTTTGTGGTGGACAAGATGGTTGAGGCCCTGACGGCGGTCAACGCCGCCCAGGGCGCTGACAAGGCGCTGATCGAAAGCGTGCGGGTCTTTGACCAGTTCACCGGCGAAAAGGCCGAGGCGCAGATGGGGGCGGGCAAGAAGTCCATCGCGCTGACGGTGCGGCTGCAGCCCAGCGACAAGACGCTGACCGAAGCCGATATCGAAGCGGTTTCGGCGAAGATCATCGAGAAGGTGTCCAAGGCCACGGGCGGAACCTTGCGCGGCTAAGCCGCGCGCCTTGTCGGCGATGTTGCGCGGCCCCGGAAAGGCACGTCGTCCGGCGACGGGCGGCGGTCAGGCTTTGCGCCGCCAGGACTTGATCCAGCTCTTGAAGCGGGCCATAGCGCCGGTCGCCTTGGCCTCGACCCCGTCCCAGGTTTCCTCAACCCCAGCCGCCGCAGGTTCCACGGTGCGTTCCCAGAACTGCGCCCAGATCCGGCGGATCATCACCACGGCGAAGATCAGGAAAACGATCACCACGATGGAGACATAGGGAATGACCCGCTCATCCGGGCCTGCCGCCTCGCGCACCGAGACGGCGTTGGGATAGATCGACAGGATCGGCAGGCGCCAGCCGTAATGGGTGACCACCACCCATTTCGGGTTTGCCGCGTCGGATTTCAGGTTGCCCGCCTCGGCCTGAAGGTTCGAGCTGTCGTATTTGAAATAGGGCGGCCAGATCCAGCCGGTGTCTTCGTTGCGGTAGACCATGACAGAGCCATCGGGATAGGCCGTCTCGATAAAGCGGATGTCGCGGGTGGTGCTGCTTTCGGCGGTGCCGGTATCGGGCGAGGCATAGGCCCAGGCGTTGGACGAGCCGATGGTGGTCAGCCGGTTGTAGGTGCCGGTGATCTTGACGATGTCATGCTGCGGCAGGGTGTAATGCAGGAACCCCAGCACGAACAGCGCCGCCAGGATCCGCAAGGTCCATTTCGTCTTGGTCCACATGGCAGCCCCTTTCACTGATGGTTCACGACATAGGCCGTTGCCAGCACAACCGCCATGGGAATGATATAGACCAGCACGATCAGCTTGCGCCGCAGACTGTTGCGATAGGCTTCCATTCCGGCCCTGATATAGGCATCGCGTTCGGAACTTTCAGCCCCAAGCTTTTCGGGATCGCTGTCCCATGCCTTCTCGAGCTTTTCGCGCCGGACCGAGCGGGAATAGATCGAGACGATGACGTAGACCACGGTCAACAGCACAAAGGCCAGCACCGCTGCGCGCAACAATCCGATCATCGCCGTCCTCCTGCAGCACCCCAGGGTCCGACAGGGCGTGACGGGCGGGGCGTGGGCCGGTCATGAGCATCCATGGAAGGTTCGGGGCCGAACAGCGCCTCACGCGCGCCCTGGGCGTCCACCTTGTATTCGCGTTCCAGAAAATCGGCCACCCAATGCCGCTTGCGCTCTGACCAGCGGGCGTAATGGGCGTAGAACAGTTCCTTGTGGGTGATGAACATCTGGCGCACATCCATCGGCGCAAGTTCCGACAGCAGCATGTTCACCAGATCGCGGTCTTTCCCCGGCGCGGCGCGCAGCGTGTAGAAATAGCAGGCATGTTCCGAGGTGATGCGCGGCCAGGGCCCCGCCCCTTCGACCCAGCGCAACAGGCCCGCCAGGCCAAGGAATTCGTCCGGCAACCCATCGCCCAGCCGAAAGGCCAGCTTGCGCAACTCGGTCCGGCGGGCATCGCCGATGTCGATCTTCAGCGTTTCCGCCGCCTCCACCAGAATGAAATCCATCTTCTGGCGCAGGATCGCCGCCGCATCCAGCCCCCGCGCCTGCACGATGGGTTCCACCAGTCCGTTGCGGTCCAGCCATTCGGCAATCTGGTTGCGCCGGGTGATGTCCATCACCGGGGCAATCGGCATGGCCCCAAGGCTTTCGCGCGGCATCGTGCTGATGACGCCGGGATGGGGCAGGTCCTGAAACACATAGACCCCGCCGAAATGGCTGGTCCAGAAATTCGGCTGCGAGAAGGTCATGGCGGGCAATGACACCGGCACGCGCGTGATATCGCCGGTCTTGCGGGCAAGCGCGATCATCTCGGCGATCAGCGCCGCATCGCGCCAGCCGTCGGGTTCTTGCCGGAAGCGGGTGATCAGGGCGGCGAGCTTTTCGGCATCGGCGACATGGCCGCCGATGGTATCGGCCTCGACCGTGATCTTCTTCATCTCCAAAAGCCGCGCCGGGGTGGAGAGCTGAAAGACCGAGCCTTGGAGTTCCCCACAGACCGCATCGCGGGCGGTCAGCGCGAAAAGCTGCGCGTCATTGGCCTCGATGAACTGCTGGAGGATGCCGCGCGCGGTGGAAAACTTCATGTTCAGAAGCGGCGCGGTCTTTTGGCTGGTGGTCAAGAGGATGAACTGCCGGTTCGCCCCGCTGGGGTTCAGATAGCCGGGATCGCCCAGTTCATCGCCGATCTCGGGGGAATAGCCGGAGAGGTCGATGTGAAAATCGGTGAGCCCGGTGGTCTTGCCGGTGAGGTGTTTCAGCGCGCGGTTATAGCGTTCGACCAGGGCCGGGGAGGAGACCTCGATCAGGTTGCCGAACATGAGGCCAGCGGAGATGAGGCGGTTCATGGGAGTTCACTCATCGAATGCTGCAAAACCCGGTGAACCCGGTTGATGTATTTCAACTATATACGTCTTCGGCAGGTTATGCTCGATCCAACAATCGAAGGTATTGCTTGAACTGGGATTTCCCAAGTTGTCGAAAATTGTTTCGGCTACTCTATGACAAAGCCATGGTGTGCAAAGCGGTATCACGGCCTCGACTACCGAGGGAACACCCATCGATTTCAACTTAGTTTTAAGGGTGGGATCCTTCTGCCAAAAGTAAACAACTTCACCTCCCCAATAACTGGTCAACAGCTCGACGCTCGGAGCGTTAACAGGAAACCGCTTAGGGACGAAGTACAACTTACCTGATCTGCACCGGTTCTGATTTTCATCGCGAAGTGGAGACCCTTCGATGAGCGCCGCCACTTCGCATTCACTCAACAGACCTTCATCTCGAGCGTCCATTAGCCTCGTTTTCATGCTTTCCGAGGTCGTAACCTCCATTCCACATCTCTCGATTTTCTTTGCTTCATGAGGCAATAGTCGAGTGTAATGCCAAACAAGCAGCTTCTTGCCTTCCAGCAAAGGCATAAATCTTTGTTCAATGATCTGCTGCCGTTCCTTGGAAAACTCATTGGGGCGGAGGATGTGAGCAAGGCTGCCGTCTGGATCATTCTGTAGTCTTTGCTCTTCTGCTCGATGACCCAAGGCAATGCTCTTCGCTATCTCCAGTATGCTTGCCAAGTCAGCGTCAAAGGTCTTGGCGTCTTCGAGATCAATTGCTTCCAAACTCACCCCTTCCCCTCCAAATACCTTCTCTTCGCCTCTTCCGTCCGCCCAAACTCCCGCACCATCCCCTCAATCGCCACTTCATCCGACTTGTCGGCATAGCGGAACTCACTGTCCGCATAGCGGTTGATTTCCTGCACCATCATTTCGACCGTGATCGGCGTCATCAAACCCCGGATCATCGCCAGCTTGTCGTCATAGGGTTTGAAGAGGAACAGATCGGGGTTCTCCATCCACTCATCCGGCAGCTCAAAATCCATCGCCCGCACCTTCACGGCGTCGGTGATGTTCTTGATGGCGCGGCCGGTGAACCGTTCATCCGCCTGCTGAATGGCCTTGAGGTAAGCCCCAAGCTTGGCAATCGTGTCCAGGGGGCCAATCTCTGCCGCCACCTTGTCCCAGACCTTCATCAGACCCGCCTCATGCGGGCGGGAGTGGCCCTCGAAACTGGCAGCAACCGCCTTCTTGATCTCTTGCGCGGCGAAAAGGTCATGCTCGCCCAGCGGGATCTGGTGGTTCTTGCCCAGAAGAAGCGACAGGATATCAACGTAATCCTCGCGCGTTTGCGGGCCGTCGACCAGAAACCGGGCGCCGGCGCGTTGGCGCAGCGCATCATCGACGTTTTCGGGGAAATTGCTGAACATCCCAAAGGTGCAGTTCCCCCGCACCACCGTATTGGCCCCGGCAAAGGCCTGCATGAACACCGCCGTCACCTCTTGCTGACCGGCTGACGACTGCCGGTCGCCGCGCTTGCCCGCGACCTGATCGATGTCGTCAATCGTGCCGAACCCGATCACCGTGGGGTCGATGACACTGTCGATAAAGGCCTTGGCGTTCTGCCCCGACTTGCCCTGATAGCTGTCGATCTGGTCGATGGAAAAGTTCTGATAGCGGAACGGATACCCCGCCACCTTGCAGTAATCATTCAGCAAACCGGTCATCATTTGAATGAGCGTGGTCTTGCCGGTGCCCGGTTTGCCATCGCCCATGAAGGTGAAGATAAAGCCACCGAGTTCCGCAAAGGGGTTCAGCTTGCGGTCGAAATCATAGGCCATCAGCATCTTGGCCAGCCGCAGCGACTGGTATTTCGCGATGTGATTGCCCACCACCTCATGCGGTTTCTTGAACTGCATGGTGAGCGCGCCACCCTTCGACGCCCGCGCCGGTTTGAAGCCCGCAATCGCCAACCCGTCCGCCTCGACCTTCCAGGCCGAGCCGGTAAAGGCGGCCAGGCCCCCCGCCGTCTGGGCGCGGAGCGCGACCTTGGTCATCAGCGCCTCGGCAAAGGCGGCGATGGTGGCGATGAGCCGGGGCTCGTCACTGGCAAAACCGGCGACGTCCTGATCCAGCTCCCACAGCGCACCCTGCAGGGCAAGGGGGGCGTTGTCGGTCAGCACTTCCTCGACCTCGCCGATCTCCACGGTGGTGGACTCCAGATGCGGGGCGAGCAGAAAGGCCGTGGCATTGGCAAAGGTATAAAACACGGCCAATGCCTCGCCCGCCAGAAGGTCGGAGAATTCGGCGCGTTTGGCTTCGGGCAGGCGCCCTTCCAGATCGGCCTTCTTCAACTCGACAAGCCCGGATTGCGCGGCAAAAGCCTCGCCCAAGGCCAGCGAGATCGCCAAACCCCGCCGCAGCGCATTGAGCGCTGCCGCTTGCAGCGGCGACAAAAGCCCGTCGCCCAGCCCTTCGATCCGGTCATAAAGCCTGACGCCCCCCGGCCGCGCCGTGGACCGCGTGACCATCCCCGGCACGGTAGACCGGAACCGCGGCCGCACACCGATGCCGGGCGAACGCTCTTCCTGCCGTTCCGGCGTCATCGCGCGGGTCAGCCGCGGCGCGTGGTCAAAGCCGGAGATCAAGGCAAGCGCTGCCGCGTACTGGGCCTTCACCGCGTCTTCCTTCAGTTCCATCGTGTCGCGCGTGGTCATCTCTCAACCTCTTGAACCAGTATCCTGTGCCCGGCCTTCGCCTCCGGCGGGGGTATTTGGGCCAAGATGAACGGGGCGGTGTTCATCTTGGCAAAAAATACCCCGGGGGTCCGGGGGCTGGCCCCCGGGGTGTGGCTGGCTCACACCGCGGGAATGATGCGCCCGCCGCTGCCCACCACGAACTTGCGATAGGGGCGCAGGCCGGGCGCGTTGACCTCGACCAGCGCCTGAAACACCGGTTCGGGCAGGATCACCATGCGTTCGGTGGTTGTGGTGCCGGTGTCGATGCCGTGGACGGGGTCAAGCTGCCAGATCTGGCGGTTGGCGGTGGAGAACCAGCCGTCCTTGACATCTTCCTCGCGCTCGGAGCGGAGATCCTCGACCGTCCAGACCAGCGCCCAATCCTGCCCGTCGGGCGCGTTGGCGGCCTTGAGCACGTCAGAGATCGGTCCCGATTGCAGGGTGAAGCTCTGGCTGTGCATGGGGCCAAGTGTCAGGCGGCGCAGGCGTTTGGGGTGGATCGCCTCGAAATCCTTGTCAAATCCTTGCGCCATGGTCAGGAGTTTCAGCCCCCCCACCGACTGCGCCATCAGCCCCTGTTGCACCAAGGGCCAGCGCCTGTCGTCATGGGGCAGGGCCTTGCGTCCGGAATCCTGCACATCAAGCAGATAGACCACCGGCAGGTTGGTCTGGCTGTCCCAGACGGCCCAGTGGATCAGGAAATGCCGCCGGGCGCTGACATCGGCGATGAACTGCGCTTCGGGGTCATTGCGCGCCCAAAAGAGGCCGCCCGCTGCCAGCGCCTCGTAGTAAAGTCGCTGGCTGAGGGCGAATTGCAGCGCGGTCGGCACGGTCAGATCGCCGACAATCTGGCGCACCATGCGGTCCTTGAGGTCGTCCTGCGAGGCCAGGCCCGCCAGATGCTTGTCAATCTGGGCGGCGTCGAGCGCCATGGTCATCAGCTCTTGCGCTACGGGAAAGCCCGAGTCGTGACGGTCATAGGTCAGCCTCGGGGCGGTGTCGCTCTGCCCCGTCATCAGGTATTTCCGGCCAAGCGCCGCGAAGGTGAGATTCAGCGCCGTGACATGGCGCCCGAGGATGCGCGCCTCGGTCCGGCTCAGCTTACCTTCGGTTTCGATCTCGGCTGCGACGCGGGCCAGATGCTGGGTGATGCGGGCAAACTTGGCGAAGTAGCGCAGCGCCGCCGCGCCATCGCCAAGCTGGGCATGGTCCGAGACAAGCGCCTCTTTGATCCTGGCCAAGGTCAGCCCCCGTAGGCGTTCTTGTCGTGTTTCTCGACGATGGCGGCAAAGCGGCGGGCAAAGCGTTCATCCGCCTTGGCCTTCTGCTCGAGGATCTGGCGGGCAAAGACCATGTTGCCTTCATGGGCCTCGAGCATGTCGGCCATCTTGTCATTGGTGGCGGTGCCGATGGCGGCCATGGCGGCCTGCGCCTCTTGATCCGTTTTTACGCCAATTTCATTGATGCGGTGGGCGACGTCCTGCTGCTGGGCGGTTTTCAGCGATGAGGTGAGCGCGTCATAAAGCACCACGCGCTGTTTGGTGTCTGTTTGCAGCTTGTTGATGAGGACAAGCTGTGTCGCCGCCTGATTGGTGAGGCTGTCAACCCAGGTCTTGCCCTTTTCGATATAGCGTTCCAGCGTCTGCGATTTCGCCAGCTGCACTTGTTCGTCCTGCACCAGCGCATTGTGGCGCGCGTTCAGTTCGGCCAGATCGGTTTCCAGCTTGGTCCGCGCCGCGGCGTCCTGTTCGACCGAAATCCTGTTTTCCAACTCGATGATCCTGGGGTCCATCGCCGCGATCTCGGCCCGCACCGTTTCCAGCGCCGCCACCGCGCCTTCGCGCTGGGTCAGCGTGTCGCCGAGGTTTGCCTCGACCCGCGCCTTGTGGCTGTTCAACAGGTCCAGCTGGCCCTGCAACAGTTTGACGATCACATCCGACTTGGCGATCAGATCTTGCAGCTTGTCGTCGATCGAGGCGGTGCGCAGCCGTTCTTGCCGCATGGATTCCGCCTTGGCGCGCGAGAAAAAGCCGATCAGGCTTTCCATGCCGGTCTTGGACCGCATCTCGTCGAAATCCTTGGAAAAGCCTGCCGTCACATCATCAAGCCCCATGATGAGTTCTGCGATATTCGCGTTCATCACGTCGGTGTGGCGCGTGACATCGTCCAGCGTGGCGGTTTCCACGTCGATCGACAGGCCCTGATCCAGCTTGGATCTGGCGCCTTCCATGGCCTGGGTAACGGCGCTGATCCGGGCCTGCGCCTCGGCGATCTGCTTTTGGCTTTCCTCAATCTGGGCGTCGAAACTGGCCATCTGGTTCTCCGTATGACTGGGTCCAGAGGCAGATGTAATGATCTTTTACATCAATACATCCCCGTCTGGCCGGGAAAATGAAATAAACGGGGGGCGGGCAGCGCGGGCCGCACCTTGAATGGGGGATATCCTTGCGCAAAGCCGGGCAGGCCGCAATGCGCAATCCAGCCCCGACGAGAAGGCTTCAGCCGCCCGAGGAGGGTCAGACGGGAATGTTGTCGATCAGACGCACGCCATCGAGCCAGGCCGCCGCCAGCATGCGGCGCGGGCGGCGCACGTCGTCCGAGGGCATCAGCGTTTCGGCGTCGCGCAACTCGATGTATTCCACCCGCTCAAACCCTGCCGCGCGCACCTTTTCGGCCGCCTCGCGAATGGCCATGCGGTCGGATTGCCCGGCGCGGATGTCATCGGCGGCGGCGGTGATGGCGGTGTAAAGCACATGGGCCACGGCGCGGCCCTGATCGGTGAGCCGCACATTGCGCGAGGACATCGCCAGACCGTCCGGCTCGCGGATGGTTTCGCAGCCCACAACCGTCACAGGCAGGTTCAGGTCGCGCACCAGCCGCAGGACGACCTGCAACTGTTGCCAGTCTTTCTGCCCGAAATAACCACGATGCGCCTCGGTCATGCCGAACAGCTTGGTCACCACGGTGGCCACCCCGTCGAAATGCCCTGGCCGCATCCGACCCTCCAGGGGTTCAGAAACGCCGCCGACGGAAA
>JACCDH010787094.1_pt1 | contig 12897 bp, 5 predicted proteins | sample 7442481 | NCBI WGS metagenome assembly JACCDH01 (sample SAMN15323433, study PRJNA562643) | freshwater metagenome | isolation source: river surface water | place: USA:Blue River Watershed | collected 2017-08-15
AGTGATAATTTAAAAGATAATCAAAAAACATTACAACAGGAAACAAAATTATATGAGGTTTTAAGTTTATTTGAAATACAAAAAAAAGATTTGGTTTTAGATAATTTAACTGCAACTGGCTGGGGAGGTGTATATAAAGTAGAAAACAATTCTGTTACTATAAATAAATCCTATCGATTAACTATTTCTAATCTTAATATCATAGATAGTTTAATCTACAAATTAATTAAAACTGGTGCGGATAATGTAACAATTGTTAATTTAGAGAATTCGAAATTAGAAGAATATAAACAAGTGACGATTAATAAGGCTTTAGAAAATGCAAAATTAAAGGCACAAACTATTTCATCTAACTTAGGCGTTAAGCTTTCTAATCCTGTTTCAGTAATTGAAATTTTTCCAACTAAAACTTTTCAAAATAACGATTCCCGTCAATATTATGATAAAGTAGGAAATACCATTAACGGACGTTCAAATTTTCAGGATTTTGATATCGAAACACTTAACATGCGTAAAATCAAAATTTATTCAACCTTTGATGTTGAGTATGAAATTAAATAAAAAAATGTTGCTTTAATCCATTATCACAACTCGCCGCGTTCGATTTTTTGCACGATGTCTTCTATCATCCAGTCGTCTTCCTGTGGGTTATAATCCGATTTTAAATTTTGTCCGAAAAGTAAAGCCAAACCTTGCCACATAGTTGCAGAAGTTTTACCACGAAGTTCTTTCACCAATTCGTAGGAAGTTTTACCTGTTTCTCTGTCGATTAACTTCAATAAAATTTTGCCTTGCGTAATAGTTAATTTTTTAAGTTCCTCCCCATATTTTTCTTTAAGCGCTTTTTCCACATTTTTCATGATTTTTCGGCGTTGTTTATCATCTTTTGCAGCTAACAATTCGCCCTCGTATTCTTTTAATTTAGTACCAGCTAATTTGGCATAAGGATATACTTTTTTAACGTATAAAGTTAACCTATCGTAGCGTTTAATTTGTTGTTTGGTAAGCGGTTTTCTTTTGTTCCGATTATTGATTACCACAACAGGTAAATCCACAATTACAATTGTATCGCCATTTTGCACATAATATCTGTAGTAACCACCATCTTGTTTTTGCGCAAAGCTAAAAATGGAAGAAAGCAAAAATAGGATAAGTAAAAGCTTACGAAATACCATGTTTGAACAATTAGTGAATTAGGCAATAATACTATTCGAAACCATTTTTGTAACGCCTTATTAATAATTTTGTTTGTAAAACGCAAAGTATTTTTCTACTTCTTTAAATTTCACTAAAGTTTTAAGATTATTTTCGGTAATTGGAAAATACCTATTTCCTAAAGTATTGTATTTAGATAAAACCTTTTGTGTAATTAAAGTATGGTAATTTTTAACTTCCTCTTTAGTATTAAAAAACTTAATTTCGATTACCTTTTCATTATCCGAGTATTTGGTTTGTTCCATAGTTAATTTAATTTGCGGGAAATTTTGTTGGTTAAAAGCCTGTATTTCTTGTTGAATTTTATCCAAATCTATACCATTTGTAGAAGATATAATTGCATACATTTGTGTTAAATTATCTACAGCAACAAATTCCTTTTGTTTTGCTTCTTGTTTAAGGACTAACTCCATTTCTGCATCTTTATTACTCTGAATTCTTTTGATGATAGCATAAACTTTACCCGAAATATTACTGTCGTCGTATTGCGTTTGTAAAGCCATAATTTCTTCTTCAAAAACCTTAGCACCTTTTAATTTACCAACAGCAAATGTTTTAAGTAAAGCAAATTCTGGTGTAAATGGATTATCAGGATTTTCATTTATTATTTGCACACAATTTTCCACAACAGCATTATAATTTTGTTGATTATATAATGCTAAAACTTTAGCGTATAATTCGTTCATTTTATTATTTAAACCCTCTTCCTGCTCAAACTTATTAGGGTTTTTAACTAAATCAGCATATTTAGTATCGCCATGATTTTTTAAAATATCCATTTTCATTTTATCCGCTTCTATTGCATCTTTTTGTTCTACATAACTTCTGTATAATTGATATTTTGCAACTGCAATCTCTTCCCCTTCATTAAATTCGGTAACAAAACGTTTAAAGTATTTATTAGATTCAGGAATATCCTTTAATTTAAATTTGTAAATTTCGGCTACATTGTAAATTGATTTTTTTAAAACTGATTTTACTGCAGATATTTCTTCGGGAGATTTTGGGATTTTAGATAAATAATATTCAGGATTATACTTTTCGGAACTTGGAACAGCATTATTAGCTGAATTTGCAGCATTTTCGGGTTGAGCATCAAAATTCAAACTTGTCGATTTTTTACTTCTACGCCAATGATCTTCCAATTTACGAGTTCCCCAAATTTTCACAAAATCATTGTAGGCTTTAGGTAAAGTTTCCACATTATCAAAAATCCAAGTAGAACCCGTATTAGTAAAAGCATTTGGAATTACAGTATTATTTGCTTGTTGTACTGCTATTTCTTGTTTTAATTTTTCTTGAGCAATTTTATCGTTTTCCAACTTTTTCATTTGCTCAATTTGTTTCTCAATAACCTGATATCTTTCAGATTCTGACATTTTAGATAAGCGCAATAAACTATCTTGTAAATTTATACTTTTTAATCCATCCATTAACTCGGTTAAGCTATTGGTTTTTAAAACAATGTCATCGTAATTTGGATAGGTTGTTGGCAAAGTTTTTAAGGAACTATCCAAATAAGTATATGCATTTTTATAATTTTTAAGTTCGAAATAATAATTTCCCAATTCTAAATAGGACAAAGCTTTTTGTTTTGGATTGTTAACGCTTTTCCAAGCCGATAATTTAAAATTTTCGATTGCTTTTTCTTCCTCCAAATTTTGACGGTGAATTTTTGCCTTAACAAAATAAATTTGGTCTAAAAACTCCTTATTTTTTTTATCGTTTATCATTTTTGCCAATAAATCTAAAGATTTACTTTTAGAAGTTTTTTGAAAAGTGAGTGCATAATTTAATTTTGCTTGAAACCCTAAATTAAAATCCAGTGATTTTTTCGCCACAATATCAAACAATTGTGCCGCTTTATTTTCATCGCCTTTTAGCTGATAAATTTGTGCTGATATAAAAATTAAACGTTGTTTAGTACGTTTATTTTTTTCTGTTTGTAATGCTAAATCAATATGTTCCAATGCTTTTGTATAATTTTTATCTGCTAAATAAAACTCGGCTCTTATTTGATTGTACAAACTTTTTAAACTTTTAGGAAAATTAGGAGCCTCTTCAATTAAGGTTTTTTTAGCTTCAAAATCTACCATGTTTTTGTCGTAATAGTAACATCGTAACAAATACAAAACAGCTTTAAAATAAGTTTTGTTTTTAGGATATGCTTTTAAATGAAACTTTATGGTTTGTATAGCAGCAGGATAATCTTTTTTGTAAAACTGAGCGCGTGCCATCAACAAAGAGCAATCATCAATCATTTTATTCACCTCCTTATCTTCTTTTTCGATTTTAAAAACCATGGAGTGTTTATCGCGCATTTTGGCAGCTTTTTTTATCGCACGATCCAACAAAGCACCTTGAGCACTAACAATTTCGGGTGTTCCAGTTTTAAAAATGGGTAAAATTTGAGTGTAATCGTCTACATGATTTTTTTGGATATTGCTGTAAGCTTCTTTAAGCGCCTCATTACCATGAAAATAACCGTTAAATTTTACCGTTGTGTAATGATACAAACGATTAGGAACAGCATTTTTACTGGTTCGACAGGAACTAGTAAAAATAATCAAAACAATAATTATGACAAGGTGTTTATACAAAATTCTTCAATAAATCCATTTAACTCGATAAAGGTAAAAAAATTATATAAAAACTAATAAATTTTTCATGATATGACACTATTTGTATTATTTTGAAAAATTAAATATTAAACCTTTTTGAATTATTTTAAGTATGTTAATTTTTAATTTTAATCATTTTAAATTTGTTTAATGAAAAAAATAGGCTTAATAATATATTTTTTAATGGATTTATGCCTAGGAATTAATGCTAAAACCATTACAGTTCCAAAGAATATAAAATATATAGATATTAAAGCTTATACAGAAGTTTGTTGTCAAAAATCGCCCATTGATAATTTAGAATCTTTACAATTTGATTTTTTTGATTATAAAAAAATAATACGTGAAAAGGGTGTGATTTATATCAAATTTGATGTAAATCACGAAAAATTAACAAAAAAATATTATTTAAACACTGTTTATTTCGATAGTGTAGAGGTTTTTACTAAAAACAAGAATAAATGGGTTAAAATCAATCAAAAATCTGGATTTTTAATCCCAATGAATCAAAAAACAGTTAAAAATGGTCGAACGAGTTTAGTTCCAATACCGGTTTTTCCCAATCAAAACAATACTTTTATTGTTGCATTACATAGTGTAACCAAAAGTAGTGCTTTGGCATCAGATGTTAGTGCAAAAATTGGTTTACATTTATACACTTCTAATGGCTTGTCCATTTTTAACTCACATAAAAATATCGGTTTTTTTCTGTCGGGTGTTTTATTATTTATGATGCTTATTAATAGTGGTATCTATATTTTAGGCAAAAAAAAGAGTTATTGTTATTTGGTATTGTATAACTTATTTTTTTTACTTGCTATTGTTTTTACTAACGGTTTGTTGCAGGAAATTGGTTTGATAAATAACACCGAAATAAACCGAACAACCCGTTTAATGGCATGGTGTATTTTCCCAATTTTTTATTTGGCTTTTGGTAAAAATTACTTGCAATTAAAAACAAAGCTATCATGGGCATATACAATGGTAACGATTGTTTTAGTACTAAATATCTTGTGTTTAACGCCATTTTTATTTAGTAATTTGTCTTTAGTTTTTACCTTACTTCCATACATTTTCCCTTTAAATGCTTTAGTACTTTTTATTTGTTCGTTGTTTTTAGCTAAGCAAAATTTTGTTCCTGCTAAGTTTATGATTTTTGCTTCGAGTATATTGTTTTTAGGTTATTTGGGGATTTTTATGGGTATAAAAACACAAATAATACCTTTTGTTTACACAGAGGTTTTTACAATTATATTTTTACTAATTGAATTGTCTGTTTTTTCTATTGCGGTATTTTCGGATTTTCGACAAACTGAGAAAAAAGTTTTATTAGAGATTCAAAAAAGATTAGAAATTGAGCAAGAATTAAATCAAAAAAATCGTGCATTAATTAGCGCAAATCTTAAAATGGAAAGCAATCAGGAACAATTATCCAATATTTTAGCAAACGATAATGTAACTGTAAGTGAAATTAAAAAACAAATTAAGCAACTTAAAACCAACGATAAAAATTGGGAAAATACCTTTACTCACTTCCAAGAAGTGCATCCCTTATTTTTTGATGCCTTAGCACAAGTATTTCCAAATTTAACTTCTAACGATTTAAAGCTGTGCGCCTTTTTAAAAATGAATTTAAGCACGAAAGAAATAGCCAATTTAACAGGAGTTACAGAAATAGCCGTATCTAAATCTCGTAACCGATTGCGTAAAAAACTAAACATGCCACTAGGCGAAAATATTATTCAATTTATCAATCAAAATATTGATAATTCCTCAAATGTATGAGTTTTGTCATAGTACTAAAATGGAGTTTTAACAATTAAACATACATCTTTGTTCAACCTTTCCTTTACTATGATTTTAACGCTTTATTACTAATCAATACTATTTTATAACTAAAATTATTTTACATGAAAAAACAGTATTTTTTATTATTGGCAATTTTTACTTTTTATTTAGCAAATGCTCAAAACATTGTAGTTAGCGGCGCTGGTACAGTAGCAGTTAATGGAACTTATATTTTAGATGGAACTTACAATGGGAAATCAAAGTATGTAAAAGACGATAATCCAGATATGATATTAAGATGGAGTTGTGATTGGGCTTGTGATGGGTGGAATATAATAGATGTTATGATGTTTAATACTTATTATTATTCAGAAGATGACGTTGCTACACCTGATTTGGCAACAACATGGCAAAGGGGCTTTGGTTCTAACCCAGTTCCAACTATTGAAGTTGAAGGTAAAAGTATTAGTTTTTCAACAAATGCTTTTATAGAAAAACAAAGCACAAATAATGGTTCTATTGGAAATACAATTACAATAAGCTATAATGGTTTTGGAGGCGACTTTTTTACAGGTTCAAATGGAGAAAATTTTATTTCTGCTGGTAAAGTAAATGTTAGTAATGTTCCTGCTGGTTTAACCGCAAGTATTGTTAAACAATCCAATACTCAATTATTATTTACACTATCCGGTTCTGCAACATCACATGCTAATGCAAACGATATAAGTAATTTAACAGTAACATTTGATAATAGTGCATTTGATCAAGGAGATGCAACAACTGTTTATAATTATTCTAAAAGTGATTTAGAAGTTAATTTTATACAAGTTATTACTGTTGCCTCTAGTGGAGCAGATTATACTACTGTAAATGCAGCAGTTACAGCAGCAGATGATTATGATATTATTACAATTGCTGGAGAAACGTTTACATTAAGTAGCACAATTGATATTGATAAATCATTGTGGATTAAAGGACAAGGAGTTGGTCAAACAATTATACAAGGTAACACAGAAGTTACAACTGCTGGTCCAAGTAGAAGATTAATTGAGGCTATTAATGGAGAAGTTTTAAGTATACAGGATATAACATTTAGATATGCGCATGTAACTTTTGCTTTGCCAGCAGGCTCACTATATTTTGAAGCTTTTGATTCTATTAATATTAATAGATGCCATTTTACTGGTAATAGAGCTACGGCGTCAAATTGTCAAGGGGGAGGAATTTATACAAATAGCGGTAAATTGGTAGTTAGTAATTGTTTATTTAACGACAATGCTATTACAAATGCTCAATTTGGAGCAGGTGGATCCGCAATAGCATGTTACAACTCAACTGTAACAATTGTTTCTTCAACATTTAACAATAACAACGTAAATCGTGTTTCAAGTGCTCCTTATGGAGGGACTGTATTATTAGATGGAGGTTCGTTAGAATTAGTTAATAGCACTTTTACTGGAAACGAAGGTTATTTAGGTGGAGGAATTTCATCAAATAATGCAACAACAAACATTACCAACTCTATTTTATATGGAAATACAGCATCAAGTGCAGGACCAGATTTATATCGTAATGGAGGTACAGTAAATGTAACTAATTCCATAATTGGAGCCTCTGCTGCTGCATCGGGTTCTGCCGTTAACGGAACTTCTTCTAATTTAAGTTCAGCAGATCCATTATTAAATGCTTTGGCAGATAATGGTGGTCCTACTCAAACCATTTCAATACAAGCAGGTAGCCCGGCAATAGAAGCAGGGATTGTTAATAGTTTTACACCGTTTACGGATCAAAGAGGTAAAATTAGAAATACAATTTCAACGATTGGGGCTTATGAATTTAATGCGATAAACGGTATTGGCTGGACAGGGAATGAAGATACAGATTGGGCAAATCCAAATAACTGGACTTTACTTGCTGTGCCTACAGATAATGATGATGTTGTTTTGTTATCTAATAATAATCAACCTACCATTAACTCTAATCCAAATTCACCTGCATTAACCAATAATCTTACAGTAAACAGCGGAGTAACATTAACTATATCCGAAGGAAAAGCATTAACAGTGAAGGGTAATTTGGAGAATAATGGTAGTTTAACATTAAAATCTGATGTATCTGGTTCTGCAACATTAATAGTAGATGGAACAATTAGTGGTTCGGGTACATATACTGTTGAACAATATTTAGCTGGTAGCAACCGTAATTACTACATAGGTTCGCCAGTTTCCAATGCCACTGCAGCGGTTTTTAATAATGGTACGCACAGTAAATTTTCTCACAATACTGCTGAGCAACGTTATTATACTTTAGCAAATGGTACAACTTTAAACCCGGGGCAAGGTTATGTTTACCGTGGTACAAATGCTCAAACTGTTGAGTTTACTGGCGTTTTAAATAATAGCGATTTAGATATTGATATTACAGATGAAGGAAATGGTAATCCGTTTGATGGTTATAATTTAATCGCTAATCCTTTTACTGCCTACATCGATTTTAAACAAGCAAATATTGATAGAGTAGATGCATCTATTTGGTTTAGAGCTTTTAATGGTGCTAACAATGTTTTTGATACTTATAACAGAGATAGCGAAATTGGAACTAACAACAATGGTGCTGGTGCAGTAAACGAATTTATTCCGCCATTACAGGGTTTTTGGGTTAAAAAAGTTGGTCCTGGCACAGGAACATTCTCTTTCGAAAAATCTAATAGATCCCACCAAACTGGAACTTTACGTAAACCTCAACAACAAAACATCTTCCGATTTAATATAAGTAAAGATGGAGTAAGCGATGAAGCGGTGATTAACTTTACACCAAATGCGGAGGAAGAAGTTGAAAGTTATGATTCTCGTAAAATGTACAGCAACATCCAAGCACAGGTTGCTACGGTTGTAAACAACCAGGATTTAGTGATTAACAGTTTACCTAGCTATTACGATGCAAGTGTGCCTGCAAAGGTAAAATTTACCGAGGCTGGTTTATACACTTTAAGCGCTACACAACAAAGTGGTGAATTACAAAATACGCCTGTTGTTTTGGAGGATTTATTAACCAAACAAAAAGTAAGTTTTAACGCTGGAGAAACTTATACTTTTAAAGGAAATAAGGACGATGCAAATCGTTTTGTAATCCATTTTGGCGATATTCCTTTAAGTGTTAACAATACAAGTGCTATTGCGCCAATTGTTTTTGCTAACAACAAACTAATTACAGTTAAATTAGCAGAAGCTAATAACGCACAAGCTACTATTTACAACGTAAGCGGACAGTTAGTGCAAACTGTTAATGTAACCAACACTTTTACTCAAATCAACTCCAACTTACCAAGTGGCGTTTACGTGGTAGAAATTAATAACGGTGGAACAATCACTAGAGAAAAAGTGGTAATTCAATAATATTTTAACAATATTCACACCTAACAGGTTTCCAAAACCTGTCAGGTGTTTTTTCAAAACTCAAAAAAACATATATCATGGAACCAAAAAAAGCATGGACTACTCCCGAAATCTTTGTTGAAGATATCAACGAAACCAACACTCCTTTAAAAGATCCCGGAACGGATGAAGGATTATCCGAACAAATGTCGTGAAAAAACCTCCCTATAGTGGAGGTTTTTTCATTTTTCATGAATCAGTCTTTACAAATGGAATTTCTATAATTTTTGTTTTAAAATTCCTGTTATTAAAAAAAACATGTAATTTGCAACTTTTGTAAATGATTCATGTAAAATGATATCAAAGCAAATAGAAGAAATAAAATATTAAAATCTTAATTGATACGTAATATTTTATTTTATAAATGATTATCCCAATATTATTAAAATTGTCTGGAATTTAAAAAATTAAATTCATAGATTCGTATTTTATTATAATAAAAATTATAGAAGATATTATCAATAATTAAGTAATGAGAAATTATAAAAACATATTTAATATAATTATGCCAAGGGTGGTTTTTATTTTCCTAATATTTTTTGGGATAAAATTATACGCCCAACCGCCTGCTTGTACTCAAACAATCACAAGTGGTAGTAACACATATGTGGTAAACTCAGGAGAGACCTATTGTTTTCCAGAAGGTACTAGTTATAATGGAACAATAACTGTAAATCCAGGTGGAAATATATTAATATGTGAAAGTGATTTTTACGGTTCGGTTACAGTTTATGGTTATTTATGGCAAACAACTGGTGTAACGGTATATGGATCTTATTTTTATGCAGGACAAGGAATTAGTACAGATGCTGCAAACTGTTGTGCTGCTTTAAATTCAGGCTCTATCGGAAGTAACCAAACCATTTGTAGCGGAGCTACTCCAACAACTTTAACAAATACATCCTCAGCAACAGGTGGAAATGGTTCATTTAGTTATCAATGGCAAATATCTACTACAAGTGCTGTTGCTGGATTTAGTGATATTAGTGGGGCAACATCAGCAACATATTCTCCAGGTGCACTAACACAAGATACTTGGTATAGAAGAAAAGTAACTTCTTGTTCAGGCTCATCTACTCAATATACATCTGCAATTAAAATAACTATAACAGCTCTACCAACAGTAACAGGATCAACAGGTGGAAGTAGATGTGGAACAGGAACAGTTTCAATTAGTGCTACAGCATCAGCTGGGAGTATTGAGTGGTTTACTGCATCAAGTGGTGGTACATCAATTGGATCCAGTTCTTCCGGAGCAAATTGGACTACTCCAAGTATCTCCTCCACAACAACCTATTATGCAGAAGCTGTTAGCGGAACTTGTCGTTCATCATCAAGAACAGCTATTACAGCAACAGTAAACGCCAATCCAACTGCAAATGCTGGAGCTGCTTTGAGTGCAATTTGTCAGGGTGCAACTTCTTCCGCTATGGGTGGTTCTGTTGGTGGAAGTGCTACTGGTGGTTCTTGGTCTGGCGGAGCAGGGTCTTGGACAAATGCAAATAATCCTAGTACTGCAACATATACAGCAGGTGCAGGTGAATCTGGGTCTATAACTCTTACATTAACTACTAGTGGAGGTTCTTGTGGTACAACTACAGCAACAAAAAGTATAACTATTAATGCCAATCCAACTGCAAATGCTGGAGCTGCTTTAAGTGCAATTTGTCAGGGTGCAACTTCTGCTGCTATGGGTGGTTCAGTTGGTGGTGGAGCAACTGGTGGTACTTGGTCTGGCGGGGCAGGGTCTTGGACAAATGCAAATAATCCTAGTACTGCAACATATACAGCAGGTGCAGGTGAATCAGGGTCTGTAACTCTTACATTAACTACTAGTGGAGGTTCTTGTGGAACTACTACAGCTACAAAAAACATAACAGTAAATGCTAATGCAACAGTAAATGTTGGTGGTGCATTAACAGCTATTTGTCAGAGTGGAACATCAGCTTCAATGGGTGGTTCAGTAGGAGGGAGTGCTACAGGAGGTACTTGGTCTGGTGGGGCAGGGTCTTGGACAAATGCAAATAATCCTAGTACTGCTACATATACTGCAAGTGCAGGTGAATCTGGTACAATTACTTTAACTTTAACAACCAGTGGGGGTTCTTGTGGTACAAGCTCAACTAAAACAATTACAGTGAACGCAACAACAGTAGGAGGTACAATATCTTCTGATGCATCAGTTTGTTCGGGATCAAATAGCGCTACATTAACATTATCTGGTCATACAGGAACAGTTAGCAAATGGCAATATTCTACTGATAATTGGACAACACCAGTAGATATAAACAATACAACAACAAGTCACGCATATTTAAATTTAACATCAACAACAAAATACCGCGCTGTTGTGCAATCTGGAGTTTGTGCAGCTGCAAATTCCTCTGAAGCTACAATTACAGTTCAAGCAAACAGAACAGTAGGAGCAGCTTCAACAGCTAGTCAAACGGTTTGTTACAATACAGCAATTACCACAATTACACACGCTACAACAGATGTAACAGGAATTACATCTTCAAGCGGTTTACCAACTGGAGTATCTGCAAGTTATAATGCTAATGTGATAACCATTAGTGGAACACCAACTCAAAGCGGTACTTTTAACTACACTATTACCCCTACAAGTACATGTGGTTCGGCAACTGCAACAGGACAAATAATTGTTCATGATGATTTTAGTGCTGGTGCAATTGGAAGTGCACAAACAATTCCAATTAATTCAATACCATCAGCCTTTTCTAGTACTACTAATGCAAGTGGCGGCGGAGGATTTACCTACCAATGGCAAAATTCCGTAGATAATATATCATGGGGAAATATTGTTGGTGCAACATCGTCAACTTATACTCCACCAAGTGCTATTACTCAAGACACTTGGTATCGAAGAGCAGCATTAAGTACTTCAGGTTGTGGCACTTTATATACTTCAAGTGTTAAAGTTGGAGTAGTAGTATCTGTTTGTGCTGGTCAATCACCATCTGCCATTTCAGAGCAAACTGCAGCTAGTGGAGGTGTTGGAGGATTTACTTATCAATGGCAAAAATCAAATGATGGCGTAGTTTTTTCAAACATTGTTGGAGCAACATCAACAACATTTAATCCAACGTCAATTAGCTCTGATACATGGTATCGTCGATGTGTTACTTCTGGAAGTTGTACGGAATGTACAGACGCCATCAAAGCCTCTGTAAGTTCAAGTCCAGGAAGTGTGTCAAGTGGTTTATTAGTTTGGTTAAAAGCAGACGCAGGAACGAGTAATTTATCCACACAGTGGGAAGATCAGAGTGGTAATGGAAATCATTACACTACAGTTACTGGTCCTGCATTAAGTTCGGGTAATAAAACATCAAATTACAACCCGTATATAGTGATTAACTCTGGAGGATTTGTAGCTCCTGCAGGAGCCGAATTAGGTAATAATTATACAATATTTACCATGGCAAAAAAATTAGATACCGATTATGATGGTAGAATTTTTGACGGACATACCGGAAATCATTATTGGGGATACATTGGACAAGATGCAAATGATACTATTAAAAAACTTCAGGTATTTACCAGTTCTAATGGAAGTTCTAATGGTGTTAGAGTAAACATCAATCAGGGTGCTAATTCTGCTTCCGAAAGTTCTCATTCTGTTGTTTATGAGTTAATTATATACAATACTGTATTGAGTAGTTCCGAAATTGAAATTATCGAGTCCTATTTGAATACAAAATATGGAATAGTTAATAATAACAGTTTTCTATCTTCATTAGGTTCAGAAACTTATGATGTTTCTGGTGGTTACACAAATGATATAATAGGTATTGGAAAAGAGTGCTATTTTCACCAAAAAC